>Ga0075428_100000977_pt1 | contig 30258 bp, 25 predicted proteins | sample RhiMetdeltSRZDD2_FD_75291 | JGI IMG/M metagenome (GOLD analysis project Ga0075428, IMG submission 75291) | Populus rhizosphere microbial communities from Tennessee, USA - Rhizosphere MetaG P. deltoides SRZDD2 | ecosystem: Host-associated > Plants > Roots > Rhizosphere > Soil | place: USA... | reverse complement strand
TGGTGACTACTTTCCGCATCACCTGCATACCATCCTCATTTGCCTCGCGCTCCAGCTTCCAATGGTCACCCAAAGGTGGGCGTTTGTACACGGGGAGATTCGGCAACATAGCACAGTCGTCGAAGAGATTTAGCGCTTGCTCAACGCCTACGCGGTGGTAAAACTCGATGGGAGCGGCATACACCAGAGCGCAAGACGGTTCTGTGAGGAGGGCACTCTCGGCAAAGAGCAGTTGCGCCCGAGTAGCCGACACTTTGTCGAGGCCGTCCGTGATGATGAGTACAGGCTTGCCAGCTTTATCCTGCACATCCTCAATGATTTCATTTAAAGCTCCAATGACCTCTTGCCGGTTCGCCGGTAGCTCCAAAGTCTTCACGAGATCATCGCGGACGTTGAGTTCGATGCGGAAAGTTTTAAATACTTGCCCTGCTCCAACAACGGCTGCCCCGGCGACTAGTGCTGCTGGCGGTCCGCCTACAGCGCTGGCCCCGGCGACGAGCGCTATGGCGAACACTTGTTTGAGGAGCTGGTCCAATTTCAGGGTAAAACCTTTACGTTCTTCGTACTTTCGCACAAATTTGGCCAGGCTTTTGACCAGGTCGTTGGCAAGCCGGTCAGCAGGTCTCAGCCCTGCGGCACTTGCAGCAGCATGAACTGCGAGGCCCATGCCAAGCAGCACTTCCAGATGAGTCGCCGTATCTGCAAGGCTTTGTTCAGCATCAAACCACACGACAAAGAAATCGTGCACTAAATCCTGCCCAGCACGCATCAATTCCGAGCTTTTGCCGCTGCCGCGATGCCCAGTCAGCAACGCCTTGTAGGTTTGGGGCTGTCCCATGCTGTTGAGCAGACCGACTTTTAACCTTTCAAGGAGGCTGCGAGTTGGATCGTCTTCGTGACGATCTACGAAAAAACTCGCCACATCCTCCGGGCGTAGCCCAAGTGGATTGAAGTCGTTGAACGTTGAACGCCAAAACTCGCGTGCTGTGACCATGGCGCTGGCCTTTCTTGCATTGCAGCAGACACGAAAGAGTTGTTGCACTGCCTCTTACAACTCCTTCTGCACCGCCGGCACCTCTGCCTTGTAGGATACCACGGCCTCACTAGCACTCCCGTCGGGATCAATGTGCAGCGGTACCTGCCAGCGTACTGATTGGATGACACACACCCCGGTGTCGTCCTCACGGCAGTAGTAGAAGGTCATGTCGATGGTAGCTGTCGCCTGATGGGTACCAGCGGCAGCCTGGAAAGGAATGGCCAGTGGCAGGGGCGGCGCTATCGCCTGCCCCATGCGGTCCGCCTCGGCAATAGCCACACCCTCACCACTGACGCTGACGCTGTAGTGCAGCGGCGCGCGTAAGTTCAGATGATAGCCCTCGGGAAAGTGCAGGTTGATAAGAATCTTCCCTGCGGCACCAGCCTTGACCTGCTGTGGCGCGACCTGGATGACTTCGTCAGCCTCAAAATTGGTGCCACTAAAGCCAGCCACGGCCATTGGCGCTGCCAGGCCGCGCAGGGCGAGCGTCGAGACCTCGCCAGTTGCCAGGTCTGCCACACGGATCGCATGGTTGTTGGTATCAGCAATGTACAGTTTGCCCGCCGCAAGGCTCAGACCGCCGGGTTCGTAAAACTCCGGCGCCTTGCCATCACGGCGCCCGGGCTTGCCGCTGCCCAGATAGGTGGTCGCTGTCGCTGTCACCGAGCCAATTTTCTTGATTTTGTGGTTGTAGGTATCGGCCACATAGAGGATGTTGTCATGATAGGTCACCCCGAGGGGATGCTGCAGCCGCACTTGCTCCTTGCCAATGCCGTCTTTGTCGCCGAACTCAAAAAGTCCTTCGCCAACGATGGTCTGCACCGTGCCATTGATGCCAAGACTGACCGCACGGATGGCACTCGTCTCACTGTCCGCCACATACAGGAGCATGCCGTCGGTGGTGATGCCACTCGGCTGGGCCATGGCGGCTTGCAGGCGTGGGGCGTCGATGATGTCCTCTCGACCACTGCCGGCATAGGGCTCGAGGTAGGCCGTGTCCAGGTTCATCACCCACACCTGATGCGGGCCAGCCATGGCAATGAACAACTGCGTGCCGATAAGTGCCAGGTCCCAGGGGGAGTTGAGGGCCACCCCTGTGCCAGTGCCAGGCACATTGGCGCTGCGTGCCTGGGCGCCAGTCCCAGCAATCGTGGTCACGGTACGGGCTTGCAGGTCGAGCCGACGCAACAGGTGATTTTCGGTGTCGGCGACGTAGAGGATGTTGCCGTCCAGGGCCAGGCCCTGGGGGTGGTGGAATGTGGCTGCGTTAAAATCCCCGTCAGTCTTCCCAATAACACCACTGCCGGCGACATCGAATACCTTCCCATCGAGGTCGGCTATGACAATGCGGTTGTTGTTGGAGTCCGCAATAAAGAGTCGCTGTGAAGACGCATGGGCGAGGACTTTGCCGGGGAAAGAGAGGGCGCCACTGGCGTACCTGTCTTTTTCCAGCGCAAAGTGCAGGGGTGTATCGTTGAGGGTGCCCTGGCTTCTGGCCTCAGTGATCAATTCATTAATGACGCGTTCGAGGACTTCCTGATGGCCTTCACCGGAGAGGTGGCCCAGAACGTAGCCATCGGGTCTGACCACCATCAGCGTGGGCCAGGCTCGCACCGCATACTGCCGCCAGATATAAAAATCGCGGTCGTTGACCACCGGATGCTGGATCTCATAGCGCAGGATTGCCTGGCGGATATTGGCCGCATCGCCTTCGTTCTGGAATTTCGCCGAATGCACGCCAATAACCACCAGTTCCCTGGCATACTTTTTTTCCAGGGCGGTCAATTCCGGGATGATGTGCATGCAGTTGATGCAACAATAGGTCCAGAAATCCAACAGCACCACCTTGCCACGCAGGTCAGCAAGACGCAAGGGTTTATCAGTGTTGAGCCACTGCATGCCCTCGGGAAATTCGGGGGCACGGACGGGGGCGTGGAGTTGGGCCATAAGCGCACCTCGCGGTAGAATGACCAATATCAGGAGACCCAGCACCAGCAGTCGTAGCAGGGAAAAACGCTGCAGCCCTGGGAACATACAGCACATAGAGCGCCGCATAGTCACTCCTCATTTTGCCGCAGCGCGTGTGGGATGTGTGTACGGGGCATACGCAGGAGGAGAGCCTGGGCTCAGCCAAGGAGCGGTTGCCCGTTGCGAGCGCGAGCTTTCAGGATCGTCAACCATTCACTGAGCTGGAGATAAGTGTCCAACTCGGCTCTTTCGCCAGAGCTCAGGGCTTCCTCGCGATTTTTGTCGAGGAGATTTTCCAGGCGCTCCTGCGCCGCCGCAGATATCTTGAAAGTCATGATCTGCTGCGTCGTTGGGTTCCCTGCGAGAAAGTCTGTAATCTCACGGTACAGCGGTCGTGGCAGAGAATCGCTCTCCTCAATAGTCTGCAGCTGTCCAGCTTTGTGCCCGACCAGCTCACGCAGCAAGATTGGCAAGGTGCCCAAATCGATTTTGGCTGCTAAATCGTCTGGGATGTCAATGGTGATCGTCGTCATAGGCACGCCTCTTGCGTTCATGCACTACCCCTGACTGTGCTCTCTGAGGCTCGGAATGTTCAATCATACCACACAGCAGGTTTGGGGTCTCTTGTAGGGGAACAGCGTTGCGAGTCTGGAACACAACTGAGTTCCACGGTGACATGAATTTTTCTCACGCCAATGCCTCCAGCAGGGTCTTGGCCTCCTGCAGATCGGCCGTGTCAAAGCCCTCAGTGAACCAGCCATAGATCGGCGCCAGCAGGTCGTAGGCCTCGGTCCGCTTGCCCTGGTACTGCCACAGGCGGCTCAGGCTTATGGCAGCGCGCAGCTCTAATGACTTCGCCTGCTGCTGGCGGGCAACATCAACAGCCTGGTGAAGACAGCTTTCTACCTCTTGTTCATCAGGGATGTCTTGCTGCAGTAGTAACTCCCCCTTGAGTCGATGGAGCTCAGCCTCATGTTGACGCTCCCCAGTTTTGTGCACTGCCGTCAGAGCTTCGGCCAGCACACGCAGCCCCGCTTCGGCTTGCCCTGCTTGCCCATACGCCTCCATTAGCAGGGCAAGATAATATGGAAGCTGCAGCTCCGCTCCCGTCGCCCTCCAAGCCGCTATGCCCTGGCGCATCTGCGCAATCCCCTCCACGCTCTGGCCCTGCTCGGCCAGCACCGAGCCCTGGAGAACTGTTCCCCACGATTCCCAGAATGGAAACCCCTGGTCGGTTGCGAGGGCCATGGTGGCAGCTGCCCGCTCTTGCGCTGCCTGTCCTTCCCGGCGCAGTTGATGGAGCCAGGCAGCAAAGGCGAGGGCAAAGGCGAGGCTAAAGGGGTGCGACAGTTCCTGGGCGAGGGTGAGCGCGTCGTGGATACGCCTCAGGGCTTGGTCCGGATAGCCGAGATACCACAGCGCCCAGGCTCCAAAGGAGAGGCAGTGCACCCCAGAGTCATAGCCATAAAGAAAGGCGTGGGAGCGGTACTGTTGGGGATTGTAGAGCGCAATGCCTTGCTCCAGGTGTGTACGGGCACCAGCGAACTCTCCCAACCATATCAAGGTATCCCCCAGCACACTGTGGGCTACCAGAAGGAGCTCCTCCTCTTGTACACGCTGGGCCAGGATCAGGAGCTGCTCCCCCAACTCGCGTGCCGTCCGTAACTCCCCTTGCAGTTCATAAAACTCCCACAGTCCCCGCAGCACCTGGAAGAGCTGCGGCGTCTCCTTCACCTGCTGGCACAGCTTCCGTGCCCGGGCGTAGACCTGCCCAACTTCCGCGGCGCCCAGCCCCTTAGTGGCCCGCAGCGGCACACCCAGCGCGGTGTGCAGCATGAGTTCTTGGTGCATGCGCTCAGGGGTGTCTGGCAGCGTCTTAAGGACTTCCAGCCCTGCGGTCAGATGCCCAATCGCTTCCAGGTTCGCCGAGCGCTCGATGGCCTGATGGCCCGCCTTCTGCCAGTAGCCTATGGCCTGCTCGTGCAGGCCCGCCTCGGTCGAGTGATGCGCCAGCAGCTCGGGCTGCGTCTCGCAGATCTCGGGGAAGCGCGCCTCCAGCACCTGGACAATACGCTGATGGTACTGTTGCCGTGTACTCCGTAACAAGGACTGATAGGCTGCTTCCTGGATCAGGGCATGCTTGAAGAGGTACGTCGCCTGCGGCGGCAGACCTTGCTGATACAGGAATTCCGCGTCCACCAACTGCTGCAGCCCACGCCGCAAGGTCTCCTCGTCCCATGGCGAGATGGCCTGCAGCAGGGCATAGGAAAACTCGCGTCCCAGTGTCGCCCCGAGTTGTGCCAACGCCTTCACCGTTGCCAGGCGATCCAGCCGCGCCATCAGCGAGTCGTGCAGGGTGGCGGGAATCGCTAGCGGTGGGAGGGGGCCGGTCAGCTCATAGCGCTCCGCACGTTCCTGAAGGAGCCCGGATTCGAGCACCATCTTGGTCAACTCCTCCACAAACAGTGGCACCCCATCGGTCTTGGCTACCACCTGTTCGACCACCTCCGCTGGCAGCACCCTGTTTTGCGCCACTCGGCCGGTCATCTCGGCGGCCTGACGACGCGGCAAGCGCGACAGGGTCACCTGGGTGAGGTGCGAGCGCCCCATCCAAGGTGGGCTAAAGTCGGGCCGAAAAGTCAACAGCGCTAGAATGCGTGCGGTGGGGCCTTGATCAACCAGGAGACTGAGCAGCTCCAACGTGGTCGGATCGATCCAGTGCAGGTCTTCCATGACAAAGAGCACTGGCTGCTGCGCCGCAATGCGTAGGAAGATAGTCAGGAAGGCGTGCAAGGTCTTCTGCCTCTGCTGCTCAGGCGACACCTGCATGGAACTATAGTCCGCGCTCAGCGGCAGGGAGAGGAGGGTGGCAAAGAGGGGAACAGTTTCCGCCAGCGGAAGGCCATACTGTACCAGGAAGCCCTCCAGTTTACTGAGCTTCTGCTGTGGGGACTCCTCCCGGTCGAAGCGCAGCGCCACTCGTTCCAGCAGTTCGATCATCGGATACAGGGCCGTGTTCTGGTAATAGGGTGAACACTGACACGGCGTGAGCCACGCCCGCGGCTCACGGGCAACGCGTTCCGTCAACACCCGTACCAGGCGGGATTTGCCAATACCCGCTTCACCGCTGAGCAGCACCACCTGCCCCAGGCCATCTTTGACTTGCGCCCAACGCTCCAGTAACAGCCTCATTTCCTGCTCCCGCCCTATGAGTGGCGTCAAACCGGTGCTACTGGCCGCTTCCAGGCGACTGCGCGCCGTACTCTCATACAGCACCTGATAGACCTCGAGCGGCTGGGCGAAGCCTTTCACGGGATGTGGGCCTAACGCCTGGCAGGCAAAAAAACCGCCGAGCAGCGGCACGGTCGCGGCACTGATCACTAGGGTATCGGGGGCCGCAAGGCCCTGCAGACGCGCGGCAAGGTTGGGCGTCTCACCCAGCGCCAACTGCTCCTGCCGGGCGCCGCCCCCTACCTCCCCAACCACCACCAGCCCGGTATGGACGCCCAGGCGCACGGCCAGGTGTACCCCCCGCTGGCGCGACTGTGTCGGGCGCCCGTGCGTGCTAACGCACGCAAGGGCAGGCAGCCCTTCCTGCTCCAGGCGCGTGTTCAGCCCGCGCATGGCCTCCACGATCCCTAATCCGGCGCGCACTGCTCGCGGGGCGTCGTCTTCGTGCGCCAGGGGATAGCCGAAGTAGACGAGCAGGCCATCACCGAGATACTGTGCGATGTGCCCCTCAAAGCGGGCGATCACCTTGGCGCAGACCTCTTGATAGGCCCGCACCACCACGCGCAGATCTTCCGGGTCGAGCTGGCGGGCGAGTGTAGTCGAGTCCACCAGGTCACAAAACAGCACGGTGAGCTGGCGGCGTTCGGCCTCGGGCGTCTGAGGCACGGGCGGCGTCAGCTGAGAAGCCGCAGGGGCAGGTGCTGGGATGGCCTCAGGGGGACCTGTCCAGACCAACACGCGTCCGTCCTCATCCCGGGCGACCTGTTGCGCGTAGAGGAGTTCGTCCTTAAGATCATTAAGGGTCTCCTCATCCAGGTCAAACTGGCGCTGGAGTGCCCGGTACGTCACACGCTGGCGTTGGCGTAGGAGATCGACAACATGATCGAGAAGTGTGTAAAAGTCCATCATACCTCCTCTGGGCGTCTGAAGGTGATGGCAGACCTGGGATGCACCAGGCTCTATGTACCGTAGCGAGCAAGCCAAGTAAAGTGTGAAATGCCGTCGCTGTGTGATCCCAGCTCAGTAAGCAACACCTTGGGAAGGAGAGTCTCTCCATGGCCATCCAACAAATGCACACCTACTGTGCGATGTGTGTGTCCCGATGTGGTGTCCTAGCGACTGTCGAGGACGGGAGATTGACGAAGGTGACCGCGGACCCTGAGCATCTCAACGGGTGTATCTGCGTCAAGGGCACTGCGGCCCCCGAGATCGTCCACTCTCCCGATCGCTTGCAATATCCCATGATACGCACCCGGCCCAAGGGGGAGCACGACCCCGGTTGGGCGCGCATCTCCTGGGACGAGGCTCTGGCTCTGACCGCCTCGCGCCTGCTAGACATCAAGGCCCGGTACGGGCCCGAGGCAGTGGTATTCGGCAGTGCGACAACTGCTGGCACCTCTGGTGCTGATTTCTTCCCCTGGGTGCACCGTCTAGCCAATGCCTTTGGTAGCCCTAACTTTCTATATGCTAACCATATCTGCGGCTGGCACAGAAGCGGGAGTGCACAGTATACCTACGGCGTGAGCATGCCACAGCCGGACTACGAGCAGACGCGCTGCATCCTCCTCTGGGGCTACAATCCCCAGGCCTCTCAGCCCGCCGATGCCATGCGCATCAGCCAGGCAAAAGCACGGGGCGCCAAGCTCATTGTTATCGACCCGCGTAAGGCTAGTGTGGTCGATAAAGCGGACCTCTGGCTCCAGGTACGACCGGGCAGCGATGGCGCCCTTGCCCTGGCTATGATCCATATTCTGCTCGAAGAGGCGTTGTACGATGCGGCCTTTGTCCGTACGTGGACGAACGGTCCCTTCCTGGTCCGAGAGGATAACCAGCAGTTGCTCACGGAGCGCGACCTCACCCCTGCGGGGCACCCGGAGACGTTCTTCGCCTGGGATAGCAGTCGTGCTGCCCCTGTGGCCTATCGTTCCGACCGTGGGTATGCGCAGGACGACGTGGACCCTGCCCTCTCGGGTACATATACCTTTATCCTCGTAGATGGGACAGCGGTGCAATGCCGGCCCGTCATGGCGTTACTTAAGGAACTAGCCGCCCAGTATGCTCCAGAGCGGTCGGAGGCGATTACCTGGGTGCCGGCGGCGGACGTGCGCCGGGCCGCCCGGCTGTTCGCCACAGAACAACCCTCATGCTACTTCACCTGGGTAGGGCTCGAAGAGCACACCAATGCCACCCAGACCAGCCGGGCCGTGTCGCTCTTCTACGCCCTCACTGGCCAGTTTGATCGGTGCGGTAGCAACGTGCTCTTCGCCAGCACCGCCACCAATTCCATCCTGGGGCAAGAACTGCTGCCCAAGGAGCAGGCAGCGCGACGGCTCGGCATAGCCGAGCGCCCCCTGGGTCCGCCAGGCACCGGTGGGGTTGTGACCGCTTACGATATGTATCGCGCCATCCTCACCGAGCAGCCCTACCCAGTCAAGGGCCTGGTCACCTTTGGGACCGACCTCCTCATGGGGAACGGCAACCCCTTGCAGGGGAAGGCGGCCCTGGAGGCGCTAGACTTCTATGTGCACGTAGACCCGGTCGCCAATCCCAGCGCCTCTCTGGCGGATCTGCTCTTGCCTGCTTGTACCTGCTGGGAGCGCGAGGCCCTCAGGCCCTCCTTGGGCACAGGGGCGGAGATGGCCACCTGGGCCCAGTTCAGAGAGCCCGTGGTGCAACCGCTGTATGAGTCCCGGTCTGACGTAGCGATCATCTTTGACCTGGCCACCCGGCTGGGCCTGGGTCAACACTTTTTCGATGGCGACATCAAAGCGGCTTACAACTATGAACTGGCACCATCAGGGCTGACCGTGCAGCAGTTGCGGCAGCATCCGATGGGCATGCGGGCCAGGGGCGAGACCCGCTTCCAGAAGTATGCCGAGCTTGATGCGGCCACAGGCCAGCCGCGTGGCTTCCCCACTCCCACCCGGAAGGTCGAGATCTACTCGACGCGCTTTGCCCGGGCCGGCTATGCAGCCCTGCCGGTTTACCAGGAGCCGGAAGGGAGCCTTGACATGGTCCAGGAGTATCCGCTGCTGCTCAGCTTCTTCCGGCTGGTGCAGTACTGTGACGTGCAACATCGCAACATCCCGCGTCTGCGGCGCCAGGTCCCAGAGCCCTTCCTGGAGATCCACCCGGCAACGGCTACTACTCTAAGCATTCAGGACGGGGAATGGGTCATCCTGGAGACCGCCGCGGGGAGAATCAAGCTGAAGGCAAGATACAAAAATTCCCTACATCCTGGGGTCGTTGCCACCACGCACGGGTGGTGGCAGGGCTGCCCGGAGCTGGAGTTGCCAGGCTACGACCCCTTTGGGCCAGAGGGGGCAAATGCCAACCTTCTCGTCTCTAATGAGGTCATTGACCCCATCAGCGGTTCCATCCCACACCGCTCTCAGAGATGTCGCGTCAGGAAGGAGGTCGTCCCAGCTTAGACAGCGGCAGGAGGCGTGAACCGGTATGATAGGTTGTCAGCAACCTTCTTCCCCCTGTTACTCTGGATGAAAACCACTATGGTCTTCAAAAGCCCCGACGGGCGGGTAAATTTGCTTGTAGAGGCCGCGCATCCGTTGGGTAATATAGGTATGGACGCGGTCGCGTAGCTCGCTGGGGCGTCGTTGTTGGGCTTTATAGGCCTCACTGCGTAGAGGGCTGCCATCCTCGAGCTCCCAGATGCAGAGATAGCGCAACACACCTTCCCCTTCCTCCAGTTTGAAGCGGCGGGCGCTGACATAGCCCGGAATCTCCAACCGTTCCGGTAAGTGCTCGTCGTTATACCAGCGGTTAAACTCGTCCTCATGCGCCGGGTCGACCTCCATCATGACGACTAGGATAGTGCCACCGATGTGTTGTGTGGGATGAGTCTTATCGGGTGTCGACATGCTGCGTCCTCCACGCGTAAATGTGTCAAACCCTGTGGGGTAGTACCTGTATTCCCTCTCTACACGGGCATCGTGCGCTGCGTATGGGCACGGCCTACTCGCGCTGTCTCCTCGCGGTGCCCGGCGATGACGCGGACGCCCTCGTCAATCTTGCGCCTGACACTTTCAGGGGTGCAGGTCTCCAGGAACGCGATACCCCGCGCGCGGCACGCAGCGAAGACCCGCTCCCGGGCGTCCTGCATCTCCGGAGGATACGGCTCCCGGGGCACCTGCTTGTAACCCAGGACCAGTCCCAGATCACCTGGGCCCATTTCGGCAAAACCCAGGCCAGGCACACTCAAGATCTGCTCGACATTGGACACGCCCTCCAGACTCTCGATTTTGACGCCCAGCAGCAGTTCTCCCTGAGGGTTCAGGGGCCAGGGATCGGCGAGGTCCATGTACTCCTCTGGACTTACCCCCCACACCTGCGATGCCGCAGGCTCGGACCCTCGCCCACGGGTACCAATCCCCAGACCACGTCCGACCCCAACCTTATGCATAGGATAACGGCACGACTCCACAAATGCCCGCACCGCGTCAGCGGACTCCGCCTGGCAGAGTAAGACGCCATGCACCCCACGGGCGAGAATTTGGCGGAATTGCCAGGCATTGTAGCGCACGACCGACTCATTCGAGCCGTCGACGGGGACTTCCACAATCACCGTTGGTGTGCGGTGACCACTGCGCGTGGGACCGCCGTCTACCAGGCCACGCATGTAAGCGTCCAGCCCGGCCATGTCGAAGGCACCGTGTTCCATGCCGACGTTGATGTAATCGGCCCAGGTATGGGCGTCTTGCTGACCCTGCTCGTGGGTCAGGACGTGTCCGGTATGCCCTCCAACGTAGTAAATCGGCTGGTCGGCTTCGAGCAGGGCAATGGCACGATTGATATGGTGTGACACGATGTATCCTCCTATGGTTTTTGCAATTCCTCGATACCACTTCTATAATCGGGCGACGACTCACGCTCACAGAGCCTACACTCGAGCACGGGCTGCGAGAACTCGGAGGGAGTTATGCGTGTTTTGCTGATCGCTACAAACCGCTATGACCGGTGCATGAGCCGGATGAACGCCCAGCCCCTGCCCATCGGGCTGGCGTACCTGGCTGGTGCCCTTGCTGCCTCACCGCACACTGTCAAAACCCTGGACCTGATGTTCTCTGATGACCCTCTCGGCGACGTGGAGCAGGCTATCCGGGAATTCCAGCCGGCCCTGGTGGGTCTCTCCATCCGCAACATCAGTAACGGCAGCTACCTTGATCCGCAATGGACCTTGCCCTTCTCCAAGACAGTCATTGACAAGGTGCGTGCGCTCACCCACGCTACTATTGTATGCGGTGGACCGGCCTTTAGCATCCTCCCAAAGGCGATCTTTGCCTATATGGAGCCCGACTTCGGACTGGCGGGGGATGCCGCTGAAGCCTTCGTACAGCTGGCCGAGCGGCTGGAAGCGGACGTACCCTGTCACGACCTGCCTGGCATGGTATACCGCCAGAACGGCGAGGTTGTCGTCAACGGTGGCCGATGTGCCTCCGCCTTCACCACCCCGCCCCGCCTGGAGGAGCTGGACATGCAGAAATACGCCCAGGCGGGCTTTGGTATTGGGATATTGACCAAGCTGGGCAGTTTTGCTTATCCCACCTCGGCCTCACAGGTCCAGAGAGATGCCGAGGCATGGCGTGTCATTCGGCCCATCGATGCAGTAGTGCAGGACGTGCAGGACATGAAGCAGCGCTACGGGCTTCGCAAGGTCTTCTTCATTGATAACGGCTTTAACGTCCCTCTGCCCCATGCCAAAGAGCTGTGTCGGGCCTTGCTGGCCGCCCATGTCAAGGTGCACTGGAACACCTGTCTGGCCCCCTTTGGCTGCGACCGTGAACTGCTCGGGCTGATGAAGCAGGCCGGCTGCGGGCTGTTGCTCATGGGTGGCATGCGGGGCGACCCACACGATGGGGCCGGTCTCGGTGATCGGGTTATTCCCATGCTGGAGACCTGCCATCTGTGCGAGGAGCAGGACCTGCACTACGCCCTCTCCGTCGCCTTTGGGGAACCGGGAGAGACCAGGGCAACGGTGGAGGAAAAGCTGGACTTCCTGCGCAGCATCAAACCAGCTATAGCTAATCTGCGGATCGGTGTGAACATTTTGCCTGGAACCGCTATCGCGGCGCAGGCCCTCGCCGAGGGACGCATCACTGACGAAGCCGACCTCATCAAGCCGACATTTTACCTGGCTGAGTCAGTGCAAGACTGGATCGTCGACTATTTGCAGGCAGAGAAGCAAAAGAATCCCCGTTGGAACCTGGTGTGACACTCCCAAGCGCGAAGCGCCTGGGCTTCTCGGAAGGGCAGAGGCCCTCCGAGCTGCATGCAGGGTGTCGGCCCGAACTGCCTGGCTGAGGCCAGGATACGCTGCGAGTATACCTGGTTACAGCTTGTGGCTGGCGAGAAAACGGGCAAGGCCATCGGCGACTGCGCTCGGATTCATATACTGCAGGACGTGAGTTGCCTGCGGCACCACCAAGCAAGCGAGGCGCCACCGCCTGGAGGCACGGGAATCTTCACTCTTCAGGGATCAGCCCCATGGACTGCAAGAGCTCTCGACACGTCTCCGAGCAGCTCAGCAGCCCCACATGCTCGGCCCAGCCCTCGGGGAGGGGCTCCCCGCGTCGCACCTGGGCGTGCCGACTACACTGCGCGCAAAGAATGGTTACCAGCGGTGCGTGCTCGGTCATGGCAGCACTCCTTCTCGTCTTGGCCTGGGTGGCAGCACCGCGTCGAACAACGAAGGCATGCGGCGCGCGGCATCCTACGATATCCAGGGTAATTGGTCCAGACTCACATTGCCGCCTGACAGAATGACGCCAATGCGCTTGCCTGTGAGGTCGATCTTCTTTTTAAGCAATACACTGATAGGGACGGCAGCCGACGGTTCGATGATGATTTTCATGCGTTCCCAGACGTAGCGCATGGCGCTCACGATGGCCTCCTCACTTACGGTGACGATCTGCTGCACATGCTGCTGAATGACTGCAAAGGTCAGTTCGCCTAGGGAGGTGCGGAGCCCATCTGCAATGGTGCGTGGGTCGTTAGCGGGCAAGATTTTGCCGGCCTGGAGGGAGCGATACGCATCGTCAGCGGCTTCTGGTTCCGCGGCGATGACCTGGGTAGACGGGGACAGAGCCGCGGTCACGATGGCTGTGCCGCTCAGCAGTCCGCCCCCACCGACAGGGGCCATGATAACGTCAAGGTCAGCGACATCCGTGAGCAGTTCCAGCGCCGCGGTGCCCTGCCCGGCAATGACGCGGGCATCATTGTAGGGATGGATGAACGTCGCACCGGTCTCGTGCACCACGCGCTCAAGTGTTGCCTCACGCGCTGCCAGGGTTGGAGCACAGTACACGATGCGACCGCCGTACCCGGCTACTGCCGCTTTCTTCACCGTCGGTGCGTTGTCTGGCATGACGATGTGCGCTGGCACCCCACGCAGGCGTGCTGCCAGGGCCACCGCTGCCGCATGATTACCCGAGGAGTGGGTGGCAACGCCATGCTGGGCTTCCTGGTCAGAGAGGGCAAAAACTGTGTTGCATGCCCCACGGAACTTGAAGGCACCCACCTTCTGAAAATTCTCGCATTTACAAAACAGCGCCGCACCAACCAGATCATTCAAGCTCGTACACGTGAGTACCGGCGTGCGGTGGATATACGGCTTAATGCGTGCGGCGGCGGCCTGCACGTCGGCGAGCGTGGGATAGTGCGTCACGAGTGCCTCCTTACTACGGCGAGTACCTACGGCTCCCTCTCCCAGAGGGAAGGGGCGCCGTTAAACTGGCGCCCCTCCGCCGACGCAGTCGCGGGGAACGGGCGCCCGTTAAGCTGGGCGCCCTCTGCCGACGCAGTCGCAGGGAGAGGAGATATAATCCCATGCCCCAAGAGGTCGCTTAATACAGCGTTAATCTCCCAGGACTGGCTCAGCGACGGCCGCGTGCTTGAACGCTGGCATCACTTCCGTCCCAAAGCGCTCCAGCTGTTCCACAGCGACCTTCTCAGGCACGCCAACGGACAGACTCACCGAGATCCGATCCAGCCCTGGATAGCGTTCTTCCAGCGCTTTGAGATGCTCAATGATCTGCTCGGGCGAGCCGCACAGGAAGCCGCCGCTGTTCACCGCGTCTTCGATCCTGGGGAGCTTGGCATAGGGGGCGCGCTTGGGGTCGGCCATAATCTCGATCTGCTCGTCGGTCAGGGCCCGCACCAGGCGCAGTGGTCCAAACATCTTCATGTTCTCTTCGTAGTATTTCGCCGCTTCACGCATGCCCTGTTCGCGGTCGTCGGCAATGTAGAAGTGGAAGCCGAAACACAGACGTTCGCCCAGTTCCAGGTGCTTCCCGATGCGGGCGTGCGCCTCTTGCCACGCCAGGACGACCCTGTGCATGGCTCCGCCTTCGGCGGAACCGCCGCCCACCACCCCCTGGATACCATGCCTGGCCATAAAATCCATGGCGCGCTGCGTACCACCTTGAATGGGCTGCCAGCACTCCACCGGACGTCGCAAGGGCCGGGGGACAAGGGTCAGTTCCTTGAGGGTATAGCCACGGTAGGGCACCTCGGGAGGCAGCGTATAGTGTTTGCCCTGATGCGAAAATGATTCCTCGTTAAAAGCCTTGAAGATAATCTCGACTTGCTCCTCGAAGAGCTCACGGTTGGCCGGTTGATCGAGCAGCGGCGCCCCAAACGCCTCCACTTCGCGAGTATGATAGCCACGTCCTACCCCGAAGGTGACGCGCCCGTCGGTGAGGATATCGGCCATGGCGAAATCCTCAGCAAGCCGCAGCGGATGCCACATGGGCGTGATGTTGAAGCCGCAGCCGATGTGAATGCGTTCGGTCACATGGGCCAGGTGCACGGCCATCATGAGCACATTGGGAATGCACTCGTAGCCTTCGGGCTGAAAGTGATGCTCTGCCATCCAGAAAGTCGAGTACCCCAGACGGTCCATCATCTGGGCCATGGCCTGTGCTTTGCCAAAAACCGTCGCCAGATGTTCGTTAGGGAAGCGACGGTCATTTACAGCTGTGCCGCCATAACCCACATTGTCCATATCAATGTGTCCAGCAAACAGGCTATCAAATTTTGTAATCATGTCATAACCTCCAGGGGAGAATTTCCATGGTTTCTTGTTCCATTGTAGTCCGGGAGCACTGTCTGTCAAATCAGAACTGCCTGCCAATGACTCTCTGGTGTTCTTGCTGTAGACTCTGCTGTCGTAGCGCCCGAGTTGTGTGGTCTCATTGCAGTGCTTTCCCGGAGTATACTATGCGTCCTGGGCAGACACAGACGCTGGTAGTGGCGTCTCAGAATCCTGTGAAGATCGAAGCAACGCGCCGTGGCTTTGTGAGCATGTTTCCCAGGCGAGCGTTTCATCTCCATCCCGTGGCGGTGCCGTCCGGGGTGCGCCCGCAGCCTCTCTCTGATGCGGAGACGTTACAAGGGGCACTGAACAGGGTACAGCACGCGGCGCATCTGGTGCCACAGGCCGATTACTGGGTGGGCATCGAAGGCGGGGTGGAGGAACGCCAGGGGAGCATGGAGGCCTTTGCCTGGATTGTCATCTCAGCGCCACCTCTCCTTGGCAAAAGTCGCACGGGCACTTTTGGTGTCCCTGAAGAGGTCGCGGCCCTTGTCCGTCAGGGGTACGAACTCGCGGCGGCAGTTGAGGAAGTGTATCAGCACACGCAGGTAAAATCCACCACGGGTGCTGTTGGTGTGCTCACCGAGGGCGTGATTGACCGCGTCCAACTCTACGAACATGCGATGGTGTTGGCCCTCATCCCCTTCCAACACGCCACACGGCGCAGGGGCATACAACTATGACACCACCTATACAGAGCAACCTTGAGGCCTACACGGAAGGCATTGTAGTGGCCTGTCAGCGTTTGGACGGACGCTGGCTGTTCATCCGCCGTAGTGCGACCGTGCGACGGCCACTCCGCGTCTGCTTTCCGGGGGGGTGGATTGAGGCTGGTGAAAGCCAGGCTGAGGCGGTGATGCGGGAGATGCGGGAGGAACTGAACGTTGACGTTGTCCCGGTGCGTTGTGTCTGGCAGCACCTGTTTGGAGACCCGCCGCGCACGCTCTGGGGCTGGCTGGCGGAACTCACGTCGGCGACGCCAGCGCCCAACCCCACCGAAGTCCACGAAATCCTCTGGCTCACGCCTGACGAGGCCATCAAACACCCCGATGTCTTGCCGTACACCGATGCTTTCCTGGCGGCCCTGCTCAATGTGTTGCGCCAACAGGTGTAAGGCGCTTAGCCCCGGGTCACACGCTCGGCAATTAGCTCGCTTAGCATCGCCATGAAAGCCGGGTGCGTACCTACTGTTTGCGCCCGTACATAGGTCACACCACAGGCAGCGGCCGTCTGCTGGGCCGCCACATCGAGATCGTAGAGCACTTCAACGTGATCACACAGAAAGCCAATAGGCGCGATGATGACGTCACGGTACCCTTCGGCCTGGAGCTGCCGAATCGCTTCGTTGATGTCCGGTCGCAACCACGGGCGTGGCGTCCCATGGGCCTGGCTCTGGTACGCCAGGCGGTAGTCTTGACGACCCAGGAGCCGCGTCACAGCCCCTGCAGTGGCGGCGAATTGCTGCGTATAAGGTGCCTGTGCCGCCATCGCCGTGGGGATGGAGTGTGCCGTATACACCAGCGCGGCACGCTGTGCGCGCTCATGGCCCAGTATCTGTCCGGCCTGCCGCATATAGTCAGCAATGGCCTCGATATAGCCAGTATGCGTGTACCAGGGGTCAAGATAGGTGACCTGTAGGCGACAGTCACGCAGCGCGGCAAGGCCTTCCGAGACGATGTGCTGATACCACTCCCAACTGGCGTAGCACTGGTGCGGCGCCAGGATCACGGCCAAAATGTTCCGAAGACCCCGGGCAGCCATCTCCTGCAGCACGTCTCGGACATAGGGCGGCCAGTGACGCATACCCACGTATACCGGTGGGTACAGTCCTTGTGCCTTGAGCAGGTCGGCAATACCCCGCACTTGCTGCAATGTCAGGTCATTAAAGGGCGAAAATCCCCCCAGCTGGGCATAATGTGCGGCGACCTCAGACACACGCGCCTGGGCTGCAGGGTGCTCACCCACAATGCTCTGGATAAAACACGCGGCCTCATTCCCTGGACAGGGTTCACGCCGGCCACAGCACTCTGGTGTAGGACCGCCAAAAGCAACGAATAGCACACTATCAAAAGCGAGGTTCACGGCTCTCAGTACCTCTGCAGGAGTCAGATGCCCTCGGAAAGCCCGCGGGCTTCCAGCCAATCACGGGACGCATGCCAAGCACGCAAGTGTAGCAAGGATATGCCTAGCGGGGAAGAGCGGGGTGCAGGGTTGGAGGCCTTTTCCTCCTGCCATTGCTCTAGCTCCGAAAAAAAGGTATCTTTGCGCTACACGTCGTCAATTGCCTATTCCAGGAGACACAGTGCTATGCCGAACGCAGACGTGTTGAATCTCAACGGCACGATCAATCACGCAAAGATCGTCGCCGGTGTGCGCATGATACTTGAAGGGCTTGGAGAGAACCTGGAGCGTGAGGGTTTACGCGATACAGCCGAACGCGTGGCCCGTATGTATACAGAGCTGCTCCAGGGATTACACGAAGACCCCCGTGAACATCTGAGGGTCGTCTTTGATGAGCAACACGATGAGATGGTGGTAGTCAGAGATGTGCCGTTTTCCTCCATGTGTGAGCATCATCTCTTGCCGTTCCATGGCCGCGTGCATGCTGCTTATATTCCGCAGGGTAAAGTGGTGGGGCTGAGTAAGATCCCCCGGGTGATCGAGGCTTTTGCACGCCGCCTGCAGGTACAGGAGCGCATGACGTCACAGATTGCCGACCTGCTCATGGAAGAGCTCGATGCCCAGGGCGTCGGCGTGGTCATTGAGGCGTCACATACCTGCATGACCATGCGTGGTATCAAAAAGCCTGGCGCGCTCATGGTCACGTCAGCGATGCGCGGGACGTTTAAGAGCAACCAGGCGACACGCAGTGAGTTTCTGTCACTGGTGCTGCACCACCAGCCGACGTCCTAAACGCTGCCCGAGCAGGAGGACCCGAGGGTGGGGCGTGACCTTATCCGTTTGTGCAACATGCAGTTCTATGGGCGCCACGGCGTAAACTCGGAAGAGCAGGTACTCGGGCAACGCTTCGAGGTTGATGTTGACCTGCGGGTGGACACGCGTCCGGCAGCGCTGCAAGATGACCTCCGTCTGACCATCAATTACGCGCAGGTCTACAAAGTCGTGAAGCAGATCGTGGAGGAAGAGCGTTTCGACCTCATCGAAACGCTCGCCGAAACTATTGCCATGCACATTGGTCGTCAGTTTGCGCCAGAGAGTGTGCGCGTGTGCGTCCGCAAACCGCACGCGCCCATTAAAGGCGTGCTGGATTATGTGGCTGTCGACATCGAGCGCACGCAAGAGCTATGGCAGTCGTCTACTTAGGCTTAGGTTCCAACATCGGTGACCGGGCCCAGCACCTGGTGGATGCCTGTGCGACACTGCACCGGCATCCGGCCATCACTGTGCAGGCGGTCTCATCCCTCTATCATACGGCGCCTGTGGGTGTGACAGCGCAAGACTGGTTTTTGAATGCAGTGGCATGCCTGCACACGACGCTGCATCCGCCAGTGCTGCTTGGCGTCACCCAGGCGACAGAGAGGCGCTTAGGGCGCGTCACCACGTGGCGCTGGGGGCCACGTATCATCGACATCGACATCTTGCTGTACGACGCGCTCCAGGTGCACACGCCGTCCTTGACCATCCCGCATGCCGCCTTGCACGAACGGCGGTTTGTGCTCGTGCCGCTGGCGGAATTGGCGCCGGAGTACCAGTTACCCTCTGGTGCTCGGGTGCGTGATCTTCTCTCGGCCCTGCCCGATGCCAACAACGTGCAGTGGGTGGGGCCTTTTCCCGCTTACGCGGATGGACAGGCATCATGAGTCACCAACAGCATCGACAACAGGCTCCGGGCAGTATCCGGTGTGCCGTCATCACCGTGAGTGACACCCGCACGCCTGACAACGACACGAGCGGGCAATACATGCAACAGGCGCTCACCCAGGCGGGGCACACCATCAGCGCTTATAGCATCGTCAAGGACGAACCGGAGGATATCCGGCGTCTGCTGACGCACTGCATGCAGGCAGAGGACACGGATGCTATCTTGCTCAGTGGTGGCACGGGTCTTTCCCCACGCGATGGCACCTATGAGGTGGTGCAAAGTTGTCTTGAGAAAGAACTGACGGGTTTTGGCGAGCTGTTTCGCTATCTAAGTTACGCGGAGATCGGTGCGGCAGCGATGATGAGTCGGGCCACGGCTGGCGTGGCGCGCAGCACGGTGATTGTCTCGATGCCCGGCTCGAGTGCCGCGGTGCGGCTGGCCATGGAGAAGCTCATCCTGCCTGAACTGGCGCATATGACCCACATTGCGCGGGGTTAGAACGTCGGTCAAAGAATCGTTTAGAGCGTCGATATGATCAGACTCCCTCTCCTTTGATGGGGGAGCCCTGGGGGAAAGCCTCGGAAAGGGCAATCATGGAAGGCGGGGCACACGACGGAAGATACCCCCTTGCGTCTTGTTGGCAGCCCCATGTGTACGCCTATCCACGAGCAGATACCGCTGCAGGGAGACACGCAGCGGGAGCGGTATTGCTTAGAAGGGAGAACGTGCGATGAAGACGAGGTCCAGGCATTCGTATCCCCTATTCTGCGTTGGGGTCATTGGTGTCGTGGTGTTGGTTGGGGCCCTCCAGGCTCAGGGCAGACCGCGCCGTGACCGTGACATTACCGTGGCGAATCTGAACATCCTACATGGCTTTGCCTGTGAGCTCCGCCGATTGCAGGAGGGCAGGCCGGCGGTGCCGGAGGAGCAACAATGTCGGGTACAAGAGCGTATTGCCCTGCTTATCCAGCACATCATCGCTGCGGGCTGCCCGGATATCATTACCCTCCAGGAAAACGTGACCAACGAGATTGTGCTCCTTCCGGACCCGAACAATCCGACGAGAGTGGTAGAGGTTGGTCCCCTCAAAAATACTGTGGAGCTGATCAAGGCCCAACTGCCTACCCTGCACACCGCCTGTGGATTCCGCTATCGGGTAGTGTTTGACCCCGAGGGGGCGACGGCCCCGGATCCCCCCCTGCCCCCAGGCACCAACCCGCGGGGGATTGACGAAGAGCTGATCCTGACCCGCTACCCAGTCGAGGAGGCCCGCGTCTTCCCGCTGTACAGCCCACTCGCTCCGTCCTTCTTTCGCCACGTGCTGTTCGCCCGGATTCGGCACCCCGTGGAGCGCATAGACGTGTTCACGACGCACTTGGCCGCGGATGCCGACTTGGGCAATCTCTCGTGCGGCGCTGTGGCGTCACTACGCCCGCCCCTGCCCATCCCGCTCCTCGCCTGTCCTGCTGATACCTGCGAGGACTCGGACACGGTGCGGGTGTGTCAGGCGAAACAGATGGTACACTTCATCGAGACACACCACGATATCCCGGGCCCGGGGATCATCACAGGCGATTTCAACGCGCCTCCTCGGAGCAAGGTTTACAACGAGTTTGTCGGTCGTGGCTGGATCGATAGCCATCGCAAGGCCAAGAATGCAAAGTGTAACCCCGACACCGGCCTCAACTGCACGGCAGGCCGTGAGGACACGAATCTGAGCGAGCTTGAATCGCCAGCGCTCAATCAGAACGTGCGGATTGACTACATCTTTGTGATTCCGCCCCAGCCTGGGGAGGCGCTGTGCCAGGCGCAGTTCGACACACCCATAGACCAGGACGGCGATGGCACGGGGACTGGTCTCTTCGCCAGTAAGCCGAACCCTTTTGAGGCGGACTGTGGACCATTGCCGAAGAAGGCGATCTGCTGGCCGTCGGACCATAGCGGGAACCAGCTCGACCTCAATTGTCAAGGTGGCACGAAGGACCAGAGACTGATCCATATCTATCAATAGCCAAGCGTAAGACGTCGTCACCTCATTGCTCGTCGTGTACAGAAGGGTGAAGTGGGTGGACACAAGCACGAGTTGATCCTGAACAAGGCGTGCCTCTTTGCCCACCATCAATTTATTAGACTTTGAGGAGCACCTGGCAAATTTGAGGGCGCGGGTTCTAGTACTGCATACGGCTACTGCGTAGGGCTACTTACCGCCGCCGCTTCGGCGGGGAGACTGCGGAAGGAGAGTGTCTATGCCACAGACAGCGGAAGCGATCATCATCGGTGCGGGAGTCATGGGCGCGAGCCTGGCATTTCACCTGACACGGGCCGGGATGCACAACGTGCTGGTGGTGGATAAGAAGGGCCTATGTGGTGGCATGACGGCGAAGTCAGGCGCCCTGGTGCGCATGCACTATACGAATGAACCCGAAGCCCGTATGGCCTTTGCCAGCCTGCGTTACTTCCAGCACTGGGGTGACATGGTCGGTGGCGCGTGTGGTTTTACACGCACGGGTTTTATCATGACTGTGAGTCCAGCCAACGCCGCACGGCTGCGGCATAACGTGGCGATGCTCCAGCAGGTGGGCGTGCACACGCAGGTGATTACGGCGCAGGAGTTGCAGGAACTCCAGCCGGCCTGCCAGGTCGGCGACCTCGTTATAGCGGCCTACGAGCCGGAGAGCGGGTACGCTGATCCGCGAGCGACGACCATGGCCTTCATGCAGCAGGCGCAACAGCAGGGTGCCACCCTGCGAGAAGGCGTCATGGTCACTGGCCTACGCACTGCTGGCGGACGCGTCGTGGGAGTCGACACCAACGAGGGTCCTGTGGATGCTCCTATCGTCGCAGTGATGGCTGGTCCGTGGTCGGATCGACTTCTGAAGACGGTTGGCATCACCTTCCCCATCACCACACAGCGGGCCCAGATCGCCTTCTATCAGCGGCCAGCAGCACTGGCGCAGGGCCATATGGTCTTCATCGACGGGGCGATTGGTACGTACTTCCGGCCTCATGGACAGGATCTCACTCTCATTGGTGTGGGCCAGTGGCAACACGAGGCACCTCCAGATCCGGACGCGTATAACGAAGAGAACGATCCTGACTACATCCCCGCTGCCCGCGCCCAAGCAGGACAACGCTTCTCAGCGTATACCCGGGCCATCTATGCCCGTGGGCATGCCGGAGTCTATGATGTAAGCCCCGACTCACGGGCCATTCTGGATCGGGCTCCTGACCTCGACGGGCTCTACATGGCGGCTGGATTCAGTGGTACGGGCTTTAAGATCTCCCCAGCAGTGGGGGCATGTATGGCTGAGCTGATTACCCAGGGGCGAGCGACGTTGGTGGACATCACGCCCTTTCGCTTGCGCCGCTTCGCGGAGCATCAGCCAATTCAGGGAGCACACGAGTACGTCTTCCCGGAAGGATTTGGCCACCGTGTGTGAGATGAGGGTGAGATGGTAGTTGGCACCACTAGCGCTGGCAACTCGGGCAGTAATAGCTGCTGCGACCGGCTTGCACGATGCGCTTGATGAGGTGACTGCCCCGGCGGCATGGCTCCCCATCCCGACCATAAACCAGGAGTTGATTCTGAAAGTTGCCCTGCCGTCCTTCGCTATCCACATAGTCTGAAAAGCTTGTACCGTGGTGGTCAATCGCCGCTTGCAGGACCTCTTTGATGGCCATACACAGCCGCTCCCAGTGCTGGCGGCGCAGACGTCCGACCGCACGCGTGGGGCGCAACCCGGCGAGAAACAGGCTCTCGCTCGCATAAATGTTTCCAACCCCAACCACCACCGAGGCGTCCATGACAAAGTTTTTTACTGGCTTGTGGAGTCCCCTGGCACGCTCGAGGAGATAGGCACTGGAAAACGCCTCGGATAGAGGCTCTGGCCCCAGATGACGCAAGCGTGGGTGCTGGAGGAGTTCTGCTGCAGTGGTCAAAAAGCACATACCGAAACGCCGTGTGTCATGAAAGCGCAGCTCTAACTCTGGTCCTAGAGAAAAAATGAGATGGTCATGCGGCGCATCCTGCTCTGCCGGAGGCCCCACCCAGAGGCGCCCGGTCATCCCCAGATGCAGGACTAGCACATACTCTGGATGCAGGTGTACGAGCAGGTATTTAGCGCGGCGCTCCACACTGGTGATCGTCCGCCCAACCGCGAGTTCTTGGAGGGCTGCCACGTCTACCAGGTGGCGCAGTTGCGCCTGTCGCACGCGTACACCGGTAATCGTCTGGCGAGAGAGTCGCTCTGCCAGACCGCGACGAATGGTTTCCACCTCTGGTAACTCAGGCATCGTGTCGAAGCTCCTCTTCACTGCGTCAGGACCATACGTCACACATCTTATTGTTTACACCAGCGAAGATTTAAGAAAACCATATCATATAGACTTAACACACAGAGGTCAGGACATAGCCTTCTAGGATAGCTGGGATTCAGAGGCACTGCCCTACGGCGCGGAGCGGGTGTCATGCATCGCTAGGCAGGCTCCGATACCCGGCGGCACGCAAGATTTCGTCTATCCAGACCGTATCTTCCACAGTAAATTCGGGAAGCGGCGGGAGATTGGTGTAGTCCAGCAAACGCTCATAGCCGACGAGATCAAAGCACGCTTGCACTGCAGCTTGCATATCCAGAGGCACATCAGGGTCTGGCGGCAGCAGGGGTACCGGCACCGCAGGTAAAGGGGCCCGCAGAGGCAGGGGCCAGACTTGCGTCAGGGGCCGGCGTTGCCAGCGGCTGAGGTAGATGTAATACGGTGCTGAAGGTGGCTCTCCATCTAACTGGATGCGTGTCCCCCGACGTAACAGGTCGATCTCAAGTAGGTATCTCCGGGTACTGAGAAGTTCGGTGCGCCGGGCGTCGTAGTCGCGGGCTCCCTCACTGCGCTTGTTGACCGGAGAGAGAATCTCAATGACGGTCACTAATAGACGTTGCGCTACATCACGAATTTCGATACTCAGCTGCGGAACTTCTTCGGAAAAGCTAGGTAGTTCGACAGCTGGTTCCGCCACAGCAATAGGCGTTCCGTCGTGTCTGGTCGCTGGTGGTGCTGCTGGAGGAGCCACGACATGCACGTCGGGGTAGACAACACGGGCCGGAAGATCAACAATGCCCACAGTGGGGCGCGTAAGGATATAGCGTTTGGCCAGTAACGCCACGTACCTAGGCCCTAATAAGGGCATGAGCTGTCCGCTGATCTGATTGGCTAGACGCTCATGAAATTCCTGCCACATGTCGCCTTCGAGGTAGGGATCCATACCAGGAAACGGGGATGGCATCGTCGTCTCCTCTACGTCCCATGCGCTTCTAGCCAGGCCAGTACCCCATACAGGTCACGAATCACCGGGTAGTCGGCATGCGTGGCGCCCTGCCGCTGCAGCCACAGGGGCTGTAGGCCGGCCTGATGGGCTCCCAGGGCATCAGCCTGCAAGTTATCGCCGATGTGCAGGGCGCGGGCCGGCGGCACAGCGACGGCTGCGAGGGCGTGCTCGAAGATGGCACTGTGCGGCTTTTCCCAGCCGACGAGCGCAGAAATACTCACGTGCTGCACGTAAGTCATCAACCCCATGCTCTGCAGCAACTCCAGGAGCCGGATATCCCAATTCGAAATCACCCCCACCATATAGCCCTGCTGGCGCAGTGTCTGCAGAACCTCCAGGCATTCTGGGAACAGACGCCACACCGCGGGCTGCTTAAAGAGCAGATATAACTCCTCAAAGAAATCATCAAAACGCTCTGGGAGGGTCAGTTTGCTAAAGGTGGCGTGGACCAGCGTGTGCCAGAAACGGCGTCCGTCTGGCTCCCCAACCCCGTAGCGTACGGGATCGTTGCGGGCCAGGGTCTCCACCGTGCCCCAGGTTTGTCGAAAGGCGCGTTGCACCGCTTCTCCGGTGGTCTCGACGCCGTAACGTCTGGCCACCTGGGCGTAGACCTCGCCCACGGAGGGATAAGGATAGAGCAAGGTATTGGCAGCATCAAAAAAAACCGCATCGTACTTATGCATGGGAGACCTCCCAGATGCAGACGTCTCAAGCTCCTGTGGGCCCTGCAGCTACGACGCTCGCACTCTTGACCAAAAAATGCAAGGGCGAAATACACCATCAGCTACTTGACCTACTCTCCTAGAGCGTGTATGACTTCTACGACAGAATCGCAATGCAGCAAACCTGCTGGGAGGGTAGGAGGATGCGCAAGCCGCAGGCTGTCTCCAACACAGCCGACAGCCCCATGCAATGGCTGGAACAGATCGCACACCTGGCGCAGAGCGCACGGAACTCGACGCTCCTGGTCGAGCGTGTGCTGCAGCTCCTCGGAGATGCTTTGGAAGCCATAGCGGGTGCGGTGGTGCTCGCGGGAGAGGCTGGCAAACGTCCGCAGGAATGGTGCTGGGGCACCTACCAGCATCAAATTGTCCAGGTCGGGCGTGAGCTCGTGCAGGGTCTCGAAGTGCACAGCGCGGCTACGGCGCGGCATACCGGGCTGCCAGGAACCAGGCGGGAGACAGGCCCGGAAGGGGTCTTGTTATCCGTGCCGCTGCGTGGCCTGCAACAGGCCCTCGGCGTGCTGGTACTCTTTTGTCCCGGACAACCGGCTGCAGCGCTGGAGCCGATACTCACATTTCTCGAACTCACCGGCACCTATGTGGGCTTCTATGTGCAGACCACGGGGCTGCAGGAGCGTCTCAAAGCCCTGAGTGAGCCTGGAGAAGTACCGAATATTAGCGTGTCCCCAAGTTACGATCCAGACCGGATTATTGGCACGAGCGCGTGCATGCGGGCGATTATGCAAGAAATTGCCCAGGCGGCACGGAGTCGGTCTACTGTCCTGCTGCGCGGGGAAAGTGGCACCGGCAAAGAACTCGTGGCGCGCGCCCTGCACCGCTTCAGTGAGCGCAGCCAGCAGCCGTTTGTGCAGCTTAACTGCGCTGCCCTGCCGGAAAGTCTGCTCGAAAGCGAGCTGTTTGGCCACGAACGCGGTGCCTTCACAGGGGCAGTCAAAACGCGCCGTGGCCGCTTCGAACTGGCGGATCACGGCACGCTCTTTCTCGATGAAATTGGCGACATCAGCCTGGCCACCCAGATCAAACTGCTGCGTGTGTTGCAGGAACGCACGTTTGAGCGCGTGGGGGGCAGCCGTAGCCTGAGCGTGGATGTGCGCATCATCGCGGCCACCAATGCGGACCTGGAAGAGGCCGTGCGGGCGCGACGCTTCCGCGAGGATCTGTATTATCGTTTACACGTGGTGCCGGTCGTGCTCCCACCGTTGCGCGAGCGCAAGGAAGATATTCCCCTGCTGGTCGGGCACTTCCTGCAGCGCTTTAATGCCGAGAATCGTAAGGCCCTCAAGATCTCTTCTCCCGCTATGGACCTGATCGTGGGCTATGACTGGCCGGGGAATGTCCGTGAACTGGAGAACTGTATCGAGCGCATGGTCGTCATGGCCCGTCGGGAGATCATTGCGCCCGAGGATGTCCCCCTGCCGGTCAATATCCATATGCCTACTCCGCCCCGGGTGTTCTATCCTGAACCCACGGCCTCCACCCTGCCCAAGGCTGTGGCTGACATCGAGCGCGAACGCCTCCTCGAGGCCCTGCGCCGTAGTGGTGGTGTACAAACCCGCGCCGCTGCCCTGTTGGGCATTACGCCCCGCCAGCTGGGTTATAAGCTTAAAAAGTACCACATCGCTCCGAAGATGGTACTGGGTTAACCGTTGTCGTCTGCTCTGAGAGGGGAATCGTACTATGACTGTACCAGCGAGAATGAAGTTCGGTGTCTTCATGGCCCCCTTCCACCGGCCAGGTGAAAACCCGACCCTGGCCCTGGAACGCGACCTGGAAATCATCCAATGGCTGGACGTGCTGGGCTTCGATGAGGCCTATATTGGTGAACACCACAGCGCTGGCTGGGAGACCATCGGCTCCCCGGAAGTGTTTATGGCCACGGCTGCCGAGCGCACGCGCCGGATCAAGTTGGGCACCGGGGTTACGAGCCTCCCCTATCATCATCCGTACATGGTCGCACACCGCATGGTGCTGTTGGATCACCTGACGCGCGGGCGGGTCATTCTGGGCGTCGGGCCAGGCGCGCTGGCCTCCGATGCCCTGATGTTTGGGATCAACCCGGAACGCCAACGCGAGATGATGGATGAATCCCTGGGGGTGATTGTTCGACTGTTTGAGAGTACTGCTCCTCTCACTGTAAAGAGCGATTGGTTCGAACTTAACGAAGCTGTCCTGCAACTACGTCCGTATCAGCAACCTTCGATCCCCATCGCGGTGGCGTCGGTGCAGTCGCCGGCTGGCGTTATCGTCGCTGGGAAGCACGGCGCCGGCGTCCTCTCCCTGAGCATTCCGCGGGATACGGTGCGGCAGACCAGTCTCAAAGAGTTGTGGGCCATTGGGGAAGAAACCGCCGAGAAGCACGGCAAAACTCTGCGTCGTGAGGACTGGAGTCTGGTCGTGTCCGTGCATCTCGCCGAAAGCCGCAAAGAAGCCATGGAAGATATCCGCCTTGGCAGCGGTCGTGAGGTGACGGAGTATTTTGGGGCAACGCTGGGGAATCCGACACCAAATGTCCCGGCGGATCAGGTGGTCGATTTCATGGTTGAACATAATCAGTGGTTCATTGGCACGCCGGACGACTGCATCGCTGGCATCGAACGCCTGCAAGAAATCAGCGGGGGGTTTGGTGGCTTCATGATCCGGGTGGCTGACTGGGCGACACGCGAAAAAACCCTGCATAGCTATGAACTGTTCGCCCGTTACGTCATGCCCCGCTTCCAGGGCAGTCTCGCCGGGATCCAGGCGTCGAACCAGTGGGCCAGTGCGCGCAAAGACGCCTTGCAAGTTAACCGCATCGCGGGTCTCAAGCGTGCCACTGATGCCTACTATGGCCAGCGGCAGTAGTACAACGTCAACGGTCTTTCCTCCCTCTCCCCAGGGAGAGGGGAAAGAAGTAGGTCGCTGGGTTTCCCTGTTGCTCTTGACTTTTTTGTAGAGTCTGTGGCATATAGGTCTAACTCTTGTGTCAAGATACCGGCAGGCCACGGGGCCAGGCTTAGCGCTAGGCCCTTTATTCAAGAAGCCATTATCCAGATAATGGTCCGTCATGAAGGAGGGGGACGATGTCCAACAGTGATCGAGCCCAAAAGGCTACACGGCAGGCCATAAAACGACGCGACTTCCTGAAGCGCGCCGGCTGGGGAAGCGTGGGAGTGACAGGCATCCTCGTTGGGGTAAGTCGCTCACCTGCCCTGGCTCACCCGCCCTCTCCCCATCCCTCATGGACTCCCCCAAGCGATAAACCTCCAAAACGCGGCGGCATTCTAACGCGGGCCTCAGCCTGGGATCCACCAGTGCTCGATCCACGCCTGACGAATTCGGTGGGCCTCTTCCAAATGGCCACACTTGCCTATAGCCGTCTGCTGCGTTATCCCTACTCCGACGACGCCAAAAACAACACCGATCTTACACTCAAAGGTGACCTGGCGGAATCGTGGGAGGGCAGCGCTGATTTTAAGACCTGGACTTTCAAGCTCCGCCAGGGCGTGAAATGGCACAACGTACCACCGCTCAAGGGGCGTGAGTTGGTCGCTGACGATATCAAGTATTGCTATGAAGCGTATGCGAAAGAGGGTGTGCAGTCGTTTACCTTCCAGGAAATCGACGGCATGGAAACGCCGGATAAATACACTATCCGCATTCATCTCAAAACGCCCAATACGATGTTCCTGGAAAATGTCGCGGAACCTGTTGCCGTGATCTTTCCACGCGAAGTGTTGGAAGAGGACGGCGATCTCAAACAGCGCATGATTGGTACGGGTCCTTTTATCATGAAAGAGCACGAGCGTAAGGTGAAAGTCGTGCTTACCCGTAACCCGGACTATTTTGAGAAAGGTTTCCCGTACATCGACGAGTACCGCATCCTCTCGACCCCCGATGCGGCGACGCGCCTGGCGGCCTTCCGCACTGGGCAGAGCGATATTCTGGGACTGCAAAGCCTGGCTGATGTGGAAACCTTACGCAAAACCAATCCGAAGGCGGTTGTCCAAGAGGTCACCACAGTGCTCGCGCCATTTGGCCTGACACTGAGTCAAGATAAACCACCCTTCAACGACGTGCGGGTGCGCCGGGCCATGTCTATGGCCATTGACCGGCAAAAGCACGTCGATACCCTCTATGAAGGGCATGCCATTCTGGGCTGGGGGGTGCCGTACTTTTACTGGCAGGATGAATTGCCTTCAGCTTCGGATCTTGGTCCTTATTGGCAGTATCGCCCGGAGGAAGCGAAGAAGCTTCTGGCAGAAGCGGGCTACCCCAATGGCTTTGCAACGACTCTATTCTACTATGAATACTTCCCGCAGATGACGTCACAAATTCAGTTAGTGCAACAGGATCTGAAGCGCAATCTCAACATTGAGCTGCAGATCACCAAGAACGATTATACGACCTACTTTGGTCGCTATGCCGACGGGAAATGGGAAGGCACTGCCTGGGGATTTCAGACGGGATACGCCGTGAGCCGCGACGAGCGCACCTATCAATATGTACACTCGAAGTCGCCGAAGAACTATTTCCGCGTCAATGATCCCGTCATTGATGAGCTCGCCACCAAGCTGCGGCAAACACCGGATCGCGCCGAGCAACAGGCCCTGACCAAGAAACTTGTCGAGCGCGAGCACGATCAGGTCTTGCGCATGTGGATGCCCTATGACGCCGGTTTTACTATCTGGCAGCCCCACTTACGCAACATTGGTCAGCTAGACCTGCGGGGGAACTTTGGTTATGGGGCTCCGACCCTGGCTCGTCTCTGGCTTGATAAATAAGGGCGAGAAGTGTTATGTCCATCTACGTTATGCGCCGACTGTTGCTGGCCATCCCGGTGTTGCTGCTCTCGTCACTGGTGGTGTTCGGGCTGATGCGCGTCATGCCGGGGGATGCGCTGACAGCCTTGATGGCGGAGTCCGGGAATGTCAGCCCGCGCGAGCTGCAGAAGCTCCGTAAGGATCTGAAGCTGGACCTACCCTATCACGAGCAGTATCTGCACTGGGTGTGGCAGATGGTGACCTTCAACCCTGGCCGTTCCGTCTTCAC
>Ga0075428_100000973_pt1 | contig 30277 bp, 23 predicted proteins | sample RhiMetdeltSRZDD2_FD_75291 | JGI IMG/M metagenome (GOLD analysis project Ga0075428, IMG submission 75291) | Populus rhizosphere microbial communities from Tennessee, USA - Rhizosphere MetaG P. deltoides SRZDD2 | ecosystem: Host-associated > Plants > Roots > Rhizosphere > Soil | place: USA... | reverse complement strand
ATTTGCCCTATTAATTAATCTACCTGAAAACTTTACTTTTGCAGCAATATCCGCAGGCAGGTAAATACCTGCCTGTGTGGCTATGATTAATCACCAAAAATTCTTGCTTTGGATTATCATTCGGTTACTACATTTTTTATTGATAATCTTCTTTTCACCCTCCTTGAAGTTAAGGCTGATGGATCAATTGTTATGGCGGCCTTGCTGTTTCTATTAATGGTGCTTTCTTTTTTTATTGCAGCTGGCGAGGTGGCTTTATTTTCTCTCCATAGCAAGGATATCAATATGCTGAAAACAAAACAACATTCTGCAGCCAGACGTATCGTTGATCTTCTTGATGAACCCAAAGAAGTTTATACGTCATTACTTATTGCAGGTACTTTTTTTAATATCTGCATCATCGTTCTTGCAAATTTTTTGATCAATGAATTATTACACTTGGAAAAGACTTTGGTAAAACTCGATTCATTCGCTTATATCGCCGAGTTGCTGATCAAGGTTTTCATCATTGCTTTTATACTGATATTTTTTTGTCGCATATTGCCAAAAGTATGGGCCACACAAAATAATCTTCGTGTAGCCTATGATTGTTCATATGTGATCGAGGGTATTCATCTTTTATTAGTGAGAATAAGCAGGAGAATGGTAAAAATAGCGGATTCAATCGGCAAAAGACTTGGCGCTACAAAAAGCCGGATGACAAGTCTGCAGGAATTGGACCAGGCCATTGATATTGCTACTGATGAAGAAACTTCAATTGAGGAAAAAAATATTTTAAAGGGTATTGTCAAGTTTGGAGATATTTCTGTCAAGCAAATTATGCGCACCCGACTTGATGTAAGTGGAATCGAGCATGGCATTTCATTTTTTGAGCTGTTAAAAAAAGTAGAGGAACTTCATTATTCCCGTTTGCCAATTTATAAAACAAGTCTTGATGAAGTGGTCGGAGTTTTAAATACAAAAGACCTCCAGGCACATCTTCAGCAACCGGCCGATTTTGACTGGCATATTTTAATGCGTCAACCATTTTTTGTCCCGGAAACAAAACTCATTGAAGACCTTCTCAAAGATTTTCAATCCAAACGAACGCATTTTGCAGTAGTGGTAGATGAATTTGGTGGAACAAGTGGCATTGTCACCATGGAAGATGTATTAGAAGAGATCATTGGAGAAATAAAAGACGAATTTGATGAGGAAGAGGGCAACATTAGAAAATTGGATGAAAACACATTTGTTTTTGAGGGAAAGACAACGTTAAATGATGCCTGCAAAGCAATGAGAATAATGCCTGATACGTTTGATGCGGTCAGAGGCGAGAGTGAATCAATGGCCGGGCTAGTGCTGGAATTATCCGGAGAATTCCCGACAACAAATACTGTTGTTACCTGCGGCGATTTTGAATTTACAGTTCTGGAAGCATATAAAAACAGGATCATGGAAATAAAAGTTTCAATTAATCACAAACTCAAAGAATGAGATCTTACGGCTATTTCCTTTTGACAATTTTACTTTCAACAATCCTTCTGATATCCTGCAACACAAATTATACTGTTGACAAAAAAAGAGGCTATTTCAAAATAGATTTTCCTGAAAAGAAATACAGGTTATTTGACCAGCCAGGTTATCCGTATTCTTTTGAATATCCTGTTTATGCCAATGTAGTAAGAGACACAACTTTTTTCGATGGGAAGCCTGAAAATGATTGGTGGATCAATATTGATTTTCCCCAATTCAACGGAAGAGTTTTTGTCAGCTATAAAGAGATCGGTAAACACAGGTTTGATTCACTTGTCGATGATGCTTTTAAAATGAGCTATAAGCAACATTCTCAAAAAGCCTCTTCTATAGAGCCTGTTCCTTTTCGCACACCTAATAAGATCGATGGAATTTATTTTACCCTCGAAGGCAATACAGCGACAGCCAATCAATTTTTCCTCACTGATTCTGTAAAGCATTTTTTAAGGGGTTCATTATATTTCAATGCTGCCCCCAATGAAGATTCTCTTTCCATTGTAAATGATTTTCTAAAGAAAGACCTGCAATATCTTATCAATACACTAAAGTGGAAGTAAATATTTCCTTTATCTTGTATTGAAATCATTTTGAACATTTTTTGCTAAACCAAACTGATTTATTATGAGAATGCAGAAAGCAACTTTTTTGCTCTTGCTTATTATTTTTTCATTTGTCAGATCTTTCGGGCAGCAGGCAGCCGCACTTGACTCAATGAAGTCTTCTTTTGCAAGAGCAAAAACACCTGAAGAAAAAGTTTTCTGGTTAGATCTTCTTGCAAGGACTGCGATGAGTGTAGATCCTGTTCAGGCCGATGCATATGGTAAGCAATTAATAACTTTTGCAGAGGAAACAAGGGATCGGAAACTCATGGTAAAAGCATATATGTCAAATGGGACACGCTGCGGGTATTTTGTTGGTCAAAAAGAGTACACCAATCGTTCAATTGAATATTATAATAAAGCACTAGAGATTGCAAGGCAAAATAAAATGGAAGAGGAAACAGGAGCAGCACAACTAAAATTATGCGCCATTCATCTTGCCATTCCTGACAAAGACAAAGCACTCAGTTATATCAACCAGGCTTTTTCATTGATCTCAACACTTAAGAATGACAGCCTGAAAGCCGAAGCGCATAATTCTTATGGTCTTGTATACCAGGCAAAAAATGAAAAGACATTATCGCTTAGGCATTTTCTTAACGGGTTACAGATCGCAGAAGAAACTAAAATTCCTGAGCTGAGAAGAAATTGTTATTTGTATCTATCTAATTTTTATTCAAGGATAGAAGATTATGACAAGGCGATCGATTATTTTATGAAAGCCAACAAAGAACTTGATCATGTGAGAGAAGGAAGTGCCAGCTACCAGCGGGCAGTCGATTTTAATTCACTCGGGAATTTATATGCTAATAAAAAGAACAATGATATTGCTATCAGCTATTTCGAAAGATCAATTGCCATGGCTGATTCGTTGAAATTTTCTAACTTAAAAATTCCCGGGTATCTAAGCTTGTTAAACCAGTATTTAAGAATTGATCAGCCTCAGCAGGCCCTACAATATATCAATTCATCATCTGGTCAGACCTTGAAAAAATTTCTTTCTGGTTTTGGAATGAGCGCACAGATTGACCAGGCCTATGCAGTGATTTATTCTAAGTTGAATCAATTTGATTCAGCCGGTTTTTACTTCACAAGGGCTGCTCCGTTCTTTGAGCAAAAGACAAGTGAGGCGAACCGCATAAGTTTTTATCTGCAGCTGGCAGGGTACTACAAAAAAACTGAAAATCACGATAACGCAATTGAGTATTATATGAAAGTGAAAGAAATGGGAGAAAAATATGGCCAATTAGAGAACGTTCAAATGGCAGCAAAACAACTCGACACGTTATATGAGAAGAAGGGAGACTTTAAGCTGGCAAGCCAGTATAATTCTTTATACTATCAATACAAAGACAGCATCAATAAACTGAAAAAAGAAAACGAATTAACTCAGATCGAAGCAGCCGATGAACAACAAAGAGCGATCAGGGCAGCGCTGGAGAAAGAAGAGGCAAAAGCAAAGAGAAATCGTATTCAATACATGGGCATCATAATCGGTATTGCCGTGTTATTCGTGGCACTTGTCATGATGGGCTGGTTTAAAGTATCTGCAAACACGATAAGGGCAATTGGTTTCTTTTCTTTCCTGATATTTTTTGAATTCATTTTTCTTGTCTTCAAAAAAAATATTTACGGAATAACGCATGGAGAGCCACTCTATGATCTTATTTTTATGATCGCATTAGCGGCCCTGTTGGTTCCGCTACATCATTGGTTAGAACATAAGGTCATCCACTTTCTTACTTCACATCACATGCTAAGATTGCGTGGAATATTTTCAAAACAGGCAGAAGAAAAATCTTAGGTAACTTTGTGGCAAAATCAGGAAGTGATAATAATAGACAACAAACAGATAAGCGATGACGTGATAGAGACTCAGTTCGTTTGTGATCTGGCGAAATGCAAAGGCGGTTGTTGTGAAGATGGTGACGCTGGCGCACCTCTTGAGGATTCAGAGCTTGATATTGTTCTTGAAATGTATGAAAAGATCAAGCCCTATCTGACAAAAGCTTCTATAAAAGAGATCGAAAAGAAAGGAAAGTATGTTTATGATCGTGAATTTGGCTGGGTAACGCCGACTCTTGAAACGGATAACGAGATATGTGTGTATGCTATCCGCGAAAAAAATGGAATGATCAAGTGCGGATTTGAGCAGGCATACTATGATGGAGTTATTCCATGGAAAAAACCGATCAGCTGCCATCTTTATCCTATTACTGTAAAAAAGGGAAAGTATGGTGATTATGAAAGGATAAATTATGAACCCAGAGAAAAACTTTGCAGCCCCGGTTGTGCATTAGGAAAAAAATTAAAAGTTCCTACCTACGAATTTTTGAAAGAGCCATTAATAAGAAAATACGGACGGGAGTTTTATGATGCATTGGAGAAAATTGCGAAGAAGCAATATGCTGAAATGGTGAAATGATAGCTTACAAAGAAGTCAGGTCAATTCTTAATAAACACAAGAAAAGAGATACATGGTTTCTTGATGATTATTCTATCAATCCTTATGAAGGTTGCGGTTTCAATTGCACTTATTGTTATGTACATGGGAGCAAGTACGGGGAAAATCTTGCAGAAAAAATTGTAGTGAAGAAAGATGCAGCAGCGATTCTTGACAAACAACTAGCTAATCGTGCAAAGAAAAATGAATATGGCTTTATTGCTGTCGGTTCTGCAACCGATGCTTATATGCAGATAGAAGAGGAGATTGGTTTGACCAGAGATTTTTTGAGAGTAATTCTCAAACACCGGTTTCCTGTTTTTATCTCTACAAAATCCGATTTGATAGAAAGAGATTTTGACCTATTAAAAATAATCGATGAAGCTGCACTGCTTCCGGAAGATCTCAACCAAAACCCTGGCAGGGGAGTTATCATTTCATTTTCTTTTTCTACACTTGATGAAAAATTAGCAAGACAAATTGAATCCGGGGCGCCTTCGCCACAGAAAAGGTTGGAGACATTAAAATCGTGCAGTGATAATGGTTTTTTATGCGGTGTTAATGCAATGCCTTTATTGCCTTTTATAACTGATACCGATGAAGAATTGGAAAGGATTATTGTTGCGGCGAAACAATATGGGGCAAATTATATTATCATCGCCGGACTGACACTATTTGGAAATGATGAGAGAGACAGTAAGCAACTTGTTTTTAGATTTTTAAGAAGCAATTACCCCGATCTAGTAGAAAAATATGAGAAAATGTATGGATCGGTTTATTACCCATCATGGCAATACCAACAACAGCTGAAGAAAAGGGCTGATGCTCTTTGTGAAAAATATAAAATTAGAAACAGTATACGCTGATGTCAGCATTATTAAAACAAATTCAAAAGGAATTAAAAGAGCGTTCAACGCATGAAGCAAAAGCAGCAGCCCTTAAATTTGTTCCCAATGCTGAAAATGTTTATGGCATCAGGACACCTATCTTAAATGAGATGGCCAGGAAAAATAAAGAAGGAGGGTTCGAATTGGTAAAGGAATTGTGGAAATCAGGTGCATTCGAGGAAAAACTGCTTGCGGCAAAATTGCTGAGTCTAATTTGTAAGAAAGATCCAATGCTTTCTTTAGAACTTGTAAGAGGTTTTACAAAAGATATTTCTGATTGGGCAGTTTGTGATGCCGTGGGAATGCAAAGTCTCAAACCTGTAGCTGAAAAAATTCAAAAAGAAATTTTTTCTTTGTCTGCTAAATTGATAAAATCAAAAAGCCTGTGGGAAAGAAGGTTATCATTGGTGATCATTGAAGTATTTACAAAAGACAAATCACTCCAGCCTGAAATTATGAAAAGAGTAAAGATGTTGGAGAATGACGAGGAATATTATGTAAGAAAGGCTGTCGTATGGATAAAAAGGAATTTTGAAAAAGGAAAATAACTCAGTTTATATTTGTAAAGATGTCTGAACACGCACAATCTTTTATTGCCAAAAGCACGGCAAAGGCCGCTGATAAAGAGCATCGCCGTAAGATCAATTTTAATATTGGTCGTTATAATGCGGTTGTGCCAAAAGGGAAAGAACAATTCAGTAATGTGACCCTGGCAAGAGAGAAGGCAAAGAATATAAAATGGAAAGCAATTGAGAACCTTGATAAGATGCTCGAAAGCTTCGAAGCAAAGATCACTAGGCGGGGGGCAAAAGTGATCTGGGCAGAAGATGCTAAACAAGCGTTGGAAGAAATTGGAAAAATTTGTGCTGAAAAAAATTGCAAAACGCTGGTGAAAAGCAAGAGTATGGTGACAGAAGAGATTCATCTCAATAAATTTTTAAAAGAGCAGGGAATTGAAAGTATTGAAACAGATCTGGGTGAATATATTCAGCAACTAGATGGGGAGCCGCCATATCATATTGTTACACCTGCGATGCATAAGAGCAAGGAAGATGTGGCAAAATTATTTGCAGAAAAATTAGGTACTGATCCTAAACTGACGCCTGAACAATTGACACAAGTTGCAAGACATGTATTAAGGAAAAAATATGCAGAAGCAGAAGTAGGAATAACGGGTGCCAATTTTATTCTTGCTGATATTGGCGGAATTGCTATCACAGAAAATGAAGGCAATGCAAGATTGAGCTGCTCTATGCCCAAAACACATATCGTTGTAGCAGGTATAGAAAAAGTTATTCCTTCTGTAAATGACCTTGCTTTATTCTGGCCATTGCTTGCAACTTATGGCACGGGTCAGCGAATTACCGTCTATAATACGATTGTAACTGGTCCAAAGCAAAATGGAGAAACTGATGGCCCGAATGAAATGTATGTGATACTGCTTGATAATGGCAGGACAAACATTCTTACCAATGAAAAATCAAGAGAAAGCTTGTATTGCATTCGTTGCGGCGCTTGTTTAAATGCTTGCCCGGTCTATAAAAATATCGGTGGTCATAGTTACGAAACTACATACAGCGGCCCGATCGGTTCGGTGATCACTCCGCACTTAAAACAGATGGATGAGTGGAAGCATCTTAGCTATGCCTCTTCACTTTGCGGCAATTGCACAGAAGTTTGTGCGGTAAAAATCAACCTTCACGAGTTATTGCTTGAAAACCGCCATGAAGCGGTTGATGAAGGAAACAGCAGCTTTGCAGAACGTACTGGTTGGAAATTATGGAAACGAGCCATGCTAAATCGCAGCCTGATGAATTTAGGCAATGCCAAAATAAAAAACTGGGTGGTGAATAGCTTGCTAAAAGGATGGAAAGAACATCGTAGCCCAATGAAATTCCCAAAGAGATCATTCAACCAGTTGTGGAAAGAAAAATACGGAAACAGATAATTATCTTCATTGCGTGATTGTTTACGCAAATAAAATTACTCCCCGACTCCAATATGTGGCTGATTTTATTGGTAAAGAAATTACAGGGGAGCCATTACAGCTTACAACAGATAGTTTTTATTTCAATGACTATAATGGCCCAAAGATCAATTACGGTTATGAACCTGTTTCAAACGACGAATTATTGATCGTTAATTATCCACTATTATTTGAAGATTCTATCAGAAAACAAAATATCTCCTGTTTTGAACTAAACGACGTTAAAGCAATTTTTAAATCTGAAGGAGATTATCCGTTTGACATTTTTTCGGCTGTCTTTTACCTACTCAGTCGCTATGAAGAATATCTTCCCCATAAAAAAGATGAGTATGGACGATATGCTCATGAAAATTCACTGGCTTTGAAAGAAGGATTTCTGGATCTTCCATTAGTAAATATTTGGCTGGAAGATTTTAAAAAAAAGCTGAAAGATAAATTCCCATCTCTCAACTTTAAACACTCGACTTTCAGCTTTCAGCCAACCTATGATATTGATGAAGCTTTTGCATTTAAAAATAAAGGATTTGTAAAAACTGCGGGCGGTATTGCGAAATCCATTGTGAATGGTGAATGGTCAATGGTGAATGAGCGAATAAAGACGCTACAAAATAAGAGAGAAGATCCTTATGATGCATATGAATGGATGGATAAACTGCATGAGAAAAACAATTTACGGCCTGTTTATTTTTTTCATGTAGCGTTAGCGAAGGGAAAATATGATAAGAATATTTCGCCATCCCATCCGGCCATGCAGCAATTAATAAGGCAACATGCTGAAAAATATTCAATAGGTATTCATCCATCATGGGTCAGTGGTGATGAGGAAGGCTTACTTGATGAAGAGATCACGACTCTCGAATCAGCTACGGCAAAAAAAATCACCAAGTCACGACAGCACTATATCCGGTTTACGTTGCCGCATACTTTCCGCAAGTTGATCGCTGCGGGTATTAAAGATGATTACTCGATGGGGTATGGCAGCATCAATGGCTTTCGTGCATCCGTGGCTTCGGCATTTTACTGGTATGATCTGAAAAAAGAACAGCAAACAGATCTTCTGCTTCATCCTTTTTGCTTTATGGAAGCAAACTCATTCTTTGAACAAAAGTATTTACCACAAAGGGCTTATGAAGAAATGATGTATTACTACAATGCAGTAAAAGCTGTTAATGGCAAATTGATCACTATCTGGCACAATAGCTTTTTGGGAAGTTATAAGCCATTTGCAGGATGGAGAGATGTGTATGAGGAATTTGTCGGAATCGTCAGTCGTGAATCTTCAATGGTGAATGGTCAATAATTTTTGTATCTGCTTTTCACAATTGACCATCACCATTGACGAAAAAAAGCTGAATAGATTGATTCAGTACAAGAGTGCGACGCAACTAAAGTTCAATAGAAGCATTGCAGCTCGGAGCATAAACCTCATCCTCCACCTCCTTCTCCTATAGGAGAAGGAGCGGTGCTAATATGCAAATCCAAGCTTTATATCTACCACTTCAGCCATAGTGAAACATTAAGCAAATAATGTATGCTCAGTCTAAGTCTCCCCTTTAGGGGGACAGGGGGTCACACTCCCTCCGTTTCCGGTTGCTCGGCCGTTATGATCTTATAGGCTTTGTTTACCAGATAAACTCCAAGTAGAGTCACCAATCCTCCAATAGCGAGATAGATTGTTAGCTTTTCGTCGAATACAATGGATCCAAGTACGACGGCAACAATAGGATTTATGTAGGCATAAATTGACGCCTGTTCGGTTGGTAGATTTTGCAGGGCATACAAATAACAAACAAATGCGATAAGAGAACCAAAGATGACGAGATATGCAATAGCCGCCCACGATTGCCAGGGAATTGCAGTAAGTGCAACAGCTCTTCCACTTACTGCTGAAAAACTATATAACACAATTCCACTGATCACCATTTGTAAACCAAGACCAAAATAGGGATTGAAATGAATGGCTTGTCGTTTTGTATAAAGTGTCGCAATGGCCCATGTCCATGTGGCAATGACTGAAAGCAAAATTCCTATTTGAAATTTGGGATCAAGAAATTCATTTAAGTGATCGTAGAAGATGATACATACTCCGCTAAAGCCAAGGATCAATCCAATGATCGCCATCACCGGCATTTTTGTTTTGGATATAAAAAGACCGATAACCACTAACCACAAAGGAAAGATAGCACCGATGATCGCACCAAGACCTGCAGATATTTTATATTGCAATGCAAGAGTGCTAAGCCCGTTGCTGATCATAAAATTCAGAAAGCTCAACACAAGGATGGGTATCCATTCTTTCCCTTTTGGTAACGGCATTTTTTTATAAAGAAAAAAACCAACATAACAAATGCCGCCAAGTAATTGCCTGATGCCCGCCATTTGTATTGCGTCAGGAATAAATTTTACTCCCTGCTTGCTGGCCAGCCATGTAGTGCCCCAAAGAATACATACCACGATAAGCGCAAAGATGGCTTTGGCTCTTGTTCCTTTTCTCCGAATGGTCAAAGGATTCAGCGCCGATAAACTTTTCAAAGCATCGGTGGATTGTGACAAGGTTTTATTGAAGTCGAATAAAGGCATGTGTGATTATGAACTTAGCTTTTGTACTACTATTTGACTTTACTTGCGACGCTCCGTTCTGGGTTCGGTAATTCTATGGAGTTTTTTCGTGAGACGTGAAACGTGAATCGTGAGATAACTCACTCACCTCTGACGATTCACGTCTCACAGTATTAGTGTTTAAAATGCCTCATCCCCGTCATCACCATTGCCAATTTATTTTCTACACAATAATCAATCGAATCTTTATCACGAATAGAGCCGCCTGGTTGAATGAATGCTTCTATACCTGCTTCGTGACTCATCCTCACACAATCATTAAACGGAAAGAATGCGTCGCTTGCCAATACTGCGCCATGCAGATCAAAATTAAATTGCTTCGCTTTTTCAATTGACTGACGCAATGAATCAATTCTGCTTGTTTGGCCGCAACCTTTCCCAATAAGTTGTCTATTTTTTACTAATGCAATTGCATTTGATTTAAGATGTTTGCAGACAAGATTGGCAAATTTCAAATCCTCTTTTTCTGCAGAAGTTGTTTCTCTTCCACCAGCTTCCTTCCATTCAGAAAAATTTCCTTTATCGATTTCTTGTATTAAAACACCATTTAACAGGGAATGATACATTTCTCCCTTGTTCCTTGTTCCTTGGGCCTTGTGCCTTAATAATATTCTGTTCTTTTTCGATTTCAATGCTGTCAGTGCATCTTCACTGAATGAAGGAGCGATCAACACTTCAAAGAAAATTTCGTTGATAGCATTGGCAGTTGCTTTATCAATGGTGCCGTTGCAAACCAATACACCACCAAAAGCCGATTCAGGATCACCGGCAAGAGCAGCCTCCCAGCTTTCTTTTACCGTGGCTCTTTGTGCTATGCCACAAACATTAGTGTGCTTAATGATTGCAAAAGTGGCCCCCTCCAAACCTCCTCCGACGGGGAAGGCTTTTGGAAACTCAGCTATTAGTTGTACTGCTGCATCTACATCAACCAAATTATTATAACTTAATTCCTTTCCATGTAATTGATCAAATAATTCATTCAGGTCGCCATAAAACACAGCTGACTGATGCGGGTTCTCTCCATATCGCATTGCTTTAGGAGTTGTAACTGATTCCAAAAAGTATAAAGCATTTTCAGGATTGAAATATTTTGCAATAGCCACATCATAATGTGCTACTATCTCAAATGCTTTTGCTGCAAAAGACTTTCTTTGTTCAATAGTCGTTTCGCCATTTTGTTCCCGAAGCAATTGCTCCAGTTCTGCATAATTTTTTTTAGATGCTACCACAACAACGTCTCTGAAATTTTTTGCTGCTCCGCGAATCATTGATGGTCCACCAATATCGATCTTTTCTATGATCGATTTTTCATCAGTTGTTGAAGCAACCGTTTCTTCAAATGGATACAAATCAACTATCACTAAGTCAATCTCGGGAATATCATATTGTTTCATTTCAGCTACGTGCGTTTCATCATCCCTTTTTCCGAGTATACCACCAAAGACTGAAGGATGCAATGTTTTTACTCTTCCACCAAGGATAGATGGATAAGAGGTAAGATTTTCAACAGGCACAACGTTGACCCCCAGCTTTTCAATAAAACCTTGTGTTCCGCCTGTCGAATATATGGTAACGTCAAGTTCAGACAGTAGTTTTACAATAGGTTCAAGACCATCTTTGTAAAAAACAGAGATGAGGGCAGACTGAATTTTTTTGTTCATAGTTTTTCTAAAAATTAAAGGCAGGTAACCGTCAGAGAAGCCGCAAATGTAAGCTACCGCAGGCTCATCACAAAAGCTCCTTTTTCACTTACATCGTGATAAGGGATTTTAAGCGAGTCGCAATCTTTTTTCCAGTAATTGATCTTCCATGCCGGACAGGAACCATCAAATACAACTTGTTTTACTGAAAAGGCCTCTGTGATTTTATTGAAATAAAGTTTGGGATTACCTGACAAGATTAAAAGGTCAACCGGTACTTTATTTACTAATGAAGAAAAGTATTTTGTTTTATTTATCACCAGTATCCTTTTGTTTTTATAAATAATCAGTTCCTTTTGTTGCTCATAAGTTTCAAATCCTTGATCAGGTTCCAATCGATGCATGATTCTTGAAGGTTTTATGTGAAAGTTTCTTATAAAATCATCAGCCAAAAGATCAGAATCGCCGATAAATAAATACTTTCTGCCATCGATAAGATCGATAGCCTGCTTTTGCGGCACGTTATAAACTATTAATTGCTCACGGTTATTTGCCTGTATAAATGAGACCGTCCTTAGTACAACAAAACCGAGTGTTGCGATCATCGCGCATCTGAAACCAGTTTTATTTTTTCGCATTAACCAATAACCAAGACCTGTTGCCACGATCAGCAATAGTATTGCTTGCGGCATTGAAATTTGCAAACCATCCAATAATGAGAAAGGTAATTTTTCAATTTGCTCAATGTAAGAATTCATCAACCAGATAAACCATGATATAAGTTTACCGATAATCGTTGCGACAGGTGGAATAAAAGAAACGAGGCATAACAAAATTTCATCCAGAAGTATAAAGCTGGATAATGGAACTGCTAAGAAATTTGTAAATAAAAAACTGGCGGGAAATTGATGAAAATGATAAATGCCGAAAGGTATGGTGAGAATTTGCGCGGCTATCGTTACTGCGTTCAGTTTCCATATAAAATCTAAGAATTTGTTTTTAATATAAAACCAATGATAAACAGGTTGCATGAATATAACAATGCTTAACACCGCAGCATACGATAATTGAAAGCCAACATCCCAAAGCCAATAAGGATTGATACACAAAAGCAACATGGCTGATAAGGCAAGTGAATTGAAGATAGATGACTTCTTATCCAAAGTATCTCCCAGAACAATACAGGTAAACATGACTGCTGACCGAAGGACCGAAGGTTGTGCTCCGGTTAATAAGCTAAACAACCATAAGCCTGTAAGGATAAATATTGGACGCAGCCATCTGAATCTTCTTTTTTGCCACGGCTTAAAGAACCATGTCAGCAACCAGTAAATAAGCCCGAGATGCAAACCAGAGATTGCAATGACATGAACCACTCCTGTATTGCTATACGATTGTACCAGTGTTTTATCGAGATCATCTTTATAACCGATCAACAATGCTTCTGCCAAACCCAATTCTTTTTCTTCTTTAATATTTGTCCTCAGAATATTCAGAACTTTTGTGCGACTTGAATTGATAAAGTCCTGGAAAAAATTTTTTTTCGTAGTTTGCAGGATCTCAAATTCATTTTCCTTTCCCGAAGTGACGGATGACTGCAAATAAACCTGATGAGTAATGCCCTGGAATAATGAATATCTTTTATAATCAAAACCTCCCGGATTACCGGAATTCTTTATTTCCTGCAAAGGCTTTGTGATGACAAGCTGGGAACCATAATCAAGAGCTGATACTGAACTATCTTTTTTGAAATAAAGAATGATCTTACCTTCTGGTTTGATAGACGAATCATGGTTTAAGATAAGATCTACGGATGCATTTGCTTTAAATGATTTTGTTTTTTCTACAGGATGTTCAAGAAGCGTTACAATTAATGGGCTCACATTATTGTAACTTCTGCCAAACCAGTTCTCGTCGTGTTGAATATTCTTATACCATGTCAATAAACCTCCAACGGAAATAAATAATAGGGACGCTGACAAACCACTCAGTAATGATAGTTTGTATCGCCCAAAAAATGGAATAAAGAAAAATGCAATCGTAATAATTGCAGATACAGATAATAGTATCCATAAAATGCCTGGCTGTATTTTTAAATGCCATTGTAAAATGATCCCTGTGATCAATGGTATAAGAAAACGGATAAACGGAGCTTTCTTCCATATATAAATGACTGGCAATGACATTTACAAAAGGTAGCGCAGAGATGGCTCTATTAATAAACACATTGAGACGATTTTTTGGCAGACCCCTCAGAAAAAAACCGGGAGTGCAAAGGAAAATCCTTTCTTATTAGCGCAAAACCGGCTAACTGCACGTGACACCAGCCTGAATTGTTGCCTCAGGTCGGTATTATTAGGAGGTTCGTACCTTTCAACTTTGAAATATTAGTATGAGAAAAATAATTATTGTTCCGGCTCTTCTATTAGTTCACACTCTTTTTTCACAAACCATTCAGCAAATCGAATCAAAAAGAGTTGGTTTGCCCAATGGATGGAGCCTGACTCCGGTAGGTAAAAGTCTACCACTTGGGGATCTTCCATTGAACATGGCCGTTTCACCGTCGAAAAAGTTAATTGCTGTTACTAACAATGGACAAAGTGTTCAATCACTTCAACTGATAGATGCAGTAAATGATAAAATGTTAAGTACTGTTGTTATTCCTAAATCATGGTATGGAATAAAATTCAGCGGCGATGAAAAATTTTTATTTGCGTCAGGTGGAAATGATAACTGGATATTGAAGTATGCTATTAAAAGTAACCACCTCGTTTTAAATGATAGCATTAAGCTTGGCGATAAATGGCCTTATAAACTTTCCCCAACCGGAATTGAAATTGATGATGCAAAAAAAACAATGTATGTAGGAACAAAGGAGAATAACACAGTCTACTTTGTTGACCTGGTTTCAAAAACAATAAAAGATTCGATCAAATTAGATGGTGAAGCTTACGGCTGTGTACTATCACCTGATAAAAAGAGATTATACGTTTCTGTTTGGGGTGCTGATGAAGTGATCGTTGTAAATACAGCAGACAGAAAAATTTCAGGTCATATAAAGGTTGGCGATAATCCTAATGAATTATGCTTATCCAAAAGCGGGAAGCTTTTATATGTTGCCAACGCAAATGATAATTCAGTTTCGGTTATCAATACACAAACATTGAAAGTAATTGAAACATTAAGCGCCGCGCTTTTCCCAGATGCTCCTCCGGGTTCTACATCCAACGGACTTGCATTAAGTACAGATGAAAAAATATTGTATGTTGCTAATGCAGATAATAATTGTCTTGCCGTATTTGATGTAAGCAAACCGGGCCTGAGTAAAAGCAATGGATTTATTCCCACAGGCTGGTACCCCACAAATATTAAAGTGATCGGTAAAAAAATATTTGTTACCAACGGGAAAGGATTTTCATCACAGGCTAATCCTTACGGACCTAATCCCTTGCGAAGAAGAGAAGAAGTAATTTACCAGGGTGGTGACAAGATTAAACCAATAGATGTTCAATATATCGGTGGGCTTTTTAAAGGCACGATGAGCATTATTAATACACCTACGGCACAACAGCTTTCAGTTTATTCACAGGTTGTTTACCGGAACACACCGTTTAAAAAAGAAAATGAATCACTAAGCAAAGGAGAAAAAGGAAATCCTGTTCCAATGAAAGTTGGGGATCAATCTCCCATAAAATATGTATTCTATGTTATTAAAGAAAACAGGACCTATGACCAGGTGCTTGGAGATGTAAAAGAAGGTAATGGTGATCCGTCATTGGTTTTGTTTGGAGAAAATATCACTCCGAACCTGCATAAGCTGGCAAAAGAATTTGTATTGCTTGATAATTTTTATTGCGATGGGGAAGTAAGTGCAGATGGGCATAACTGGAGCATGGGAGCTTATGCCACAGATTTTTTAGAAAAAACATGGCCGACAAGTTATGGGGGCCGGGGAGGTGGTTATTATGGGGAAGGTGCGCGGGCAACGGCAAACAACAAATGGTTTATCTGGGATCAGTGCAAGAAAAAAAATATTACTTACCGAACCTATGGCGAGTTTACCGATGCGAAAACAGCCAGCATTCCTGTTCTTGTAGGTCATTTCTGTCCATACTATACTGGTTGGGATATGGCGACGAAAGATACTTCGAGGTTTTATCAATGGAAAAGAGAATTCGATTCATTGCTTGCTAAAAATGCCGTGCCGCAGTTCAATACGTTGCGGATGGGTAATGATCATACCGAAGGCTTGCGAAAGGATAAGCCAACGCCGTATGCTCATGTTGCCGATAATGATCTAGCCGTTGGAATGTTTGTTGAATATCTCAGCAAGAGCCCCATCTGGAAAGAAAGTGCCGTATTTATTGTTGAAGATGATGCGCAGAATGGCGCCGATCATGTAGATGCCCATCGCACTACGGCTTATGTTGCCGGTGGGTTTGTAAAAAGAAGATTTGTTGATCACACCATGTATTCCACGTCGTCTATGTTGCGTACAATGGAATTGATCCTTGGCTTGCAACCAATGAGCCAGTATGATGCTGCGGCCGAACCCATGTGGCATTGTTTTACTTCCACTGCCGATGTCACACCATTTGCAGCACTCTCTTCCAATATCAATCTCAATGATAAAAATCTTGTGATAAACAAGTGGCAACAAAAAAGCGAGAGTTTTGACTTTACCAACGAGGATCGTGCTCCAGATCTTGAATTCAGTGAATTGCTTTGGTATGTCATCAAAGGAGATCATATTCCTTTCCCCGGGCCAAAACGATCAGCCTTTGTAAAATTGAAAGATAAAAAAGAGGAAGACGATGATGATTAATATGTAGCCGGCTTTGGTACTACTAGTAAGCGTCCCTTGCGTCGCACTCTTGTACTGAAACGAATCTATTCAGCATTTTATTTCACGCAAAGACCGCGAAGATGAAATACAAAAGGCGCAAAGAATCTCTTTGCGCCTTTGCGAATACTTAGCGCCTTTGCGTGAAGCCTTACCCAAGCATCTTCTTCACATACGCCACTTGGCCAAGATGATAAATATTATGCTGTACCAATCCATTCAGCATAAAGCGGTAATTAAATTTGCGAAGAGGAACTATTTCTCCTAAAAAACTATCATCTGTTTTCTGATTAAGTATTTCCACAATTCTAGTATGTGTTGCTTTCAGTTGTTCCAGTCCTTTTTTCCAGGTATGTGTTTTCAGATCGATCTCTCTCCAGTCGTTTGCTTCGATCGCTTTCATTTCATCAACACTCCGGTTCTCAAGACTTCCAAGAACAAACTCGGCCCATGTATTCATATGCCAGAGCAATTCGATCATTGAATGCTCGGTACCATTTGGTTTTGTATTTGCTTTTGCTTCGTCTACTTCTCCGAGTATTTCATAAACCGCTCTGCCAAACCATGGCTGGGCGCTTAAAGTGCTTTCAAAACTTTTGATGATGTATTGGATTTCTTTGTTCATGGTAAAAGTTTAAGATATAATTTCGTTGATATCCCATTTCTGTGTGAGGGAGAGGCAAATTAATTTTTTTTATGAAATATTTCATCACAACTTTTTTAGTATTCTTTGCTCTAACCATAAATGCTCAGAATAACCTAACATCAGAATTTCTTGTCAAGCCTTACTTACAGCTTGGTAAAAAGCCATCTCCTCAAACTTTACAACTGCTTTGGCATGCAACTTCATCAAATGATACCTGGCTTGCAGAATATAAAAACAGTGATGAAACTGATTGGAAAAGATCTGAAGGCCAAGTTTCATCAACAATAGCCGTAGGCAGTATTGCTCCGTTCAATGTTTACAGCGCCACTATTAATTCTCTAAAGCCCGGTAATATTTTTCAATATCGTGTTTCAAAAAATGGTAAAGTGGTTTTTAAGAGTGAGGGAAAATCATTGAAATCACCTGACCAACCTTACCGGGTAGCTATCTCTGGCGATATGGGTGCCGGTACGAACTGGTCTAAAAGAATTGCATTTGAAATTTATAAGGCAAGACCGGATATGGTAGCTATTGCGGGGGATATTGTATATAGCCGCGGATTGGTATCAGAATACAAAACAAGATTCTGGCCTGTCTACAATAAAGATGAAGCGGATACATTGGGTGCACCGCTAATGCGATCAATTCCCTTTATGGCTTCAGTCGGTAATCACGATGCATTAACACGAGATTTGAATGGTTTCCCCGATGCCCTGGCCTATTATCATTTTTGGGATCAACCTTTGAATGGACCTGAAGGCAAAGAAGGTAGTGCGTTTGTACCAGCCCTGCTAGGATCAGATGTAAATAAAAAAGCATTTTATGATGGTGCCGGCGTCAAATATCCCCGGATGACAAATTTTTCTTTTGATTATGGCAATGCTCACTGGACCGTTATAGATTCCAATCCTTATGTTGATTGGAATGATTCGACATTACGTGATTGGATGGCGAAAGATCTTGCTGCCGCAGCAAAGGCGACGTGGCGTTTTGTGGTATATCACCATCCAAGCTTTAATTCTTCAAGGGCACATTATGAGCAGCAGCAAATGCGGTTAATCGCTCCCATCCTTGAACAAGGAAAAGTTGATCTTGTCTTTGCGGGTCATGTCCATAATTATCAAAGAACTTACCCGATGACCTTTCGTCCTGATAATTTAGGTACTCAGCTGGTGGCCGGGGCAAATAATACCAGGATCGGGAAAACCGTAAATGGACGATGGACCTTAGATAAGGACTTTAATGGTAAACGGAATACAAAACCAAATGGAGTAATTTATATTGTTACGGGTGCCGGCGGTCAGGCATTATACAATCCCGAACAAACAAAAGATAAAGACAGCTGGCAAAAATTCACCGTAAAGTTTGAATCAACAGTTCATTCATTTACGATAATGGATGTAAATGGAAAAACATTGACACTTAGCCAGGTGGATATTAATGGTAAAGAAGTGGACACAATAAAGATTACTAAGTGATCTAAGATGCGAAAGAGCTGCATCAGCAACTCTTTCCTCAAAAATCGTTTTAATCCTGAATCCCGATAGCTATCGGGACCGGTTCATTTGCTTAGATACATACTCCTATCCTTATACAATTGCCTGAAGTAAGGATCTCTCAGATTTTTTATAAACCGTATCGCTTCACCGGTTGATTTCATTTCAGGTCCCAGCTCCCTGCTTACTCCGGGGAATTTATTAAAGCTAAACACCGGTTCCTTAATGGCAAAGCCATCCAAATGTTTTTCTTCAGGTATATCGGGAACTTTCATTTCACCCAACATTACTTTAGTTGCATAGTTCAGGTAAGGTTTGTTATATGCTTTGGCAATGAACGGTGTTGTTCGGGATGCACGGGGGTTAGCCTCTATTACAAATACCTTAGTATCCTTTATAGCAAACTGAATATTGATAAGTCCTTTTACCTTTAATTCAAGAGCTATCTTTTTGGCATAATCAACCATATCCTGTAATTCCAGGGGGCTAAGATTGAAAGCAGGAAGAACTGCATTACTATCGCCGCTGTGAATTCCTGCTGGCTCAATATGTTCCATAATACCCATCACATGGAATTTCTCACCATCACATATCGCATCTATCTCGGCTTCCTGGCATCGATCAAGGAAATGGTCAACTAAAATCTTATTTCCCGGAATATGTTTCAGCAGACTCACTACAGCTTTTTCCAGTTCATCATCATTGATAACGATCCGCATTCTTTGTCCGCCGAGTACATATGAAGGACGAACCAGTACGGGATAACCAACTTTATTGGCAACAACAATCGCTTCATCCACAGTCCATGCAGTTCCATAATTAGGATAAGGAATGTCTAATGCTTTCAGCATATCAGAAAAACGGCCGCGGTCTTCAGCAATGTCCATGCTGTCATAAGTAGTGCCAACGATCTTGATTCCTTTTTTATGAAGTTTTTCGGCAAGCTTTAATGCCGTTTGTCCTCCAAGCTGAACAATCACACCATCCGGTTTTTCATGTTCAATAATTTCCCAGATATGTTCCCAATAAACCGGTTCGAAATAAAGTTTATCAGCCATATCAAAATCAGTACTCACTGTTTCAGGGTTACAGTTGATCATAATAGATTCGTAACCACATTCTTTAATAGCAAGCAAACCGTGCACGCAACAATAATCAAATTCAATTCCCTGCCCAATGCGGTTAGGTCCTGAGCCAAGCACAATTATTTTTTTCTTATCGCTGCGTTTACTTTCACTCTCGCCACCTCGCTCAAAAGTTGAATAGAAATAAGGGGTCTTTGCTTCAAACTCGGCACTGCAGGTATCCACCATTTTAAAGACGCGGGTAATGCCGTGCTTTTTTCTTAATTCATATATTTCATCCTCCGTCCCGTCGTTCATAATTCGGCACAATTGCTCATCGCTAAAACCCATGGACTTTGCTTCACGCAACAAATCGACAGGAAGCGAATTCATTTTATATTTTTTGATCTCAACTTCAAGATTGCAGATCTTTTGTATTTCATAAATGAACCAGCGGTCAATACCATTAGTTGCTTTTGAGATCGTATTCACACTTACACCCATCATCAGTGCATCCTTGATTCTGAAAATGCGATCCCATTTGGGTGTTTTAATATGGTCAAGAATATCTTCAGCATGCATCAGGCTTTTTCCATAGTAACCTAGACCAACTGCATTGTTCTCCAGGCTCTGACAAGCTTTTTGTACTGCTTCCGCAAAACTTCTTCCAATAGCCATTACCTCACCAACACTCTTCATTTGTAAGCCGAGTGTATCATTTGCACCTTTGAACTTATCAAAATTCCAGCGGGGGATCTTTACGATCACATAGTCAAGAGCAGGCTCAAAAAAAGCTGAAGTTGTTTTTGTGATCTGGTTTTCCAGTTCATCCAATGTATAGCCGATCGCAAGTTTGGCAGCGATCTTTGCAATAGGATAACCAGTTGCCTTTGATGCAAGTGCAGAGGAACGACTTACCCTGGGGTTTATCTCAATCGCAATTATTTCTTCCGTATCCGGATTTAATGCAAACTGGACATTACAACCACCGGCAAAGTTTCCAAGGTCACGCATCATTTTAATGGCAGTGTTACGCATCAATTGCATAGCGGTGTCGCTAAGCGTCATTGCCGGGGCTACAGTTATTGAATCGCCGGTGTGCACACCCATGGGGTCAAAATTCTCCACACTGCAGATGATGCAAACATTATCATTTGAATCACGTAAAAGCTCCAGTTCAAATTCTTTCCATCCTAATACAGCTTTTTCAACCAATACTTCATGAATTGGCGAAGCTTCCAATCCACGGTTCAGTGCTTCATCCAAAAAATCCTTGTTCAATACAAAACCGCCGCCAGTACCACCGAGAGTAAATGAAGGACGGATCACAAGAGGGAAGCCGATATCCTGGGCATATTCTTTTCCTTCTAAAAATGAGTTAGCTGTTTTGGCTGGGGCAACGGGCACTCCAAGCTGTATCATCCATTGACGGAATTTCTCCCGGTCCTCAGCCTTATCAATTGCCTTTATATCGACGCCGATCAATCGGACATTATATTGTTTCCATATACCAAGATCCTCTGCTTCTTTTGCAAGGTTCAATGCAGTTTGTCCACCCATAGTTGGCAACACTGCATCAATTTGGTTTTCCTGTAGGATCTGTTCAATACTTTCAACTGTTAGTGGTAAAAGATACACACGGTCAGCCATCATGGGGTCGGTCATGATGGTAGCGGGATTGCTGTTAATAAGAATTACTTTAATACCTTCTTCTCGTAAACTTCGTGCTGCTTGTGTACCGGAATAATCAAACTCACATGCCTGGCCAATAATGATGGGGCCAGAGCCAATAATTAATACAGATTTAATCGAATGATCTTTCGGCATTTTTGAATTTAGGTTTTAAAAAGAGGAACCGTTTGGACATAAAAAAACCGGGTTAAATACCCGGGGTGCAAAAGTAAGGGAAACGGAGGTTTAGTGTACGGCTATCTCAAATATAATTTTAGATCCTGTACAAATGGTTAATTGTTGTGGAAAGAAGCAATTTCATAATCGTCCAGCACTACCTCATTTGGGTTTGTCTTCATTTTCTTTTCATCACGGATTTTCCATTTACTTACCCAACGGGAACGGGCTTCCTGACCTTTTACGGCCCCGATAAATAATCCGCCAACAACAACTGCTGCGATAAAGATCCTGTGGTTAAATTGTTTCATCTGTCAAAGGTTTATGGTATTCGATACTTACGGAAAAAATTCTATTGCCGGTTTTCATAAGCGATGGCTTTCGGATCATTGGAGAAGGACGATACAACTGTAAGACAAATGGCGTTCCAATTTTGTTGCATAATGAAATAAAAAAAATCCAATTAATTCCACATAAGTGAAAATAATTGGACCGAATGAGTAGTTTATTTACTAATTGTTAATAGAAATGTTAACGGTATGGCTGCCTGGCTCAAATAATTCGATATCTATTTCTTCTCTTGCGATTTGGAATTTTCCACGGAATGGAAAGGTTACTTCTAGTAGACTTGTTTCTGTGCAGCAAATCAGCCACTACAGCATTTTATCATAAATATAAATATTCTGGTCGCTGGTGATTTTATTTAACCGAAATTAAAAAAGATGAAAATAGATGGGCAAGGTTTGTGTTATTTTGCGTTTTATGAGAGGCAAAAATCTGATACTCTATACTGCTTTATCTGTTTTTCTGTTCCTGTTTCAGAATGGAATGGCTCAATCAGCCGGGGCTACAAAATATCCGCAGCACTATTTTGCCAACCCATTAAGCATCCCGATATCCCTTACGGCGAATTTTGGAGAGCTGCGACCGGGTCATTGGCACATGGGGCTTGATCTTAGAACCAATCAAAAAGAGGGCGTTCCAGTTTTGGCTTCAGCAGAGGGGTATATAGCACATATTGGCATAAGACCGCTGAGCTTTGGAAAGTTTATAATCATAAATCATCGGAATGGTTATTCTACTTTGTATGCTCACTTAAATGAATTCTACCCAAAGCTTGCAACATATGTTCGGGAAAAACAAACAGAAAAAGAGGCTTGGGCCATCGAACTGGATTTTTCGCCAAATGATTTTCAGGTGAAACAGGGAGACGAGATCGCAAAAAGCGGGAATACCGGCGGTTCGCAAGGGCCGCATCTGCATTTTGAAATAATCGACACTAAGAGTGGAAGATCGTTGAACCCCTTACTTTTTGGTTTTAGAATAGAAGATGATGTGTCTCCGACTATTTCCAGGCTTGCGGTTTATGACCGAAGTGTTAGCACCTATTTACAAACGCCTCAAATGTTCCCGGTTAGCAAAACTGACAGCGGCTATTTTACAAAACCAAGAAAAATTTTAACCGGGTATAAAAAATTAAGCTTTGCAATTACTGCCACTGATCGGGTTAGCAGATCAAATGGCGCCAATGGAATTTACGCAGCTTATTTGTATTATGATTCTTTGCCGCAAATTGCTTTTGTTATTGACAGTATGTCTTATCGGGAGTCAGATTACATCAATGCTCATGTCGATAAAAGACTCAGGAATACCGGCGGGCCTTTTGTTCAACATCTTTCCGAACTTCCGGGGTTTAGGGGTCGAGTGTATGAAGAATTAAACGGAACAGGAATACTTGAATTAAACGATACTCTTGTTCATGATGTCAAGATCGAAGTATTTGATGCCGATGAAAATCTTTCAATTTTAAATTTTCAAATTAAGTACAACGAGACTCTTGCAGAAAAAATTAAAAGACCATTGAATGGAAGAATGCTGGCTCCAAACGAGGTAAATATCGTTGAAGAAAAGGAATTTGAAGTGTACATGCCTGAGACTTGTTTATATGATAGCATTCCGGTTTCATATGATCAGCAAAACATTTTTTCTCCTGCGGCTGTTACAGCACAACACCGTTTTGGCGATCCTGTCTACCCCCTGCATTCAGCTTTTTCGGTAAGAATAAAACCAGTAATAAAAGTGGGTGATGATTTGAAAAATAAATTGATGATGGTGAAGGAATGGAAAGGAGCAAGAGCAATAAGAAAAGCAGAATGGCAGAATGGATGGATATCAGCTTCCTTTGATAACCTTGGAATTTTCCAGGCATTTGTCGATACAACTGCGCCACAGATAAATGCACCAGCAAAATCCATTAAAGGAAAAGATACGCTTGATCTAAGTCCTTTAACTAAAATTGTTTTTACACCGGCTGATAATTTTGCTGTCAGGTCTCTTCGAGCCGAACTTGACGGCGAATGGCTGATGTTCTCCAATGACAAGGGTAGAAGTTTTATTTATTCTTTTGATGAGCAATGTCCTTATGGAATTCATGAGCTAAAAGTAAGAGTCGAAGACTTAGTTGGGAACGTAGCGGAGAAAACCTGGTGGTTTAAAAAATATCCCTATACACCACCGCCAAAGAAAAAAGCTTATAAAAAGAAAACAAGCAAAAAAAAGAAACCGGTTACAAAAAAGAAATAAAGGCACAAGGCGCAAAGCACAAGGAACAAGGCACATGGAGCAAGTAACAAGCAACCAGAAACCAACAACAAATAACCAGCAACAGGGATGATAACACTAAAGGAAGGAGATAAAGCACCGGCATTCACCGGCAAGGACCAGGACGGTAAAAAGATCTCTTTATCTGATTACAAGGGAAAAAAGCTGATCCTTTATTTCTATTCTGAAGCGGGTTCACCTACATGTACTCTTGAATCGTGTAATCTTAGAGATAACTACTCATCACTTAAAAAAACCGGGTTTGAAGTATTGGGTGTAAGCCCCGATGATCAGCAAACGCAAAAGAAATTTGAAATAAAATACAAGCTGCCTTTCACATTACTTGCGGACAATGAAAACAAAATAACAAGTCTTTACGGCGTCCATGATATGAAAAAACTATTCGGTCGTGAATATATGGGTATCCTTCGCACTACGTTTGTTATTGATGAAAAAGGGATCATTCGGAAAATTTTTCATAAGCCAAAGAATAAGGCACATGCACAGGAAATACTGCAGGCCTTCAAATAATCTCTTTTCAGTACTTTACATAACGCTGTACATATTCTAATTTTATATTAATAAGCAACCCACTCATTCAAAGCTTCGATTTATTTAAAACCAAAACAACCATATGAAGCAATTTATTTTATTGATCGCCATGTTTGTGGGTATAAATTCTTTTGCCCAGGAAGATTCGGTAGCGATAAAAACACCACAAAAAGAGGAAGGCGCCGATACAAAAATTTTTTACTCACAAAAGGTGATCAATACAAAATCAGTTGAAGTGTTACGGAAAGGTGTGCTTGAGTTTAATGTGGGACACAATTTTGGTGATATTGGAGGTGATAACGGTGGAATAAAGAGGTTTTATGGCCTGGATAATTCCACTGATGTCCGGATTGGTTTTCAGTTGGGCCTTAGTGATCGATTGAACCTTATTGCCGCAAGAGCAAAAGGATTAGTCGTTACACAACAATGGGAACTTGGATTAAAATGGCAGCTTTTACACCAGGTGGATAATGACCCAACGCACCCTATTTCAATGACAGTGTATGTTAATGACGTTGTATCAGCGCAGCAAAGAACTACGAACCCCGAAACCTCATTTGAAGATTTTGGTGATCGCCACAGCCAGATATTACAACTGCTGGTGGCAAGAAAATTCGGAAAAGTTAGTCTTCAATTAAACCCACTATATCTTCACACCAGCCATGTCATTCCTTACGACGATAAAAATATTTTTGCTTTGGGCGGAGCTATCCGCATTCCTCTTAGTAAAAAGATTGTGATCCTTGCTGATTATTTTCATCCCTTCAGATCTCAAAGGAGCATTGACTCTCTGGGCAAATTTTATGATCCGCTCGGTATAGGATTTGAAATTGTAACGGAAGGACATGTATTTCACTTAAACTTTACCAATGCACTTGAGATATTGGAGAATCGCTTTATTCGTAGAACAGTTACTAACTGGGGAGACGGCGAGTTTCGATGGGCATTTACAATTTCAAGAAATTTTATGTTATTCAGGGATAAGAAAAAGTCATAAATGTCAAATAGTTCCAATTACTCAAAAAAGATTTTGAACAGTAAATACAATTGACAATTATGACCATATGACTTGTTTGACTATTTAACCCATTCCACTTCGCCAAATTCAAATCTCTCTTCTGTTAAATGCTGAGTAATCAACTGTCCTGTCTGTGAAACACCTTTTATCATCGTTTCAAAAACGCGATTATCTTTTTTCAATTTTACTTTTTCATCTTTTTTATAAAGATGATCCTGATAAATAGTAAAAACAGATTCAAATTTTCCATTGGTCAGTGACTGGTAGTTCTTTTCAATTATTGAACAAAGCTCTTTTGCTAATTCAACTGGCTGATAATTTTTACCGGTTATTTGTTTCAATGAAACGGGATTAGGTAGATACTCAGGAAAAGAGGTTTGATTAACATTAATACCAATTCCAGCTATTGCCCATTGCCAATTGCCGATTGGGGACTGGCCTGCGCCGATCACGTTTTCAACAAGAATGCCCCCTGCCTTCCTGTCACGCCAATAAAGATCATTTGGCCATTTTATTGATGTTCCATCTCCGGCATATTTTAGGAAAAATTCATGAACACTGACTGCTACGCAAATGCTCAATCGAAATTGGTCTTGGATCCTTAATGGGTAAGGATTTAACAGAATGCTAAGAGCAATGTTTAAATCTTTTTCAGATATCCAATTTTTGCCACGTTGACCTTTACCTGCTGTTTGTTCGTGAGTAAAGATTGCTATACCATGTTGAGCCTCACTCTGTCCGTCCGGCAGATGATTTCCATGAATAAGACCCATGGCATATTTGTTGGTACTATCTATAGATTGCAGCTCAATAAACGGCTTTCCAATTGGATTGCCGGGATATGGTAGTGGCAATTAATTGCTATTTTTGGCAAATTAAATCAAGTTTCTGGTTAATATTTGTTTGTCATTAGAAACAAAACTTTTATCAGAAGCTAATAAACAAGAAACAAGTAACAAAAAACGTCAAACCTAAAAAGAAATTTATTGGAACAATTGTCAGTTTTGGCTACAAGAAAAAAGAAAAGTACGGTCCGGTTAACGAAGAATTCAAAGCTCATAAAAACCATCATTAACGCCATACAGGAGAAAAAAGGTGAAAACATTATTTCACTTGATTTGAGAAAAGTAAATGAAGCTGTTGCAGATTTCTTTATTATTTGTGAAGCAGGCAGCCAGCCGCAGGTAAGGGCTATCTCGGAGCACATAGAGCAGGAAATGAAAAAGAAATGTGACGAATACCCATACCGCCACGAAGGAATGAAAAACCTTCAATGGGTGTTGATCGATTATGTAAATGTGGTAGTGCATGTGATGCTGACAGAAACCAGGAAATTCTATAAGCTTGAAGATATGTGGAGTGATGCCGTAACTGATGAACATGACGAAAACTAAAGAGCTGTAGAAAAAGTATATATATAGAAAATAAATTTAAAGAACCGTATAATTGAGAGAAGGAAAAAAAGAAAATGTCACAAGATCAATTCAATAAAAACGAAAAACAATTTCCGCGGTTTCAACCCAACCGTGATGAAAACAATAATAAGAAAGGGCCGAAATTCAGCAGTTATTGGGTATGGGCAATATTATTAGCGACTGTTATTGGTTTTGCCGTATATGGACCATTTGCAAAAAAATATCAACAGATTACTGTTGAAGATTTCAAAAACATGTTAATAAAACATCATGTTGATAAGTATGTAGAGGTCCCCAACAAAAATATTGTCAGGGTTTCTATTAAGAAAGATAGCCTTAAGTATTACGCAGACAAATTGCCTACAAGTCCTATATCAAATAAGAAAGATGAAAAGCCTCCGCAGTTTAGTTTTGAGTCAGGCGAAAGATTCAGGGAAGAAATTCTGGATTTTAAGAAGGAGAATCCAGCCTCTTTTCCTGCCGGCGATTTCAATCAATCATACGATCCTTATTTCGTTGAAAAGGACAGCACATGGTTTTCCGGGATACTAAATTTCTTATTGCCCGTATTACTTTTCCTGGCCATCTGGATATTATTAATGCGTAAAATGAGCGGTGGTGCAGGCGCTGGGGGCGGGCCCGGTGGTATTTTTAATATTGGTAAATCAAAAGCTACCTTATTTGACAAAGGAACAAAAGTAAACATCACATTTGCTGATGTGGCTGGCCTTGATGAAGCCAAAGTGGAAGTAATGGAGATCGTTGATTTTTTAAAAAATCCGAAGAAATATACAAACCTTGGTGGCAAAATTCCAAAAGGTGCCTTACTGATCGGTCCTCCAGGTACCGGTAAAACACTTCTTGCAAAAGCAATGGCGGGTGAGGCACAGGTTCCATTCTTTAGTTTAAGTGGTAGTGATTTCGTGGAAATGTTTGTGGGTGTTGGTGCCAGCCGTGTTCGTGATTTATTTAAACAAGCAAGAGAAAAAGCGCCGTGTATAATTTTTATTGACGAGATAGATGCGATTGGTCGTGCAAGAGGAAAGAATATTATGATGAGTAATGACGAAAGAGAAAGCACCTTGAATCAACTACTCGTTGAAATGGATGGTTTTGGAACGGATGCAGGTATCATTGTTCTCGCGGCTACTAATCGTCCTGATGTATTGGATAATGCGTTGCTTCGTCCAGGCCGTTTTGATAGGCAGATATCTATTGATAAGCCAGATTTGAAAGGAAGAGAGGCAATTTTCAAGGTACATTTAAAGCCAATTAAAATCTCTGATAAAGTTGATATTCATAAACTGGCGGAACAAACTCCGGGCTTTGCCGGTGCTGATATTGCCAATATATGTAATGAAGCGGCCTTGATTGCAGCTAGAAAAGGAAAGCAATCAGTGGAAATGGCCGATTTCCAGGATGCAGTCGATAGAGTGATCGGTGGTCTTGAAAAGAAAAATAAGATCATTTTGCCCGAAGAGAAAAAAATTATAGCATTCCACGAAGCCGGTCATGCGATTTGCGGGTGGTACTTTGAACATGCTTACCCGTTATTAAAAGTAACTATTGTTCCAAGGGGAACAGCCGCATTAGGCTATGCACAATACACGCCCAAAGAACAATACCTGTATAATATTGATCAATTGATGGACCAGATCTGTATGACGTTGGGTGGTCGTGCAGCCGAAGAGATCTTCTTTGATAAAATTTCAACCGGCGCACAAAATGATCTTCAGCAGATCACTAAGATCGCTTACTCAATGGTTACAATTTATGGTATGAACGATAAAGTGGGAAGAGTAAGCTTTTATGATCCTCAGCAAGAGAATGCATTTACAAAACCTTATTCTGAAGAAACTTCAAAATTAATAGATCAGGAAGTACGTAAGTTGATAGATGATGGCTATGTAAGGACAAAGAACTTATTACTGCAGAAAAAAGAGCAGGTAAGAATTTTGGCAGAAGCATTACTGGAAAGAGAAGTGCTTTTCCAAAGTGATGTGGAAGCATTGATCGGTAAAAGACCATTTGAAGAAAAGAAAGTTTTGGATGTGCCTGTTGCTGAACAAGTGCCACAGGAGATAAAACCTCTTGAGAAGCCTGTTGAAAAAAAATCTCCTGAAGAAGGAACGGCAGGCGCCGGCTCGGGGATGTTTCCTTTACCGGCGTAATCAAACACCAGAGAATGAAATTTTCGCCATCAAAAGAATCAATTCTCAAAAAAATTAGAAAGGCGTTGAGTCATTCAACGCCTCTTCCTTTTCCACAAGCTGAGGCTAACCAATCTGTATTCCCGCCGTCATCAGAGGAACTTGAAGTTGTATTTGCAGAACAATTCAATGCACTTGGTGGGCGGTTTATTTTTTGTGTCAATCGACAGGAGTTAGCTTTTCAATTCAACAGTCTTATTAAAAAAAGAGACTGGCAAAAAGTTTATTGCATTGAAAATAAGATTAAAGAGCTTGTTGGTGGTTCAGCCGGAGAAAGATTTACAGACAAAGACCTTGCTGATTGTGATGTAAGTGTTACCAGTTGCGAATTCCTCGTTGCCCGTACCGGAAGTATTGTAATGAGTACAGCCCAATTATCCGGTAGAACCACAAGTGTGTATGCTCCCGTTCATATTTGCATCGCTCTTACAAACCAATTGGTATTTGATGTAAAAGATGCTTTGCGGGTGCTAAAAGAAAGATACAATGATAAGCTTCCTTCACTCATCACATTTGCTACGGGACCAAGCCGAACAGCCGATATTGAAAAAACATTAGTGGTCGGCGTACATGGCCCCAAAGAAGTATATTGTTTTTTGGTTGATGCATAGTTGCGTACTTTTAATGCATGAAGCATCCAGAGGTTTACCAGCTTTTTGTGTATGGATCATTGCGAAGTGGTTTTCGCAGCCCAGCTTATGAATATATAAGCCGCTATTTTGATCTTATTGGAGAAGCTAAGGTCAAAGGAAAGTTATTTGATCTCGGAGAGTATCCTGCCGCTAAACCAACGGATGAAAATAAATTCATTATTGGTGAATTATATAAGATCAGGAGCGAAAATGAATTTGCCTGGGCAATTGGACAGCTTGATGATTATGAGGGAGTGCATGT
>Ga0075428_100000972_pt1 | contig 30290 bp, 28 predicted proteins | sample RhiMetdeltSRZDD2_FD_75291 | JGI IMG/M metagenome (GOLD analysis project Ga0075428, IMG submission 75291) | Populus rhizosphere microbial communities from Tennessee, USA - Rhizosphere MetaG P. deltoides SRZDD2 | ecosystem: Host-associated > Plants > Roots > Rhizosphere > Soil | place: USA... | reverse complement strand
TCGCCGCCGAGCGGCATTGGGCTGAGCGGAGGTTCATCCGCGCCTTTCGGACCTGGCATCGCGAGGCCGGCGAGCGGCCCGATCAGCCCGCCGGCGAGGATGCCCGCCGCCGGATCCCAGGCCAGTGACACCGCAACCGCAACGACGGCGCCCGTGATCGCCGCCACGACCTCGCGGCGGCCCGTGATCAGGCCCACGGCCAGTCCGGCCATCGCGCACGGGAAGACGATGTCGAGCCCGAACCGCGAGGGGTCCGGGATCTGGCCGCCGACAAGCGAGCCGACGATCGTCGCCACGTTCCAGGGGATGAACGTCGCGACGAACGCGCCCCAGAAGTAGCCCCAGGTGTCGAGCCGGCCGATCCGCCGGAAATGGGCGATCGCGAGGGCAAACGCTTCGTCGGTGAGGAGATGCGCCGCGACCGCCCGGACCGGGCGCGAGGCACCGGCGAAGTACGGCGCCAGCGCCGCCGCATAGAGGAAATGACGGCTGTTCAGGAACGCCGTTAGCAGGATGATGCCCAGCCACGACAACCCGCCGACGACGTAGCCAACGGCGGCGAACTGCGCCGCCCCGGCGAAGACGAAGACGCCCATCGCGCCGACCTCGATCGGCGAGAAGCCGGCGGCGCGATAGGCGAGGCCGAGGACGAGCCCGAAGCCGCTCGCCGAGACGATGATCCCGAGGCTGTCGCCGACCAGCCGTCGGCGCGAGGCCCGGAGCTCAGCCGCCGTCGTGGTGGAGGACGCGGCGGCCGACGCGGCCATCGGTTCGGGGGTCAGCGCAGGAAGGTCTTGCCGCAGGTGCCGTCGCAGACGACGACGAGGGCGTGGCTGTCGCGGGCGTAGCCGGCGACGTGGAGGAGTCCGCGGCAGCCCGAGGTCGGGCACTTCCAGACCCACCAGCGGTCATGCTCGTCGAGCGCGCTGGTCTCCGCGGCGAGCTTGGCCTCGAGCCCCTCGCGCGCAGCGATGAGGTCCGCGATGGACGTCGCGCGTTCGCCTTCGGTCTCGCTCGTGTAGGGGTACGTCTGCCCGACGTTCGAGGTCACCAGCTCCTCCCGACACTGGGCGATGGGGGCGGACAAACGGTGACCGGTGGCGGATCTGTGTGAGCGCGGCCCGCCACCGGCGACGCGGAGTATCGCACGGCCTGCAAGCGGGGTCGAACCGTCGCGTCCCGATCGCTCACCACGCGGCGGGCAGCCCTTCGCTCCGTGGATCGGTCACGGCGGCCAGCGAGCCGCCCGAGGCCGGTCCGCCGTCGACGAGCTCGATCGCGTGGGCGTGCCCGAGCTGGGCATCGAACGGACCGGTCCGAACCACTGGGTGGCCGAGGGCCTCGAGTCCTTCGAGCACGCCGGGCGCAAAGCGCGGCTCGGCGTAGACGTCGATCGGCGGCGTCAACAGCTCGCGCGGCCCGACGAACCAGCGCGGAGCACCGATCGCGGTTCGAATGTCGGCCTGCCCGTCCACGAGCGCGCTGACGACCTGGGCGTGGATCTGGGGTTGCGCATCGCCGCCCATCGAGCCGGTGACGACCCACGGCCCGGCCGGGTCGCGGAAGAGCATGCCCGGCACGAGCGTGTGGAGCGTCCGCTTGCCCGGCGCGAGGACGTTCGGGTGATCCTCGTCCAGGGAGAAGAACGCCCCGCGGTTGTGATAGTGGATCCCGGTCTCGCGATCCACGACGCCGGACCCGAAGCCGCTCCAGTTCGATTCGATGAGGCTCACGGCGTTGCCCTCACCATCGACGACCGCGAGGTAGATCGTCCCGCCGCCCGGCGGGTTCGTCGCCGCCGGCGGCATCGAAGCCCGCTCGCCGATGAGGTCCGCGAGCCCGTGGGCCCGCGCCTTGTCGAGGAGCTTTGCGACCGGGACGTCGCGCGCGTCGGGATCGGTGAGGCTGAGGTCGCGGTCGGCCATCGCGAGCTTCGAGGCCTCGATGCCGCGGTGGATCCACTCGATGTCCGTCGGGCCGCCCGGGCCGAACGAGCCCGGCCACGGTGCGTCGTGGGCCTCGAGGATGTTCAGGATCTCCAGGGCGACGACGCCGGCGGAGTTCGGCGGGTGGGTCGTCACGGTGGTCCCGCGGTAGGTCGTCGAGATCGGCTCGGTCCAGGTGGAGCGGTGGTTCCGGAAGTCGGACGGGTCGAACGGCGCGCCGGCGGCCGAGAGCGCGCTCGCCTGGCGCTCGGCCAGCGGGCCGTCGTAGTAGGCGTCGAAGCCGTCGGTTGCGAGCGTGTCGAGGGTTCGCGCGAGGGCGGGGAAGCGAACGATCTCGCCGACCCGCCACGCTCGGCCGTGTGGCCGAAAGACCGCCAGGAAGTCGCAGTCGGCGCCGAGGAGCGGCGCGACGATCGCAGAGGTCCGTTCGACCGAGCCCGCGAAGCCGGGGCTTGCCGGAAAGCCGTCGCGCGCCAGCTCGATCGCCGGGGCGAGGACGTCGGCGCGCGACAGGCGGCCCCATCGGGCATGCGCATCGCCCCACGAGCGCACGGCGCCCGGGACGATGATCGTGAGTGGCCCGCGCGCGGGGAGGCGTTCGAGGCCCTGGGCTCGCAGGCCGGCCGGATCCGCGCCGGCCGGCGCGCGGCCGCTGCCGTTGAGCGCCAGCTGGCGCCGATCGGCAGCGTCCCAGACGAGCCAGAACGCGTCGCCACCGATGCCACATCCGCCGGGCACCACGACGGCGAGAACGGCATTGGTGGCGATCGCGGCATCGACCGCGTGGCCGCCCCGACGGAGGATCTCCAGGCCGGCCGCCGTCGCGAGGTGGTGCGGCGCGACGACCGCGCCGCGGCGGCCCCGGGCGATCGGGGTAGGGGCCAACGGGACGCCTGTACCGGCGGCAGCCGGCGGGTCGAGCTCCTCATCCACCGGCGTGGCCCCGACCTTCCAGCGAAGCCGGCCCGCCCGGCCCAGCGGCGTAGTCCTCGGACGCGCGCAGCCGGTTGAGCGGCACGAGCGCGATGAGAAGGAGCAGCCCGGTCGCGATCAGGAGGCCGTCGATGCCGCGCCACTCCGAGGCGAACCCGCCCAGCAGGCTGCCGCTGATCTGGCCGATCGCGAGGAAGACGGAATAGAGGCCCATGACGGCGCCGCGATCCGCCGGGAAGCGTTCGGTGACGTCCGCTAGGAGCCCGACCGCCGCTGGTGTCGCGCCGGCGAGGACGAACAGTCCACCGGCCGCGATCAGCGCTGCGAACCCCACCACGAGCATCGGCAGCAACGTCGTCGCGGACGTCGCGACGTGATTGACGAGCAGGCCGGCGACCGCCAGGGCGACGCCGCCGAGCACGCCCGCCAGGATGATCGACGTTCGCCGATAGCGGGCGAAGCGGTTGCCCCACCAGATGATGCCCGCACCGAAGATGAACGCGATCACGAGCAGGCCGGCGGTGATCTGCGGATAGTCGAAGCCCTGGGCGAGGAACTGGTCCGGGAACCGCTCGTCGCCGTTCCGGAGCGCAAAGAGCGACTGGCTGAACCACAGCCCGATCGACGCATTGACCGCGATCCATGTCGGCGCCAGCCACAGGACGTGCGCGTTCGACAGCAGCTGGCCGTAGCGCCGGAGGCCGATATGCTCGAGCTTGATCGACTCGCGCTCGGCTTCCGGGTCCGACACGCCGAACCGGTAGATGGCGAACGAGACGCCGTAGAGGACGGCGTTCAACAGGAACGCACCGGAATGGAAGATCGCGAAGAGAGGCGCCGCAAGGATCAGGCCGGCGCCGATGCCGGCGAGCGTTGCGCCCTCGAACCGTGCGGAGGCCTTGCCCCGGAGGGCCTCGTTGCCGGCCGTCGCGATCGCGATGTAGCCAAGGATCGATGGCACCGACGCGGCCGTCGACGCGCCCTCGAGGAAGCGGGTCCCGCCGAGCAGGAACAGGTTCGTCGTCACCGCGGTGATCACGACCGCGACTGCGCCGAACGCCGGACCGTAGAGCATCACCCGGTGGTGGCCGAGCCGGTCGGACAGGATGCCGAAGATCGGCGAGAGGACGAGCTCCGCGAGGTAGAACGTCGCGGCGAAGACGCCGATGACGATCGGGCTGACCTCGACCACGCTGCGCGTGTTGAGGTCCGCCAGGTAGTACGAGAGCATCGCCCCGGTAAGGCCGGTGCTGAAGCGGAGCGTGAACGTTCCGAAGAGCACGGCCCACAACGAGCGATCCACCGACAGAGGGTACCGGAGACCCTGTTCCGGGCCGCTCGGGGCCCGTATCATCGCGGCCAGCGCCCGACCGGTCCGAGCCGGCGGGATCGTGGAGGAACCCCCGATGAGCCGTGTCGCGATCGTCACCGACTCCGCGTCCGACCTGCCGCCCGACCGCGCGGCGGCCCTTGGCATCTCGATCGTCCCGTTGGTCGTCAACTTCGGCGCGCAGAGCTACAAGGCCGGCGTCGACATGTCCATCGACGAGTTCTGGACCCGGATGACGGCGCCCGACGCGCCGTTTCCGACGACGGCGGCATCCGCGCCCGGCGACTTCAAGGCGGCCTATGACAAGGCCTTCGCGGACGGCGCCGACGCCGTCGTGTCGATCCATCCAGCAGGCACCCTGTCGGGCACGGTCAAGAGCGCCGAGATCGCGCGCGGCATGCTCGCCGATCGCGAGATCCACATCGTCGATTCGCAGAGCGCGTCGATGGGCGAGGGCATCCTGGCCGAGCTCGGCGTCGAGATGGCGAACATGGGCGTGTCAGGCGCCGAGATCGCGCGCATCCTCGAATCCCGGGTCCCGGACATCGACCTCTACGTCGCGCTCGACACGCTCGAATATCTCAAGCGCGGCGGCCGGATCAGCGGCGCCCGGGCCGCGATCGGCACGCTCCTCTCGGTCAAGCCGATCATCACGGTCCGGGACGGCCAGGTCGAGACGGCGGACCGGGTTCGAACCCGGGCGAAAGCGCGCGAACGCGTCATCGAGCTGATGACGGCCCGGCCACTCGAGCGCCTCGCGGTGCTCTACACACCACCGGCCGAGCCGGATGCCTTCCGCGAGGAGCTGATCTCGAAGCTCCCCGGCGGCATCGACCCGTCGCGAGTGAGCACCCAGATCGTCGGGCCCTCGGTCGGGCCGCACCTCGGGCCGGGCCTCGTCGGCGGGGTCGTCCTCTACGCGAAGGCCTGAGCCTCGGAGGCCCTGGGCCAACGATTGCGGCACGGTTGCGGTTCGGGGCCGAAGGCGCCAGTCGGCCGATATACTCGGGTCATTCCACTGAGCCTTCCACAAGGAGCCCAGCGCGCATGACCACCGAAAACGTCGCGGCCCCGATCAATGCCTGGGCCGTGGCGCAGCGCCAGTTCGACCTTGCCGCGGAACGGCTCAACCTGGACGAGGGCATGCGCCGCGTCCTCCGCGAGCCCCGGCGCGAGCTGACCGTGCACTTCCCTGTCCACATGGACGACGGCTCGGTCCGCGTGTTTGCCGGCTACCGGGTCCAGCACAACCTCGGCCGCGGTCCGGCGAAGGGCGGCATCCGCTACCACCAGGACGTCTCCATCGACGAGGTCAAGGCGCTGGCGATGTGGATGACCTGGAAGTGCGCGGTCGTCGGCATCCCGTACGGCGGTGGCAAGGGTGGCGTGATCGTCGACCCGAAGCAGCTCTCGCAGAAGGAGCTCGAAGCGCTGACCCGGCGCTACTTCACCGAGATCGAGGTCCTCGTCGGCCCCGAGAAGGACATCCCGGCTCCGGACGTCAATACGAACGCCCAGATCATGGCCTGGATGATGGACACCTACTCGATGCATGCCGGCTACACGGTGCCGGGCGTGGTCACGGGCAAGCCGATCAGCCTCGGCGGTTCGGAAGGCCGCAACGAGGCCACGGCACGCGGAACGGTCTATTGCGTCATCGAGGCGGCCCGCCACCTTGGCATGGAGCTGCACAAGTCGACGGTCGCGATCCAGGGCTTCGGCAACGCCGGCTCGATCGCGGCCCAGCTCATCGAGGCCGAGAAGGCGACGGTCGTCGCGGTCTCCGATTCGACCGGCGGCATCCACAACCCCGAAGGGCTCGACATCCACCGCGTCGTCGCGTGGAAGGGTGAGCACGGGACCGTCCAGGGCTTCCCAGGTGCGAAGGACATCTCGAACGCCGAGCTCCTCGAGGTCGACTGCAACATCCTGATCCCCGCCGCCCTCGAGGGCCAGATCACGGAGCACAACGCCGGCAAGGTCAAGGCGCGCCTGATCGCCGAGGCCGCGAACGGCCCGACGACGCCTGAGGCCGACAAGATCCTCTTCAAGAACTCGAAGTTCATGATCCCGGACATCCTCTGCAACGCCGGCGGCGTGACCGTCTCGTACTTCGAGTGGGTCCAGGACCTGAACCGCGACCACTGGAGCGAGGCCGTCGTCAACGAGAAGCTCCGCGGGATCATGGTCAAGGCCTTCCAGGAGGTCCTCGCCGTCGCCCGCCGCGAGCAGTGCGACATGCGCACGGCCGCGTACCTTGTCGCGGTCCAGCGCGTCGCTGACGCGATGTCGATGCGGGGTTTGTACCCGTAGCCCGTCGGGGTCGACACACCGGGGGAGCGTTCGGGCCCCCTTGTGGCCCGCCATGCACGCCTGATGATCATTCCTTGGCTAAGCCGGGCGTCTAGGACTCGAAAACGACAGTCCTAGCAGCTACTCGTGCACGGCTTCCACTCGCCGGGCGGCCGTCGGTCCGCCTTGTGGCTCGCTTAGCCCCTGAAATGGGCATCAGACGATCATCGGATCGCCCTAGGGCCTAGGGCCTCGCCGCACCGGGAAGCGCGCGAGCTCTCTGGATGCCGAATCGCCGGATGCTACGATCGGGCGGATGCTTGATCACGAAGAAAAGTTCCTCTTCAAGGAGGAGATCGCCGCGCTCGCGACGGCGATGGGCGAGGCCGGCACGCTCGACAACGTCGAGGACCTGCTGACCGACGTCATCACGAGCCCGCGTTTCGACTCCGAAGTCTTCACGCTGGAGCGCAGCCTCCAGGTGATGCTCGGGGCTCGTGCCGGAGCGACGCTCGTCGGCCTGCTCACCGTTGCGCCGGAGGTCTTCGACGAGGTCGCGGAGGTCAGGATCGCGCCGGAGGTCCACGAGCGACTGGTCGCGTGGCGGGCGCGCTTTGGGCTCGCGATCGACAACGCGCTCAACTTCCTCAACAACCCCGACGGCATCCAGGGCCACAACTTCGCGACGCAGATCGCGCACGTCGAGGAGCGTCGCGTCCTCCAGGGCCGCCTCACGCTCGTCCGCTACAACAACGAGCCGCAGTTCTTCATGGCCGACGCATCGGTCTATCTCGGGCTCGTGGCCGACATCCTCGACCGCCTCGGGCCATACCTCGAGCCGGACGCCGTTGACGCCGAGGCCCTGGCGCGCCTCCGCGACGCCGTCGCGCTCATCGAGCGCAAGACCCAGACCCGCGGCTAGGCCGCGTTACCCGGCACAGCCGAGCCACCGGCGCGTCGCGATGCGCCACCTCTACCTCGCGGCGACGGGCCAGAACCGCGGCAAGACGACGGCCGCGCTCGGCCTCGTCGACGGCTTTCTCGGGCAGGGCCTGAAGACGGGCTTCATGAAGCCCGTCGGACAGCGGACCGTCATCGACCACGGCCAGCCGGCGGACGAGGACGCCGTGCTCATGCACGAGGTCTTCGGGCTCCCCGATGCCTACCCGAACATGAGCCCGGTCCACATCCCGCGCGGCTTCACGAAGGCCTACATCGCCGGCGAGGTCGTCGACGACCTCGGCGCCCGGATCGTCGAGGCCCATCGCGCCTTCGCCGAGCACGACGTCCTGCTGATCGAGGGCACCGGCCACGCCGGCGTCGGCGCGGTCATCGGGCTCTCGAACGCGACCGTTGCGTCGCTCCTGGGCAGCCCCGCGATCATCATCAGCGAGGGCGGCGTCGGCCGCCCGATCGACGAGATCGTCCTCAACGCAGCCCTGTTCCGGCGGCATGGCGTGACGGTCGCGGGCGCGATCGTCAATAAGGTCGACGTCGAGGCCCAGCCCGGGATTGCCCGTGTGCTCGAGCGCGGTCTCGCCCGCCACGACATCCCCTTGCTCGGCATCCTGCCCCGCCAGCCGATCCTGTCGAACCCGACGCTCGAAATGATCGAGGAGGGCGTCCATGGCGAGCTCATCCACCCCGGGCCGGACCTCGACCTCGTCATCGATGGCGTCGCCATCGGCGCGATGCAGCCCGGCCACATGCTCGAGCGGGTGGGGCCCGGAACGCTCGTCATCGTCCCCGGCGACCGCGAGGACGCGATTCTCGCGCTGACCACAGCCCACCTCATGGGCCGGCCTCGGGGCGCGACGATGGATGAGCTGACCGCGCCGGCGGGCAATGGCGTGGATCACGACGGAGCGGCGATCGGCCTCGTCCTGACCGGCGGCTACAGGCCGCGCCCGGCGGTCCTCGATGCCATCCGGCGGGCCGACCTCTTCGCCACGCTCGTCCGCGAGGACACGTATACGGTCGCGTCCGAGGTCCACGACCTCCTCGTGAAGACGCATGCCGCCGACCACACGAAGATCGAGCTCATCAAAGCCCTCGTCGCTGATCACCTCGACATCGGCCGGATGCTCGAGGTCGCGACCGAACCTCCAGCAGCTCGCGTCTAGTCACACTGAGCGACGACGGCGCGCGTTTGGAACCCGCGACCGAGGAGGCTTTCTGTTGCGCAGCGTGACCTATTCGATGGGCGTCTCCCTTGACGGCTACATCGTCGGGCCCGACGGCAGCTTCGACTGGACGGAGCCCGACCCGGAGGTCTTTCGCTTCTGGATCGACGACATTCGACACGTCGGCGTCCACCTGTTGGGGCGACGGCTGTACGAGACGATGCTGTACTGGGAGACCGCCGGCCAGGATCAGCCGCTCGACGACGCCGAGCGCGAGTGGGCAGCACTCTGGAATCCGCTGCCCAAGGTCGTGTTCTCGACCACGCTGTCGGCGGTGCAGGGCAATGCCCGCCTGGCCTCGGGCGGCCTGGCCGAGGAGATCGAGCGGTTGCGAGCTGAACCCGGGGAAAGCGAGATCGCGATCGGTGGCGCGACGCTCGCCGCCGAGGCGGCCGCGCTGGACTTGATCGACGAATATCGGGCCATCGTCCACCCGGTGCTGGTTGGCGGAGGCATTCCGTTCTTCCCCCAGCGCGAGCGCCGCGTGGCTGTCGAGCTCGTCGAGACGCGCACCTTCAACTCGAGGTTCGTTTACCTGCGCTACCGCGTGGTGCGCTGAGGAAGTCGCGCACCGTCGCGATGGCCTCGCGAATCGGCGACCGGGCGCCCGTCGCGGACGCCCGGCCGAGAAGTCCTGGCGATGAGAGAGCTAGGCGAGGGCGCCGCGCCGTCGAACCGTCAGGACGGTCCCAATTCCTGCGAGAGCGAGCGCAATCGCGCCGAGGATGAGCAGCGGGTTGATCGTCGGAGCTGTCGAAGGCTGCGGCGTCGTCGAGGCCGGCCCCGGCTGCGCGGCCGGCTCGTTCGGTGCGACCTTCGGCGGGGGATTCCGCTGGACCAGCTGCCCGTCGAACTGGAAGACCATGTTCGTGCGCTGGTGGACGCCGTTCACGGTGGACTCGCCCGCAACGCCGAACTCCGCGGATCGGATCCCGCCGTTCGGCACGACCACATCGGCGACGTAGTGACCCGGCGTGGTCTCCCGGCCGAAGGCTTCGGAGACGTCACTGCCGATGAGCTTGATGTAGACGCCCCCGGCGCTGAACGGGCCCATGTCACCGTTGTCGTTGACGAACGACTCGAGCGACCAGTACACCGTGATCGTTGAGCCCGGCTCGGCGTCCGCCGGGAGGGGCGCGGCGAGGCGCGCCATCCCGCCCTCCTTGGCTGCCGCGAGCGTGGCGCCGATCAGGAGCACGGCGATCGCGGCGAAGGTCGCGAGCACGAAACGTCGGTGAGAACGTCGGGTTCGAAGCATCTCGAAGGTCCTCATGGGTTGGCCGTCGATGCTCTTACACCGGGCCTCGGGCGACGGTTCCGCTACTCCAGCAGCTCGTTGTCGATGAGCCGGACCTCGCCGAACCGAACCGCCAGCGACAGCAGCGCCGGGCCGTCGATCGTGTCGAGCTCGTGGAGCGTCAGGCTGTCCGCACACGACACATACTCGACGACGGCAGTCTGCTCCGTCGCCAGCTCTGAGCTCATCCGCTGACGCAGCGCCTCGGCCGATCGCTCCCCTCCGTTCCAGGCGTCGCGCGCGGCGGAGAGGGCTCGCCAGATCACGGTCGCCGCCGCCCGTTGGTCGGGCGTCAGTCGCGCGTTCCGGGAGGACAGGGCGAGGCCGTCGGCTTCGCGGACGGTCGGACAGGTCACAACCTCCGTCGGGAGCGCGAGATCGCGCGCCATCTGGCGGATGACCATGACCTGCTGCGCATCCTTCTGGCCGAAGTAGGCGCGGTCCGCGGCGACGAGGTCGAACAGGATCGCGACGACGGTCGCGACGCCATCGAAGTGGCCGGGCCGCGCGGCGCCTTCGAGCGGTCGGGCAATCTCGCCGACGCTCACGCGGGTATCGAAGCCCGGCGGGTAGACCTCGGCGACGTCGGGCGCGAAGACCAGGTCGACGCCTTCGTCCTCGAGCAGCTGCACGTCGCGCGCCTCGTTTCGCGGGTACTTCTCGAAGTCGGCCGAGTCGTTGAACTGGCGCGGGTTGACGAAGATCGTCGCGACCGTCGTCGCGTTGTCGGCCCGCGAGCGCTCGATCAGCGAGCGGTGGCCGTCGTGGAGCCAGCCCATCGTCGGCACGAGCCCGACGGGGCGGGGGAGCTTTGCCAGCGCCGCCCGAAGCTCGGCGCGCGTTCGAACGACCTGCATCGCCGGTTCGGAAGGGTCGCGCCGGGCGGGCGCCTCGCTGGTCGCGCTCAGAGGTCGCGATCGAGCGGAATCGAGGTCAGCTGGGCGCTGTCGTCGGCGCGGTCGAGGGGGCTTCGTCCAAGCGCCTCGGCGAGCACCTCGTCCGACATCTGGACGCTCTCGGCCGGTCCCGGGAACGTGCCGGCTGCGACGTCCTTCGCCCACGCCTCGGCCGCCGCCCGGATCGTCCCGCGAAGGTCCGCATACGCGCGGGCGTGGCGTGGCTTGAAGTCGCCGAGCCCGAGGAGGTCGGTGATGACCTGGACCTGGCCGCTGCAGCCCGCTCCGGCGCCGATGCCGATCGTCGGGATCGACAGTCGCTCCGTGATCGCGGCCGCGAGCTGCTCGGGCACGAGCTCGAGGACGATGCTGAACGCGCCCGCTTCCTGCAGCGCAAACGCGTCGGACAGCAGCTGGCGCGCATTCGAACGGGTCTTGCCCTGGACCTTGACCTTGCCGCCGAGCGTGCCCTGCGACTGGGGTGTCCAGCCGATGTGGCCCATGACCGGGACGCCGGCCCGGTTGAGCGCTTCAACGATCCGCGCCGAGCGCTGACCGCCCTCGATCTTCACGGCCTGGGCGCCGTCGCGCATGAACCGCCCGGCGCTCGTGAGCGCGGTCTTGGGGTCCGAGTAGGTCAGGAACGGCATATCCCCGATGACCAGCGCGCGCTTCGTCCCGCGGGCGACGGCCCGGGTGTGGTGGAGCATCTCGTCGAGGCTCACGCGGACGGTCGAGTCGTATCCGAGCATGACCTGGGCCAGCGAATCGCCGACGAGGAGGAGCGGGATCCCGGCTTCGTCGAGGATCTGCGCCGTCGGGAAGTCGTACGCGGTGAGCATCGCGATCCGCTCGCCGTCGGCATGCATCCGGGCGACGTCGGCGACCGTCAACCGTCGAATCTGTTCCTGGGCAGCGCTCATCGCGGGCCGGCCTCCACCGCATCGCTGGGCTTCATGTCGTCAGTCTGCGCCGCCGTATCCCGGGCGTCCAATGCCGTTGCGACGCGGTCCAGGATCCGCTCCGCGACCTCCCGTTTCGAGAGGAGCGGCAGCGGCGCCGAACCGCCGTCGGCATCAAGGATGACGACGCGATTCGTGTCCGTCCCGAAGCCCGAGCCAGGCTCCGAGACGTCGTTCGCGACGAGCAGGTCGACGCCCTTCCGGCGGAGCTTCGCGGCGGCTCGATCCAGCGATCCGGTCTCGGCCGCGAAGCCGACGAGGAGCGGCCGGTTCGGGTTCGAGGCGATCTCGGCGAGCAGGTCCGGCGTCGGCATGAGCTCGAGCGTCAGCCCGGCCGAACGCTCGAGCTTCGTCGTCGTCGCCTTCGCGGGCGTGAAGTCGGCGACGGCGGCGGCCATGACGAGGGCATCGATCGGGGTCGTTGGGCCGCGCTCGAAGAGCGTCTCCTGGAGCGCCGCACGCAGCTCGGCAGCGGTCTCGACGCGCACGATCCGAGCGCGGTCGTCCGGCAGCGGCACGCTCACGTCGGCCGCGATCAGCGTGACGTCCGCCCCACGGTCCAGCGCGGCCTCAGCGAGGGCCACGCCCATCCGCCCGCTCGATCGATTGCCGATGAAGCGCACCGGATCGATCGGCTCGCGGGTGCCGCCCGCGGTGACGACGATCCGGCGGCCGGTGAGGTCCGCGTCGCGCGGGCTCGTCGGCGCAAGCGGCGGACGGGCGCCGGCATCCGGCGCGCGAACCGGTCGATCGGCAACGGCGGCAATCGTTGCCGCGACGATCGCCTCGAGCTCCGCGAGCCGACCCTCGCCGACCTGGCCGGACGCGAGCGGGCCGACGTCAGGATCCACGATCCGGTAGCCGAACGCATCCCGGAGCCGGGCGACATTGCCCTGGGTCGCGGGGTGACGCCACATCTCGCCGTCCATCGCCGGTGCGACGACCACCGGCGCGCTCGTCGCGAGGCAGGTCGCGGTCACGACGTCGCCGGCGAGGCCGTTCGCCATCGCCCCCAGCCAGTGCGCGGTCGCCGGCGCGACGACGATGGCGTCCGCGGAATCGGCAACGACGATGTGGCCGATCCGGCCATCCGGCAGCAGCTCCATGAGCTCCGTTTCGACCGGGTGGCGCGAGAGCGCCGCGAACGTCAACGGTCCGACGAAGCGGGTGGCGGCCGGCGACAGCAGCACCACCACGTCGGCGCCGGCCGCGGTCAGCGCGCGCAGCAGCTCGACGGCCTTGTAGGCCGCGATCGAGCCGGTCACGCCGAGTGCGATGAGGCGGCCCGTGAGTGCGTCCGTCATGGCAGCTCCAGCCGCAGCGGCTCGCCGCCCATGACCTCGGCATGCAGGATCGCGAGGCCCTTGAGGGTGAGATCCGGATCGATCGCCTCGACACCATCGAGCTGGGCCGCCCAGGGCATCGCCGACACACCGCCCGTGAGGATCACGTGGATATCTTCCGGCCGGGCGTCGCTGGCGTCGGCGAGCTCTGAGCGGATGCGCTTCAGCAGGCCGGCGACCATGGCCTGGTGCCCCAGCACGGCGCCCGAGAGCATGGCCGAGGCCGTGTCCCGGCCGATCGCGCGATCCGGTTGCCGGGCGTCGAGGCGCGGCAGCTTCGCCGTCCACGTGGCCAATGCATCGAGCCCGAGCTGGAGGCCCGCGGCAATCGCGCCACCGACGTAGGCGCCGTCGGCGGCGACGCAGTCGAACGTGGTTGCTGTGCCCAGGTCCACGACGATCGCGGGGCTGCCGTGGAGTCGCCCGGCCGCGAGGGCGTTGACGAGGCGGTCGGCGCCGACCTCGGCCGGCCGGTCGACGCGGACCGGGATCGGGACCGTTCCGGCCGACGCGATGACGAGCGGGCGCTCGCGGCGCGCGGCGATGGCCTCGACGGCCGCGGTCACCGGCGGCACGACGGACGCCAGGGCGATCGCGGCAACATCGCCGAACGACGCGTCCTCGAGGCGCAACAGCCCGTCGAGAAGCAGGTCCAGCTCGTCCGCGGTGGTCCGCGGGTTTGTCGCTCCGCTGCGACGCGCCACGAGGCTGCCCCGGCGAACGAGGCCGAGGCTGACGTTCGTGTTTCCGACGTTCAGCGCGAGGAGCACGGCGCGATCATACGCGGCGACCGCGCCGACTCCGCCCTTCGTATTCCACCGACGCGCATCACCCGGAAGACGGCCCCTCCGGGGTTGGAACCTGCGCAGACGAACGCTCGCGCGCGCCTCACCCCGCGATCCGCTCGACGTCCTTCCTGAGCTGGACCGTCGCCTTGCCGACGATCGGCGGCCCGTGCCCGAACACGACGGTGTCGAAGTCGAGGGCCGCGAGCTGCCGGGCGGCGGCCTTGGTCATCGGCCAGTCGCCGTTGAACAACCCCAGCCGGACGCGCCCGAAGTTCGTCAGCGTGTCACCCGTGAACAGGACGCCGCCATGCGCCGACCAGAGGTAGGCGGAGTGGCCGGGGGTGTGACCCGGGTTGTGGATGGCCCGGAGCTCGCCCGCGATCGTCGCGCCATCCGCGAACGCCTGGGCCGCCGGGAAGGCGCGGAAGCCGGGTGAGGGGAGCCGGCGCATGATCGCGGCGATCCAGCCGGGCTCGAACGTCGGCAGCGAGCCAGAGCTGCCCGTCCGGATCCCCAGCAACTCAGCCTCGTGGACCCAGACCTGGGCGCCCGTGATCGCCGCAAGTCGGGCGACCGTGCCGGCGTGGTCGAAATGCGCGTGCGTGAGCGCGATGTCGCGAACGTCGCTCGTGGTGCGACCCGCCTCGCGGATGCCGGCCAGGATCGGCCGAAGCGCCCCGACCGTCCCGGTGTCGACGATCGCCAGCCCGCCCCCGGCAGCGACGAGGTAGGCGTTCGAGAAGCCCAGCATGTGGGGGATCCGGATGCGCCACAGCCCGGGCAGGACGATGTCGATGGCTGACCTCCGACGCGATCCTAGCCGCCTCCCTGGAGTACCATCTCCGGCGTCCTGACCCCCCGGCGATGTGCCCTCCGGAGGTGCCGCCCGTGCCCAGCGAGCTGCCGGTCAAGTTCTTCGTGAACCAGGGCCTCGTGTCGTCGCGCGACGACATGCTCAACCTCCTCCGGCCGCTCCTCAAGCAGACGGTGAGCTACCGCTTCATGCGCGGCCGCGACGCCGTCTCGAGCGGCACAGGCTGGGTCGAGCGGATCGTCGTCGACCAGCCCGACGTCTCGAGCTACTTCACGCCGATCTCGATCAGCCTCAACGTCGATTCGTTCGAGCACCTCGAGTTCGACACCGGACCCGACCAGCTTCTCGTCTACACGCTCGTCCAGGGCGACGAACGCGTCGTCCTCGAATTCGCCCCGGTCGGTGCGGCCGATGCGCCGTTGGCGCTCCCCGCCGAGCCGCAGCAGCTCGAGTTCGACACCTCGGGCTACGTCCAGATGGAGCTCCTCGGGCCCGACGCGGAGGGCTGATCCGGGCGTTCGGCCCGCGCTACCATCGGCCGCATTACGGCCGCGTGGAGGGACGCGGCTGGCCCGTTCGGACGGAATGAGGGCCGTCCGCGGGAGGCGCCGACCGCGCCCGCCCGGGTTCGGTGCGCCGGTAGGGAGAGGAGGAGCCACAGCGCGTGGACGCGATTGCGAATTACTTCAAGTTCGCGGAACGCGGAACTGACCTGGCAACGGAGATCCGAGCAGGGGTCACGACCTTCGCGGTCATGGCCTACATCATCTTCCTGAACCCGATCATCCTCGGCGTCAAGAACACGGAAGGCGTGCTCGTGGGGCCGGATCCGGTCGCCGTCGGCGCCGCGACCGCGCTCGTCGCCGGGATCATGACGATCGCCATGGGCGTCGTCGGCAACGTGCCGATTGCGATCGCCGCGGGCCTCGGCCTGAACGGCGTCGTGGCCTTCTCGCTGATTCTCGGTCGTGGCCTCAGCTGGCAGGGTGCGATGGGCGTCATCCTCATCGAGGGTGTCGTCATCACGATCCTCGTCCTGCTGGGCCTGCGGGAGGCCGTCATGAACGCGGTGCCCGCCAACTTGAAGCGGGCGATCGCCGTCGGCATCGGTCTCTTCATCTTGTTCATCGGCGCCGTTGACGGTGGCCTGGTCAAGTCGACCGGCATCCCCGTCCCGCCGGTCCAGTTCGTCTTCCCGGTGACGATCAACAGCGTCGTCATGCTCGTCGGCCTGGCCGTGACGATCGCGCTGTACGTCCTGCGCGTTCGCGCCGCGCTGCTGATCAGCATCGTCGTCACGACGGTCGTCGCGATCGTCGTGACCGAGCTCGGCTGGGGGACCGTCAAGGAGTTCCCGGACAACCTCTTCAACACTGGCGTCGATCTGTCGACCCTGGGGCAGCCGCTTGGCGCCGTGGGCGAGGTGTTCGACAAGCTCGGTGTCCTGACCGCGGTGCTCGTGATCTTCTCGATCATGCTGTCGGACTTCTTCGACACGATGGGCACGGTGACCGCCGTCAGCGAAGAGGCCGGGATCATGACGCCAGACGGCAAGGTCCCGAATCTCTCGCGCGTCCTGCTCGTCGACTCGGTGGCCGCTGCGGCTGGCGGTCTCGCCGGGGTCAGCTCGAACACGAGCTACATCGAGAGCGCCGCGGGCGTGGGCGAGGGCGGGAGGACTGGCTTCACGTCCGTCGTGACTGGCCTGCTGTTCCTCGTCGGGATCGTCGCGGCCCCGCTCGTCCTGCTCGTTCCGTTCGAGGCTTCCGGGCCCGTCCTCATCCTCGTCGGCTTCCTGCTGTTCACGCAGGTTGGCGAGATTGACTTCCGAGACCCTGAGGAGGGCATCCCAGCGCTCCTCACTCTGATCCTGATGCCGCTCACCTACGACATCACGACCGGCATCGGTGCTGGCTTCGTGTCGTGGGTCTTCATCAAGGTCATCCGTGGCAAGGCCGCCGCGATCCATCCGCTCATGTGGGTGGTGGCGATCGCGTTCCTCGTCTTCTTCGGCCGGGAGTGGCTCCAGACATTCATCCCGGTCTGATCTGAGCTCACGAAGCGGCGCCCGAGCCCTCGGGCGCCGCTTTTGATTCGCCTACGACGGTTCGACGAAGGTGAAGTTGACGACGACCGTGTTCAGGAACTCCGTGTTGAGGCCGAAGTTCAAGAACGGTCGCGCGACGAACGCGTAGGCGTGATCGCGATGGATGACGAGGATCGCTGCTGCGCTGTCGCCCGACTGCAGGAGCCGGCCGAACTCCCCGTCCACCATGATGCTTCTCGGCGTCCTCGTGAGCGGGCCAAACAGGTCCACCCAGGCCGCTTCGAGCTCGTCAAGCGAAGTGCCGGCGACACGACGTAGCGGATCGAACGCCACCACGGGTCCCTCATCGAGTGTCCCGCCAGAGAGGATCGCCGACAGCGGGCAGAAGTCGAAGCTGCACGTACCCACCACCGTGACACTGACCAGGCCAGGGTTGACTTGCGTCAGGTCGTCATGACTGTACTGGTGCCCATACCGAACCTCGAACCCCGATGGGTCCGTGTAGGTGTTCGTGAGCGCCCCGGGCGTAGGCGCACTGCTCGGCGACGCCGTTGGCTGGTCCAGCCACTCGAAGCTCGCGGCCATCTCACGAAGCGCTGTCCCACCTGCGCCGGGTGTCGCGAGATCCCTGACAGCCAGCGTGACCACGCGGTCGCCGTGCTCAATGAGGACGAGCGGCGGAGGATCCAGCGAGGTCGACGGCACGAAAACCGCGCGCCCGGCACTAATCGCGACCGGCGTCCAGGTCGACTCGGCACGACCGCCAAGCACCGCGGTGAGGGCGTCGTCGAACGTGACGTTCGCCGAGGTGATCGACATCGTCAGCGTGTACGTCATGTCCCAGGTCGGGCCGAGACCCCATCGAGTGCCCAGCGTCACTGCCTGGCTGTCCGCCGAGGCGACGTTCCACTCCGACGGGACGGTGATCGCGAACCCGGCGCTCTTGAAGATGAGTCTGCGATCGGGCTTTGGCGTCGGCTCAATGGGTCGCGCGGTCAGATCGGGTGACGCCGAGGGCATGGGCACGACGACGACGACCCGCGATTCGAGCACGCGGCCAACGATGCTGATCGTGACCTCGAGCCCGGCGATGATGAGCAGAGCTGCGGCCAGCCAGACGAGCGGGGCCTGACGCGTCAACGTCGTTCGGCGGCCGCCGTCGGGCGCGCCGAGCGCTCGCGCCACCAGCGCGGGACGCTGCGGCTCCCGGCTCGCCCGAGCGAGCGCGTCGGCAAGCAGATGCTCGGGCGCCGTCGTCGGTCCCTCGGCCAGCCACGATGCGGCCTGGTGATCGACTCGGACGGTTCGTTCGTCGGTCATGATCGGGTCCCCGTCTCGACTGCGGTTGGAACGAGATCGGCCTCGATCGCGCTGCGAAGCGCCCGAGCGCCGTAGTGCATCCGCGAGGTGGCCGTTCCAACCGGGATGCCGAGGAGATCGGCGATCTCGGCCGGGCGCAGCCCGAGGAAGTGGTGCAGCACGAGAACCATCCGGTGCTCAGCGGTCAGGCGCAGGAACCCGCGCTGAATCTGGTCCCGTCGGTCGACGTCGGCGATCGAGTCAGCGGGCGCCGCGACGGCATGCGCGACTGGGCCGAGTTCGGCGAGGCGGCGTGGTTGCCGACGCTGCTGGTCTCGACAGGCGTTGACCAGGAGCCGATAGAGCCAGGCATCCAGCCGGGCCGGGTCGCGCAGCGCCCGCAGGTCGCGCCACGCCCGGACGAGGCAGTCCTGCACTGCGTCTTCAGCCGCATCGGGGTCGCGCAGCACGCGGCTGGCAATCCCGTACAGGCGATGGACCGACGCTGCCGCGATGGCCTCGAAGGCCGCGCGATCGCCCGCTTGCGCGCGGATGACCACGTCGTCCATCACCACAGAGGATGCTCCTTCGCGAGCAGGCTTCATGGCCCGTTCACCCGATATGGCGTAGCCCGGTCGCGAATCCATCAATCGCCGTTATAGTCGGCCGGATGTTCGAACGGACCGCGATCCCCGACGGGCCGCGCGTGATCAGCGCCCGCCTCCCTGGCGCTCGCTCGGTATCCGCGGCCGCGTACGTCCTTGCCGGCTCGCGCCACGAGGCGCCGCAGCAGATCGGCGTGGCGCACTTCCTGGAGCACCTGACGTTCAAGGGCACGGCCGGCTATCCGTCCACGCGGGCGCTCAGCGAAGCCATCGAGGGCGTCGGTGGGTCGTTCAACGCCGCGACGGATCGCGAGTCGACCGTTTACTGGGCCCGGGTCCCGCGTCGCGAATCTACGCGCGCGATGGAGGTGCTCGGCGAGCTGATCGCGCGACCGTCGCTCGATGCCGCGGAGATCGATCGCGAGCGCGATGTCATCGTCGAGGAGATCCGCTCGTACCTGGACGATCCGGTCGAGTCATGCCAGATCCTGATGCAGCAGGCGCTCTTCGGCGACGGCCCGCTGGGACGCGAGATCTGCGGCGACGAAGCCGGGATCAGGGCGCTCGCCCCGGACGAGATCCGGACGTTCTGGAACGCGACCTACCGGCCCGCGAACGTCGTCGTCGCCGTCGCCGGCGACCTCGCGCACGAGGCGGCGGTGGAGCTCGCGGACCGAGTCTTCGGACGGGGCAACGGTGCGATCCGGAGCTGGGAGCCCGCGCCAGAGCTGCCGGCCGGTCCGCGGACGCTCGTCGAGCGCCGCGACTCGACCCAGGCCCAGCTCTCGATCGGGCTGCCCGGCCTGCCGCGAGACCACCCCGACGCCTGGGCTCTGGCGGTGCTCAACGTCCTCCTCGGCGACGGGATGAGCAGCCGGTTATTCCTTCGTCTCGTCGATCGCGACGGCCTCGCCTACGACGTCTCGTCCGGGCTCGTCGAGTATGCCGATGCCGGGGCGCTCGTCGTGTCCGCCGGGGTTGACCCGGCGCGGTTGCGGGCCGCCCTCGACGCGATCCTTGTCGAGCTCGCGCGGCTGCGTGACGAACCACCGCCGCCGGACGAGCTCGCGAAGGCCAAGGCGTACCTCTCGGGCGGGCTCGAGCTGCGGATGGACGAGACCCGCCATCTCGCGTCCTGGGTCGGTGGCCAGGAGGCGCTCCACGAACGTGTCCTGACGCTGGACGAGGCGCTCGCCGCGGTCGAGGCGGTCTCCGCGGCCGACATCCACCGGGTCGCCGGAGACCTCATTCGCGACGAGCTCCTGCGACTCGCCGTCGTCGGCCCGGGTCGGCATCTTCGCGGCATCGAGCGTCGGCTCAAGCTGCCCGCATGACGGCCGAACCTGACAGCCGCTCCTCGACAGCGACCGGCGCGACCCCGGCCGGCACGTCCGCCGCAGGCGCGTCCGCGGCCGGCGCGACGAACCACGCGACCGACCTGCGGCTGGCGCGGCTCCACCTCCGGACCGGCTCGACGGCGCTCGCGCGCGCGGAGCTCGAGTGGCTCGCCGCCGCGGGAGCGCTCGACACCGATGGGCTCGCCGAGCTTGCGATCGCTCGTTGGCGCACGGCCGACCTGCCCGCGGCGGCCGAGGCCGCCGCGGCCCATCTCGACGCGGGCGGTTCGGCCATCGGTGCAATCGTCGTCGCGGCCGAGGCCGCAGCCGCCGACGAGCGCGCGGACGAGGCGGAGGCGTTCGTCGCGAGAGTCGTCGCCGCCGCGGATGGCGCGACGTTCGAAGCGGTGATCGCCGGCCGCCCGACGCGAGCGCCGTGGCCATCGGATCTGCAGCCCAGCGGTCCGGATGGCGGCGATCCCGCGGCGCGCGACCCCATCCGCCTGGCCCAGCAGGAGCTCGACGGCGGCCAGCCTGATGCCGCCGCGTTGCGCCTGGGCCTCGCTCTGCGGCGCGATCCGGACCTTGCGGCGGCGGTGGTCGACGCGATCGGCGACCGATCGACGCCCGGGCTCGACCTCGTCCGCGGCGACGCGTTGCGCACGCTCGGTCGCGAGGCCGAGGCGGAGCGAGCGTTCGCCTCCGCGGAGGCCGACCTGGACCGCTAGACTGCCGCGCAGCCCGACCACGGCCCGACCACCCAGCCACCTTAGCGAGAGGCCCCGTGACCGAACGCACGCTCGTCCTGATCAAGCCTGACGCCGTCCAGCGGCTCCTCGCCGGCCAGATCCTCGGTCGCTTCGAAGAACGCGGCCTGAAGATCGTCGGGCTGAAGCTCGTCGCGGTCAGTCGCGAGCTCGCGGAACGCCACTACGACGTCCATCGCGCGAAGCCGTTCTTCGGCGGCCTTGTCGACTTCATCACCTCGAGCCCGTTGATCGCGGCGGCCCTCGAGGGCCCGAACGCCATCGCCGTCGTCCGTTCGATGGTCGGCGCGACGCGACCGCACGAGGCGGCACCAGGCACGATCCGCGGTGACCTCGCGCTCGAGACGGCGCAGAACCTCGTCCACGCGTCCGACGGCCCCGAGACGGCGGTCGCCGAGCTCGCGCTGTGGTTCGACGCAGGCGAGCTGGTCGACTACGACCGCGACATCGACCGCTGGGCCCTCGCGCCAGACGACTGAGCGAAGGCGGGAATTCAGCCCGGCCTAGGTTCCCGGCAGGGCGCTCGGCTGGGGCACATCGATCACCGGCCCGCCGATTGACCCGACGCCCAGCGAGGCGACCAGGCCGACGATCGCGAGCGCGACGACCAGCAGCGCCGGCGCGACGAGACGCGGTCGTTCCCGAAACGAGCTGTCGCCGGGATCGTCCGCGACGTGCGGCGAGGGTGTCTGCCAGCCAGCGACGAGCAGGCGACCGATGACCGCGATGGGCAGGACCGCCGCGGCGAGCAGGATGACCTCGAACGGCGGATCCGAGGCGAGCGCAACGAGCCGTGCCCGGGCAGCGTTCGCGGCCGTGCCGGGCAACCCGACCGCGCCGACGAGCACGAGCACGAGCCCGATCCCGAGCACCGGTGATCGGCGCGCCCAGCCGCGCAGGTCCGGCAGGCGTCGCACACCGAAGCGACCTCGCGCGGCCGCGGCCCACCCGGCGAGCGCGGACTTGACCGTCGCGTAGCCGAGGACCCAGGCGCCGAGCGGCCGGGCGACCGCGGGATCGAGAGCGGCGAAGGCGAGGAGGACGACCCCGGCGTCGGCGACGATCGAATAGCCGACGACATGCTCGACATCGTCGTGCACGAAGGCGGCCGCCGAGCCGAGCAGGAGCGTCGCGGCGGCGATGATCGCGACCACCGTTCGTTCGGGACCGATGGCCGCGGCGGATGGACCCAGCGCCGCAACCGCCCAGCTCGAGGCGACGATCGCGAACGTCGCACCGCCCCAGGCCAGCGCGGCCGGGATCGCGGCCATCGGGATCGCCTCGACCAGCCGCGCCGCCCAGACGTGCGTCGGGATCGCGCCGGCCCGCATGGCCACCGCCGTGACGATCGCGATGAGCCCGAGCCCGATCGCCGCCGCCGCCGCCCGGTCCGCGCCGGGCTCCAGTGATGCGGCGCCTAAGGGCCCCGCGGGCGACGATTCCCAGGCGATGACCCCGAGCCCGAGGAAGCCGGCGATGACCACCGTTCTGAGGGCTCGCCACGCGACCGCGGCGCGCGAGCGTCCGGCCGCCGCGGCCGGCGCGACGACCGTGGCGACGCCACCCGCGGCGAGGAAGGCGAAGCTCGCTTCGCCGTTCGTCGCACCCAGGGCCAGGATCGCGGCACCAATTCCGAGGAGGGCAGGTCCGGCGACGGCGTGGCTCCCGATCCCGAGCGCGTCGATCGCGACGAGGCCCGCGGCGCTGATCGCCCAGAACAGGCCGATCGCCCGAAGGAGGTCCGAGCCGACGATCTGAACGGACCCGAACGGCAGGACGTCATCCGGGCCGATCGCGACCGCGGCGAAGGCGACGGCCGCGAGGCCACCCAGGCCGACGAGCGTTGCTGCGAGCGGCGCGCGGAGCCGGAGGAACGAGGCCAGCACACCGGCTCCGAGCGCGATGCCCGCGGCGATCACGATCGTCATGAATTGGGCGTCACGGGCTCCGCGCCAGTCGCGGCGTCAGCCGCGTGCCCGGCGCCGGAGATCGGGTGCGCCGCCGTCGCCGCGCCGGTGTCGAGCGTCCGCGACAGCGCCGCCACTCCGGCCGCGACCGCGACGAGCGCGGCGACGATCGCCAGCTGCTCGAGTGGCTCGGCTGCGCCGCCGAGGCCGGACTGGAGGAGTGTGACGCCTTCGACGAGCAGGAGCAGCCCAAGACCGAGACGAACCGGGTCCGGCGGCACGAGAACGGGTGTCGCCGCGAGCGCGAGGATCGCCAGGCCGGCGGCGGCCGGCGCGGCGACGCGGACAGCGGCCGGATCGAGTGGCCCGATCGTGCTCAGCCCGGGCGGCAGGTCGACGCCCGTTGGAGTGCCGGCCAGGCTCGCGGCGATGGCCCAGCCGCAGATCGCAGCGGCCGTCGCCAGCAGCGCCTCGGCGCGCCAACCGAGGAGCGAGCCACCCTCACGGACGACGCCGGCTCGGACGGCCGGCCACAGGAGCTGGGCGGCGAGCACGCCACCGACCACCCGCAACGCGAGGACCCGGATGTCGGGCAGGGGATCGGCAACGAACGGCGCCGCGACGAGGGCGACGACGAGTCCGGTGAGCGCGAGGCGCGCCTCGCGAGCTGAGACCGCGGCGATCGCCCCGAGGATCGCGACGACCGCGACACCCACCAGGGCGACGGTCACGGCGCGGCGCTCGCGGGCTCCGCGGAGGGACTCGTGGACGGATTCGTGGACGGCTCCACACCGGGGCTTGCGGACGGAGCTGCTTCCGGGTACGTCGGGTGCTGCAGGATCGTGAACACGTCGAACGGCCAGTAGCGCAGCCACGCGCGGCCGGCGACCGAGCTCACCTCGATCGGTCCGAACGTCCGCGAGTCGGACGAGTTGCCGCGGTGATCGCCCATGACGAACAGCTCGCCCTCGCCGATTCGCCATGTCGTCTGGCCGCCTGGCGTGGGTTCGGTCGGCTGCGGCTCGTCGTCGATCTGATAGAGGTAATCCTCGACGAGCTCGACGTCGTTGACGTAGACGTGGCCGTCGATGAGCTCGATCTTGTCACCCGCGACGCCGATGACGCGCTTGATGTACGGGATCTTGGCGTCACTCCACGATGGCGGCGGCTGGAAGACGATGATGTCGCCGAGCTCGTACGGCTGCCAGCGCGGTGTCAGCTTGTCGACAAGGACGTACTGCCCTTCTTCGAGCGTCGTCTCCATCGAACCCTGCTGGACCTTGAACGGCTGGGCCACGAATGTCTGGATCAGCCAGAAGATGACCACCGTGAGAACGAGGGTCTCGAGAATCTCGAAGAGGCACCCGAGGGCCGGTCGTTTGGTCACAGGGTCGGGAGTATAGGGGTGGGGCCGTTCGGGGGCCCTGTGCTACCGTCGGGCGCCGTGCCCGACTTTGCCAGGCGGCGCTGCTGATGCCCCGCGCAATCTCGATCGGTAGCGCCCTCGTGGCGCTCGTCTTCCTCGTCCTCGTGCTCGCGGACGCGACCCTCATCGACCGCCGCCCACCGACCGTCGTCGAGGTCCGGCTCTCCGCGACGGCCGGCGGCGACCGGATCGCCGAGCCGATCTCGTCGATCAACGTCGTCTTCAGCGAGGCCCTTCGAACGACGACCGCGGAGTCGCGCTTCCACATCGTCCCGGTCGTCGCCGGCGCGCTCACCTGGGACGGCCCGATGCTGATCTTCACGCCTTCCGAGCCGCTATCGGCGGCCACCGACTTCGTCGTTTCGGTGGATCCCGGCTACGTCGATCTCGCGGGCAACGTCGCGACGACCGGGATCGATGAGTGGGCCTTCGCGACGTCGGGCCCGCCGCGCGTCCTCGCGACGGTGCCGCAGGACGGCGCACTCGGGCTCGCGGTCGATTCGACGATCGAGCTCCAGTTCGACCGCCTGATGGACACCGCCAGCGTCGAAGGTGCGATCGTCATCAGTCCGCGGGTCCCGTTTGCGGCGACGTGGTCCGGTCCGCACGTCTCGCTCGCGTTCGGACGCGAGCTCGCGTTCGGGACGACGTACAGCCTCTCGCTCGATACGACCGCTGCCGACACAGCCGGCGCACACCTCGTCGCGCCGTTCAGCCTGCAATTCTCCACGGTGTCGGCCGGCCTCGAGGCGCGGGTCGTACCGGCCGCCGACGTCGCGGGCATCGCCATCCACTCGCCGATCGCGGTGCTGTTCGACGGCCCGATCGATCTCGGCAGTGCAGCGGGCGCGCTCACGATCACGCCGTCGGTCGGCGGGGCCACGGAGGTCGTGAGCGACCCGAACGGCGGCCCGGCGTCGGTGCTCATCTTCCGGCCTTCCGCGCCGCTCGCCGAGAACACGACCTACACCGTGACCCTCGCGCCGGTCGTCAAGAAGCTGCACGATCCCGGGCAGGTCGCCGCGGGTCGAACGTGGTCGTTCACGACGGGCTCGGAGACCGAATCGGCCCAGAACCAGATCGCGTTCCTCTCCGATCGCTCGGGTGTCACGAACCTGTGGCTCGTCAATCCGGACGGCACGAACGCGCGGCAGCTCACCTGGGAGCTCGCTCCCGTGACCGCGTTCGACGTGACCGGCGACGGTCGCCGCCTGGTGTATGCCACGGGCGATGTCGTTGCGACGTTGAACGTCGACGGCAGCGACGCGCAGGTCATCACCGAAGCGGGAGACGTCGAGGGGGCCCCTCGTCTATCACCGGACGAAACGAAGATCCTTCTCGCCCGGCGCGGCGTAACGGGTGCGGACCGTGGCTGGTGGCTCGTGCCGACGCCATGGACGTTCGGTGACGAGCGGCAGGTCCTGCTCAGCGGGGGACCCGCAGCCGCTGGCCCGCTGAGCCCCCCGCAGCCCGCGTTCGACGCCGACGGAGGCCATGCGCTCGTGCCCCTCGCTGATGGCTCACTGGTCGTTGTCGACCTCAGTGCGGACGGTGAGCCCGCGCCATCCTCGCCGGCGGGCGTTCGAGCCTTCGGGTCGCCGACATGGTCGATGGCCGATGCCTCGTTCGTCGTCACCGGGATGGCGTCGGGCCAGTCCACGCCGACGCTCCAGCTCGTCGCGATCGACGGATCCGTGACGTCGATCGAGGGTGACATCGCCCTGGGCGACATCAGCGTCGACGCGGCGGGGAACATCCTGTACGTCCATTCTTTCAACGCCCGCTTGATCCTTGCGCTCGATGGGCGCGGCGGGGGCCACTCCGGAGACGTGACGCGAGACCAGTCCTACGACGACCTCGGCGCCACGTTCTCGCCCGACGGTCGCCGGGTCGTCCTCGCGCGCGCCGTTCAGGGCACCGGGAGAACCGCCGGGCTGTGGTTGATCACGCTTGACGGCGGTTCGCCGACCCAGCTCACCGTCGATGGCAGCGAGCCACGCTGGCTGCCCTGACGGAGTCGCGCGACTGCATAGCCCGCGACTGCGCCTGAGTTTGACCCGCTCGAAGGCGCCTTGTTACACTCCGCCGGCCTGAGCGCCGTGTTCGAACGGGCAGGCTGACCCCGATCTCCCAGGAGCCCAAGCCCCGGGCAGGCGCGCCCGCTGCGGCGAGCGCGAGACCTGATGCGACGCATAACTGATGAGGAGGACCCGAGGACCCCATGAGCGCTGAAACGCTCCAGCTGATCATCCCGGTCGCCGGCATTGCCGCCGTCCTGTTTGCGATCTACCTCGCCCGCGACGTCCTGTCGCGTGACAAGGGCCCCCAGGCGATGCAGGACGTGGCCGACACGATCCGCGAAGGCGCCGACGCGTTCATCAAGCGCCAGTACACGACCATCGGGATCCTCGCGATCGTCGGCGCGTTCGTCATCGGCGGCGTGATCACGGCGTTCGAAGGCAAGGACGTTGCCGATACCTCGATCTTCGGGATCGACCTCGGCTGGCGGACGGGCATCGCGTTCCTTGTTGGTGCCGCGTGCTCGATGGCGTCCGGGATCATCGGCATGTACATCAGCGTCCGCTCGAACGTCCGCACCGCGTCCGCTGCCCAGCGGAGCCTGGTCGAGGCGGTCCAGGTCGCGATGCGCGGCGGCGCCGTGTCCGGGTTCCTCGTGGTGGCTCTCTCGCTGCTCGGCGTGTACGGCATCTTTGCCGCGTTCGGCGGCCTCGCCGGCGGCCAGTCGACGCACGACGCGCCGTTCCTCATCGTCGGCTTCGGCTTCGGGGCGTCATTCGTGGCGCTCTTCGCCCAGCTCGGCGGCGGCATCTACACGAAGGCCGCGGACGTTGGCTCGGACCTCGTCGGCAAGGTCGAGGCGGGCATCCCCGAGGACGACCCGCGAAATGCGGCCGTCATCGCCGACCTCGTCGGCGACAACGTCGGCGACTGTGCCGGCCGCGGCGCCGACCTGTTCGAGTCGACCGCGGCCGAGAACATCGGCGCGATGATCCTCGGCGTCGGCGCGTTCGCGATCGCGCAGTCGCTCAATTGGCCGAACCCCCAGGCCTGGATCTTCTTCCCGCTCGTCGTCCGAGGCTTCGGCCTGCTCGCAACGATCGTGGCCATCTTCTTCGTCCGCGGCCGCGAGGACGAGAACCCGATGAACATGCTGAACCGCGGCTACTGGGTCACGACGCTCCTCTCGGTCGCGGGCCTCGCGCTCACGACGAACGTGATGATGGACACGTCCGGCACGGTTTCGAACGGCCTCCCGACGTGGGTCTGGTTCTTCGGCGCCGGCGTCGTCGGCCTCGCGACGAGCGTCGCGTTCGTCTACATCACGCAGTACTACACGGCCGGCACGTTCCGCCCGGTCCGCGAGATCGCCGAGGCCTCGAAGACAGGTCCGGCCACGAACATCATCTCCGGTACGGCGGTCGGCTTCGAGACGACGTTCGTCACTGCGATCACGATCGGCATCGCGCTGTGGGCGAGCCACTTCCTCGGCACGCAGGCGCACCTGCTGAACGCCGAGGGCCACGACGTGGGCGGCATCTTCGGGACGGCCGTCGCGACGATGGGCATGCTCATGACGACGGCCTACATCCTCGCCATGGACACCTTCGGCCCGATCACCGACAACGCCGGTGGCGTCGCCGAGTTCAGTCGCGCCGAGGCCGGTGCGCGCGAGATCACCGACCGCCTCGACGCCGTCGGCAACACGACGAAGGCCCTGACGAAGGGCTACGCGATCGCGTCCGCCTCGCTCGCGGCGTTCCTCCTGTTCAGCGCCTACATCGACAAGGTCAACCTGATCATCGGCCGCCAGATCGAGGCCGGGACGAACGGGGCGCGCCAGCTGCTGACCTCGGTCAACCTCGCCAACGTCGACGTGTTCATCGCCGCCCTCATCGGTGCGATGCTCGTCTACTTCTTCAGCTCGCTCGCGATCCGCGCGGTGGGGACGACGGCCCAGTCGATCATCGTCGAGGTCCGCCGCCAGTTCCGGGAGATGCCCGGGATCATGGATTACACGCAGCGGCCCGACTACGCCCGCGTCGTCGACATCACGACCCGCGCCGCGCTCAAGCAGATGATCCTGCCGGGTGTCGTGGCGGTGGCGACGCCGATCATCGTCGGCCTGCTCCTCGGCCATGAGGCCGTGGCCGGCATGCTGATGGTCGGAACGATCGCCGGCGTCCTCCTTGCGACCGTCCTGAACAACGGCGGCGGCGCTTGGGACAACGCGAAGAAGTACATCGAGTCCGGCCATCTGCTCGATGACGCGGGCAACGTCCTTGGCAAGAAGACGCCAGCGCATGCCGCGGCGGTCGTTGGCGACACGGTCGGCGATCCGTTCAAGGACACAGCCGGACCGTCGCTCCACGTCCTCGTCAAGCTCCTGGCGACGATCACGCTCGTCCTCGCGCCGCTGTTCATCCGCTGACCAGCGGCGGCTGACCCGCCTCTCATGGACACGCTGCTCCAGGCGCTCGTCATGGGCCTCGTCCAGGGCCTGACCGAGTTCCTGCCAGTGTCGAGCTCCGGGCACCTCATCGTCGTGCCCGAGCTCCTCGGCTGGCGCGATCCGTTCATCGACAGCCTCGCGTTCAGCGTCATGCTCCACATCGCGACGCTCGTCGCGCTGCTTGTCTACTTCCGGGCCGAATGGCTGCGCCTCGTGCCGGCCGGGCTTGCGGCCCTCCGCGACCGCTCGTTCCGCGGCGATCCCGATCGCCGCCTCGCGTGGCTGCTGGCGCTGACGACGATCCCGGCGATCGTGGCCGGCGTCCTCCTCAACGATCCGATCGAGAACGCCTTCCGCGAGGCCCGGCTTGTCGCGGTCACGCTCGTCATCGGCGGGGTGATCCTGTGGCTTGCCGATCGCTGGGGAGCGCAGCGACGCGAGATCGCGGATGTGGGTGTCGGGACGGCGCTCGCGATCGGCGTTGCCCAGGCCGTCGCGCTCGTCCCGGGCATCAGCCGCTCCGGGATCTCGATCTCGGCCGGCCTGTTTGCCGGCTTAACCCGCGAGGCCGCAGCACGCTTCAGCTTCCTGATGGCGACCCCGGTAACAGCGCTTGCCGGGGCGTGGGAGGTCCGGAAGCTGCTCACCGGGGAGGCGGGCGTAGACGTCTCGATCGGTTCGCTCGTGGTCGGGATGGTCGCGGCGCTCGTGTCTGGGCTCTTCGCGATCGCGATCCTGCTGCGCTTCGTGCGCACGCACTCGCTCAGCGTGTTTATCGTCTATCGCGTGGTCCTGGCGGCGGTCATCGTCGCCTGGTGGTTGAACGTCTGATGGAGGTCATGAAGCAGGCCCGCCAGCGGGCCATCCGCGACCTCGTCGCCGCCCGGCCGCTGCGGACCCAGCAGGAGCTCGCGGCCGCGCTCCGAGAGCGCGGCTTCCGGACGACCCAGGCAACGATCAGCCGCGACGTCGCCGAGCTCGGCCTGATCAAGGCGAGTCGCGAAGGCATGTCCGCGTACGCCCTGCCACCGCGCCTCGTTGAGGCGGAGGCCTCCGGCGAGGACCGCCTACGCCGGCTCCTGGCCGACCTCCCGATCGAGCTTCGCGAAGCGGGCCTGCTCCTGATCGTAAAGACGCTCCCGGGTTCGGCCCACGCGATTGCCGCCGCACTCGATCGCGCGCGCTGGCCTGAGGTCGCCGGCTCGATCGCCGGTGACGACACCGTGTTCGTGGCTGCCGCCGACCGGCCGTCGCTCGGTCGGACCAAGCGTCGCCTGCAGCGCCTCGCCGAGGGCGCCCGCTAGCTCCGGTACGAATTTCCCGGGTCGTCCGGGACGTGGGGCAATGCACACTGGGCCGGACATGACGGACATGCCACCGATCACGCGCGGCTCCCGGCTCGAGTTCTGGCCGGACTACGGCGGCGCGCTTCTGTGGGCCTCGGGCGTCCGGGTGGATCCCCGCGAGCTGCCGCTGCCGCCCGAGCTCGCGGTGAACGCGGCCGAGTGGGTCGCGCTCTATGACGATTCGAAGCTGCCCTGGGAACCGACTCGCGACGAGGCCTGGATCGGAACCGGTCGGCAGCTCTACGAGGCCCTTCGCGACGAGCTCTGGAAGAGCGGCATCGAGCTCGTGGCCGGCGAGGAT
>Ga0075428_100000970_pt1 | contig 30317 bp, 33 predicted proteins | sample RhiMetdeltSRZDD2_FD_75291 | JGI IMG/M metagenome (GOLD analysis project Ga0075428, IMG submission 75291) | Populus rhizosphere microbial communities from Tennessee, USA - Rhizosphere MetaG P. deltoides SRZDD2 | ecosystem: Host-associated > Plants > Roots > Rhizosphere > Soil | place: USA... | reverse complement strand
CACCCTCCTACGCCACGACTCCGTCTTCGGCCCGTACCCCGAGGCGGTCGCGGTGAGCGACGGCTTGCTCTTCATCGGCGATCGGACGATCCCCATCTTCCGCGAGGCAGACCCGCGGGCGCTTCCATGGGACGAGCTCGGGATCGACGTCGTTGTCGAGGCAACGGGACGTTTCCGCAAGCGGGAGCAGGCCCAGCTGCATCTCGACGCCGGGGCCGCGACGGTCGTCATCACGGCACCTGCTACCGAGCCGGACCTCACGCTCGTCCTCGGCGTGAACGACGAGGAGTACCGGCCGGAGGAGCACAGGATCATCTCGAACGCCTCGTGCACGACGAATTGCGTAGCACCCGTGGCCAAGGTGCTGAACGACGCGTTCGGGATCGAGGGCGGCTTCATGACCACCATCCACGCGTACACGAACGACCAGAGCGTGCTCGATCAGCCGCACAAGGATCCGCGGCGTGCGCGTGCCGCGGGCATCAACCTGATCCCGACCTCGACCGGGGCCGCGAGGGCGATCGGCATCGTCATCCCGGAGCTCTCCGGCAAGTTCGACGGAGTCTCGGTTCGGGCACCGGTCCCCACCGGTTCGCTGGTCGATCTCGGGGTGCACCTCTCCACGCCGGTGACGGTCGAGGAGGTAAACGCGGCATTCGCGGGGGCGGCTGCCGGCAAGCGGCTGGCGGGAATCCTCGAGTACTCGACCGAGCCGCTCGTCTCGAGCGACGTGATCGGTAGCTCCTACTCGGCGATTCTCGACTCCCAGCTGACGATGGCGCGGGGACCGGAGGTCCGCGTGTTCGCCTGGTACGACAACGAGTGGGGCTACAGCTGCCGTCTCGTGGATCTCGTCGCGAAGGTGCTCGAGCCAGAGCGTGTTCGTATCCCGGCCGTCGAGCGGCTCGCGAACAGACCGGCTGCGTAGTTCCCCGCACTCGAATCCGCGCCCGCGCCGATGCCGGCGGGCGGACGCGAAGGAGAACATGCCCGTATGACGATCTCACAGGCCACGACTCTCGAACAGCTCACAGTCGGGGATGCCATGCACGCCGGCGTGTTCACCTGCGCCGAGGACGCCTCGCTCGAGGTCGCGGCGGCGATGATGGCGGGTCACTCGATCCATTGTGTCGTCGTACTCGAGGAACCCGACGAGGACAAGCCCTGGGGCGTCATCTCCGACCTCGACCTCGTCAGTGCCGCGTTCGATCACGATGCCGCCGAGTGGAAGGCGGGAGCCGCTGCCGCGACTCCGGCGGTGACGATCGGAGTGGACGCTCCGCTTCGGGGAGCCGCCCAGCTGATGCGCGAGTACGGGATCGCGCACCTAGTCGCTGTCGATCCCGGCGCGGGAACGCCCCTCGGCATCATCTCCACGCTCGACCTGGCGCGCGTGATCGCGCAGAACCGCGAGGTCTAGTTCAGCGCGACTCCGAGCTTTTTCGCCGGCGTGCATGACCAGCAGGGGACCGCGCTCGCCTGCACCAGGTGGTGGCTTACGCTTCCGAGCAGTACTCTCTCGTCCTTCGAGTGACTGTTTCCGAGGCCACACTCGCGCTCTTCCTCTTCGTCGCCGGCGTCGTGACACTGGCCTGCGCGGTTGTTGCCGCTCTGCAGGGGATGGCGTGGCAGGCGGTCTCGTTCGGCGCCGGCGGGCTCTACGTCGTCGTCTGGTCCGGCCTCCGGCTCGTTCCCGCCGAAGCCGAGCGCCGCCAGCGCGGCTAAAGCCCTTCAAACTGCGGAAAATCCGCAGCACGTCTGTGGGATCGTCTCGACGCGGCGGCGCGCGCTCCGATCTACGGTCGCGGAAAGCGATCTTCCAAAGGAGTTTCGATGAGCAGCGCGCCCTACAGCCACAGCCCTTCCTACCGATCGAGCACCACGACCGCCCCGGAGGGCGGCCCGAGCCCGCTGTTCGCGATTGCCTCGGTCTTTCTCGGCGTGCTCGTCGTGGTCCTCGCCTTCATCGCGTTCTTCATGTGGACCGACGCGCACGAGGCCCGGGACGCCGCCAAGCGCGCGGCTGCCCAGGCGATGCCCGCGACCGGACAACACACGCACGCCACGACGAGCGCGAACATGGGTGATCTGACGAGCTACGCGGGCGCGTCGCCGGCCAACGCGATGGATCTCGCCATGCGCCACAAGGCCTTTCCCGCCGAGCTTCCCGCCGCGCCGGCGGGCCCCGTCGCCCGCTACAACCTCGTCCTGAAGGACGTCACCGTCCAGATTGCGCCGGGCATCAAGTACTCGGCGTGGGCCTGGGCGGGCGGAGCGCCTGGCCCCGTGATCCACGTGCGGCAGGGACAGACGGTGGACATCACGCTCACCAACAAGGGCGCCATCCCGCACTCGATCGACTTCCACGCCGCGCGAGTGGCGCCGAACATCTACTTCAAGGATGTCAACCCCGGTGAATCGTTCCACTTCCGCTTCAAGGCGAACGACGCGGGAGTGTTCATGTACCACTGCGGCACGAAGCCGGTGCTCATGCATATCGCGAACGGCATGTACGGCGCGATCGTGGTCGATCCGAAGCCGGGGGTCCTCCCGAAGGTCGACCGAAACTACGTCCTCGTCGCGAGCGAGTGGTACCTCGACTCGGACGGTCTCAAAGAGCCCGCTCAGTACAACATGACGAAGGCCCACGCCCGGCAGCCGGACTGGATGACGTTCAACGGCTACTCGGGCCAGTACGTCACGAACCCGCTCACGGCCGATCCGGGTGAGACGGTCCGCTTCTGGGTCGTTGACGCCGGGCCGTCGATCGACACCGACTTCCACATCGTCGGGACGATCTTCGACCGCGCCTGGGTCGCCGCCGGGCTCACGTCCAAGCCTCTCGCCAACGTGCAGACGGTCGGCGTTCCGGCCGGCGGCGGCGGCGTCTTCGACGTCAAGATCGACAAGCCTGGCCTGTATCCCTTCGTGTCGCACGCGTTCGCGGCGGTCGACGAGGGCCAGGTCGGGTTGCTCAAGGTCGGCAACGTCCCGGGGACGATGTCGCACTAAGAGGGTTCGAGCAGCCCCTGCTCCATCGCGTATTGCACGAGCTCCGCCCTCGTCGAGAGGCGGAGCTTCTGCATGATGTGCGCCCGGTGCGTCTCGACCGTCCGTACGGACAGGAAGAGGGACTTGGCGATCTCCTGGTTCGTGTGGCCGAGAGCGAGCATGCGGAGAACCTCCCGTTCGCGGTCGGTCAGCGGATCTGCCTCGGCGCGGGCGCGCTCCTCCGCCTCCGCGGCGACGAGGCGGGCGCCGAGTGCCGGATGAACGTAGCTTCCCCCGTCCGCGACCTCACGGATCGCGCCGACCACCTCTTCGTCGGCGGCCTCCTTGAGCACGTAGCCCCTGGCACCGACCGCGAACGCCTCGCGCACGTAGCTCGGGTCGTCCTGCATGGACAGCACGAGTACGCGCGCGTCGCCGTGCTCCTTGAGCACGGCTGGAGTCACCTCGATTCCGCTGGTCCCCGGCATCACCATGTCCATGAGGATCACGTCCGGCTTGAGGGAGCGTGTTCTGAACACGGCTTCCTGGAGATTCCCGGCCTCGCCGACCACCTCGATATCAGCTTCCGCGTCGAGCAGGAGCTTGAGCCCGCTTCGCACCACGGGGTGGTCGTCGACGATCAGCACCCGAACGGTCATCAGAGCGGAACCTCGGCGCGCAGAGTCGTCCCACTCGTCGGACTGGACTCGATCGTCAGCTTTCCGCCGACCAACTGCAGGCGCTCCCGCATACCGAGCAGCCCGAGCCCCTCGTGCTCGGCCGCAGGGTCGAAGCCGAGCCCGTCGTCTTCGATGATCGCTGCGGCAGCGCGGTCCATGAAGGTCAACAGGATGCTGACACGGCGTGCCTGCGCATGCTTGACGACGTTCGTCAGCGCCTCCTGGACGATGCGGTACAGCGCGGTCTCGTGGTCGGGTGGGAGCCGCCTGCCTCCAAGCGCGTCGGTCAGCTTCACCTCGATCCCCGTCTGCTCCATGAAGGTGTCGATCAACCGCTCGAGGGCGGGGACGAGGCCGAAATCGTCGAGCGCCTTCGGCCGGAGCTCGACGGCCAACCTGCGCACGTCCTGAAGGGCGGTGACGACCGCGTCCCGGAGCGTGGCCGCGGCCCCCCGTACCTCGTCGGCGCTCTCCGCCTCCTCGAGTGTCCGCAGGTTGAGCAGCAGTGACGTGAGGTCCTGGCCGATCTCGTCATGCAGCTCGCGCGCGAGCCGCCGGCGCTCGAGCTCCTGCGCCTCCACCGCACGCGCGAGCGCATCCTGCGTCACGCGCGCGGACAAGTCCACCGCCACCGCCGCTCTTGCGGCGAACACCTCTGCGAGCCGCTGGTCGTCCTCCGTGAAGCGGGGATCGGCATGGAGTTTGTCGACCGCCTGGAGGAGGCCGATCGCCCGGTCGCGCACGACGAGCGGCACGTACAGCGCCGAGGTCATCCTCATCTTCCTCGCGATCAACTGGTGGGTCTCCGGGTCGCCGAGGATCGAGTCCACTCGCTCCGTCCGCTTGCGCTGGAAGACGCGGCCGGCCTTTGTCTGGTCGAGCTCGAGCGTGAGGCCGAGCACTTCCTCCTCGCCTTCTCCGTCGGCGCTCGCGACGCGCAGTCCGCCTTCGGCGGGGAGTGCGATGAGGACGAGCCGCGCGTCGACGAGCTCGCGCAACCGGGCGGCGACGAGCTCGAGCAATGCCGGGAGCTCGAGCTCCCCCGCCAGCGCATCGCCCACCTCACTCAGGTACTCGAGCTGCCGCGACCAGCGCGTCGCGGACTCGTACAGCCGCGCGTTCTCGACTGCCACCGCCGCCTGAGCCGCGAGGAGCTTGACGAGCTCCTCGTCTTCCTCCGTGAAGTCGGCTCCGCCATGCTTCTCCGTGAGGTACAGGTTCCCGAACGCGACCCCGCGGAGGAGGATCGGGACTCCGAGGAACGTCTTCATCGGCGGGTGTCCGGGCGGGACGCCCGCGGACCGCGGATCCGTGGTGAGGTCGTGCAGCCGCAGTGGTTTCGCCTCGTCGATCAAGACACCCAGGATTCCCCGTCCGTGTGGGAACTCGCCGATCTCCTCGACCTGCTCGGTATCCATTCCGTGCACGATGAACCGCTCGAGCTCGCGCCGGGACGGGTGGATGACGCCGAGCGCCGCATATTTCGCGCCCGTGAGGTCGGCCGCGACCGCTGCGAGCCGTTGCAACACCGCGTCGAGCGAGAGCTCCGACGTGAGCGCGATTCCTGCGTCGAGCAGCGCGCGCAGCCGCGGCTGCAGCGTGACCTCCTGCACGGGAGGGATTAAAACGGTCTACTCGTGCAGGCCGGGTGGAAGGACCGTGTTCAGGCGACTCCCGATCCGCCGGCGTTCGTCCACTGAGCGCGCGCTCTCGAGGTCGTAGCGCAGCTGCAACAGCCACCGGGCGAGGTCGGGCCTCGCCTCGAACTCGAGCCGCACGCGCTCGAAGGTGCATCCCGATTCGACGACCGCGCCTCCGTCCTCCCAGAATGCGCAGGCCTCGGCCGGGCACTCCTCGCGCGTGCCGGCGGCGAGGTGGAGAGCGCACAGCGCAAGATCCTTCATCGACGTAATGGTGCGTTCGCCGTGGCCCCGTGCCATCGGAGCTCGCACGGATTGACGTGCGGCGAATTACCTACCCAGCGCTGGAGGGCGCGACGTCGATCGACTTGCTGGTCGACGTGTCGTAGTTCCCGAACGCAGTGATCGTCAGCGTGTGCGGGCCGGGGCAGACGTATGCGAACCTCATCGTCCCGTGGGCCGGGTTGTAGCCCGCTTGCGCCCCCGGGTTCTCCCCGTCGATAGACGGTTCCACCGCCGTCGCGTTCTGCGTCCGGTAGCTGTACGACAGCGTGACGGTGTCGCCGGAAGTGCCGCACGAGGCAACGTCAGGGCCGTTGAACTCGAGGATCTTCGGAGCTGACGCGCCGCTGCCCGACGACTTGACGTTCGCGGACTTCGTCGCCGATTGCCCATTCGCGCCGCCCGCGACGATGGCCAGCGTGTGCGGGCCTGGGCAGACGTACGGGAAACTCATCGTCCCGCTGCTCGGGTCGTACCCCGCCTGCGCCCCGACCGGCTCCCCGTCGATCTCGGGGTCGACCGTCGTCGCGTTCTTGGTCTCGTACTGGAAGTCGACGGGCACGGTCTGAGTGCCCTGGCACGTGACGGTGGAGGGGCCGTCGAATGTGACGATCTCGGGCTTACCGGCAGCGCTGCCACCCGTGGACGTCACCTTCTGGCTCTTGAGGACGGTCTGGTCGTTCCCGGTTGCCGAGATCGCGAGCGTGTGCGGGCCTGGGCAGAGGTAGGGGAAGTTCATTGTCCCGCTGTCCGGGTCGTACCCGGCCTGCGCACCGACCGGCTGCCCGTCGATCTCCGGATCGACCGCTTCGGCGTTCTTCGTCTCGTAGTCGAATGACACGGTCTTGGTACCGCCGCCGCTGCACGAGATGCTCGAAGGGCCTTCGAACTTGACGACCTCCGGAGCCTCCGAGCCCGAGCCGCCGCAACCGGCCCCGAGAGCGACGAGCGCGCCCGCGGACGCTAGGAGGAGGGGAACCCGTCCGATGCGGCGAGTTGTAGCACGTTCTCGTGCCCGTTTTCGCGCGCGAGATCGAGGGGCGTTTTGCCATCGTCTGTCGCCGCTTCTGGGTCCGCGCCGTGAGCGAGCAGCGCCTGCACGATCGGGACGTTTCCGTTGAAAGCCGCCGAGTGGAGAGGAGTCGCGCCTCCCTCGACCGGCGCGTCGACGGGTGCCCCGCGTTCCAGCAGGGCCTCGACGGTGGCCAGATCCTCGGCTCCCTCCGCTGCGACCGCGCTGTGCAGCGGCGTCACCTTGATGAACTCGTGACGGGACATGCTGGTGACTTCGGCACCGCGCTCGAGGAGGAGAGTGGTTACGTCGCCCTGTCCGAAGAACGCCGAGAGGTGCAGCGCCTGGAAGCCGTCGGGCGACCAGGCGTCGACCAGGTTGGAGTCTCCGTCGACCAGCTCGCGGACTCGCTCGGTGCGGCCGAGGGCCGCGGCTTCGAAGACGTCGAGCTCCGGATTCTCCGCCAGGAGCGTCTGCGCGTCGGCCTCTCGGCCTTCGTAGAGCGCGCTGAGTATCGGTGAGACGGTCATATCCGACCTCCCATGTATAGTTAGTTGTTCTAACTAAGTAATAGCAGATGACCACCGACCACGCAAACCGGAGCATCGAACTCGCTGACCGTCTCCATTCGGCGGCGATCCACGTGCTGCGCCGCGTGGCGAGGGAGGACGCGGCCTCTGGGCTCGGGGGCCCGGCGCTGTCCGCGCTTTCCGTCGTCGTCTTCGGAGGTCCGCTCAGTCTTGGCCGCCTTGCCGAAGCAGAGCGCGTCCGCCCTCCGACGATGACGCGCACCGTTCAGGCACTCGAGGCGTTCGCTCTCGTCCAGCGTGAGCCCGATCCGAACGACGGGCGGATCGTCAACATCTCGGCAACGCCGAAGGGCGTCCAGGTGCTCCAGGCCGCAAGGGCGCGGCGAGTGGCGGCGCTGGCCTCCGCGCTGAAGTCGCTGGGAGAGCAGGATCTGCGGACGCTGGAGCGTGCGGCCTCCCTTCTGGACGAAATCGGCTCCGCGTAAGGCGTTTTCCGGGTTTCGGAGATACCATGCGGCGCATGGAGCACCGGGTGAGGGGCCGGGATCCCGGCCCTCGGGGAGCGCCCGTCGAAGACGTCAGGCGGGCCGAGAGTGCGCTGGAAGAGCTGCTCGCCGACGACCTGCTGCGGATCAAGGATTTCCTGCACGCCGACACCATCGCGGTGCTGCTGCTCGACGAGCACGGGGAGACGCTCGTCACACGGGCGGCCAGTGGCCTCGAGGAAGAGGTGGAGCGCGGGGTGCGCATACCGATCGGCAAGGGTTTCGTCGGCCGGGTCGCGTCCATCCGCGCCCCCGTGATCATCGAGGACGTCGACCAGGCAGACGTCGTCAGCCCGCTCCTGCGGGAGAAGGGAATCCGGTCGCTGGTCGGGGTCCCGCTCGAGGTCGGAGACAAGCTCGTAGGCGTCCTCCACATGGGTTCGCTGACACCGCGGACGTTCTCGGACCACGACATCACTATGCTCAGGCGCGCGGCGCGTCGCGTCGCCGTCCCGGTGGAGCAGGCGGCGCTGGTCGGCACCGAGCGCGGCGCCCGGGTCCAGCTCGAGGCGGCGCGGGGGCAACTCGCTTTCCTCGCCGAGGCGAGCGCCGTCCTGGGCTCCTCCCTCGACTACGAAACGACACTGGCCAGTCTCGCGCGGCTCGCCGTCCCCGCTCTCGCCGACTGGTGCGTCATCGACGTCGTCGACGACCGCGGCTCGGTGCGCCGCGTCGCCTCCGTCTGTGCCAATCCGGCGCACGATCGGCTGGCCAAGGAGCTCCAGCACAGCTACCCCACTCGGCCGAAGCGTATGGAGGGAACGCCGAAGGTGCTGCAGACGGGACGCTCCGAGCTCGTCGAGGAAGTTACGCCGGAATGGCTGGACGCGATCGCGCCCGACGACCGGCAGCGCGAGATCCTGAGCTCGCTCGGCCTGTGCTCGAACATCCTGGTCCCCCTCAGCGCGCGTGGCCGCACGCTCGGGGTTCTGACGCTGGCGACATCGGAGTCCGCCCGAAGGTACGACGCCGGAGACTTGCGCCTGGCGGAGGAGCTGGCAGCTCGGGCGGCCCTTGCCGTCGACAACGCCCGACTCTTCCGTGACGCGGAGGAGTCGCTCGGCCTCCTCGACGCGCTGTTTGCGACCGCGCCCGTCGGGTTGGCGTTCTACGACCGGGGTCTGCGCTACCTGAAGATCAACGAGAACCTGGCCGCCATCAACGGGGTCCCCGCCGAGGAACACATCGGTAGGAGGCCGCGCGAGGTGATTCCGGCCATCGCGGACGAGGTGGAGGGGTTCCTTCGTTCGGTGTTCGAGACGGGTGAGCCCCTGCTCGGTCGGGAGCTGCGCGGGACGACCGCGGCGAGCGCCGACGCGCGCTACTGGCTCGCGAGCTACTACCCCGTCCGCAGCGGCGACGGCGAGACGATTGGCGTCGGGGCGGTCGTCGCCGACCTGACGGAGCGGACCCGCGCACAGCTGCGGCTCGCCGCACAGTACGAGGTCACGCGCGTTCTCTCCACCGCCCTCAGCTTCGATGAGGCGGCAGAGGACATTCTCGCCGCGGTTTGCGGCGGTCTCGACTGGGCCGCGGCCGGAATCTGGGCGATCAGCGAGGACAGCGACGTCCTCCGCATGGTGAACGCGCATTCCGTGGACGGTGCCGGCTGCGAGGCCTTCGTCGAGTCTTCCCGCAAGCTCGAGCTCGATCTCTGCGAAGGACTTCCGGGGCGCGTGTGGGCGAGCGCGCGAGCGGAATGGATCGCGGATTTGTCCGCCGACTCGAGCTTCGCCCGGAAGGAGCTTGCCGCGGCCGCCGGCCTGCACTCGAGCTTCGCGTTCCCGATCGTCCTCGGCGCGCGCGTTTTCGCCGTTGCCGAGTTCCTGAGCAAGGACCGGCGTGAGCCCGACCGCGATTTGCTCGCGATGACGGCCGCGCTCGGCAGTCAGATCGGCCAGTTCGTCGAGCGCACGCGCGCAGAGCAGGCGACGGAGCGGGTGCAGAAGCGCCTGGCCTTCCTCGCGGAGGCGAGCCGCGTTCTCTCCTCCTCGCTCGACCTCGACTCGACGCTCCAGCAGGTCACCGAGCTGGCCGTACCCACGCTGGCCGACTGGTGCGGCGTATCGATCCTCGACTCGGAGGAGAAGCTGCGGCAGGTCGCCCTGGCCCACGTCGATCCGGACAAGGGCCGTCGGGCGCGGGAGCTCGCCGAGCGGTACCCACCCGATCCCGACGCATCACAAGGCGGATATGCAGTGATGCGGTCGAGACAGTCGGTGCTGATGCCGGTGATCCCCGAGCAGCTCCTCATCGATTCGGCGGTCGACGAACAGCACCTCCGGATCATCCAGGAGCTCCAAGTCCGGTCGTACATTGCCGCGCCGTTGATCGTTCGCGACCAGGCCTTCGGCGTGATCGCCTTCATGACCACGGCCGAGTCCGGCCGGAGCTACGACGATGAGGATTTGTCGCTCGCCGAGGAGCTCGCACGCAGGACGGCCGTCGCGGTCGAGAACGCGCAGCTGTACTCACGCGCGCTCGAGAACGAGGAGCAGCAGCGCTTCCTCGCCGAGGCAGGGACAGCGCTGGCCTCGTCCCTCGACTACCATGGCACGCTGCAGCGGGTCGCCCATCTGGCAGTTCCGGCCTTCGCGGACTGGTGCATCGTGGACGTGCTCGACGGCGAGGAGATCCATCGCCTGGCAGTGGCCGCGCGCCAGGAGGAGAGCCAGCGCGCGCTCGAAGAGCTGCAGCGCTTCTATCCGCCTACGCTCGAGTCGGCGCAGCCCGCGGCGCGGGCGCTGAGGGAAGGTAAGCCGGTCCTCTACTACGAGTTCACGGACGACTCCCTGAGGGCTACGACAGGGGACAAGCGGCACTTCGAGCTCCTGCAGCAGCTCGGCCCACGCTCGGCCATGGCACTCCCGCTCGTCGCACGCGGAAACGTCGTCGGCGCGATCACCTTCGCGAGGGCCGAGTCCGGGAGGCTCTACACCGACGACGATCTCCCGCTCGGGGAGGAGATCGCCAGACGCGCCGGGCTCGCCGTCGACAACGCACGTCTGCACCGGGAGACGGAGGAGCGCGCGCGGGCGGCGCTCGTCCTCTCGCACGTCGCCGATGGCGTGTTCATGCTCGACCGTGACGAGGTCGTCCGGCTCTGGAACGCGGCCGCCGAGGCGATCACGGGCCTCTCGGCCACCGAGGTCCTCGGGGGGTATGCACATCGCGTCATCCCCGGATGGGCCGAGCTGACCGAGCGAGTGCCGGTGGCGACCGAGCCCGCCCCGGCTCCGCGGCGCGCCGAGACCGTGCCGGTCGAGATCGGCGGCCGTGAGCTCTGGCTGTCGATCACGGGCGTCGGGCTCGCGGAGGGGACGGTGTACGCGTTCCGCGACCTGACCGAGGAGCGCGCGCTCGAGAAGATGCGCAGCGACTTCGTCGCCACAATCTCGCACGAGCTGAGGACGCCGCTCGCCTCCGTGTACGGGGCAGCCGTGACGCTGATCGAGCGCGACGAGGCCCTCGGCCCCGAGCACCGATCGCGCCTCCTCGGCGTGATCGCCAGCGAGGCCGACCGCCTGGCCAGGATTGTCAACGACGTCCTGCTCGCCAGCAGGCTCGACTCGGAGCAGCTCACCTTCGAGATCGAGAGCTGTGACGCCGGCGAGGCGCTGAGACGGACGATCGAAGCCGCGCGCGCGCACCTTCCCTCACACGTCGAGATCGCCGTGGCGCCGAACGACGCACCCGCCGCGGTGGCGGCCGATTCCGAGAAGCTCCGGCAGATCCTGGGCAACCTGATCGACAACGCCGTGAAGTACTCGCCCGACGGCGGCGTCATCAGGGTCGAGTTCGAGCCGTTCGGGCGCCGGCTGCGCTTCTCGGTCGCCGACCAGGGCATCGGCATCCCGCCCGACCAGCGGGAGCGGATCTTCGAGAAGTTCCACCGTCTCGATCCCGAGCTGCTCAGGGGCGTGGGAGGCACCGGGCTCGGGCTTTACATCTCACGGGAGCTGGCCGACCGAATGCACGGCTCGATCTGGGTGGACTCGAACACGGACGGTGGCTCGACGTTCTACTTCGAGCTCCCGCTCGCCGAGGACGCCGTGCTGGCGCACGCGGCGCCGGGACGGCTCCGTCGCCGTCCCGGCGGTTTGCTCGTGGATCAGTAGCTGGGCGGCGGCCCGTCGTCGACGTAGGTCGTCCGGCGCCGCGACCAGTACCCCGGCCCGGCCCAGCTGCTCCAGAAGATCATCGACAGGACGAGGCCGACGGCACCGATGATGGTGACGATCCAGCCGACCGTGTGTATGTCCACTGCCGACGAGTTCGTGTTGACCGCCAGGGCCAGGATCAGCCCCACCGCGATCAGGATCAAACTCACTCCGAAGCCCATCGAACCTCCTTTGGTTGTCACCCTGGTACCCGCACGACGCGGGCCGTAATCCGGGTATTTGCAACTTTGTGGCGCAGAAACCGGGGCGTTCAGTAGGCTCGGTACTCCGTGCGACGGGGATCGCTCTTCCAGCTGATCTTGATTGGAGTCCTGATCGGCGCGGCGGTATCCGCGGTCGCCCTCCTCATTCCGTGGTTACCCCCGTCGGCCTCCGTCGAGCGCGGCCGAATCGACATCGTCTTCTGGATCGTGACCGCGATCTGCATCGGCATCTTCGCGATCGTCTTCGCCGTCTCGATCTTCTCGTACATGCGGTTCAGGGCCCGTCCCGACGACGATTCCGACGGGCCGCCGATCCACGGTCACACCGGTTTGGAGATCGCCTGGACGGCCGTCCCCACTGTCCTCGTCGTGGTGATCGCAGTGGCGAGCGCGGTCGCGCTGGCGAAGAACGACCACATCCCCGCGGATCACATGACCGTCGAGGTGACGGGCCAGCAGTTCGCGTGGAGCTTCAAGTACCCAGCTGGAGGCGACGTGACGACGACCGAGCTGAGGCTCCCGCTGAACAAGTCGACGGAGCTCAAACTCCACGCCCTCGATGTGATCCACTCCTTCTGGGTACCGCAGTTCGGCCAGAAGCAGGACGCTGTGCCGGGGATCACCACGCACCTCAAGATCACCCCCGACAAGGTGGGACGGTTCCCCGTCATCTGCACCGAGCTGTGCGGGCTCGGCCACGCCCTCATGCGCTCGTGGGCGATCGTCATGAAGCCGGCTGACTTCCAGAAGTGGCTGAAGCAGGCGAAGAAGGGGATCTCCGGCCCCGGAGCCGGGCTCGCCGTTTTCAACAACAACGGTTGCGGCGGCTGCCACACCTTCAAGCCGGCGAGCTCGAAGGGCACGGTGGGGCCGGATCTGGACGACCTCTCTGCCTCCGCGAAGAAGGCCGGCCAGCCGCTGGAGGAGTTCGTCCGCGACTCGATCGTGGATCCCAACGCCTACGTCGCACCGGGTTACCCTCCGAACGTCATGCCGAAGACGTTCGGGAGCCTGCCCAAGTCGCAGCTCGATGCCCTGGTGCAGTATCTCGTGACCGGAGGTAAGCAGTCCTGATGGAGATTGCACACGTCGACGTCGCTGAGCGCTACGACCTCGACGGGCCGCCGCCCGCGTCGGGGTGGAAGCTCCTGACGCGACCGGGCTGGATCCGCGCGGCCTGGATGACCGCGCTCTTCTTCGGGCTCGGCTTCGGGCTCGTTGTCCTCTTCCGCTGGTGGGGCAACTGGCAGCCGATCGTGGACTGGCAGCCGATCATCGTCGTCGCTCTTCTGACCACCGCCCCGATCGGATTCCTCGCCGGCCTGGGCGCGTTCGACTACTGGATCTATTGGGCGTTGGGGAAGGCGACGCGCCCCGAGGACCATTCGGGCCACGGCGCGCGTTCGTGGAAGGACTACTTCCGCATCAACACCGACCACAAGGTCATCGGCGTCCAGTACGTGACGACGACGATCTTTTTCTTCCTGATCGCCGGGCTGCTGGCGATGATCATGCGGGCCGAGCTCGCGCAGCCGGGCATGCAGTTCGTGGACAACCAGTCCTTCAACGGCCTGTTCTCCGTCCACGCGTCGTTGATGATCTTCCTGTTCGTGATCCCGGCATTCGCCGGGCTTGCGAACTACGTCATCCCGCTCATGATCGGCGCGCCGGACATGGCCTTCCCGCGCCTGAACGCGCTGTCGTTCTGGTTGCTCCCGATCGCTGGCTTCATGATGCTGTCCTCGTTCCTCGTCCCCGGCGGGGCATTTGCGGCAGGCTGGACGAACTACACGACGCTCTCCATCCACCAGCCGTTAGGAAACGTCTTCTTCTCGATGGGCGTCCAGTGGGCGGGCGCGTCGTCGATCATGACCGCGCTCAACTTCCTGGTCACGATCATCACCATGCGCGCGCCGGGGATGACCTTCTGGCGCATGCCGCTGCTCGTCTGGGCCAACTTCACCACGTCGCTGCTGGTCGTCATCGCGACGCCGTTCATCGCCGGCTCGCAGTTCTTCGTCATGTTCGACCGGGTCATGCACACGCACTTCTTCGACCCCTCGGCCGGCGGCTACGTGCTCGGCTACCAGCACATCTTCTGGTTCTACTCCCACCCGGCCGTCTACATCATGATGCTGCCCGGCTTCGGCATCGCCTCGGAGGTGATCTCCGTCATGGCACGGAAGCCGATATTCGGGTACCGCCTCATGGCGTTATCGCTCATGGCAATCCTGATCCTCGGCTTCTCCGTGTGGGCGCACCACATGTTCGTCTCGGGCATGGCGTCGTGGCTGCGCGTGCCCATGATGATCACCACGCTCCTGATCGCCATTCCCACGGGGATCAAGGTGTTCTCCTGGTTAGCGACCTTATGGGACGGGAGGATCAACTTCTCCACGCCGATGCTGTGGGCGCTCGGGTTCGTGTCCATGTTCGTGATCGGGGGCCTCTCCGGGATCTACCTCGGTGCAGTGCCGATCGACATCCACGTCTCCGACACCTATTTCGTCGTCGCGCACATCCACTACGTGCTGTTAGGAGGGTCCCTGTTCACGATCTTCGCCGGCATCTACTACTGGTTCCCGAAGATGACCGGGCGGATGTACAACGAGCGGCTGGGGAAGCTCCACTTCTGGCTCACGTTCATCGGGTTCAACGCGACCTTCTTCCCGATGCACTGGCTCGGACTGCACGGAATGCCGCGCCGCGTGGCCGACTACGCGCCGCGCTTCGGAGATCTGAACTTCGTGATCTCGATCGCTTCGTTCTTCCTCGGCGCGTCGTTCCTCGTGTTCGTCTACAACATGATCGTCTCCTGGGCGCGCGGCCCCGTCGCGGAGGGCAACCCGTGGCGGGCGCTGACGCTCGAGTGGCAGGTGTCCTCGCCGCCGCCGGTCTTCAACTTCGACGAGATCCCGCAAGTGGTCGGCGCGCCGTACGAGTACGGCGTCGTCGGGGCGCGGCATGCGGTCTTCAACGGGGATCGCGCGCGTGTCGAGGCCGGTGACTTAGAGAAGGTGCATTGACGTGCGTCACATCCTCGTCGTCGCCAATGAGACCGTCGCAGGCGAGAGCCTGATCAAGGCACTCCGCGAGCGGGCCGAGCGCGGGCCGGTCCGGATCACCGTGGTGTGCCCGATCAGCCAGCCCCGGCACGGGACGGTCGTGTACGAGGACACTCGTCGAGCGTCGGCCGGCCGGCGGCTCGACCGCACGCTGGCGATCCTCCGCGATTCCAACATCTCGGCGCACGGGCTCGTGGTCGACACCGACCCGGTCAACGCGGTGCGAGACGCGCTAGCCCAGGACGACGTGGACGAGATCATCCTCTCGACCCACCCGGAACAACGGTCGGGCTGGATGCGGCGGGATGTCGTGGGTTCCGTCCGCAAGGTCGCGGGCGGTCGTCCCGTCGAGCACGTCGTGGTCGATCTCGAGCACGAGGGCGAGGATGCGAACGTCCTCGTGATCGCGAACGAGACGGTCTTGGGGCGGCCGCTCCTCGATCGCATTCGCGCGCGCGCGCGACGTTCGCCGGCGAGCTTCCTGATCGTCTGCCCGCAGAGCGATCCGACCCAGTCCGAGCATCCGGAGGCCGAACGGCGCCTGAGGCGGGCGCTGGCCATCCTGCGCGGCGAGGGCATCGATGTCCATGGGCAGATCGCGCACCCGGATCCGTACACGGCGGTCATGCACGCCGTCGACGACGAGCGCGTGAACGAGATCATGATCTCCACCTTCGCCGGTGAGCGCTCGGGCTGGCTGCGCCGTGACCTGGTCTCCCGAGTACAGAAGGACACCGAGCTTCCGGTTGAGCACATTCAGACGGAAGCGGAGGAGCTCGAGGAGGCGTCGGTGTAGTGGAAGCGCACGCTCACCCTCACGGCGAGCACCCGCCCACCGCGAACGTCTCCTCGCGAGTCGATGCACGCGTGCTCGGGATGCTGCTCTTCATCGCGTCGGAGATCATGCTCTTCGGCTCGTTCTTCACGGCCTACTTCTTCATCCGCGTCTCGGGAGACGATCCCTGGCCGCTGCCGCCGTTCCATCTCCCGGTCTTCATCGCGGGTGTCAATACCGCGATTCTGGTCACGTCGAGCTTCACGATGCACTGGGCCTTGCAGTCGATCAAGCGCGGCAACCGCGCAGGGTTACAGGCGGGACTCGTGCTGACGTTCTTCATGGGGCTCACGTTCCTGCTGACCCAGGTGACGGAGTACGCACGAGTCGGCTTTGCGCCCCACGACGGCGCCTTCGGGACGATCTTCTACTGCCTGACGGGGCTGCACGGGGCGCACGTGTTCGTGGGCTTGACCATCCTCCTGTTCGTCACGATTCGTGCCTTCCGCGGCCACTTCTCGCCCGAGCACCATCACGGAGTCGAGATCGGCGGGATCTACTGGCACTTCGTTGACGTAATGTGGATTGTGGTCTACTCGACGGTCTACATCCTCTAGCCGATGAAGAATCCACTTCGTTCCGAGGCCGAGGCATATCGCTTCCTGCTCGGGACGATCGTCTACTTCGGCGCGATCGTGCTCGCCGCCGTCGTGGGAGGCACGTGGTGGGGAGTGGGCGTGTTCGCCGTGCTGACGGTGGTCGCGCTCTTCTGGTTCTTCCAGCGTGACGATCTTCCGCCTCCGCCGAAGACCGCGCCGCGTCAGCCGAGCGCGGAGGACGAGACTCGGATCCTGGTGATCGCGAACGAAACCGTCGGGGGGGTGAAGCTGCGCGAGCTGCTCCGGGAGCGGTCGGAGGGCGTGCGCGAGGAGGTGCTCGTTGTCACGCCGGCGCTGAACTCGCCGTTGCGGACGTGGACCTCGGATGAGGATGGCGCGCGCGCGGCCGCGCAGGAGCGCCTGGATGCGAGCCTGTCCCAGCTGCGTGAGGCGGGCATCAACGCGCGGGGCGAGGTGGGCGACGGCGACCCGCTGCAGGCGATCGAGGACGCGCTGCGGACGTTCGGAGCGGATGAGATCGTCCTCTCGACGCATCCGGAGGGGCGGTCGAACTGGCTCGAGCGGGGAGTCGTCGACGGTGCGCGCAACCGCTTCGACGTCCCCATCACCCACGTCGTCGTTGATCTCGAACGCGAGAGCGAGGAGATTCGCTAGCGGCTGCCTCGCTCCTCGTGGTGCCATCTCAACGGTGCCGGGCACCTTTGAGGTCGAGCGTTGGCGGCGCGGTGACTACTTGAGCGTCTTGATGTAGGCAACCAGGTCGCGCGCATCCGCTTCCGCAACCTGGTGCGGCTTGATGACGCCGCTCATGATCCCGGGCTGATAGCCCTTGACGACCTCCGCATCCGGGTCCTCGATTGCCTCCAGCAAATAGGTGTCGTCCGCCGTCACTGTCTTGCCGTTCGTGAGCTGCACCTTGGAGCCGAAGAGCCCCTTCATCGTCGGACCGACGCCAGCCGACCCGTCGATGGAGTGACAGCTCCCGCACCCGAGCGACGTGAACAACGACTTTCCTTTCGCGGCATCCCCGCCCGAAGGAGTCGGCCCGGTGGTTGTGGTCTGGCCGGTCGTCGGCGACGGAGGAGGAGGCGGAGGTGGGGGAGGCTCAGGCGGCGGCGCGGGCGTGGCGCCTGTCCCCGCCACGGAGGCGACGTAGGCGGAGACTGCCTCGGCATCCGTTCCAGTGACCAAATCGGCCGGCATGACGGGGAACCCTGGCGAGCCCTCTGCCGGCGACGGGTAGTGGATCTGGTCGCGAACGACTTGGCGGACGGTGCTTTCCTCGAACCCCTGTGCGCGTGACGGCCCGAAGGCCGCATCCAGGTCTGGCCCGACCTTCCCGCTCGTTCCGGCGTCAGCAAGCGTGTGGCATGAGCCGCACTTGCTGATGAAGAGCTCTTTGCCGCCCGCGGCGTTCGATTCGCGCTGGACGCCGCCCGTGCCGCAGCCGGCGGCCGCGAGCACCACGCCCAGGATCGCCGCAGCGGTCGCAGCTCCGCTAGGCCGGAGCTTCTTCCGAGTCAAGCCTCTCGAGGGCCTCGGCGCGGGTCGGATAGATCGTGAAGACACGGTCGAGGCCGGTGATCTCGAAGATCTTCGTGATGTTGCGGTCGCTGCAGACGATCGAGAGCCTTCCGCCCTTCTCTCGCAGCCGCTTGACCCCGCCGACGAGGACTCCGAGCGTCGTCGAGTCGATGAAGGTCGTGTTGGTGAAGTCGACGACGACGTCGTTCGCGCCGTTTGCGATCACCTGGAGCATCTGCGTCTTGAGCTCCGGCGCCGTATACAGGTCGACTTCGCCCGTCAGGGCGATCACATGTCTCGCGTCTCCGACCTGCTCGGTGTCGATGCTGAAGTCCACTGAATCCTCCCCGGAAGCCGACGGCGCGGAGAGTCTAACCAGCCGAGACGTTGGGCGACTTGGCCGCTTGGCGAAGAGCCTTGATCTGCTGTTTGACAGCCGCAACGTTCGGATCATCGGGTGCGAGCTTGATGAACTTCTTGTAGGCCGCGATCGCGCCCTTCGTGTCGCCGGCCGTTTGCGCGGCTTGTCCGAGATTCAGCTGGGAGTTGGCGTCCTTGGGGTTCAAGGCCACGATTTTCTTGCTCACCTTCTCCGCCTTGTTGAAGTCATCCTGCTGCCGCTGATAGAGCACCGTCAGCTTGCTGTTCGCGCGATCGGCGAGGCTCTGGAAGATCGCATTCGTCCCGACCGCCGACTGATTTCCGGCCTGGAGACCTGGGTCGAGCGCCGTTGCAAAGCTGCTGCTCTGAGCCGACTCCTGCGCCGCAGTGATCTCGGTCTGGAGTCGGAAGCCGAGGGCCGTGTACAGACCGGCCAGTGCGGCGAGCGCATCCGTGTTCTGCGGCCGGAGTTGGGTGTACGTCTCGAGTGCGCTCGTGGCACCGCGCAGATCACCCTTCGTCTGGAGCGCGTTGGAGAGGTCCTGATAGGCCTGGGCGTTGTCCGGGTTCTTCTTGATCGCCTCGCGAGCCTTGGACTCTGACGCCGTCTGACCCGACCCCCCTGTGCCGAAGAGATCGCCGAGCCCTATTCCGCCGCCCGAGCCGACGCCGAAGACCACGAAGCCGAGGGCGAAGACCAGCGCGAGAAATACGAACACCCACTTCGCCTGCCGGCGGAGCTTCGGGAAGAACATCGTCTTTTCGGCGACATGAGTCGGCGCCGCCGATTGGGCACGCCGACGCCGACGGGCCGCCTCCGCCTTCGTGCGCTTCCGTCGAGCCTGTGCCGCGCCGCGAGCCATGGGAGAACCTAGGGTAGCGCCTCCCAGTCGTAGTCATCGCCGATAGCGAGCAGCCGGTCGCGGCATGATGTCTCGCACAAAGCCCCTTCGAGGCCGGCGTGGTAGATCGTGCGCGGATCGAGCCCAAGGGTCGTCGCTGCGTCGTAGTCCTTCGTCAGATCAGTCCCGAACATCGCGGGATCGTCGGTGGAGATCGAGCAGACCGCGCCGGCGGTGACAAGCTGCGGGAGCGGGTGTGCGTCGAGCGACGCGACCGCGCGGGTGCGGAGGTTGGAGATCGGACAGACATCCAACACGATGCGGCGGGAAACAATCTCGCGCAGCAGGCCGGGATCCTCGACCGCGCGGATGCCGTGGCGCAGCCGGTCGGCGCCGAGCGCCTCCAGTGCGCCACGTACCGACGGCGGACCGGCAACCTCACCTGCGTGCGGGACAGACGCGAGGCCGAGCCCTCGGGCGAGCGCGAACGCCGCCTCGTACGGCTCCGGCGGATACACGGCCTCCAGTCCCCCAAGGCCGACGCCGAGTACGCCGCGGTTGCGGTACTTGGCCGCGTAGCGGACCGTCTCCATCGCCTCGTCGAGGGTGAAGCCGCGGATGATGTCTGGGGTCAGGCGCATTTCGACGCCGTGCAACTCGCGCGCCTCGGCAATCCCGTCGCAGAAGCCGGTGAAGATCTCATCCCAGTGGACGCCGCGTCGGACGCGCTCCGCGGGCGAGAAGATGCCCTCGATGTAGACCGCGCCGTGCTGCGCGGCTTCGGCGGCGTAGTCGACCACGACCTGGCGAAAGTCCGCCTCGCGCTGAAGCGCGTTCGTGGTGAGCACCCAGACCTCGATGAAGTGCGCGAAGTCGCGGAAGTCGTAGAGGGCCGCCAGCTCCTCCTCGGTCTCCCCCGGGAGCGGGTAGTCGTTCCGGCGCGCGATCTCGAGCAGGGTCGCCGGCCGCACCGTTCCCTCGAGGTGGACGTGGAGCTCGATCTTCGGATAGGTCACGTTGGATTCGATCGAGCTGGCGGCTCCCGGGGCCACCATCCTCCTCCCCACTGCGAGCATATCGAGGTAAGCGCCACCGGTCTGTAACGACATCGCATCAACTCCGAACACCCCCGGGGTCCGTAGACTGACTCGCCGGATGCCGGCCGCTCTCTCGGTCATGGGGCTCGAGAAGCAGTACGACGGTGTCCAAGCCCTCCAGGGAGTCGATCTCGAAGTCGCAACTGGCGAGCTCGTCGGTTTGCTCGGCCCGAACGGCGCCGGGAAGTCGACACTCGTCAAGATCGCCTGCGGCCTCGTCCGGCCCACCAAAGGCGCGGCCGCGATCAACGGCACGCCGCCGACCGCAGCGAGGGCCCGCCGCGACCTCGGCTATCTCGCCGAGCTATTCCGCTTCCCGGGCTGGTACTCGGCCGACGAGCTGCTGGCCCTCCACCAGCGGCTCGCGCACAGCGCCGGCGGGCCGAGTGAGCGCGCCGAGCTGCTCGATCTCGTCGGTCTCGAAGATGCGACCGACCGGAAGATCGACACGATGTCGAAGGGGATGCAGCAGCGGCTCGGCCTCGCGCAGGCCCTGATCGGGGCGCCGAGCCTCCTCCTCCTCGACGAACCCACGAGCGCGCTCGACCCTGCCGGGCGCCGAACCGTCCGAAACCTCCTCGAGGAGCTCCGAAAGCGAGGGGTCGCCGTCCTGCTCAACTCGCACCTGCTCAGTGAGGTCGAGCTCGTCTGCGATCGCGTCGCAATCATCTCGCGCGGACGCCTCGTCGCGGAAGGCGCGCCCCACGACCTCACCCAGTCGCGCGGAGTGGAGATCGAGACGGAGACGGGCCGGGAGGTCCACCCGCACGCGACGCGGGAGGACGTGCCGCGGCTCGTGACGGACCTCGTCAACAGCGGCCACAGCATCTACGAGGTCCGCGTCCTGCGGACGACGCTCGAGGAGTCCTACCTGGAGGCCGTCGAGGGGGATCAGCCGTGAGCGTCGCCCTGACGATCGCCGGCTACGCCCTTCAGGAGGCGGTCCGCCGACGCGTGTTCGCCGTCGTCCTGGGCTTGACCGCGCTCTTCATCGCGCTGTACGCCCTCGGCGTCTGGCAAGTCTTTCGACGGCTTGCCGACATCCAACCGCCCGTCGGCATCGAACCAAGACCCTTCGCAGGCGCGACCATCTTCGGCCTCTCCATGTTCGCGACGATGTTCCTCGGAGTCGTGCTGGGCGTCTTTCTCACCCTCGGTGTGGTTCAGGGGGACGCGGAACGCGGCCTGCTGCAACCGCTGCTGGTCCGGCCCGTGACCCGGATGGAGCTTCTGCTCGGGCGCCTCGCGGCGGCCGCGGCCGTGTGCATCGTCTACGTCGCGTGCGTCTACACGGCGCTGATGCTCGTGACGGGGCTGATCGGTGACTGGTGGCCGGACCGAATCGCGCTTCCGGCGGTGGAGCTCGCGGTCGGCGTCATCTGGGTCGCTGCCGTGTCGCTGCTCGGCTCCGTCTACCTGTCAGGCACCGCCAACGGTATCGCGGTCTTCATCGTGTTCGGAGCCGGCCTCGTGGCCGGCCTGCTCGGCTCGATCGGCGAGGCGCTCGGATCGGGGACGCTCAAGACCGCGTCGCGTGTCGTCTCCTGGGTGCTGCCCTTCGAGGCGCTGTACCAGGACGCACTCCACCTCATCACCGATCAGACCGCCGGCTTCACCGGCGTCATCCTGCGGCTCGGTCCCTTTGGCGGCGCGCACGATGCCGGGCCGCTTCTCGGCGTCTGGGTGGCCGGCTACCTGGTCGTCGTCGTCGTGCTGGCGCTAGCCGGTTTCGCCCGGCGAGACCTCTAACGATTCCTCTAATTTGGGCCGCCAACGTGGCTCGAAGACAGCGGCGACCGCCACCGTCAGGAAATACAGGACGAGCAGCGGCCCCAGTTCGATGAGCGTCGTCACGGGGTCGACGCCGGGAAGGGCGACGGCCAGCGCTGTCACGGCGACGATCCCGACGCGCCAGCTCGTCCGCAGCTTCTTGGCCGTGACGATTCCCAGCCGCACGAGACCGAGGATGAAGATCGGCAGCTCGAAGACGACCGCCATCGCCAGCAGCACCAGCGCCGCGAATGAGTAGTAGTCCTTCGCGCGGATCTGGATGTTGAAGAGCTCGTTGTCGTAGTTCGTCAGGAAGTGGACTGCCGCCGGCAGCGCGATCCAGTAGCCGAAGGCGACACCTGCGGCGAGCAGGATGGCCGCGAAAAGGACGAAGCCGGCGACGACCCGCTGCGTGTTTTCCCGCAATGCCGGAGCGAAGAAGCTCCAGACCTGCCAGAGGATGATGGGCAGGGCGAGCAGGAAGCCGGCGTAAATGGCGACCATGACCGAAGTCAGGAACGGCTCGGCCACGCCGAGGGTGATCGGATGACGGCGATCCGGCGGCAGTGCCTGGTTCAGCCAGTGGATGATGTTGTCGTGGAAGGCAAACGCGACGCCGAACGCAACGGCGAGCGCGAGCAGGCTAAGCGTGAGCCGGGAGCGCAGCTCACCCAGGTGCTCGACGAGCGTCGCCTCTTCGCCGTAGCGAAGGCGGCGTGGGACCCACCTCATGCCTTCGGCGGCGGGGGCGGCGGCAGCTCGTCCGGTTCGTGGTCCTCGGTGACGTCGCGCACCGAGTTCTTGAACTCTCGCATGCCCTTGCCGATCGAGCGGCCGAACTCCGGCAACCGCTTGGGGCCGAAGACGAGCAAGATCACGACGAGGAGGATCAGGATCTCCCAGGGACCGATCCAGCCTGGCACTTAGACAGGCTCCTTCTCGCGCGAGGATTCCTTCTCGCGCTTAGGCTCGTGCGCGGCGCCAGGCGTCAGCTGAGCCGGCTCTTCGTCGTCCCCGTCATCGTTCTTGTCGAACCGACCGCGGACCGAGTCGCGGAACGACCGCGCCCCCTGGCCGAGCGACCGGCCTAGCGACGGCAATCGCTTCGGGCCGAAGATGAGCAGGACGATGGCAAGGACGATCAAGAGCTCCCATGGTCCGAACCAGCCGGGCATGTGCGAAGGGTAGCGCGTTTCGCCGGTGCGGAAAGGCCTACGGCTACCATGTGTCACGAACCCCGCACGTTTTCCTTTAGACCATCGGCGTAGGGGACCGCACAAAGTGGCAATGCTCGAGATCAACAACCTGCACGTCGCGCTCGAGGACGGCACAGAGATCGTCAAGGGCGTCGACCTGGCCGTGAGTACGAACGAGATTCACGCCATCATGGGCCCGAACGGCTCGGGTAAGTCGACTCTTGCCTACGCGCTGATGGGTCACCCCGGCTACGAGATCACCGAGGGCGAGATCCTCTTCGACGGCGTGAACCTGGTCGAGCTGGGCCCGGACGAGCGTGCACAGCTCGGCCTGTTCCTCGCGTTCCAGTATCCGCACGCGATCCCCGGTGTAACCGTCACCAGCTTCCTCCGCTCGGCGATCAACTCTGTGCGCAAGGCCCGCGCGGGCGGCGAGGACGATCCCGTGCCGGTCCCGCAGTTCCGCAAGGAGATGCTTGCCGCGATGGACGACCTCAAGGTGCCGCGCGAGCTCGCTTCTCGCTACATCAACGATGGGTTCTCGGGCGGGGAGAAGAAGCGTCTGGAGATTCTGCAGATGGCGATGCTGAAGCCGCGCATGGCCGTGCTCGACGAGACGGACTCGGGCCTGGACATCGACGCGCTTAAGATCGTCGCCGCCGGCGTGCGCAATCTCGTCGGCCCGGAGTTGGGCGCCGTCGTCATCACGCACTATCAGAGGATCCTCACCTACATCAAGCCCGACTTCGTCCACGTGTTCGTCGGCGGGGGTATCGTTGCGGAGGGAGGTCCCGAGCTCGCGGAGAAGCTCGAGGCCGAGGGCTACGAAGCGTTCACGCCAGCAGCCGTAGGAGGCGAGTGATGGCCATCACCGAGACCGAGATCGTCAAGGGAATAGGCTCTGACTACGAGGTCAAGTACGGGTTCCACGTGCCCGAGGACTACTTCTTCAAGTCCGGCCGCGGGCTCTCGCACGAGCTGGTCGACGCGATCTCTTCGCACAAGGACGAGCCGGACTGGATGCGCAAGTTTCGGCACAAGTCGCTCGAGTACTTCAACGCGCGCCCGCTTCCGCGCTGGGGCGGCAACGTCGCCGAGATCGACTTCGACAACATCTACTACTACATCAAGCCGACCGAGAAGCAGGCCAACTCCTGGGAGGATCTGCCGGCCGACATCAAGGACACCTGGGACAAGCTGGGCATTCCCGAGGCCGAGAAGAAGTACCTCGCCGGCGTCGGCGCCCAGTACGAGTCCGAGGTCGTCTACCACAAGCTCCAGGAGGAGCTGGAGAGCCAGGGCGTCCTCTTCCTCGACATGGATTCCGGCCTGCGCGAGCACGAGGACCTGGTCAAGAAGTACTTCGGCAAGGTCATCCCGCAGAACGACAACAAGTTCGCCGCGCTGAACTCGGCCGTCTGGTCGGGCGGCTCGTTCATCTACGTGCCGCCTGGCGTGAAGGTCGAGATGCCGCTCCAGGCCTATTTCCGCATCAACGCGGAGAACATGGGTCAGTTCGAGCGCACGCTGATCATCGTCGACGAGGGCGCATACGTGCACTACGTCGAGGGCTGCACGGCGCCGATCTACACGACCGACTCGCTCCACTCCGCGGTGGTTGAGATCATCGTCAACCAGGGCGGCCGCTGCCGCTACACGACGATCCAGAACTGGTCGACCAACGTCTACAACCTCGTCACCAAGCGCGCTGTCGCGCACGAGGAGGCGACGATGGAGTGGGTCGACGGCAACCTCGGCTCCAAGCTGACGATGAAGTATCCGGCGATCTGGCTGATGGGGAAGGGCGCGCACGGCGAGGTGCTGTCGATCGCGTTTGCCGGTCAGGGCCAGCACCAGGACGCGGGTGGGAAGGCCGTCCACGTCGCTCCGAAGACCTCCTCGGTCATCACGTCCAAGTCGATCTCCAAGAACGGCGGCCGCGCCGGCTACCGTGGGCTGCTGGAGATCGCCAAGGGCGCGCACGGCTCCAAGTCCAAGGTCGTCTGCGACGCGCTGATCCTCGACGAGGAGTCGCGCTCCGACACCTATCCGTACATCCGCATCGACGAGAACGATGTCTCGGCGGAGCACGAGGCCACCGTCTCGAAGATCGGCGAGGAGCAACTGTTCTACCTGATGTCGCGGGGGCTCTCCGAGGCCGAGGCTTCGGCGATGGTCGTCTCCGGCTTCGTCGAGCCGATCACCAAGGAGCTGCCGCTCGAGTACGCGGTGGAGATGAACCGGCTGATCCAGCTCCAGATGGAGGGCAGTGTCGGCTAGCCCTCGCCGGCAAGCCGGCTGCTGGGGTGTCGGGTGATCATCGAGCGCACGGACTTCGTCTCCGTGCCCGTGCGTGACCTCGAGAAGTCGACGGCCTGGTACCGCGACACGCTCGGGCTCGAGCAGGTCGGAACGGGCGGGTGGCCGGAGTTCCAGCTGGGCGAGAACGTCAGCCTGTACCTGATCGACCTGAAGCACGTCGGCCGTGAGTTCAGGGAGCCGCACGCCGCCTACATCGCGCTCCGCGTCCCCGATGTCGAGGAGACGCGCAGGGAGCTCGAGGGACGAGGCATCGAGTTCGAGGGCGACATCTTCGACACCGGTGTCTGCCACATGGCCTTCTTCCACGATCCCGACGGCAACTCGCTGATGCTCCACCGGCGCTACGCGCAACGCGACTGATGCAGGTCGAGAAGGTCGACTTCGTCTCGTTCTTGACGCAAGACATCGCGCGCGCCAAGGCGTTCTATGCCGACATGCTCGGACTGGAGGTCGAGACCGAGGGCGAAAGCGACATGGAGTTTCGGGCCGGGCAAGTCACGCTCGACATCTTCGATCCCTCTTCGATCGGCCAGTCGTTTGCACCCAGCCCCGCCGGGCTCGCGCTTCGCGTCCCCGACGTCGCCGCGGCGCGTTCGGAGCTCGAGTCCAAGGGAGTCGAATTCCAAGGAGACACGGTTGACACCGGCGTCTGCCATATGGCCTTCTTCCACGATCCCGACGGCAACTCGCTGATGCTCCACCGGCGCTATGCGCCGCGCGACTCATGATCGGCGCGCAGCGGATCGACTTCATCGCCGTGCCGGTGGAAGACCTGGCGCGCGCGGACGCCTTCTACGGCGAGACACTCAAGCTCACGCGGAACCCGCATACCTCCGGTGAGCGCTGGGTCGAGTACGAGACCGGGAACCTGACGATCGCGCTCTCACGGTACGGAGGCGTGCTCGCGCTCGGCGTCCCGGATGTCGGCGACTCCCGCGAGGAGCTCGAGGGGGACGTCCAGTTCGCAATGGACACCTTCGACTCGGGGGTCTGCAACGGCGCGCCGTTCTCGGACACCGACGGGAATCGCCTCCAGCTTCACCGACGCTACGCGCCGCTCGAACACTTCGAGGTGCCGGTCCAGGAGGTCGAGCGCACCGACTTCGTCGGCGTGAACGTCCGCGACCGTACGCAAGCCTCCGAGTTCTATGGGGAGAGGCTCGGCCTCAAGCGGAACCCGCTGGCGAGCGACGACTGGCCGGAGTTCGAGGCCGAGAACGTCGGTCTCGTGCTGAGCACGCCAGCGCAGAAGGGCGGCGGCGAGTTCGAGCCCGAGTACGCGATCGCTCTCCGCGTCGCCGACGTCGCTCGGACGATGGAGCGGCTTGCGGACGCTGGCGTCGAGTTCGAGTTTCCGCTCTACAACTCCGGCGTCTGCCACATGGCGTTTCTCAAGGATCCCGACGGCAACTCGCTGATCCTCCACCATCGCTACGCGCCCTACCCGGACGGGAGTCAGCCCTGATGCAGGTCGAACGGGTCGACTTCATCAACATCGCAACCCGCGATCCCGAGCGGTCGCGCGCGTGGTATCGCAAGATGCTCGGCGTCGAGCAGGATCCGAACAACCCGGACGAGCTGACGGTCGGCCAGACGACGCTCAGCTTCTGGAATCCGGAGGCCGAGGGGTACGAGTTCAGCCGTGACATCGGCGGCTTCGCCGTCCGTGTCGCCGACGTGGAGCAGGCGAAGGACGAGCTCATCGCCAAGGGCGCGGAATGCGTCGGCTCGGGCGACACGGGCGCGTGCCACATGGCCGTGTTTCTCGACCCGGACGGGAACGCGGTGCTGCTCCACAGGAGGTATAGGCCGTATGGGTAGGGCCGAGGCGCTTGAGCGCTACCGCTCGCTTCCGCTCCCGACGACCTCCGAGGAGGCCTGGCGGTTCACGGACCTCGCCGGCTTCGACCCGGACGCCTTCGCGGTGAACGGAGCGTCCACGGTGCCAGGCACGGTTGGGGGTAGTCGAGGGTTGGTAGACATCGCAAGTTTCGCGCGGGCGCTCGTGACCGAGCACGGGATCGAGATCGAGAATGCGCCGGACGGGATCACCTTCGAGCCGCTGGCCGACCACCCGCGGCTCGGCGAGCTGGTGGACGACTTCGAGAAGTTCGCCGCACACAACGCGGCGGAGTGGAAGCACGGACTGCTGGTGCACGTCCCCAAGGGCGTCGTCCTCGAGGAGCCGCTGTACGTGCGGATCGTCAGCTCGTCGCCCGGCAGTGCGCTCTTCTGGCGCCTCCTGGTGGTCGCCGAGCCGGAGAGCCGCTTCAGCGTGATCGAGGAGTACGACTCTGCCGAGCCCGGCATCGAGGCGTACACGAACGCGGTCGTGGAGCTCTTCGTCGAGCAGGCAGCGAAGGTCGAGTACGTCTCCGTCCAGAACCTCTCGCGCGAGACCTGGCACTTTGCGTCGCATCGTGCCCGCGTCGACCGTGACGCCGAGCTCGACTGGGTGGCCGCGGGCTTCGGCACCAAGCGCGGGAAGGTGCGGATCGAAAACGACCTCGCGGGCGAGGGCGCGACCTCACGCGTGACCGGCGCCTACTTCGCTGACGGCGAGCAGCACCTCGACTACGACACCTTCCAGGAGCACATCGCACCGAACACGACTTCCGACTTCGCCTTCAAGGGCGCTCTCCGGGACACGGCGTCGGTCGTGTGGCGGGGGATGATCAAGGTCGAGAAGGACGCGCAGCGCACGAACGCGTACCAGGAGAACCGCAACCTCCTCCTCTCCAAGCGCGCGCACGCCGACTCGATCCCCGGCCTCGAGATCGAGGCGAACGACGTGCGGTGTACGCACGGTGCCACCGTCGGCCAGGTCGACCGCGACCAGCTCTTCTACCTGATGGCCCGCGGGCTGTCCCGCGGCGAGGCCGAGCGGCTGATCGTGCGCGGGTTCTTCACCGACCTGCTCGACCGCATCGAGTTCGAGCCGGTGCGCGAGGCACTCGGGGAGGCGCTCGAAGCGCGCATTCCACGCGGCTGATGCCGTCGTGCTGCTCGCCCGGTAGCTACGTCGAGGTCTTCGGAGCGAGGCAGGCGCGTCGCGACGCACGCCGCTATCGGAAGAAAGGACTCGACCGAACCGCCCAGCTGATGGTCGAGAAGGTCGGCGACGCCGAAGATGCTGCGGTGCTCGAGGTCGGGGGCGGCGTCGGAGCGATCGGGCTCGAGCTCTTGCGATCCGGAGCTTCGCATGCCATCAACGTCGAGCTTTCGCCCGAGTACGACGCCGAGGCCTGGGCGCTCGCCCGCGAGGCTCACGTCGAAGAGCGGGTCGAGCGGCGTACTGGCGACTTCGCGCGGGACGGGGTCCCTCCTGCGGACATCGTCGCGATGCACCGCGTCGTCTGCTGTTACCCGGACTACGAGGAGCTGCTCGGCGCCGCGTCGGACCATGCGCGCCACGTCCTCGTCTTCAGCTTCCCTCGGGAAACCTGGTGGTGGCGGTTGGGCGTGCGCGCAATGAACGCGTTCATGAGGTTGAGGCGCTCCGGGTTCCGTGCCTACGTTCACCCGATCGCGAAACTCCTCGCCGTGCCCGAGCAACACGGGCTGTCGCTCGACTTCGACCACGAGGGTCGGGTCTGGCGGATGGCCGTCTTCCGCCGCACGCGTCCTGGGCCGGGCTACGCCCACATCCCACCCGGCTAACCTCTTCGGGATGAAGCGGATCGCCTGGGCGGCTGCGCTGCTGCCCGTCCTGGTCGTGCTGGCCGGCTGCGGCGGCGGCTCGAAGAGCGAGTCGCAAAGCCTCGACACCAGCTTCAACCCACCGGCGGCCTACTCGCTCCGGCGCCTCGAGCAGCGCCCGTACCGGTGCGGGAAGGAAAACGAGAAGTGCGCGATCTCCTACCTGCGGACGCTGACTACGAAGTACGGGCCGCAAGCATCCCTCGGTGTGCTCGGCGCGCTCGAGACCGGCGACAAGATCGATCCCGCATTCGACACGCATCAGCTCGCACATCTGGTCGGCGAGGCGACCGCGGAGCGCTTCGGCGCCAACAAGCAGGCGTTCGGCCTCTGCCCGAACACGTTCAACTACGGCTGCGTCCACGGCTTCTTCATCTACGTCCTCGGACGCAGTTCCACCCCGAGCAAGGCGGCGTCCACGATCTGCGGCGCCGGCGGCGCCCGTGGGCCTCTGGTGCCGACCTTCAACTGCTGGCACGGGGTCGGGCACGGAGTGATGATGGCGCGCGGGAACGATCTCCAGGCCTCGCTCGATGTGTGCAACTCCCTTGGGAGCGCGAGTGCCGCCGACGGCTGCTGGCAGGGCGTCTTCATGGAGAACATGAATGCCGTCATGCGCGGTGAGGCCCGTCCCGGCGTCTTCTCCGCCAGGCAGCCGCTCCGCCCCTGCTCGCTGGTGCTCGAGTCCTATAAGCAGGAGTGCTTCATCAACCAGGCCGCCTGGCTCGCGCACCTGGCCAACGACGACATCGGCAAGGCCGCGCGCTACTGCTTTGCCGCCGGGGACTACGTGTCCGCTTGCGCACAGAGCCTCGGGCTGATGGTGACGAACCCGAGCTGGCAGGTTCCGTTCTTCGGCCCGCCCGACGGGACATCGTTCGAACGGATCGCCTGGGAGCTGTGCTCGCGCTTTCCAGCCAAGCTCCAGCGCGACTGCGTCATCGGCGGAGTCGACAACCTGG
>Ga0075428_100000965_pt1 | contig 30443 bp, 25 predicted proteins | sample RhiMetdeltSRZDD2_FD_75291 | JGI IMG/M metagenome (GOLD analysis project Ga0075428, IMG submission 75291) | Populus rhizosphere microbial communities from Tennessee, USA - Rhizosphere MetaG P. deltoides SRZDD2 | ecosystem: Host-associated > Plants > Roots > Rhizosphere > Soil | place: USA... | reverse complement strand
ACCTGCCCGTCGAGGTCGGTGATGATGTTGCGCAGCAGGTCGTGCGTCATCGGACGCGGCGTGGCGATGTTCTCGATCTGGAGGGCGATGGCGTTCGCCTCGAAAATGCCGACCCAGATCGGCAGGACGCGCTCCCCGTCCTTGTCCTTGAGGATCACGATGGGCATGTTGGTGATTGGATCCACCATGAGCCCCTTGATGGTCATTTCGATCAGCATGGTCGGCACCCGCTACGCAGGATCGATGCCCGCGGCGTCTCCTTCGGCTTGTCCCCACACGCTGTTCGGTCCCGCCCGCCGGATCGTCACCGGCACCGTGCGGCCGATCCACGCCTCCGCGCCGCCGCCCGCCGTCGGAACAGGAAAATTGACGACGGTATTGCCCGTTGTCCGCCCCGAGACTTCCCACTCCCGCCGGCGGCTCGCCGAGTCCACGAGGACGTCGACGGTGTTCCCGACCATCTCCTCGTGCAGCCGTGTCTGAATCTGCCGCTGCAGCGCCTGCAACGCCACGATACGCGCCGTCTTCTCGTCCCCGCTCACATCGTCCGGCATTCGTTTAGACGCCAGCGTGTTCGGCCTGGGCGAGTACTTGAACGAGAACATGCTGTGGTAACCGACCGAGGCCACCAGCGAGAGCGTCTGGTCGAAGTCCGCGGCCGTCTCGCCCGGGAAGCCAACAATCATATCGGTCGATAACGTCGCGGCCGGAATGGCCTCGCGGATCCGCCCTACCAGGTCGAGGTAATCCTCGCGAGTATGGCGGCGCCGCATGGCGGCCAGCACGCGCGTGGATCCCGACTGCACCGGCAGGTGCACGTGCTTACAGACCTTCGGCAGATCGCGCACCGCGGCGATCAGCCGCGACCCGGTGTGCCGGGGGTGGGGGCTCGCGAAACGAATCCGCTCGACGCCAGGAATGTCCTGCACCTCGGCCAGCAGCTGCGCGAAGTCACAGGCGGGATCGTCCGGCGCCTGATAGTGGTTGACGATCTGGCCCAGCAGCTGGATTTCGCGGCGGCCGCTCTCGGCCGCGTGCCTCACGTCAGCGAGGATGTCGGCCTTTGCCCGCATCCGTTCATGGCCGCGGGTATACGGCACCACGCAGAAGGCGCAGTGATCGTTGCACCCTTCGATGATCGTCACGTATGCCTTGACGGGATCGGTCCGGCGGGCGATGCCGAGCGGAAAGCTCACGTCGTCCCACGGGTTGATATCGACTTCAGCGAGCGCGGACTCGGCGGCCTTCTCGATCAGCAGCGGCAGCATCTTCAACCGCTGAGTACCGACGACCAGATCGATCACGTGGCCGTTGGTCTTTGTGAGAAGCGCGGACCCTTCCTGCTGCGCGACGCAGCCCGCGACGGCGACCAGCGGGCGGCGCCCGGTCTCTTCTCCCAGCACTCGCAGCTCGCCGAGACGCGTATAGAGCTTCTCCTCCGCGTGCTCACGGACGCTGCACGTGTTGATGACGACGACGTCGGCGTCGAGCTCGTCGACCGTCGGCTCATAGCCCGCCTGTTCGAGCAGGCCGGCCATCCGCTCCGAGTCGTGGACGTTCATCTGGCAGCCGAACGTCTCGATGAGGTATTTCTTCAAGCTCTCCTGCCCTTTCGCCTTTCGCTTTCGCCTTTCGCCCGCCCACGCGCCTCCGGCGCTTCCGCGAGACAGGCTCCCAACATTTCGCGGGCCGTGGCGCGGGCCGCCTCGGTGATCGCCGCGCCGCCAATCATGCGTCCGATCTCCTCGACGCGTCCAGCGTCGCTCAGACGCTCGACCGACGTCACCGTTCGCTTCCCGCGGACGTGTTTCTCGATTTTGAAGTGGGTCGTCCCGCGCGCGGCAATCTGGGGCAGGTGGGTGATGCAAAGCACCTGAAAGCGATCGCCGAGCCCCCGCAGCCGCTGGCCGACGACGTCGGCCACCCTTCCGCCGATGCCGGCGTCGACCTCGTCAAAGATCAGCGTCTTCCCCGCGGCGTCCGCCACCGTCAGCGTCTTGAGCGCCAGCATGACGCGCGACAGCTCGCCACCGGAGACGATCCGCGCCAGCGGCCTGAGCTCTTCGCCCGGGTTCGGAGAAACGTAGAACTCGCCAACGTCAATTCCCCGGTCGCTCCACTCTTCAGGGCCCGGCTCGGCCGGGTTGAAGCGGACCTCGAACCGCGTTCGTTCCATTGCGAGTTCCGCGAGGAGCCCTTCGACAGTACGCGCGAACGTTCCCGCCGCGGTGCGGCGCTTCTTCGACAGATCCCTGGCGACCTCCAGGAACGCGCGCCCCGCCGAGTCCAACGCCTTCTGAAGGTCCTCGGCGCGTTCGCCAACGCCGGTGAGCAGCTCACGTTCTTCGGCGAGCGAACGTCCCCGATCGATCACATCAGCGAGGGACGGTCCGTACTTGCGCTTCAACCGCTCGAGCAGCGCCAGCCGGTCCTCGACCTCCTGGAGGCGGCCGGGCGAAGCGTCGACGCCGTCCGCATAGCTTCGCAGGAAGAACGCCAGGTCCTCGAGCTGCGACTTGATCCCGTCGCGGGCTTCGGCATAGCTGGAGAACTGCGGGTCGATCGCCGCAAGCTCGCCAACCCGTTTCCAGATGCCTCCAAGTGACCCGAGGACGGCCCCGTCGCTCTCGTATAACGCCGCGTAGCTTTCCTCACAGAGCGTCTGGATTCGCTCGGCGCTCGCCAGTACCTGCCGCTGGGCGCCCAGCATCTCGTCCTCTCCAGCTTTGGGCGCCGCCTTCTCAATCTCGCCCAGCTGAAACGCGATCAGCTCCAGGCGCGCGGCCTTCTCGCGGGTGTCCATGCGCGACCTTTCGAGCTGATCCCGCAGCGTTCGCACGCGCAGCCAGGCGTCAGCCACCCGCGTTGACAGATCCATGAGCCCGGCCGAGGCATCCACCAGCGGCAAATGCGTCAGCGGATCCAGCAGCGCCTGGTGTTCGTGCTGGCCGTGCAGCTCGACGAGGCGCGCCGAAAGATCACGAAGTGCCCCGGCCGTCGCCAGTGCGCCGTTGATGAACGAGCGGCTGCGTCCCTGATTGCTGATTTCGCGTCGAACGACGATCTCGTCGCCGCCACCTGCCCTGAGCGAAGTCGAAGGGTCGTCAAACATCGCCTCGATGGCCGCGTGCGGCTCGCCGGTCCGGACGAGATCGGCGGACGCGCGGGCGCCGAGAAGGAGTCCGACCGCCTCCACGAGGATCGATTTGCCGGCTCCAGTCTCGCCCGTCAGGACGTTGAAGCCGGGTTCAAACTCGACGTCGACAGCCTCGATGACCGCAAGGTTACGGATGCGGAGGAAGCGGAGCATGCGGGCGGAACTTCCATCGTATCATATATTTGACAGGATCCAGGACGCATGTTACCCTCGCGTGTCTGCGCCTCTCCCAGGGCGCGCTGCCGATGTATCGGAGGCTTCGTTGCGCACGCTTGGCTCCCTTTTCCTCCTGCAGGTGCAGGTTGAAGAGACTCCGTTTGCCGGGAGCGGCGATGTAATCCGGATTGTCACGGAAACCACGCCGATCAACCAGGCGGTTCTGATCATCCTGGTGATCTTCTCGATCGCGTCGTGGGCGATCATCCTTCAGAAGTTCTGGACATTCCGCGCATCTGACCGCGACACGACCCGTTTCCTCGACGCGTTTCGCCGCAGCAGCAAGTTCTCGGAGGTGCAGGCCGTGTGTCCAACGGTCGGGGCCTCGCCGCTGGTCGGCGTTTTTCAGGCGGGTTACGCCGAAATGAACGCGCAGTTCCGCGTCGCGGCGCCGGCCAGCGCGGCATCGCCGCCGCCGTCCAACAATCCGCCAACCGGGTCCACGCGTCCTATTCTCAAGAGCCTCGACGGCGTCGATCGCGCGCTCATCCGCGCCGCCACCAACGAGGTGAACAAGCTCGAGCGCCGCATGACGTTCCTGGCGACCACGGCGAGCGTCACGCCGTTCATCGGCCTGTTCGGGACGGTCGTGGGCATCATGATTGCGTTCCAGCGCATCGGCGCGAGCGGCTCGACGAACCTGGCCGTCGTCGCGCCCGGGATCAGCGAAGCGCTCATCGCCACGTCTGCGGGGCTGTTCGCCGCGATTCCCGCGCTCGTGTTCTACAACCACTTCACCCATCGCGTGAAGGAATTTTCGGCGGCGATGGACGATTTCGCGCTCGAGTTCCTGAATATCGCGGAGCGGAATTTTACATAGTCCGTGTCGAACGAGACGCTTACATAGGCCAATGCCCAAGGTCATGTCCTCGGCGCCCAATGCCGGCGGCCGCCATCAGCGCGGCCGGCGCGTGGCACCCACGCTTTCCGAAATCAACGTCGTTCCGATGGTGGACGTGATGCTGGTGCTGCTGATCATCTTCATGGTGGCGGCGCCGATGCTGCAGCGTGGTGTCGAGGTGAACCTGCCGGTGGCGGGCCGCTCCACCGAGATCTCGAGCGAGCGCGTCTTTCTCGACGTGCCCAGGTCCTTCAGCGACGATCGGCGGGTCTTCATCGATAAGGAAGCCATCCGGATTGACTTTCTTGCCGAGCGAATCCGCCAGACGATGCTGACCCGCACGGACAAGACGGTATACCTCCGCGGCGACGGCGCGATTACGTATCAGGAACTGATGGAGGTGATCGACGGGCTCAAGGATGGCGGCATCCAGAACATCGGGATGGTTACCGATCTGCCCGGAGTGCGATGACCGAAGTAACCGATGTCATCGTCGCGCGGCGGACACGCCAGGAGCCGTTCAACGCGATGCTCGTCGGGTCGCTTATTGCGCACAGTGTCATCGTCGGTGTGCTGCTGTTCGGACCGTTCGACTGGGGCGTGGAGGCCGAGTCGCCGAGGACGGTCATGACCATCAGCCTCACCGCCGGGCCGGTCGGCCCGCGCACAGGCATGACGACCGAGGGTGGTCGAGCGACGCCGCCTCCACCCCCTGAAGCGGTGCCCAAAGCCATGCCGCCACCGCCGCCAAAGCCCGTCGAAAACGTGATCCCGACCCAGACCCGGCGCACGCCGCCTGCAAAGCCGAAAATCGAAGAGGAGCCGAAGGCCGGCGTCACGCGCACCGAGACCGGGGCCCGCGGGCAGGGATTCGGCCTGTCAGCCGGTGGCAGCGGAGCCAGCGGCGTCCAGCTCGACGTCGCCAACTTCTGCTGCCCGGAATACATCGAGCAGATGGTGACGCTGATTCAGCGTAACTGGCAGCAGAACCAGGGCGTGCGCGGAGCAACACTGATGAAGTTCACGATCGTCCGCGGCGGCTCGATCCAGGGCGTCATGGTCGAGCGTCCGAGCGGATTCCTCGCGCTGGATCTTGCCGCTGAGCGTGCGCTGCTGACGACTCGGCTGCCCGAGTTGCCGCCGCAGTTTCCTAACCCGTCGCTGACCGTTCACATAACATTCGAGTATCAGAGATGAATATTCGCAACTTCCAATTCCCAAGGCGCCAACTCCCAAGACGCCAACTCCGCGGAGCTCACGTCTGGACACCGGTGGTGCTGGCATTCCTGTTGGGAATTGGGAATTGGCAGTTGGGAGTTGCGCGCGGGCAACAGCCGTTGCCGCAACAGCCGTCGGAAGTCGCCGTGGTCATCAGCGGCGATCCGGGAACCCCGCCGCGGTATGCGGTGCCCGACTTCATCGCAGCGAGCCCCGACGCGGCGGAGGCCGCCAAGACCATCACGCAGGTCCTGTGGGACGACCTCGCGTTCGAGCGCGAGTTCTATCTGATCCCGCGCGACACGTACTCGACGATTCCGCCCGCCCGCAGCCCCGACCAGGTGCCGTTTGCCGCCTGGCGGGAGCTCGGCGCCGACGCCGTCTTCTTCGGCACCGTATCCCGGATGGGCAACGATCTCCGCCTCGAAGTCCGGCTCTTCAACATCCGCACGCAGCAGTCGGTCTTTTCCAAGGAATACACCGGTACCGCCGCCAACCCGCGGCTCTACGCCCACACCATCTCGGACGAGATTCACCAGCAGCAGCGCGCGCTCCGCGGCGTTGCGCGCACCAAGCTGGCGTTCTCGTCCGATCGGAACCGCGAGCGCATGGTCGGCACGGCCGAGAACCGCGACGTCAAGGAGGTCTACATCGCCGACTACGACGGCGCGAACACCCGCCGCATCACGACCAACCGTCAACTCAATATTTTTCCAGTGTGGTCCCCCGACGCGCGGGCCATTGCCTATACGTCATACCGCCGCGGTTACCCCGATCTGTTCATTGCGCTGATCTATGAGGGTATACAGCAGGAGCCGACCAAGGGAGGCACACAGAACTGGCTGGGGATGTACTCGCCCGACGGCACGCGCATCGTCTTCACGTCGAACCGCGATGGCAACCCTGAGTTGTACGTGATCAACCGCGATGGGTCGAACCTGAGGCGCATCACGAACCATCCCGCGATCGACACCACACCCACGTGGTCGCCGACCGGGACGCAGATTGCATTTACCTCGGACCGCGCCGGGACACCGCAGATCTACGTCATTGGCGCCGACGGTCTGAACCTGCGCCGCCTGACAACGAACGAGTCGTGGGCCGATCGTCCGACATGGTCTCCTGCGCCGTTCAATGAAATCGCGTTTGCCGGTCGGACGGGTCCGGGCTACGACATCAAGATCTACGATCTCGCGACCGGCGCCACGCGCCAGCTGACATTCGGCGAGGGCAGCAGCGAGAGCCCCGCCTATTCACCAAACGGACGCCACGTGGCGTTCATGTCGTCGCGCGCCGGCCGCTACCAGATCTTCACCATCGGCCGCGACGGCAACGGCATCAAGCAGATCACGCGGGATGGCGCGAATTTCACTCCTTCGTGGTCGAACTAGTGGCAAAAAGCTCAAACAGGGCACGAGGATCCATGCGTTCAACGACACCGCACGCGCAAAACAGGCGTGAAATGCAGAGAGTGATGAGGACGGCAGCCGTGGTGCTGGTCTTGCTCAGCCTCACCGCGGGGGCATGCGCGAAAAAGCAGCCGCCGCTGGCGCAGCCGGCGCCGCCGCTGGGAGGATCGCCGACCGCGAGCACGCCGCCGCCGCCGCGGACGACGACGGAGGCGTTGCCCGTGCCGCCGGAGCCGCTGGCGATCGCAGAGGACGGCATCAGCGCCCGCTCGCTCGAGGATCTCAACCGCGACTCGCCGTTCAAGCCGGCGTACTTTCCGCTCGACAGCGCTGAACTGGACGACGACGGGCGCGCAGTGGTGACGGCCAACGCAGCGGTCATGCGGAAGTATCCGACCTGGATGATCACGGTGGAAGGACACTGCGACGAGCGAGGAACTCCGGAGTACAACCTGGCGCTTGGCGAGCGGCGCGCCGTGGCGGTGAGGACCTACCTGGTCTCGCTCGGCATCGCCGCCGACCGGGTGCGGGTGGTGAGCTACGGCAAGGAGTTCCCGTTCGACCCGGGGCACAACGAGAAAGCGTGGGCGAGCAACCGCCGCGCGCATTTTGTGATTACATCCAAGTAGGGGCCGACCTCGGTCGGCCCGAAAGAGCCAAAGGCGCCGTTATGAAAAGATCCATCTTCCCAGCGTTCGTCCTGCTGCTGACATCGATGATGACGATGCCGGCGAGCGCCCAGAACCGGGAGCACCAGCAGATGACCGCCGACGTGCGGATGCTGCAGGAGCAGACGCAGCAGCTCGCTATCACGCTGGCGGCCCTCAACCAGGCGCTCGCCGACTCGATCAAGGCGCTGAACGCCCGGCTCGACCAGTCCAACGAAGCCACACGCAAGGGCTTCGCCGATCAGAAGCTCACCATCGACAACATCGTCGAAGGCGTGCAGGTGATTCGCGAGCGATCGAACGACACGAACGTGCGGATTGGTTCGCTCAGCGAGGAGCTCGAGGCGATGCGGCAGACCGTCCAGGCGCTGCAGGCGATGCAGCAGTCGTCACTTGCACCGCCGCCAATTGTCGATCCGACCGCGCCGGTCGATCCGAATACGCCGCCGCCGGCGCCTGTGGCACCAGCGCCGGTGGCGCCGCCGTCCACGGCGGGACTGTCGCCGACGCGCATGTACGAGACGGCGCGCGCCGACTACTTCGCCGGCCAGTGGGCGAGCGCGATCAATGGCTTCGAGGCGTTTCTGCGCACGTTCCCGCGCTCCGAACAGGCCGACGACGCGCAATTGAACATCGGCGAAAGTTACTACTCGCAGAACCGCTTTCCCGAAGCGATTGCCGCATACAATCTGGTGATCCAGAACTATCCCGGCACGAACTCCGTGCCCACGGCCTACTACAAACGCGGGCTCTCCCAGCAGCAATCGGGTCAGACCGACGCAGCGCGGGCGTCGTGGGAAACGGTGGCCAAGAACTATCCCGAGAGCGACGAGGGGCGCCTGGCCAAGCAGCAGTTGAGCCGCATCGGGACAAAACCCTAGAAGACGAAACCGTAGAAGACGTAGAGAGGCGTGAACGAATGGGCAGCGTGAACAAGGTCATCCTGGTCGGCAACCTGGGGCGCGACGCGGAGCTGCGGTACACCCCGGGCGGCGCCGCGGTGGCCACCCTGAATCTCGCCACCACCGAAGTGTGGAACGACAAGCAGGGCCAGAAACAGGAAAAGACCGAATGGCACCGTATCGTCCTGTGGGGAAAGCAGGCTGAGAGCCTCCAGGAGTACCTGGTCAAGGGCAAGCAGATCTACGTGGAAGGCCGGCTGCAGACCCGCCAGTGGGACGACAAGGAAGGCAACAAGCGGTATACGACCGAGATCAAAGCGGATCGCATCACGCTTCTGGGTGGCGGCGGCGGCGGCCGCAGCAGCGGGATGGATCGCGGAGGCTCACACCCGGCGAGCGGTCCCGACGAGCCGCCGATGGAACCGATAACCGACGACGATATTCCCTTCTAGCGGAGGCCTGAAGGCCTCCGTCTACCACCGCATCCCTAGTGACTACCATCGCATCCCTGGCGACCGGTAGCCGGAAGCCTTCAGGCTTCCGGAACCCTTCCGTACCGATCTTCCAATCTCACAACATCGTCGAGTTCCGGCGTCGAGACTTCCAACAAGTCGCAGTCTTCGAGCGCTGTCATGCGGTGCACCGTGAGCGGCGTGACGTGCACCGAGTCCCCGGGCCGCATCTCCCGTTTCTCGAGTGGGCCTCCCCTGGGCCCAATCTCGAACTGCATCCGGCCGCTGTGGACATAGATGGTCTCGTCCTTGATGTTGTGGTACTGCAGGCTCAGCGCGTGGCCGGCTTTGATGTGCAGAATCTTGCCAACGTACCGCTCCGTCCTGGCCCAGTGGAGCTCGTATCCCCACGGCTTGTCGACGCGCGTCACGGGTGTCTCGCTCATTCAGTCGTTACCGTTGTTGGAAGGCCGGCACGGCCGAAGGCGTCGAGCAGGCACTGTTCGATCTCTTCAACCGTACCGAGGGTGAGGACGCGGGCAGCGATGCGCGCCATGTCGCCCGCGTGGGTGTCCTGCGCGACGCGCCGGGCCATCGGCAGCGCGCCCGGCGTCATGCTGAACTCGGTAATGCCGCAGCCGATGAGCAGCCGCAGCAGCAAGGGATCGGAGGCCATCTCGCCGCAGATGGCGACCGGTATTCCCCGCCGGACCGCACCCCGGCGCACCTGACGAAGCAGTCTGAGCACCGCCGGATGCAGCGGCTGGTAGCGATCCGACACGCGTTCGTCCGTCCGATCGACCGCCAGCGTGTACTGGATCAGGTCGTTGGTGCCGATGGTGAAGAAGTCGGCTTCACGCGCGAGCAGCGAGGCCGTGAACGCCGCTGAGGGCACCTCGATCATGATGCCGACCGCGGCGGCGCCGCAGGTGGCTCCGCGCGCGTCCAGCTCCGCGCGCGCTTCCATCAGCAGCGCCCGCGCGGCGCGGATCTCCTGGGCTGACGACACGAACGGAAAGAGTATGCGCAGCGTGCCGTGGGCGGCCGCGCGAAGCAGCGCCCGCAGCTGCGTCTTGAAAATCGCCGGATGCGCCAGGCCGAACCGGATGCCGCGCAGGCCCGCATGCCCCGAGCGCACCGGCTCCGTGAACCAGCGCGCGTCGAGCGCCGCATCCACGAGCGGACGTGCGAGCTGACGCTCGTCGACGTCGAATGTCCGGATTGTCACCGGCCGCGGCGCCATCCGCTCGGCAACCTGCCGGTACTCGTGATACTGCTCGTCCTCCCCTGCCATATCGGGAGGACCGCCCGCCAGCAGGAACTCTGATCGATACAGGCCGACGCCTTCTGCGCCCGACGCCAGCGCCGCCGTCACGTCCTCCGAGCGCTCGATGTTGGCCTGCAGCGAAACCCGGATGCCGTCCCGCGTCGCCGCCGGCGCGTCCGACCGAGGCGCCAGGCTCGCGGCAGCCGGCTTCGACAGCCGCGCGCGCGCCTCGGCGGCGGTGCGTTCCGCCGGCGACGGATCGATGGTGACGTCGCCGGTGTCGCCGTCGATGAGCACAGATGCATCGGGCGGGATGCGCCGGCTGATGTCGTGCAGGCCGACCACCGCCGGGACGCCGAGCGACCGCGCGAGGATCGCGGTGTGGTAGGTACGGCTTCCGGCGTCGGTGGCAAAGCCGCGAATCTTGTCCCAATTGAGCTGCGCCACCACGGACGGGGTCAGTTCGTCGGCGATCAGGACGCACGGCGTATCGAGGTCCTCGAGCAGGTCGCGGGTCCCTCCCTTCTCGCCGCGCATATTCATGCGAAGGCGGCCGGCGACATCGTGGAGGTCGCCTTTGCGCTCGTGCAGATAAGGATCTTCGACGTCGTTGAAGACTTCGGCGAGCTCGTCGAGCGCCCGCTGGACGGCCCACTCCGCGTTGACGTGTTCCGCCTTGACGATCGCCGCGGCGCGACCGAGAAGAAGCGGGTCATCGAGCATCAGGATCTGAGCGTCGAAGATGGAAGCGAGGTCGGCCCCGCGCAGCGCCGCCACCCGCTCGCGAATCTGCCGGAGCTGCTCCGCCGAGCGCGCCCGCGCCCGATCGAGAGCGGCGAGCTCCCGGGTAATCCGCCGGGCCGCGATCGGGAAGCGGATGACCTGGGTGCGTTGAATAGCGACCAGCGCCGGGCCGACGGCGACGCCGGCTGAGACGCCGATTCCCTTCAGCTGTTCCATGTTTCCCCCGGCCCGAGCGACGTCGAGGGCTCACCAAATCCTGACTCGACGAGCCCCGCGAGAGCGTCGAGCGCGGCGCCTTCGTCCGGCCCATGGGCCGTGATCGTCAGCAGTGTGCCCCGCGCGGCCGCCAGCAGCAGGATGCCCATGATGCTCTTCCCGTCCATCATCTTGCTGTCGCGGCCGATGCGGATCTGCGACGTGAACTGAGTCGCCAGGTGAACAAACCGCGCCGCCGCCCGCGCGTGCAAGCCCAGTTCATTCGAGACGACCACGGCCCGAGAGATCACGGCAAATCCCAAATTCCAAATCCCAACTCCCAAAAAGACCCCCACGCCAGTTGGGAGTTGGGAATTGGGCATTGGGGGTTATCGAGCGTCACGATTTCTCACCTCGCAACAGATCCGACGCCACCCAGATGGCGTTGCGGCCGTGGTCGCGCATCTCGCGCGCCACGTCCAGCAGGTTCGGCTTTTCCTTGAGGCTGGCGAGCTTGATCAGCATCGGCAGGTTGACGCCGGTAATCACCTCGACATCCTCGCCGAGGAACGTCATTGCCAGGTTCGAAGGGGTGCCGCCGAACATGTCGGTCACGATCAGCACGCCCTGCCCCGGCTGTCCCTGTTGAACCTTCGCCACAGCCTGCGCAATCTCCTCGCGTGCATCGCCGGTATCTTCGTGCCAGCCAATCGAGACCGCCGCGAAACGCGGCAAGTCCCCGACGATCGTTTCCGCCGCGTTCAGAAGCTCGACGGCCAGCTGCCCGTGTGTGACGACAACCACGCCCACCACGATCACGAATCCCTGTGCTTGACGCGCAGCCGGACACCCTTCACGCTGCCAAGCGACTTCTTGAGTGTCTCGGCGATCATCACCGACCGGTGCCGTCCGCCGGTGCAGCCGATCGCCACGGTTAGGTAGGTCTTCCCTTCCCGGACGTAGTGCGGCAGCGCAAATTTCAGGAACGCGGCCAGCTTCTCGATGAATTCTCTCGTCGCCGCATCGCGGCGCATGTAGCGGACCACGGCCTGATCGCGTCCGGTGAGGTCGCGGAGTCCGTCCACGAAGTAGGGGTTGGCGAGGCACCGGACGTCGAAGACGAGATCGGCGTCCACCGGAACGCCGTGCTTGTAGCCAAAGCTCACCAGGTTCACGACCATCTCGGCCTTCTTGCGGCCGTCGCGCGACAGCCCCATGAAGATCTCGCGCAGCTCGTGCACGTTGAGGTTCGAGGTGTCGAGAATCAGGTCCGCCATGCCGCGGATCGCGTTGAGCTTCTGTCTTTCCTCGGCGATCCCCTCGCTGACCGATCTGTCGGGCGCCAGCGGATGCGGCCGCCGTGTTTCGCTGAACCGCCGCACCAGCGCCGTATGGCTGGCTTCGAGAAAGATCAGGGTCGGATTCACGCGCCCCTGCGCCTTGAGCTTGCGGTAGATGCGCGGGAACTGCGCGAGAAACCCGCCTTCGCGCACGTCGACGACAATCGCGACTTTGTCCGGGGACGCATCCTCGCGCGTCGACAGCTCCGCCATCGTCGGAATGAGCTGTGTCGGCAGGTTGTCGACGCAGAAGTAGCCGAGATCTTCGAGCGCACGGATCGCCTGCGTCTTCCCCGATCCGGACAGCCCGGTCAGGATGACGAAGCGGCGTGTGCCGCGCGCACCAGGCGGCCGCGCGATGTGCTTCGCCTTGGCCCGTTTGACGCTCGCCATCGTCACACGTGGCCCCCGTGCTCGACGTCCTCGTCAGGATCGGCTTCGACGTCGCCCCCCTCTTTCAGCGCTCGCTCCAGCCGTGCGACGAGGTCGCGCGCGGCGTGCCGGCCGCGCGCGCGAAGAATCTGGTTGCGGACCGCCACCTCGACGAGAATCGCGAGGCTGCGCCCCGGCGCGACGGGCATCCTGACCAGCGGCAGCCGCACGCCGATCAGATCGTAATAGCTGTCGTCGAGGCCGACGCGATCGTATTCCCGATTCTGATCCCAGCGCTCGAGCTGCACGACCAGCTCGAGGCGCTTGTTGACGCGCGTCGAGGCGACGCCGAACAGATCGCGGATGTTGATCACGCCGAGGCCGCGGACCTCCATGTGATGACGCGTCAGCTCCGGGCAGGTGCCGATGACATCCTTCTCGCCGCGGCGATGAATCTCGACGGTGTCGTCGGCGACCAGCCGGTGGCCGCGCACGACCAGGTCGAGCGCGCACTCGCTCTTGCCGATGCCGCTGTCGCCGACGATCAGGACCCCCAGCCCCAGGATGTCCATCAGGACGCCGTGAATCACCTCGCGCACGGCCAGCGCGTCTTCGAGGACGCCGGTCAGCTTCGCGATGGCGAGCGGCGTGGCGACGGCGGTACGCAGCAGTGGCACCTGCGCCCGCTCCGCGCCTGCCCGGAGATCGGCCGGCGGCTCCCAGCCGCCCGTGATCAGCACACACGGGACATCGTGCGTGAAAACAGCCTCGAGCGCCTGGAGGCGCACTTCCTGCTCCAGGGAATCGAGGAACCGCACTTCGCTCTCGCCGAACACCAGGACACGCCCCGGCTGCAGGTACTCGTCGAACCCGGCCAGCGCAAGGCCGGTCTTCTGGATGTGAGGGCTGGTAATGACGCGGTGCAGGCCGCCGGCGCCGCTGAGCAGTTCGAGCGGCAACCCCGTCGCCTCCGGCCGGCTGTTCAGAAGCCCGCCGACGGTGACAGCCGGCGCGCTCATTTATGCTTCGGGCTCGATCAGGCCCAAGTGGCCGTCGGAGCGGCGGAACAGCACGTTGATCGTGTCGGTTCTCGCATTCCGGAAGACCAGGAAGGCGTCGCGTCCTTCGGCGACTTCGAGCGCCGCTTCATCGACCGACATCGGCTTCACGGCGTAGCGCCGGGCGCGGACGATCCGGATCGCGTTGCCGTCCTCGCCGGCAATCGGGCCGAGGTCGCGGCGTGCCCGCTCCGGCCGCGGAACGGCCGATGCTCCCTTCGACGTCGAGACGCCCTGGCGTTTCCGCTCCGTCCACTTGCTCTTCAGCTTCTGCGCCTGATGCTCGATCTTCTCCGTGGCGACGGCGAGCGCGGCGGGCAGATCCCGGCCGGTGCCTTCGCCGTGCAGGAAGTGATCGCCCCTGGCGTGGAGTGTCATGTCGACATGCGTGCGCGATTTCTCGCGTGTGACCACGACCTGCATCGAGACGATGCTGTCGTTGAGCAGCCGGCCGAGGCGCGCGAGCCGCCGCTCGACCGCCTTTCGCATAATCGGCGTAATGGTGACGTGTCGTCCGGTGAGTTCGAGGCGCATGGTGTTGTGGACCGTAGAGGCGGACCTTCAGGTCCGCCTAGTACAGGACTTTGCGCTGATTCGATGTTGGAATCTTCAGCTCTTCGCGATACTTGGCAATCGTGCGGCGCGCCAGCTCCAGGCCTTCGCGCTGCAGGATGTTGACGATCTTCGAGTCGCTCAGCGGCCGCCGTGGATCTTCCTGCTCGATGATCTTGCGGATCCGCTGTTTGATGGTGACCGACGACACCGCTTCGCCGTACTGGCTGTTGATGCCGCTGTGGAAGAAGTACTTCATCTCGAACACGCCCTGCGGCGTGTGCATGTACTTATTCGTGACGACGCGGCTGACGGTCGATTCGTGCATGCCGATGTCGTTGGCGACGTCGCGCAGCACCAGCGGCCGGAGGTACTCGATCCCGTGATCGAGGAAATCGCGCTGGAAGTTGACGATGCTCGATGCGACCTTGTGGATCGTCTTCTGCCGCTGCTCGACCGATTTGATCAGCCACAGCGCGGAGCGGAACTTGTCCTTTACGTAGGCTCGCGTCTCGTCGGTGTTCTCGGCGACGCTCTTGTCGAGCAGGCGCCGGTAGACAGGGCTGATCCGGAGCTGCGGCAGCCCCTCTTCGTTGAGTACCGCCACGTACTGATCCTCGACTTTGACGATATAGACGTCGGGAATCACGTACTGCGACTGCGACGGGTTGTAGCGGCTGCCCGGTTTCGGATCGAGATGCCGAATCAGCTCGATGTGCTGCTTGAGGTCGTCGATCGACATCCCGAGCTTCCGCGCGAGCTCCGGCACCTGGTGGTTCTGGAGGAGCCGCATGTGCTCGGTGATGATCTTCTCCGCCGGCGTCCCGCCCATGCCCAGATGGCGCAGCTGCAGCAGGAGGCACTCCTGGAGGTCGCGCGCGGCGACGCCGATCGGATCGAAGCCCTGAATCAGTTTGAGCGACCGTTCGACATCTTCCAGCGGCCACGGTCCCATTGCCGCCAGCTCTTCCACCGTCGCCACCAACTGCCCATCGTCGTCGAGGTTGCCGATGATCGCCTCGCCGATCTCGCGCACCACCGGGTCGTCGGTCTGCATCGAGAGCTGCCAGAGGAGATGATCCGAGAGGGAGGCCGCGGTCGAGAGTGTGTTCTCGATCGGGGGTAGTTCCTTCACTTCCGTCGGCGTCCGCGGCCGGTAGCCGTCGTCCAGGTAATCGCCGAAGAAATACTCGTAGTCCTGGTCGTCCCAGGTGTCGGTCTTGTCGGGCTGCTTCTCTTCCTGCTTCTCCTGCGCCGCCTCGACCGGCTGCAGCTCTTCCGTAGGCACTTCCTCGAGCATCGGGTTCTCAACCATCTCCTGGTTGAGCAGTTCCGAAAGCTCGAGCGTAGACATCGGCAGGAGCTTGATCGCCTGCTGCAGCGATGGCGTCAGAATCAGTTTCTGAACGAGTTTTGTGTGCAGCTTCTGCGAAATCGCCATGTGGTCAGACGGTCAGTCTCGGCTCCTTGGCACCAAAAAACATATTAGTCCAAGCGGAAGTCCGCCCCCAGATAAATCCGGCGCACGTCCTCGTCGGCGGCCAGCGAGTCTGGCGTGCCGCTTCTGAAGATTGCACCATCGTGCACGATATATGCCCGGTCAGTAATGCGCAGCGTCTCACGGACGTTATGGTCCGTGATCAAAAGTCCGATGCCGCGCGTCTTCAAGTGACTGATGATCTTCTGGATGTCGGTCACCGCGATCGGATCGATCCCGGCGAAAGGTTCGTCGAGAAGCATGAAACCGGGTGAAACCACGAGCGCTCGTGTGATTTCCGCGCGGCGGCGCTCGCCTCCCGACAGCGTATACGCCGGGGCTTTGGCCAGCGGCGTGAGATTGAGCTCGCCCAGGAGCTCCTCGAGGCGCTTCCGCCGCTCCGCCGCGGTGAGGTCCAGTGTTTCCAGAATTGCAATGATGTTCTGTTCGACCGTCAGCCCGCGGAAGATCGACGGCTCCTGCGGCAGGTAGCCGATGCCCTTGCGGGCGCGAACGTACATCGGATCGTCGGTGACGTCTTCGCCGTTGAGAACCACCCGCCCGGCGTCCGGCGCGGTCAGTCCCACGGTCATGTAGAACGTGGTCGTTTTGCCCGCGCCATTCGGGCCGAGCAGACCGACGACCTCGCCCGAGGCGACCTCCAGGCTGACGCCGCGCACCACCGTGCGGCCGCCGTACGACTTGGTTAGATCGTGTGTCTGGAGGGTCGACATCAACGCGCGGGCGGCGCCGGACAGGGCCCGCCGCGCTGCGATTGCGTGCGGACTTCCTCGTTGCCGTCGACGATGATGCGTTCGGTGGATTTGAAGAAGGTAACCGTGCGTCCGGTCGTTTGCCGGCACTCGTCGACGATCTTGACCGGCACCGTGGCGATCCCTGTTATCACATACCGTCCGTCTTCGGCGAAGTAGGTGAGGCGGTCACCAGTCCCGACGCGCGTATCGACGCGGACGTTCACGGCTGTGTATGCCTCGAGGCGATCCAGCTGTGAGCCGGCCTTTGCAAGAACCAGCTCAATGCGGCTCGCGGTCACGTCGCCCTGCGAGCCGCTCAGGCGAGAGGCGGCCGGTGCAATCGGACTCACGATGGTCGGTGCGATCGGGCTTGCGTTTGTCGGTGCGATGGGGCTGACGCCGGCCGGCGCGACGGGGTTCACGGTCGTCGGTACAGGCTTCGGCGGTGGCGGGCTGATGTACGCGATCGTGCGCATCGCGTCGCTGTAACGGATTTCGGTGGCGGATCCCACCGAAGTCCCGGTATCGAGCGCGACGGTCGACCGCGCGGCGCCGATCGCCACCAGGTCCCCGCGGGTTTGATCCAGCGAGATGGTATTGCCCCGAATCGCCGTCTCGCCCTGCCAGAGCGCCGCCGCGCCCGTGTAGGTCGCTTTCCCGGCGTCTCCGTCGTATTCGAGCGCGTTGGCGTTGACGTTGGCGGGCTGGCCCTGCTGAAGCAACCCCGGGAGCCGGTTCTTTGCCGACCCCGCGCGCAGAATCGTCCGGACGTTGCCGCGCGCGGCCATCCGGCGTCCCTGCAGCGTGACGTCGATCGCTTCCCCCTCGATTTCGATCTGCGCGTCGGCCACTCGCGGCGCCCCGCCGGCGTCGGTGCCCGACAACCGCAGCGTCCCCTTCGCCGGATCGTAGTCGCCGAGCGCGCCAGACGCCTGGAGGCCCTGATCCTCGAACTTGACGCTGCCGGTGAACGTGGCGCTCGTCACCTCGTCACCCGCCAGCGCGATTCGCAGCCCGTTCGAGCGCGCGACCCGCGCCGGGCGTGAGGCAGTCGCAACCTCCCGGTATTCGACTTCGTTGTCGAACCGCGCCGCATCGAGGTCCTTGCCTGGCGTGCCGGACGCTTCGAACGCCTGCGACCGTACGCTTCGCGCGGCCGTGCCGGCCGTTGGGGGCAAATCGACCCGGACGTTCCCGCGCCCCGAGGCTCTTGTCAGCGACGCATCAGCGGCAAACGTCAGCTCGAGCAGATCGCCGGCAAACTGGCGTCCCGGGCCGTCTTCACCGCCCGCCATCTTGATCACGCCATTGCCCGTCAGCTGTGCCCGCTCGAGCGTCGCCCCGTCGTCGGTGTAATCGAGGTCGATATCGCGCGCCGTCATCGACTCGAAAGCGGATCCGCCGGCGACCTGCGAGTCGCCGCGAAGCTCGATGAACGTGATGTGCTCGTCGTCCTCCGAGAGCAGGGCGCGGCCGCGGTCGGCGTCGAGCACCTGGTCGCCCCGCAGCGCGTGCACGTCGCCTTCGAGGGCCAGGTAGTTTTCCAGCCTCGCCAGCGTGGCTGATCCGGAGCTGAATTGGTTGATGGCTTTACCGCTCCCGTCGGTGATGACGACGCGTGCCTGTTCCGCGAGGGTGAGGACGTCGGTCATCTGGTTGTAGGTCATACCGACGCCGGAGCCGGTCATCCGGCCCTTTTCGAATGAGACCGCTCCGGCGACCCGCACCGTGGCGTCGTCCTGGTTGAAGGTGGCGCGGTCGGTCCTGGCGACGAATCCGTCACTGGCGGCGAGCTTCACGTCGCCGCTGACCTCGAGGTCCTTCCGGTTATCCCCCGCCTGCGCTTCGCGCCCGGAGACGACGAAATCGCGTCCCTCGCGCTGCTTGACCTTGATGGTGACGTTGATGAACTTGGTTGCCCCGCCCTCGTAGGTCAGCTGGCGCTCCGCCTCGATCACGTAGTCCTGCCGTGCGGCCTGCGACTGCTGAAACACCGCCTGGATGCTCTCGAGGACGGCCTTCGGATCGAGCCGCGCCGGCGACTGCGCCGGCGTCGCGGTCGGGCGCTGGCCGATCGCCGCGTAGACGACGATCGCAAACACGATCCCGAAGGCTGCGAGGCCCCATCGCGCGCGCTTCTGCCAGCGAGCCATCCGGTTGATCTTACTCCCTTGGTGCTAGCATTCGGCGCGTGAATGGCCCGCGCGGTAACCGTGCGACACGACCGTCCATCGTCGGCAGCGCGCTTTCCGCGGCTGCAGGCATCGCGCTCTGCCTGAGCGGCTGCGGGTCCGGTTCACCGCAGCAACCCGCCGAGTTGGTCCTTCGAGGCGGTCGCATCGCCACTCTCGACGAGGAGCGGCCGGAGGCAGAGGCGATCGCAATCCGCAACGGCAGGATCCTCGCTGTCGGATCGAACGAGGACATTGCCGGCTACATCGCCTCGTCGACACAGATCCTGGAGCTGGGCGGACAGTTCGCGATGCCCGGTTTCATCGAGGGACACGGGCATTTCACCGGCATCGGCGAGTCCAGGCTCATTCTCGATCTTCTGACCACCACCAGCTGGGACCAGATCGTTCAGATGGTGGCGCACGCCGTGGCAGGCGCGAGGCCCGGCCAATGGATCGTCGGGCGCGGCTGGCACCAGGAGAAGTGGACGCGTCCGCCGCAGCCTGCCGTCGAGGGCTTTCCGACCCATGCATCCCTCGACGCCGTGTCGCCGAAGAACCCGGTGGTGCTCACACATGCGAGCGGGCATGCTTCGTTCGTCAACCAGGCAGCGATGGCGGCGTCAAACATCAGCCGCACCACACCGAATCCGGATGGCGGCGAGATTCTGAAAGATGCCAGTGGGAACCCGACTGGCTTGCTGCGCGAAACGGCAGCAAGTCTTGTGCGGCGAGGCGCCGGCGAGCCGGCGGCGACGCCGGCCGAAGCGGATGCCCGCGCCCGGCAGGTGCTGGAGCTTGCCGACCAGGAAGTGACGTCAAAGGGCATCACCAGTTTCCAGGACGCCGGTTCGTCGTACGACGTCATCGAGCGGATGAAGCGCATGGTTGACGAGGGCGCGCTTCGCGTCCGGCTGTGGGTCATGGTGCGCACCAACGACAACGCGACGCTGGCCGCGGGACTCGACCGCGCTCGAATGGTGGGGTATGGCGACAATCGGCTCACCGTTCGCGCGATCAAGGCATACATGGACGGCGCGCTCGGATCCCGCGGCGCCTGGCTGCTCGAACCGTACAGCGATCAGCCCGGCAGCACGGGTCTGCCAGGCTCGCTCGATGCGCTCGCGGAGACGGCGCAGCTGGCCCTCGATCATGGATACCAACTGTGCACCCACGCGATCGGCGATCGCGCAAATCGCGAGGTGTTGAACATCTACCAGGAGGCGTTCACCCGGTCCGGCAAAAACGGCGCCGATTTGCGCTGGCGGCTCGAGCACGCCCAGCACCTGTCGCCTGCCGACATCCCCCGATTCGGCCGGCTTGGCGTCATCGCCTCCATGCAGCCGGTGCATGCCACCTCAGACGCCGTCTTCGTGCCGGCGCGTCTCGGCGAACGGCGCGCCGCCGAGGGCGCCTATGCCTGGCAGAGCCTGCTGAAATCGGGAGCGCTCGTGACCGCCGGCACCGACGCGCCGGTCGAAGATGTCGATCCGATCCACAACTACTACGCCGCGGTCACACGAAAGACTGCTGACGGGCGCGTGTTTTACGGGGCCCAGGCGATGAGCCGTCTGGAAGCGCTTCGCGCCTCCACCATCAACAACGCGCGTGCGGCGTTCGAGGACGACCTCAAGGGCACGCTGGCGGTCGGCAAGCTGGCAGACATCACGGTTCTCACCAAAGACATCACCGCGGTGCCGGACGAGGAAATCACGCAGGCGAAGGTCGCCTACACGATCATCGGCGGTAAAGTGGCGTACCGGGCGCCGTAATCCGGCGGGCAGGAGGCCGAGATGGAGCTGAGTCGTCGTGACGTGCTGGGGTCGAGCCTGGCGTTGCTGGTGGGTGGCGTGGCCGCGACGCCGGCGAATGCGCAGGAGAACACCTACGGCGCAGCGCCTACCGGTCTGGGGCTGACGAGCGAGCTGGGCCGCTTTCTATCTGGCATTCGCTACGAGGACCTGCCGCCGGCTGCGGTACACGAGGCCAAGCGGGCGGTACTCGACTGGATCGGCTGCGCCCTCGCCGGCAGCAGCCATTCGACCGTGAACGTGCTGCTCGCGACGTTCGGGGACCTCGGCTCTGTGCCTGTTGCCACAGTACTGGGGCGGCGCGGACGCAGGCTGAGCCTGCTGGATGCGCCGGTGGCGAACGGCCAGATGGGGCATGTCCTCGATTTCGACGACACCCACCTCGGCGGCGTCATTCTTCACACCAGTACAGCAACCCTTCCCGCCTTGTTCGCTCTCGGAGAATGGCGCAAGTCGTCCGGCCGCGACGTCATCGTCGCCCTGACTGCGGCGTTCGAAGCAGGCATCCGCGCGGGACAGGCCGCCTCGAGCCATCACCTCGGCGGCTGGCATCTGACCGGCACCCTCGGGACGGTGGCGGCCGCCGCCGGAGCGGCGCGGCTCCTCCGCCTCGACGCACAGCAGATCACCTTCGCGCTTGGCATCGCGTGTACGCAAGCGGCAGGCATGCAACAGAATCGCGGCAGCGACTGCAAGTCTCTGCACGCCGGCAAGTCCGCCTATCACGGCGTCTTGGCGTCCATGCTGGCGTCCAGAGGTTTCAACAGCTCGCCGGAAATTCTCGAAGGGAGCCTGGGCTTCACCAGGATCTTCAGCGCCACGCAACAGAACTCTGCGATCACCGCTGGCCTGGGCCGGACGTGGATGATCACCGGCAATGGTTACAAGCCGTACGCCTGCGGCGTGGTCCTGCACCCGCTGATCGACGCGATGATCGACGTCTCACGAAAGGCGCGTCAACCCGCGACCGACATTGGGCGCGTGGAAGTGCGGGTACATCCCGACGTAATCAGAATCACGGGGATAGACACGCCGAGTTCCGGCCTGATGTCGAAATTCAGCGCCAACCATGCCGCGGCGGTCGCGTACATCGACCAAGCCGCCGGCGTCGCGCAGTTCACGAACGAGCGTTCAGCGGACGCGGCGGTCCAGGCTCTACGGAAGCTAATCCAGGTGACGCCCGACCAGTCTTTCCGCCTGGATCAGGCGGCGGCAATGGTTCGTACCAGGGCGGGGGCGACCTATGAGACTCAGATCGCGCACGCCACCGGGACGGTGGCCAATCCGATGTCGGACCAGGCGCTCAGAGACAAGTTTCTGTTGAATGCGACGCCGGCAATCGGCGCCGACCAGGCGCGCCGCCTCATCGACACGATAGAAAGGCTGGACACACTCAGCGACGTCGGCGACCTGGTCCGAGCCTGCGTCTAGCGCGGTCAGTTCTCGGGGGCGCGGAAATCCGCGATCGACAGCTGGAGATATCGCTCGCCGTTCCAGCTGTCCTGTTCGAGCGAGAACGCGAGGTCGATGCCGCCGCGGTGGGCGGTGACAAACGCTTCCCGCTCCGCCGCGCGCCAGGCGATGCCGCGCAGTACCCGGCCGTCCTGCTTGAAGGCCATCTTGAGATGGCGCTCCTTCAACAATCTCGGCCCGTCGATGACTTCGACGCCGCTGGCTCGAAAGACCGGATTGGGATTGCCCGCGCCGAACGGCGCCAGCGCAAAGAGCTCGGAGGCGACCTGCGGACTGATCGACCGGAAGGCCAGCGCCCCGTCGATCCAGAGCCGGGGCCGCAGGTCGTCCGGACCCAGGCAGCCGTCCGCGTAGTCGTTCACCCGGGCGCGCAGCTCGCGAATGTGCGCCGACTCGATCGTCAGGCCGGCCGCCTGCTTGTGGCCGCCGAACTTCGTCATCAGCCCGGCGCACGATTCGAGCGCCGCCAGCATATTGAACGACGGAATGCTTCGGCACGACCCATGCGCCACCTCGCCATCCTTTGACAGGACGATCGCGGGACGATGGAACGCGTCCACCAGCTTCGACGCGACTATTCCGATCACCCCGCGATGCCAGCCCTCGCCGGCAACGACGAGGACGGTTCGGGAGCCGACCTCGAGATCGGTTTCGACGATTTTCTTCGCCTCGGCGACGATCTCCGCTTCCTCCTTCTGGCGGCGAAGGTTCTCGGCGTCGAGCTGCTGCGCGAGCGCCCGCGCCTCCTCGGCCATCATCTCGTCGGAGGCGAGCAGCAGGCGCGCGGCGATGTCGGGCGTGCTCATGCGGCCGGCCGCATTCACGCGCGGCCCGATGACGAAGCCGATGTGATAGCTGTCGATCTCCTTGCCGGTCAGACCGCAGACGTCGAGAAGCGATCGCAGCCCCACTTTGTGCGGACCCGTCGACAGCATCCCGAGCCCCAGCTTGGCGATGACCCGGTTTTCACCCACCAGCGGAACGACGTCCGCAAGCGTCCCGATTGCGGCGATCTTGACGAAGGCCGGCAGCCAGGCCGCTCTACCCGACTTCAGGCACAGCGCCTGCACGAGCTTCAGGGCGACGCCGACGCCGGCGAGGTTCTTGTCCGGATACGCGCAGTCGCGCCGCTTCGGATTGATCACGGCGAGCGCCACCGGCAGCGCCTCGTCCGGTTCGTGGTGGTCGGTGATGATCAGATCGAGCCCCAGCGATGTCGCGTGCCGCGCCGCCTCCGCCGCGCGTATCCCGCAATCGACGGAGATCACCAGCCGGACGCCGTCCGCGTGCAGCCGATCGAGCGCCGGCGTCTGCAGGCCGTAGCCGTCGCGCAGACGCTCCGGAAGGAAATGCACGACGTCCGCGCCGAGGAGCTCCAGTGCGCGCCGGAGGATCACCGTCGAGGTGACGCCATCGACGTCGTAGTCGCCGTGGATCGCGATGCGCTCCTGCCGCGCGATGGCGCCGAGGATGCGCTCGACGGCGGGCGCCATGTCCGCCAGCTGAAACGGGTCGTGCAGGTCGTCGAGCGACGGCGACAGGAACCGCCGGGCCAACTCGAGCTCGCCAAGTCCTCTGATACACAGCAGCCTCGCCGTAATCGGCGAGATTCCCAGCTCGCGGGCAACGACATCCGCCTGCGCGTCGTCGCACGGGACCGGCTGCCAGATACGGGGAACAGACATGACCTACTCGGGCTCGCTGATGCCGATGTTGCCCATCGCGCGGAACTTGCGGTACCGGTTCTCGAGCCGGGTCGCGGAATCGATCGCCGAGACCGCGGTGAGCGCGCGCTCCAGCACTACGTCGAACATCGCCGACGCCTGGTCGTGGTTGGTGTGAGCGCCGCCCACCGGCTCCGGCACGATCTCGTCGATGACGCCGAACTGCAGCAGGTCGGGCGCGGTCAGCTTCAGCGCCTCGGCCGCTTCGACCTTGCGATTCGAGTCGCGCCAGAGGATGGCGGCGCACCCTTCCGGCGGGATCACGCTGTAGATCGCGAACTCGTGCATCAGAATGCGATCGCCAATGGCCAGGCCCAGCGCCCCGCCGCTCCCACCCTCGCCGTGCACGGCGACGACGATCGGCGTGTCGAGCGCCGCCATCTCGCGCAGGTTGTAGGCGATCGCTTCCGAGATGCCCCGCTCTTCTGATTCCACGCCAGGGTACGCCGCCGGGGTGTCGATGAACGACACGACCGGCCGCTTGAATTTCTCCGCCAGCTTCATCGCCCTCAGCGCCTTGCGGTACCCTTCCGGCTTCGCATAGCCGAAATTGCGATACACCTTCTGCTTGGTGTCGCCGCCGGCGCCCTTGTGATGGCCGACGATGAGCACGGGCTCCCCCTTGTAGCGGGCGAAGCCCGCGACGATCGCGTGATCGTCGGCAAACCGGCGATCGCCGCTGATCTCGGTGAACTCGGTGAAGAGCCGGTCGACATAGTCGAGCACCGTGGGCCGGTTCGGATGGCGTGCGACCAGCACCCGCTGCCACGGGGTGAGCCGGCCGTAGATCTGCCCCCGGATGGACTCGATCCGCCGGTGCAGCCGGTCGATCGACTGCTGGCGCTCAGGCGTCGCCGGGAGCATTGAGAGCGCCTCGATCTCCTTCAGGAGCACGCCGATCGGTTCTTCAAACTCCAGTAAATCAGGCGGCATGGACAGGGGAGGTCACTTCACCATCGCAAACTGCAAATTGCAATTTGCACATGTTCATCGCAGGCTGACCGAGCCGGTGCCGCAGATCTTCTCGACCTCCGACACGAGGCGTTCCGAAGGACGCACGCGGATTTGCGCGTTGACGTCGAGCTTGACCCGCAGGTGCCGGTCGGGGTCGCGCAGCTCGATGGCCACTCTTCTGTCGCCTTTGTGGCGCATCAGGACGTCCCAGAGCTGGACGAACGTCTCGCGATTGTGCTGGGGTGTCGACAGGGTAATCGCCACCGACGAGGCGAGCCGTTCAGTGACGATGCCGATCGGGGCAATCTCCGACGCGAGCAGCCGGGCTGACTCGTCGTCGCGCTCGAGCTTGCCCTTGACGAGCACCATCTGGCCTTCCTCGGCGAGGTGCCCGTACTGCTTGAAAGCTTCCGGGAATACCACGACCTCGACGCTTCCCTGCGCGTCGTCCATGGTGATTACGCACATCCGATCGCCCTTGCGCGTCTTGAGAGGCCTCAAACCGGAGACGATGCCGCCGATCGATACGTCCTCGGCGGTCCGCGAGCCACCGGCTCCGTTGCCGTTGCCATTGCCGGTGCCGGTCGCCGATCCGTTGATCGCCGCGGGATCGTCTTCGCCCACGGCCTTCCGCAGGTTCAAATCCGCGGTGGACTTCGCGCCGTACTCGCGCAGCGCCTCCGCATACCGATCGACCGGATGGCCCGACCAGTACAACCCGAGCGCGTCCTTCTCGTGCTGCAGCTGCTCGATTTCCGTCCACGCGCCCGCAGCCGGCAGCGAGGTCGAGTCGGAAGCCGGGGCGCCCGGTTCGTCGCCGCCGAACAGCTGCGTCTGCCCCAGGTCCTTGTCCCGCTGCGTCCGTACGCCGTGCTCGCAGGCCGCGTCGACGGCGGCGAACAGGCGGGCCCGGCCCTCGCGCGCCGACCCTCCCGCCAGGAACGGATCACAGGCACCCGACTTTACCAGCGCCTCGAACACCCGCTTGTTGGCAATGCGAAGGTCGATCGTTTCGCAGAGCGCATGAAGCGACGGAATCCGTCCGCCGAACTCCGCGCGGGCGCCGATGATGGCGTTGACCGCGCCTTCGCCAAGTCCCTTGATCGCCGTCAGCCCGAACCGGACGCCCTTGCCCGGCTCTACCGTGAAATTAAGCGCGCTCTCATTGATGCTGGGCGGCAGCATCGGGATGCCCCGTTCGCGGCCTTCGTTGAGGTAGACGGCAAGCTTGTCGGTGTTCTGCGCCTCGATGGTGAGCAGCGCCGCGGCGAAGTGCCAGGGGTAGTTTGCTTTCAGATACGCCGTCTGGTAGGCCAGCAGTGCGTACGCCGTCGAATGCGACTTGTTGAAGCCGTACCCCGCGAAGTACTCCATCAGATCGAAGATCTTGGTCGCCTTCTTCTCGTTGATTCCCTGGGCTCTGGCGCCGGCAGTGAACCGATCGCGCTGCGTGGCCATGACCTTCGGGTCTTTCTTGCCCATGGCCTTGCGCAGTACGTCGGCCTGTCCCATCGTGAAACCAGCCAGCGCCTGGGCGATGCGCATCACCTGCTCCTGGTAGGCGATGACGCCGTAGGTATCTGACAGAATCGGCTCGAGCTGCGGCAGCTCGTACTTGATCTCCGTCTTTCCCTGCTTGCGCGCGATGTAGTCGTCCACCATGCCGGATTTGAGCGGACCGGGCCGATAGAGCGCATTGAGGGCGATGAGGTCGTCGAGCCGTTCCGGCCGCGCCTTCCGCAGCAGCTCGCGCATTCCCGAACTCTCAAACTGAAAAATGCCGAATGTCTGGCCGTCCGAAAACAGCTTGTAGGTCTTCGCGTCGTCCAGCGGAATGGCATCGATATCGATGTCGATCCCCTCGGTCCGTTTGATCTCGGTCAGCGCGTCGCGAATCAGCGTGAGCGTACTGAGACCGAGGAAATCCATCTTCAGGAGGCCGACGCGATCGACCTCCTTCATGTTCCACTGGGTCGTGATTTCGTCGCGTGCGCCCTTGTAGAGCGGCGCGTAATCGGTGATCGGGCCCGGCGCGATCACTACTCCGGCGGCGTGCACCGACGCATGCCGCGACATCCCCTCGAGCCGGCGGCCGATGTCGAGGACCTCTTTGACCTTCGGGTCCTTTCCCGCCATGTCCTTCAGCAGCGGGTTCTCGGCGAGCGCCTTGTCGAGCGTCATGTCGAGCGCCGCCGGAATCTGCTTGGCGATCCGGTCGACGTCGGCGTAGGGCAGGTCGAGCGCCCGGCCGACGTCACGCACCACCGCCTTTGCCTTCATCGTCCCGAACGTGATGATCTGCGCCACGTTCTCGCGCCCGTACTTCCGCGTGACGTAATCGATCACTTCGCCGCGGCGCCGTTCGCAGAAGTCGACGTCGATGTCGGGCAGCGACACCCGTTCGGGGTTGAGGAAGCGCTCGAAAATCAGGTCGAAGTCGAGCGGGTCGACGTCGGTGATGCGCATCGCCCACGCGACCAGTGATCCGGCCGCCGAGCCGCGGCCGGGACCAACCGGAATGCCCTCTTCCCGCGCGTAGCGGATGAAATCCCAGACGATGAGGAAGTAGCCGACGAACCCCATGTCCTTGATCATCGCCAGCTCGTATTCGAGCCGCGCCGCGTACTCGTCCACGGTGTGGCGCAGACGTCCCGTGTCCGCCAATTGGTGGAGGCGGGCCATCCGCTGCACGAATCCCTCGCGCACGACGTGATCGAAGTAGGCGTCGAGCGTGAAGCCGTCGGGGACGCCGAACGAGGGCAGATGGTTCTGCCCCTTGGGGATGGTGACGTTGCAGCGCTCGGCGATGAGCAGCGTGTTTCGCATCGCCTCGGGATGGTCGCCGAACACGGCGGCCATCTGCTCGGACGTCTTCAGGAAGAACTGATCGCCGTGGTAGCGCAGCCGCTGCGCGTCGTTGACCGTCTTGCCGGTGCCGATACACAGCAGGACGTCATGGGGCGACGCGTCGCCCTGCCGCAGATAGTGCACGTCATTGGTCGCGACCAGCGGCAGCTTGAGCTCGCGCGCCAGCGGCAGAATGCCGCGATTGACCGTCAGCTGCTCCTCGATCCCCTGGTACTGCATCTCGAGGAAGAAATTGCCGGCGCCGAGGATGTCGCGCAGCCGTGCGGCGGCCTCGAGCGCCGGACGCGCCTGCTCCACTTTCAGCGCGCTCGCCACCTCCCCCTTGAGGCAGCTGCTCAGGCCAATGAGCCCCTGCGCGTGCCGGGCCAGGAGATCCTTGTCGATGCGCGGCCGGTAGTAGAAACCCTCGGTGTATCCGGCCGACACCAGCTTGATCAGATTCTTGTAGCCCTGCTCCGTCTCCGCGAGCAGCACGAGATGGTTGGTCTCACTCTGCGGGCCGGTCTTGTCGAACCGGCTGCCCGACGCGACGTACACCTCGCACCCGAGGATCGGCTTCAGCCCGCGATCGCGCGCGTGATCGTGAAACACGACCGACGAGAACATGTTGCCGTGCTCGGTGACCGCGAGCGCCGGCATCTTCAGCTTGACCGCTTCGTCCAGCAGTTCGTCGATCCGGCAGGCTCCATCCAGGAGCGAGAACTCGGTGTGCAGGTGAAGATGAACGAAATCGGTCATTCCCATTCAATCGTCGAGGGCGGCTTGGACGAAATGTCGTAGACGACGCGGTTGATGCCGCGCACTTCGTTGACGATGCGCGACGAAATCGCCGCGAGCAGTTCGTGCGGCAGCCGCGCCCAGTCGGCGGTCATGCCGTCGAGGCTTTCGACGGCGCGGATGGCGACGGTGTACTCGTAGGTGCGCGCGTCGCCCATGACACCGACGCTCTGTACCGGCAGCAGCACCGCGAAGCTCTGCCACAGCCGCTCGTACCATGCCGCCTTGCGGATCTCTTCGGCCACGATCTTGTCGGCGAGGCGCAGCAGATCAAGCCGCTGACGTGTGATTTCGCCGACGATCCGGACCGCCAGCCCGGGCCCCGGAAACGGCTGGCGCACCACGAACTCGCGGTCCAGGCCGAGATCACGCCCGACACGGCGGACCTCGTCCTTGAAGAGATCGCGCAGAGGCTCCACCAGCTTGAAGCGCATCCGTTCCGGCAGGCCGCCGACGTTGTGATGACTCTTGATGACGACGGCCGGACCAAGGACGGAAGCGGACTCGATGACATCGGGGTACAGCGTGCCCTGCCCGAGGTAGTCGAAGCCGCCAAGTTCCTTCGCTCGCGTCTCAAAGACGTCGATGAAGGTGCCGCCGATGATCTTCCGCTTCTGTTCGGGATCCGTGACGCCCGCCAGACGATCGAGAAAAAGATCCGACGCGTCGACGAAATCGAGCGGCAGATGCATCTTGCCGGCGAACCGCGTCCGGATCTGGTTCGCCTCGTCGTAGCGCAGCAGCCCGTTGTCGACGAAGATGCAGGTCAGGCGATCGCCGATGGCGCGATGAATAAGTAGCGCAGCGACTGTAGAATCGACCCCGCCCGACAGTCCGCACACGACCCGTCCCGTGCCTACCTGCTTCTGGATCCGGTCGGTGGCCTCCTCGATGAAGGCCGCCGTCGTCCAGTCGCCGGCGCATCCGCAGACGTTGTAGGCGAAGTTCTTCAGGATCTCCGACCCATGGTCGGTGTGGGCGACCTCCGGGTGAAACAGAAGCGCGTAGAGCGCCCGATCCGGCGCTTCCATCGCGGCAATCGGCGCCGTGCTGCTCGTCGCCGCGACCGAAAACCCCGGCGGCACCGCCGAGATGTCGTCGCCATGGCTCGCCCAGACGCGCAGGTCGGCTGGAATCGACGAGAACAGCTTCGGCCCGGATCCGCCGTTTCTGTTCACGTGCACCATCGCATGGCCGAACTCGCGGTGGCCCGACCGCCGCACCTCGCCCCCCAGGACGTCGGTCATCAGCTGCATGCCGTAGCAGATCCCGAGCACAGGGGCGCCGAACTCGAAGATGCCCGGCGCACACTTGGGCGCGCCTTCCTCAGACACGCTCCTGGGACCTCCCGAGAGGATGATGCCGGCCGGATCCTTCTCGCGCAGCGTCTCAATCGCCGTGTTGAAAGGCAGGACCTCGGAGTAGACGGACAGCTCGCGCAGACGACGAGCGATGAGCTGTGTGTACTGGGAGCCGAAATCCAGGACGAGAATGGTTTGATGGGGCACGCCGAACCTGAACCTGAACGCGAACCGAGCAGCCGAGAACGAAGAAGCGTGAACGACGCGTATTATATCGTGGTGTTCGTCAGCCGGACCACGAGATATTGGGTTTCGGTCGCGTTTGTCACCTGTGCCCTGCTCACTGCATGGGGCGTCTGCCCTGACGCCCAGCAGCCTTCCGAGACGTCGGGCGAGATAAGCAGTGAGGTCAGCGCGGCGCAAAGGCGCGAGGCAATCGCCCGCGCCTGGCGCAATGCCAAGCCGGCGCCTGTCCCACTCGTCGGCACCGAGCCTGCGTGGACCCTGACGCTGCCCGCGCCTCCCTCGGCGCCGGGGGCACTCGACGATCTCCGCGTCTACATCCCGTTGCGATCCAATCTTCTGGTCGCGCTCGATCGTGAAAGTGGCGTGCTCGCATGGAGCCGCGCGATCGATACGACGTCCCCGCTCCTCGTGGCTGACGGATCGTTGTACCTCGTCGCCGGCGGGCAAATCCACGCGCTGAACGTCCTCGACGGCGCCGATCGCTGGTCGGTACCG
>Ga0075428_100000964_pt1 | contig 30470 bp, 21 predicted proteins | sample RhiMetdeltSRZDD2_FD_75291 | JGI IMG/M metagenome (GOLD analysis project Ga0075428, IMG submission 75291) | Populus rhizosphere microbial communities from Tennessee, USA - Rhizosphere MetaG P. deltoides SRZDD2 | ecosystem: Host-associated > Plants > Roots > Rhizosphere > Soil | place: USA... | reverse complement strand
AAGGCGCGCTCGACCAAGGCCAAGGGACGCATCCAGGAGGCGGAGCGGCTCATCGACGAGCTGGCGGACAGCCGCGCGCGCAGTCTGTCGGCCACCGCGGGGATCGACTTCGCGTCCTCGCAGCGCCGCACGCGCCGGCTGGTCGTCGCACGCGGAGTGACCAAGTCGCTCGGGGGCCGGCGACTGGTGAGCGGCCTCGATCTGATCATCACGCCGGGCACGCGCGTCGGCCTCATCGGGCCCAACGGCAGCGGCAAGACGACGCTGCTCAACGTGCTCGCGGGCCGGCTGCCGCCCGACGCCGGGGACGTCGAGCACGCCGAGGGATTGCGCATCGTGCGCTTCGAGCAGGAGCGCGGCGGCCTCGACCCGGCTCAGAGCCTGCGCCGCGCGCTGGCGCCCGAGGGCGACGCGGTCATCTGGCAGGGTCGGACCGTTCACGTCCACTCCTGGGCCAAGCGCTTCCTGTTCCGGCCCGAGCAGCTCGAGGTGCCCGTGGGCCGGCTCTCCGGTGGAGAGCAGGCGCGCATCCTGATCGCGCGCCTGATGCGCGAGCCGGCCGATCTGCTCGTGCTGGACGAACCCACCAACGATCTCGACATCCCCACGCTGGAGGTGCTGGAGGACAGCCTCGCCGAGTTCGACGGCGGACTGATCCTCGTCACGCACGACCGCTTCATGCTCGAGCGCGTCTCCACGCTGATCCTTGCCCTCGACGGGCAGGGTGGCACCGCGACGTTCGCCGACTACTCCCAGTGGGAGGCTGCCCGCGACGCGGCGGATTCGACGCCACGCAAGGCCTCCGAGCGCCCGCCCGAGCGGGAACGCCCGCGCACCCGGCGCCTCGGCTATCACGAGCAGCGTGAGTGGGACGGCATGGAGCAGGCGATCCTGGACGCCGAGGGCGCGCTGGAGGCGGCGCAGCGGGCGGCGGATGACCCGGCGATCGCGTCTGACTCGGCCGCGCTCCAGCAGCGGTACGCCGCGCTCGAGGCGGCGCGAGCCGACGTCGACCGCCTCTACGCGCGCTGGGCGGAGCTGGAGGCCAAGCAGGCCTGAGCAATTCCCGCCCGGCGCACACCCTCGAGCATCCGCCGAAAGACCATGCTGTGAAGCGGCCGCACGGCATACCAGTACGCCAGCCCGGCGAGCCCGCGGGGGCGGAAGCGCGCCGTCTGGACGAGCCGCGCGCCGCCGTCCTGGGCCGCGACCTCGAACTCCAGCATCGCGTCCCCCGGCAGTCGCATCTCTGCACGCAACGCCAGGCGCCGGCCCGGCTCGATGGCCGTCACCCGCCAGAAGTCGAGCGCGTCGCCGTACGCCAATCGTTCGGGATCGCGGCGCCCGCGGCGGAGGCCGGGGCCGCCGAGCAGGTGGTCGAGGACGCCGCGTAGTCGCCAGAGGCGATCGGCGTACCAGCCGTTCCGGCCGCCGAGCCGGCAGACTGCGCGCCACACCGCGGCGGGTGGGGCGTCGACGAACGTGTCGCGCCGGTCGGTGAACATCGTGCCGCCCGCCCAATCCGGATCCCCCGGCATCAGCCCGGCGTCGGTCCACGCGGTTTCGACCTCGCCGGCCCGCTCCTGATCGAAGGCTAGCCGGATCGCCTCGCGCGGCGTCAGCAGACGCTGCGGCATGCGCCGCTGTGCGGCGTCGTCGCGGCAGACGACCCGGTTGCGGAGCCCCTCGGCCAGCGGCCGGGCGATGCGGTGCGAGACCGGCGTGACGAGGTGAATCCAGAGGGACGATAGACGCGGAGTCAACACCGGCACCGGGATGACGAGGCGCCGGCGTAGTCCCGCCTCGTCTGCGAGGACGTCCATCAGCTGTCGATACGTGACGACATCGGGACCGCCGACGTCGAACGTGCGCCCGATCGTCCCGGGCGTATCCAGGCACGCGACGAGATACGCGACGACGTTGTCGACGGCGATCGGCTGGCACTCCGTGTGGACCCAGCGCGGCGTCACCATGATGGGCAGACGCTCGACGAGATAGCGCAAGATCTCGAACGACGCCGAGCCCGCGCCTACGATCATGGCCGCGCGCAGGACCGTGACCGGCACAGGCCCGGCGGCGAGGACACGCTCGACGTCGCGCCGCGAGGCCAGGTGCTCGCTCAGATCGGCGCCGGCCTCGCCGAGCCCGCCGAGGTAGACGATCCGCTCCAGCCCCGCCGCCGCGGCCGCACGCACGAACTGCTCGGCCATCCGCCGGTCCTCCGCCGCATATCGCGCGCCGGTGGCCATCATGGAGTGGACGAGGTAGAAGGCGGATCCGCAGCCGCGCATGGCCTCGGCCATCGCGCCCGCGTCACGTGCGTCGGCCTCGACGACCTCCACGCCGGCCCGTGCCGCCCAGGGCCGCGCGGCGAGCTTCCCCGGCGAGCGCGTGACGCACCGGACGTCATAGCCCGCGTCCAGCAGACGGCGGACAAGCCGGCCCCCCACGTAGCCGCTGGCACCGGTGACCAGCACGGGACGTGAGGCGCTACGAGATGGGGTGGACGTCGCTTCCAAGCCTCGAATGCCTCGTTCTGGAGCACGTCCCTTGCCAACGACCCGGCGCCACGGCGCGGCCTGGCGCTCGATCCGGTCGGCTCCCCGGCCGAGAGATCCGGGGTGCTATCATCGCCGCCACCCGGGGTCCCCCTGACATGGCACTCCTGAATGTCCGCGATCTCAGCGTGGCCTTCGAGACGCGCGACGGCGTCGTGCGCGCGGTGAACGACGTCACCTTCTCGCTCGACGCGGGCAAGGTGCTGGCCCTCCTCGGCGAATCGGGCTCGGGTAAGAGCGTCACGCTGCGCGCGATTCTCGGTCTCCACCCCGCCGGCCGCACCCGCGTCACCGGCGCGGTGCTCGTGAAGGGCCAGGACGTGAACCAGCTCGACGAGCGCGCCCGCGTGCGACTGCGCGGCGGGGTCGTCTCCCTCGTGTTCCAGGAGCCGATGACCGCGCTCGACCCCGTCTACACGCTCGGCGAGCAGATCGTCGAGACGCTCGTGCAGCACCGTGGTCTCGATCACCGCGCGGCGGCGCGGCGGGCGCGCGAGCTGCTCGATCTCGTCCAGGTGCCGTCGCCCGAGCGCTGCCTGGCCAGCTATCCGCACGAGATCTCCGGCGGCATGCGCCAGCGCGCGATGATCGCCATCGCGCTCGCCGGCGAGCCGGAGCTGCTCCTGGCCGACGAGCCGACCACGGCGCTGGACGTGACGGTGCAGGCGCAAATTCTATGGCTGCTGCGCGATCTGCAGCAGCGGCTCGGTCTGGCGGTCATCTTCGTCACGCACGACCTCGGGGTCGCCGCCGAGATCGCCGACGAGGCTGCCGTCATGTACGCCGGGCGGATCGTCGAGCAGGCGCCCATCCGCGAGCTGTTCCGGCGGCCCGCCCACCCCTACACCGAGGGGCTGATGCTGGCGACGGTCCGCCGCGGCCAGAAGGGCCGTCCGCTCGTTCCCATCGCGGGCGCGCCGCCGAACCTGGCGCTGCTGCCGCCGGGCTGCGCCTTCGCCCCGCGCTGCCCCATCGCGCGCGACGTCTGCCTGGCGACGGCACCCGTGTTCCAGCCCGTCACCCCCGGCCACGTCGCCCGCTGCCATCTCGTCGCCGAGCGCCTCGCGGAGACGCGCGAGGCGCAGGCCACTGTCGGTTCCCGGACAACCCAAGGAGGATCGTCATGAGACGCGTCGTCATTCTGCTGCTCGCCCTCGTGCTGTCGCCGTCCCTCGCCGGTGTCGCGCTCGCGCAAGGCACGCTGCGCATCGGAATGACGGCGAGCGACATTCCGTACACCGGCGGCCAGACCGATAACGGCTTCGAGGGCTTTCGGTTCGTTGGCTACCAGATCTACGAGCCCCTGATCGCGTGGGATCTCACACGGGGTGACCGGCTGGCTCCGCTCGTTCCCGGCCTGGCCGAATCGTGGGAAGCACGCAAGGATCAGCCGACGAAGTGGGTGTTCAAGCTGCGCAAGGGTGTGACGTTCCACGACGGCAGCCCGTTCAACGCCGACGCGGTCGTCTTCTCGTACGAGTCGATCAAGAAGAAGGACGCGCCGCACTTCGATCCCTACGGCTCGGGGCAGGTGAGCTTCCGGCTGGCCTCGCTCACCGGCATCACCAAGATCGACGACCACACCGTCGAGTTCGAGACCAACAAGCCCACCAGCTTCGTGCCCTACCAGGTCTGCTACATGCTGATCGTGTCGCCGACCCAGTGGCAGAAGTTCAAGGACTGGCGGAAGTTCGCCGAGCAGCCCTCCGGCACCGGCCCCTTCCGCGTGACCAGGTTCGTCCCGCGCGAGCGGCTCGAACTGGAAGCCAACAAGACGTACTGGGACGCCAAGCGGCGCCCGAAGATCGACAAGCTCGTGCTGCTGCCTCTGCCCGAGCCGACCACCCGCCTGGCCGCGCTGCGCAGCGGCCAGGTCGACTGGGTCGAGGTGCCACCGCCCGACGCGATTCCCCAGCTCAAGGGCGCCGGGTTCCAGATCGTCATGAATTCGTACCCGCACAACTGGACGCACACGCTGCGCCTGGACAAGGAGCCGTGGAGCAACAAGCTCGTTCGCAAGGCCGCCAACTACGCGATCGACCGCGTCGGCATCTGCAAGAGCCTGCTCAATGACACGTGCATCCCGGCCACGGGCGTCGTCTACAAGGGGCATCCGTGGTTCGGCAAGCCCAAGGAGATCTACGAGTACAACCCCGCCAAGGCCAAGGAGCTGCTCAAGCAGGCCGGCTTCGACGGCACCAGGCATCCGGCCAAGGCCGTCCAGCTGATCTCCACCTCGGGCTCGGGCCAGATGCTGCCGCTGGCCATGAACGAGCTGATCCAGAAGAACCTCAAGGAGGTCGGGATCGACGTCGACCTGCAGCCCGTCGAGTGGAACACGCTGCTGACCCGCTGGCGGGCCGGCTTCAAGACGCCGGAGAACGAGGGCCTCAACGCCTGGAACATCTCCTGGAACTTCCTGGAGCCGTGGAGCGGCTTCGGGCGCTTCTTCCACAGCAAGTCGGTGGTGCCGGTGTCGGTCAACACGATGCCGTACATCAATCCCGAGGCCGACAAGCTGATCGACGAAGCCGAGCGCACCTTCGACGTGGCCAAGCAGAACGAGATCCTGGCTCGCCTGCACGAGGTGGTCGTCGACGATGCGCCGTGGATCTTCGTCGTGCACGACCAGAATCCACGAGCGCTGTCCACCAAGGTGAAGGGGTTCGTGCAGCCCCAGAGCTGGTTCGTCGACCTGACGGCGGTCACGGTGCGGTAGCCTCCGCATCCCCGTGTGGACGTACGTCGGCCGGCGTCTGCTGCTGGCGATCCCGACGTTGCTCGGGGCCAGCATCATCGTGTTTGCGATGGTGCATCTGGCCCCGGGCGATCCGATCGCGGCGGTGATGCCGGCCGAGTCGAGCAAGGCCGAGATCGAGGCCACCAAGCGCGCCTATGGCTTCGACAAGCCTCTGCCGGTGCAGTATCTCGTGTGGCTCGGGCGGGTGGCCCAGGGCGATCTCGGCCGCTCGATCGCCACCCGGCGGGCGGTGATCCTCGACGTCCGCGACGCCCTGGCCAATAGCCTGGTCCTCGCGCTGTCCTCCTCGCTGTTGGCCTTCGCGGGCGGCGTGGGGCTCGGGCTGCTCGCCGCCTTCCGGCAGGGCCGAAGCCTCGACAAGGTCGCGAGCATGGTGGCGGTGGTGGGTGTGTCGATTCCCCACTACTGGGCCGGCATCATCCTGATCATCGTGTTCTCGGTCCAGCTCAACTGGCTGCCGGCCATGGGGGCGGCCGACGGCGGCGGTCCGATCGAATACCTGCGTCACATGGCGCTGCCCACGGTCGCTCTCGCGCTGATCCCCCTCGGCGTCATCACCCGGGTCGTCCGCTCGGCTGCGCTCGACATCCTGAGCCAGGAGTTCGTGCTCGCGCTCCGGGCCAAGGGCCTGGCCGGGCGGCGCGTGTTCACCCACGTGGTCAAGAACGCCGCGCCGCAGATCTTCACCGTGCTGGGCCTGCAGTTCGGCTTCCAGCTCGGCGGCTCGGTGCTGGTAGAGGCCGTGTTCTCGTGGCCGGGCACCGGCTATCTGCTGAACCTCGCCATCTTCCAGCGGGACATTCCCGTACTCCAGGGCGTGATCCTGGTCCTCGCCACGTTCTTCGTGCTCTTGAACCTGGTGGTCGACCTGCTGCAGACGCTGGTCGATCCGCGGATCGTGCGCCACTGATGGCGATCCGCGCGGTCGGCGGAGTCGGGCCGGGAGACTCGCCTGGCGTCGTCGACGCTGGGCGAGCGTCGTTGCCCCCCGACGTCGCCCCGATGTCCTACTGGCGGACCGTCGCGTGGCGGCTGGCCCGGGATCCGGCCACGCTGGTCGCCGGCGGCGTCCTGATCGTCATCGTGCTCTCGGCGATTCTCGCGCCGTGGCTGGCGCCGTACGATCCAAGCGCCGGATCGATCCGGCTCCGCCTGGCCCCGGTCGGCGCGCCCGGCCACGTGCTCGGGACCGACGAGCAGGGGCGCGACATGCTCAGCCGGCTGCTGTGGGGCGGCCGGATGACGCTCGTGGCCGGACTCACGCCGGTCGTGGTGGCCTTCCTGGTGGGCGCGGTGCTGGGCGTGCTGGCCGGCTACGTGGGCGGCCTCGCCAACACGCTCGTGATGCGCACCATGGACATCTTCTACGCGTTTCCCGCCGTCCTCCTGGCCATCGCCATCTCGGGCGCGCTCGGCCCCGGTCTGCCCAACACGCTGATCTCGCTCTCGATCGTGTTCATCCCGCGCGTGGTGCGCGTGGCCGAATCGGCCACCGTGCAGGTGAAGGGCCTGGAGTACATCGCGGCGGCCCGGGCGAGCGGCAGCGGCGTGGGGCCCATCGTGCGCCACCATCTGCTGGCCAACGTGCTCGGCCCGATCCTGGTCTTCGCCAGCACCCAGGTGTCGCTCTCCATCATCCTGGCCGCCGGCCTGTCCTTTCTCGGGCTCGGCGTCACGCCGCCGGCCGCCGAGTGGGGGCTGATGCTGAACACGCTGCGCCAGTCGATCTACGTCAACGCGGTCGTCCCGGCGCTGCCCGGCCTGGCCATCTTCGTGACGTCGATGACGTTCAACCTGCTCTCCGACGGTCTGCGCGACGCCATGGAAATCCGCGCGTGAGCACGGGCTACGAGCCGAGGCCGCTGCTGCAGGCGCGTGGGCTGCGCAAGCACTTCCCCCTGCGCGGCGGGATGTTGCAGCGCACGTATGCCTGGGTGCGCGCGGTCGACGACGTGTCGTTCGACGTCTATCCGGGCGAGACGCTCGGTATCGTCGGCGAGTCCGGCTGCGGGAAATCGACACTGGCCCGGCTGGTTCTCCGACTGATCGAGCCGGATGCGGGGACCCTGATCTTCGCCGGCGAGGACGTGCGGGCCGCCCGGCCGCCGCGCATGAAGCGCCTGCGCCGCGACATGCAGCTGGTCTTCCAGGATCCCTACGCGTCGCTCAACCCGCGCCTGACCATCGAGGACGCGGTGGCCTTCAGCCTCCTCGTGCACGGTCGCTCGCGCGCCGAGGCCCGCGAGCGCGCCCGCGCGCTGCTGGGGCGCGTGGGGCTCGATCCGCGTCTCTACGGTCGCCGGTACGCGCACGAGCTGAGCGGCGGCCAGCGCCAGCGCGTCAACATCGCCCGCGCCCTCGTGCTCGACCCCAAGCTCCTGGTGCTCGACGAGCCGGTCTCCGCGCTCGACAAGTCCGTGCAGGCCCAGGTGCTCAATCTCTTGCTCGAGCTGAAGCTGGAGCGCTCGCTCACCTACGTGTTCATCTCGCACGATTTGAACGTGATCGAGTACGTCAGCCGTCGCGTGTTGGTCATGTACCTGGGTGAGGTGGTGGAGATGGGCACCGCCGACGCGCTGGCGCAGTCGCCCAAGCATCCCTACACGCAGGCGCTGTTTGCCTCGGCGCCCACCATGGATCCCGACCGGCGCATGGATCGCCCGCCGATCACCGGCGATCCGCCCAACCCGATCGATCCGCCCTCCGGCTGCCGCTTCCGCACCCGCTGCACCTTCGCGATGCCGCACTGTGGCGATGCGCCGCCCCCGCTGCGTGCGGTGGGCCCGGATCACGCCGTCGCCTGCTATCTCTACGAGGCTGCGCCGGCGACTACAACGGCGGCTGGACGCTGATCGTCTTCGTCGCGACCCGCCCGTTGACGGCGGGTCCGTCGTTGCCTCCGAGCTCGGGGATCGTGTCGTCGGCGTCGGCCACGACGGACAGCGCGTAGACCCCGGGAGCCAGATCGTCCGGCACCGCCACCACCACCGTCGTGGCCAGGCTCGCCAGCCTGCCCAACGTGGCGATCGTCTTGAGGCCGACAGCGTCGCCGTCGCCGGGCGCGGGCGGGGGCGCGGCCGGCGCCAGGTAGGCGGTGACGTTGAACGTGCCTACCGGCGCGGTGCCGGCGTTCTTGACCGTGAACGAGACGGTCATGTTCTGGCCCGCACGCACGGTGGCGAGCCCGGCCACCGCGGTGATCTGGAGATCCGCGAAGTCACCGATCTCGATCGCCCGCGCGGTGACGTTGTTGCCTTCCTGGGCCTCGATGACCTGATCGAGCGCGTCGGCGCGCGCCAGGATGAACTTGTCGCCCGTGGTCACGGAGGTTGGAATCGTCAGCGTCGTGACCGCGGTCGAGACGCCGCCCGCAGCGAGAACGGGGACCGTCCGCGCCGGTGACAGCTCCACGTCCGCGCCGTCGAGCGTCTGATCGTCGGAGAGATAGAACTTGAGTGACGAGGCGGGCGCGATCGCGGGCGAGGCCGCCAGGTTCTTGACCGTCGCAGTCACTGCCACGGTGCCCCCGCGCGCCGCTCGGATCGGCCCGGTGAGGGCGCTCACCACGAGGTCCGGCCGGATGACGGTGATCGTCTTGGCCGCGACGCGGCCGTTGAGCGCGACGCCGTCGCTGCCGCCCGTCTCGGGGATGGCGTTGCCGGCGTCGGCGACGGCGGACAGGAAGTAGCTCCCCGCCGTGAAGCTGGCCGGCAGATCGACGACGAGCGTCGAGGCGAGGCTGGCGCCGGCCGCGAGGCCGGGGAAGTCCTTGAAGCCGACGCCGGTGCCGTCGCCGGGCGCCGGCGCCGGATTCGGCGCGGGAGCCAGGAACAGATTCACGCGGAACGGCCCGACCGGCGCGACGCCGGCGTTGCGCGTGGTGAACGACACGATCATCGGGCGCCCGGTCCCCGCCGCGACGGGGCCGGCGACCGCGGTGATCTGCAGGTCGGCGAAGTCGCCGATCTCAATCGCCCGCGGGGTGACGTTGTTGCCCTCCTGAGCTTCCGTGATCTCGTCGAGCGCCTCCGCGCGCGCCAAGAGGAACTTGTTGCCCGTCGTCACCGAGGCGGGAATGGCCAGGGTCGTGACCGCGGTCGAGACAGCGCCGGGGCCGAGGACCGGGACGGCGCGGACCGGCGACAGCTCCACGTCCGTGCCGTCGAGCGTCTGATCATCCGAGAGGTAGAACTTGAGCGACGAGGCCGGTGCCCTCGCGGGCGAGGCCGCGAGGTTCTTGACGGTCGCGGTAACCGCGACGGTGCCACCCCGCGCGGCGCGGATCGGCCCGCTGAGCGCGCTCACCACCAGGTCCGGTCGGATGACGGCGATCGTCTTGGCGGCGACGCGGCCGTTGAGCACGAAACCGTCGCTGCCGCCGGTCTCGGGGATCGCGTTGCCCGCGTCGGCGACGGCGGACAAGAAGTAGCTGCCGGCCGCGAAGCCTTCCGGCAGGTTGACGACCAGCGTCGAGGCAAGGCCGGCGCCGGCAGCGAGCCCGGGGAAGTCCTTGAAGCCCACGCCGGCGCCGTCGCCCGGCGCCGGCGCTGGATTCGGCCCGGCGGCCATGAACAGGCTCACGCGGAACGGCCCGACCGGCGAGACGCCGGCGTTGCGCGTGGTGAACGACACGGTCATCGGGAGGCCGGTCCCGACCGTGGCCGGCCCGGCCACCGCGGTGATCTGCAGATCGGCGAAGTCGCCCACGTCCACCGCCACGGCGGCCGTGTTGTTGGAGGTGTTGAACTCCGGGAGGGTGCCGAGCGCGTTGGCACGCGCGACGATGAACTTCGTCCCGATCGTGACCGAGGCCGGGATCGACAGCGTCGGGGCCGCGAGGAAGCTGGCGCCGGGCGCCAAGGCCGGGACCGGGACGGCCGGGGTGAGCTCGACGTCGCCGGCGCCCTGCGTCTGGTCGTCCGAGAGGTAGAACTTGAGCGCCGAAGGGGGCGCGTAGCCGGGCGTTGTCGCGGCATTCTTCACCGTGACGTTGCGCAGGACGAGCGTGCCGCCGCGTGCTGCCTTGGCCACCGCCGGGCTCGCGGTGGTCTCGAGTCGCACCACCTGCACGTCGGGACGGACGAGCACGGTCGGCGTGAGCGCCGTTCGGCCATTCGCGATCACGCCCTCGACGATCTCCACGATCTGGCCATCCGCGTCGGCGACCGCTGACACGAAGTAGCTGGGCGCACCGGCACTGCTGACGACGCTGAGATTGGCGGGGACTGTGACCGAGATGCTCGTCGGCAGGCTTGCGCCGGCGGCCAGGCTGGTGAATGCCCGGACCCCGATTTCGACGCCGTCGCCCGGGTTCCGCAGCGGCGCGTCGGGCGCCAGGAAGAACCGCACGCGGAAGGCACCAGCCGGGGTGAGCCCTGAGTTGCGAACGGTGAAGGGAACCGTCATCGGCCGGCCGAGCCCCATCGTCAGGGGGGCGGATATTGCGGAGATCTCCAGATCCGGCAAGAGCGAGACCACTTGTAGCAACGCCGCCGCCAACGCGGCATTGTTGGCGCCGTTGGCCCCGTTGGCGGCGTCGCCGGTCTCCAGCACGACCTGCGCGTCATCGGCGACGGCGGAGAGGAAGTAGGGGCCGGGCGTCGTTCCCGGCGGGATGTTCGCGCTGGTCGCGGCGGTGGTGGTGGCGCCCGGAGCCAGGCTCGCGACGCTGCGGGTGGCGATGCGGGTGCCCGAGCCCGGCGTGCTCGTCGGCGACAGGTAAATTCCGATCGTGAACGCACCGGCGGCGAGCGCGCCGACGTTCTGCACCGACGTGCTGACGTTGATTGGCTGGCCGACCGCCCCGCGCAGCGGGCCCGACACCGCCACCATCACCAGGTCCGGGCGAATGATTTCAACGCGCGAGGCGGCGGTGAGCCCGTTGTCGTCCTCGTCGGACTCGTCGACGGTCTCGTCGATGTCGACGACGGCGGACACGAAGTAGAGCCCGGGAGCGGTCCCGGGCGGCACGGTGACCACGGTAGTGGCGGGGGACTCGAGGCCCCCCGGCAGCGACGTCACCGTCCGCGAGCCAAGGAAGGTTCCGGCGCCGGGCGTGCCATTGCCGGCGGAGAGATAGAGGCCGACCCGGAAGGGGCCCACCGCGGTCACGCCGCCGGCATTGCGGATCCGGTTCGTGACGCTGATCGTCCCGCCCGCGACCCCGGTGGCCGGCACGGTCACCGTCGTCACGCGGAGGTTCGGCGGGTCCTGCGGCAGGATGCGGTAGATCGTGCCGCCGTAGTCGAGCGCGAACAGCTCGCCGTCGGCGTCCACGCCGAACGAGCCGACGCCGCCCACGGCGCCGAACTCGGCGGTGTGCTCGCGCAGATCCGACGCCGTCGCCTCGTGCGTGGTGGGGTTCACGGTGAGGGCCAGCGACCATTGGCGGCCCAGCACGAAGTCGGCGAAGAAGTAGCGGCCGACGAACTCAGGGCCGAGCGCCGAGCCGCGGTAGACGTAGCCGCCGGTGATCGAGGCGCTGCCGCCGTTGTGCGAGTACTCGAAGATGGGGTCGGTCAGCTGCGGGTAGGCGGGTCCGGGCATCGTGGGCACGCCTGGTGTGGCGTGCTTGCCCTCGCGGTTGCGCCAGCCGTAGTTGCGTCCGCCCTGACCGGCCGGCTCGTAGTTGATCTCTTCCCAGGCGTTCTGGCCCACGTCGCCGATGACGAGCGCGCCGGTGCCGCCGCGCAAGACGTCGTCGAACGTGAAGCGCCACGGGTTGCGCATGCCGAAGGCCCAGATCTCGGTGAGCGCCGTGATCGGCAGGTGGTCCACGAACGGGTTGGAGGGAGGCACCACGTAGCCGTTGGCGTTGGCGTCGGGGACGTTGACGTCGATGCGGAGGATCTTGCCGAGCAGCGTGTCCGGATCCTGGGCGCGATGGTCGGGATCGTTGCCCGACCCGCCGTCGCCCAGGCCGATATAGAGGAAGCCGTCGGGCCCGAACGCCATGTGGCCGCCGTTGTGGTTGGCGAACGGCTGGTCGATGAACGGCTGCCTGGAGCCCGGCTGGTCGCTCGGCCACAACAGGTCGAGCCGTGAGGTGGGATCCGCGACGAGCGGATCGCCCGAGCGGAGGAAGCGCGCCACCACCGTGGCGCCATCGGGCTTGCGCGTGAAGTTGACCCAGAAGCGATCGTTGGTGGCGGCGTCGGGTGGGAAGACCAGCGAAAACAGGCCCTGCTCGTCGCAGCAGAGCACGGCGCTGGTGATGTTGAGGAAGTCGTTGTTCTGTAAGATTCCGTTCTTCACCACGCGGATACGGCCGCCCTGCTGGACGACGAAGTGCACGATGCTGTCGCGCGGATCCGGCACGATCGCCAGCGGCATCGAGAGCCCGGTGACAAACGGCTGAGCGCGTAGCTGCGCCTCGGCGACGCCCGCGGTGGCCAGGAGCAGGAGGCAGGCGCCGACCAGTCGGGCGAGCATCTCAGCCATCATTGCCGATTGGCCCCACCGGGCTCAAGGGGACCGGGCCAAGAGGAGGGCGGCTGGCGAGCGCCCGGAATTGTGGTACATCTCCTGGACGAGGTGACCCCCATGGCGACGCAGGTGATCGAGCCCCGGATGGAGCTGGAGCAGAACCTTCACATGTACCGCCAGATGGCCAAGATCCGCGCCTTCGAGGAGCAGGTGAACGAGCTCTACAAGGGTGCCAAGATGCCGGGCCTGGCCCACCTGTACGTGGGCGAAGAGGGGGTGGCGGTGGGCGTGTGCGAGGCGCTGCGTCGCGACGACTTCATCACCAGCACGCACCGGGGCCACGGACACTGCCTGGCCAAGGGCGCGTCGGTCAACCGGATGTTCGCCGAGCTGCTGGGCAAGGAGCCGGGCTACTGCCGCGGCAAGGGCGGCTCGATGCACATCGCCGATCCCGAGACGGGCAACCTCGGCGCCAACGCCATCGTGGGCGGCTCGGCCGGTATCGCCACCGGAGCGGCGCTGTCCGCGAAGATGCGAGGCAGCGGCCAGGTGGCGGTGTGCTTCTTCGGAGACGGCGCGCTCGGACAGGGGCTGCTCTACGAGTCGATGAACATGGCGGCCCTGTGGAAGCTGCCCGTCATCTACGTGTGCGAGAACAACCTCTACGGCGAGTACACCCCGTGCAGCGAGACGGTGGCCGGCGAGATCCTGGGGCGGGCCAAGGCGTTCGGCATCCACGCCGAGAGCGTGGACGGTCAGGACGTGCAGGCGGTCAACACGACGATGCGCCGGCTCGTGGAGCGCGCGCGCCGCGGCGAGGGCCCGGCCTTCGTCGAGTGCAAGACCTACCGCTACTACGGTCACCACGTGGGTGACGTGAACCGGGACTACCGCACCCGGGAGGAAGAGCGGGAGTGGATGACCAACCACGACCCGCTCCTGACCCTCTCCGGTCGGCTCACCGCCCAGCGGCTCGTCGACGAGAGCGTCTTCGAGCGCATCCAGAGCGACGTGAAGACGGAGATCGACAACGGCGTGCAGTACGCGCTGGCCGCGCCGTACCCGGCGCTGACCCAGGTCGATGAAGACGTCTATGCGTGAGGCGGTGGCCCGCTGAGCCTCACCGCTTCTTGAGTCGCACCTCTTCGAGGGGGGCCGACCACGGGTAGGGATTGATCAGCATCAGCGCGGGCTCGTCGACCCGCGGTCCGACTCCGCTCGGCCAGATGTACTCCCAGATCGGTCCGAACCGCGCCCGTTCGTGGACGAGCTGCTGGATCTGGTGCAGCATCGCTTCCCGCTTGCGCGGATCGCTGACGAGCGCCTGCTCCTTGAACAACACATCGATGTCGGGATAGCCGCCGTAGGCGTAGGCCCCCGTGCTCGGAACGTGCTCGGACATTCGCGACGCGGCGTTGCCGTAGATCGCATTCGCGCACACGCAGACGCCACGCAGCTTCTTGGCCAGCAACGCCGAGAGGTAGGCGGCGCGCTCCATCGGCCGCATCTTCAGCTTGATCCCCACCGCCCCGAGGTCGTTCATGATCGTCTCGCCCATCGAGAAGTAGGGCGGCGCTTGATGCAGCTCGCCGGCATCGAACCCGTTGGGATAGCCCGCCTCGGCGAGCAGCTGTCTGGCCTTCGCCGGGTCATGGGGATAGGGCTGGATGGGCAGCGCGAACTCGAAGGTGCGCGGGACGAGGCTTCCCGCGGGACGGGAGGCCCCGACCGTCTCCGCCTCGGACAGCGTTCGACGGTCGATCGCGTAGTTCGCGGCCAGCCGCACCCGACGGTCGGCCCAGGGCGATTTCGGGTCCCACTGGTCGAGGAAATCCAGGAAGAAGGTGGCGATGCCCCCGGAGAAGGCCAGGCGCAGCGCGGGATCCCGCTTCACCTCGTTCGCCTGGGGAGCGTCGAGCAGGTACGCGATGTCGACGTCGCCTCGCTTCAGCATGGCCAGTCGAGTGGTGGACTCCAGCACGCTCTTGAAGACGAGCCGTTTCACCGAGGGCGTCTTGCGCCAGTAGCTCTCGTTGGCTTCCATGATCAGCTCGACGCCGGGCGCGTGGCTGACGAACTTGTAGGGGCCGAGGCCGATGGGGTGCTTTTTGAAGCCATCGTCGCCAACACGTTCGACGTACTTCTTGGGGACCACCCAGCTCGCGCCGCTGACGAGCGTGCCGTAGAAGGTCATGAAGTCCGGCCAGGGATCGCGCAGCTGAAAACGGACACGGTACGGATCGACGATCACGATGTCCCGCACCTTGTCGTGAAGGATCTTGGATCCCTTGGCGCGGTGAAAGCTGAACTTCACGTCCTCGGCCGTGAACGGATCGCCGTTGTGGAACTTGAGTCCCTCGCGCAGCTTGAATTCGTAGGCCAGCTGATCCGTGCTCACCGTCCACGACTCGGCCAGGCTGGGCGTCATCAAGTTTCCCGGCATCGGTTTCACGAGCGCATCGTGGATCGCGTAGAGCACCCAGAACGGCGTGAGGCCCTGGAACTCTCCCGGATCGAACCAGACCGGCGAGAGCGTCACGTACAACGCCCACCGCATTTCGCCGTCCGGCCTGGATTGGGCAGAGGCGGGGCCAGGGAGGCCGCCTCCCGGCAGCAGGCACATCAGCAGGACACAGCCCAGAGCGAGAGGTCGGGTGAGGTTCACGTTCGCCTCCCTCGTCGTCGGTCCGGTCGTGGGATAGGCGCGCATGATAGCGAAGGGCATTCCACAGGGCAAATCGTCCTGGTACCCTAGTCGGCGAATGCTCGATTACAAATGGCTCGTGCAGGACGACCGGATCCACGCCTCGCTCTACACCGACCCTCAGATCTTCGCCGACGAGCTGGAGCGCGTCTTTCAGCGCGGCTGGGTGTTCGTCGGGCACGACAGCGAAGTGCCGCGGCCCGGGGATTTCGTGACCCGCCACCTGGGCACCGAGCCGGTCGTCATGGCGCGGGGCAAGGACGAAACGATCGCGGTCCTGGTCAATCGTTGCGCGCATCGCGGCACCATGGTGTGCAACGCCGAGCGCGGCAACACCCGGACCTTCACGTGTCCCTACCACGGCTGGACCTACGACCTGGGCGGCGAGCTCCTGGGCGCGCCCTATCCCGGCGGCTACGCCGCGTTCGACAAGAGCCGCCATGGGCTCACGCGCGCGCCGCGCGTGTCGAGCTACCGCGGCTTCGTCTTCGCCAGCCTCTCGCCCACCGGCATCCCCCTGGCCGAGCATCTCGGCCCCGCCACCCGGCTGATCGATCGCTCGTGCGATCTGTCGCCCGAGGGAGCGGTGGAGCTGTCGGCCGGCTGGGTGAAGCACCGCTGCGCCGGCAACTGGAAGATGCTGCCGGAGAACGACAGCGACGGCTACCATCTCGGCTTCGTGCACCGCTCGATGTTCATGTCGATCCGCTCGCAGTACCAGCGCGTGGTGGGTGACGAGCGGAGCATCAAGGCGGTCGTGCGGGACTGGGGCCACGGCCACATCGAGATCGACTGGTCGCCCGGCTACCAGGCGCCCTTCGAGTGGTTCGGCGGGGCATCGGGGCCGGTCGTCGCCGACTTCGTGGCAGCGCTGGAGCGGCGGGACGGGCCGGAGGTGGCCCAGCGGCGCATCATGCAGGGACCGGCCCACGCACTCATCTTTCCCAACCTGTTCCTCGGCGAGACCAACATCGCCATCGTGCAGCCGGTGAGCGTGGAGGAGTGCGTGCACTGGCACACGCCGATGTTCCTCAAGGGCGTGCCGGAGTTCAACGGCCGCCTGCTTCGCATGGCCGAGGCCGGCATGGGGCCCGCCTCGTTCCTCATGCCGGAGGATCTGACCGTGGCGGGTCGCAACCAGCTCGGCCTGCAGGCGCGTACCGCGCCCTGGCTGCTGCTCGGGCGCGGTCTGAACCGCGAGTTCGTCGATGACGGCCGCACAGTCTCTCACGTGACCGACGAGACGACGAACCGCGGGTTCTGGCGCCACTACCGCGCCGTGATGGCGGAGGCGTAGCGGCCTGCTCCCGATGCTCTCCGACACCGAGTCCCGCAGCGCCGTCGAGTTTCTCTACCGGGAAGCGCGGCTGGCCGACGAGGCCCGCTATGCGGAGTGGCTGGCCCTGTGGACCGACGACGGTGTCTACTGGGTCCCGGGCACCACCGATCCCGCCGCCGACCCGCAAAAGCATCTCTCGCACGTCTACGACAACCGCGCCCGCCTGGAGACGCGGGTCAAGCTGCTGCAGACCGGCCATCGGTACAGCCAGGAGCCCGCCTCGCTCATGCGCCGGCTCATCTCGAACATCGAGGTGCAGGCGGCGGACGACGGTGAGCTGATCGCCGAGTCCAACTTCGTCCTGGCCGAGCTGGCCATCCAGGCCAAGCACGAGATGCACTGGTGGGTGGGCCGCACCACCCACCGGCTGCGCCGCGTCGGAGGCGATCTCCGGATGAGCCACAAGAAGGTCGTGCTGATCAATGCCGCCGAGCCGCTCCCCAATCTCTCGTTTCTGATCTGAGGTGACCATGATCAAGGTCTACGCGCTCTGCACCGGCTACATCGAGCTGGACCGCGCCAGCATGGTCTCCGATCTGGCCCCGGGCCAGCCCTGGACCGTGCCCGTGATGAGCTTTCTCGTCGATCACCCGCGCGGCCGGCTGCTCTTCGACACCGGCGTGCACTGCCAGGCGCGCATCGATCCGGTGGGACGACTGGGCGCCGAGCGCGTCAAGCGGCTCACCGTGAAGAGCGGGGAGGGCGACGACGTGGTGCCGCAACTGGCGCGTCTCGGGCTTCAGCCCGACGACGTGCGCTACGTGGCCAACTCGCACCTGCACTTCGATCACTGCGGCGGCAACGAGTTCTTCCCGCGGGCGACGTTCCTGGTGCAGCGCCCCGAGCTCGAGGCGGCCCGGCGCCCCGGCTTCCTGCCGCGCTACAGCCCGAGCCCGATCGACTTCGAGCATCCGCTCGACTACCAGATGATCGACGGCGAGCACGACGTGTTCGGCGACGGCGCGGTGATCCTGCTCCCCACCTACGGCCACACGCCCGGGCATCAGTCGCTGCAGGTGCGTGCCGGCAAGGACGCGCACGTCGTCTGCGCCTCCGACGCCTGCTACACGCGCGAGAACATGGACCGGGACGTGCTGCCCAACATCCTGTGGGATCCGGCGGTCATGCGGGAGTCGCTGGCCACGCTGCGCAAGCTGCGCGACCGGAACGGGGCCACGATGTTCTACGGACATGACCCCGTGCAATGGGAGACGATCCCGCGCGCGCCCGCGCCGGTGCTCTGAGCCGACTCCAACTCCCCACCCAACGGGTCACGATACGAGCGGCCGGGGCGCGGCAGTGCTCACCGCGCCCCGGCCCGACCGAGGAATGACTAGAGCGAACGCAGGAAGTTCATCAGATCCTGCTGATCGCTTTCGCCCAGCCGGTTGTACCGGTCGATCACGGCATTCGCCTCCGACGCGCCGAACTTGCTGTTGGCGCTACTCCGGTGGGCCTGGATGGCCTCGTCGAGGTCCTTCGTGCGGCCGTCGTGCAGGAAGAAGATGCGCTTGCCGAGACCCCACAGCGGCGCGGTCCGGAACTCGTCACCCCGGGCCCCGCCTTGCAGGATGTCGTCGGCGAGATTCGGTCCCATCTGGTGCAGAGCCAGATCGGAGTAGAGGTTGGCGGTCTTGCCGCTCAGAGCGGCGACGGTGCTGATGGCGCTCGTGAGGAGTGACGGCGTGTGACAGTGCTGGCAGCCCACGTCGGAGAACCGCTGACGGCCCCGACCGATCGAGGAGGAGCCGCCGGGCGTATCGGGCGAGGGGGTCGGCGGCGCCAGGAAGCGCTGGAAGTTGGCGAAGTTCGAGATGGCGCTGACCTGTCTCACGCTCACGTTCACGTCGTTGGGCACCGTGGCGAACTGGCAGCTTGCTGTCTCGTCACGCTCCTGCTGGAACCCCTCGTTGGTGATGCCCATCTCGACGTTGTAAGCCTCGGCCGAGAAGATGATCAGTGACTTGTTCTGCGCCTTCCAGCCGAAGCGCGTGATCGTGCCGTCGTTGCCGTTGCGGTTGACCCGCCCGCTGATACCGAGGTTGCTCTTGGTCGTCGAGTTCGAGCTGAGGTTGTTCAGGATAGTAGTGTCCGAGATCTGCTCGATCAGCCCGGTGCCGAAGGTCGGCGTGGGAATCCGGAAGGCGATGTTGTTGTTGCGGACCTGAGTCTCGAAATCCTCCTGCTTGATGAAGCAGCCGGGGGCGTCACGGTGCCCGGAGATCACGAACAGCGCATGGACGCCGCCGTCGCGACTGCCGTCCCTGTTGAACTGGAAGCGCGCTTCGCGGATGGGGCCGTTCGCCGTGATGAACGACGGGATGACGTTGTTCCTGAAGCCCAGGACCCCGGGGATCTGGACCAGCGGGTTCGCCGCCGGGCTGGTGCCACCGACAGCCGGCTGGCTGTGGCAGCCCCCGCACCCCGTGAAGTTGAAGCGTGGGCCGAGGCCCTCGTCGACTTCCTCGGCTTCGTTGAAGTTCAACAACCCCACGTCGAACATCTCCCGCTCGGCCGTGGTCAGACCCGGGAGAGCTCCACCGGCGCCAGCCGGTCCACCCCGGACGCCAGGATCCTTGGCTCGGAACTGCGCCTGGATCGGCTCCGCAACGCCGAAGAACGTCACGACGAGCACCACGAGGACCACTTTCCACTTCGCTTGGTTCATGGCCGGCTCCCACTTTCTGGCCGCAGGGGTCTGCCTTGGACCCCGCGGCGGCCCCATACCCGGGCAAGTGGAGTGCCGAACTCGTGTGAGCCCATCTACCTGAAAGCGCAGATGTGTCAGTCAGGCCTTTCTCAGATCAGGTTGGTGAGTCCCGGGGCCTTCTCAACCGTGAGAAACGAGCGGCCGATACAAAATTGCGTGCCGATACGCCCGTTGCCGATGCCGGGCATTGGGGGTAGTGTCGCTTCCCCCTTCGTTTTTCGATCGAGATATGCAAAAACATCGTAGCCCGGGCGTTGGAGGGTAGTGATGAGCGCGTCCATACTGGTCGTTGACGACGAACCGGTCGTCCAGGATGCGGTGCGCTGGCTGTTGCGCACCCAGGGCTATGACGTCGACATTGCCCGGAACGGCGAGGAGGCCCTGAGCCGCATCGCGCAGCACGAATTCGACGTCGTGGTGAGCGACATCAAGATGCCAGGGCTGAACGGGCTCGCCGTGCTCGAGCGCTCGCGCGCGCTGAAACCGAATCTGAGCGTGATCCTCATGACCGGCTACGCCAGTCTTGAGACGGCCATCGAGGCGCTGCGTCTGGGTGCCACCGACTATCTCCGCAAGCCGTTCGAGCTCGACGACCTGACGCAGAGCGTGGAGCGCGCGCTGCGCAGCCACCGCGCGGCCGAGCCCGCGCGGCCGCGCCCGCTCGCGGCCGCGCCCCCGCCGGCCGCTCTGCCCGCTCCGCCCGTCGGGCATCACCTGGTCGGTGAGAGCCCGGCGATCGTCGCGGTGCGCGAGCACATCGGCCGCTGTGCACTTACCCCGAGCAACGTGCTGATCACCGGCGAGAGCGGCGTGGGCAAGGAGCTGGTCGCGGCGGCGATTCATGCCGCCAGCCCGAAGTCCGATCGGCCCTTCATCGCGGTCAACTGCGGCGCCATCCCCGAGGCGCTCATCGAGAGCCAGCTCTTCGGCCACGTCCGGGGCGCCTTCACCAGCGCGCTGCAGGCCAACCCCGGGCTGTTCGTGGCGGCCAACCACGGCACCCTGTTCCTCGACGAGATCGGCGAGCTGCCACTCCTGCTCCAGGTCAAGCTGCTGCGGGTCATCGAGAACCGCGAAGTGTGGCCAGTGGGCGCGACTAGGCCGGTGCCGCTTGACGTTCGCATCATCGCCAGCACCAACCGCGATCTCCAGCGGGAGGTGGCGGAGGGGCGGTTTCGCGAGGACTTGTTCTACCGGCTCGACGTCGTGCACATCGCGCTGCCGCCGCTGCGCGATCGTCGCGGAGACATTCCGCTGCTGGTCGATCACCTCGTGCGCCGGCTCAATGGCAAGCTGGGCACGGGGTTCATCAGCGTCGAGCCCGATGCGCTGCGCGCGCTGGCGGCCCAGCCGTGGAAGGGCAACGTGCGGGAGCTCGAGAACGTGCTGGAGCGGGCCATGGTCCTCGGCAGCGGCGAGCAGCTCCTGCTCCAGCATCTGGCCCTGGAGCCGACGGTCTCCACCGCAGGCCTGCCCGGTCTGGGCCTGCGCGACGCGGTCCGGCAGTTCGAGCTCCAGCACGTGCGGGATGTGCTGTCGCGCGCCGGCCACGACAAGCGGGAGGCGGCGCGCATCCTCGAGATCAGCCTGGCCTCGCTCTACCGCAAGCTCGACGTCGACAGCGACAAGCGCGAGCCCGCGCCCACCCTCGAGATCGGCCTGGCCTCGCTCTATCGCAACCTCGACATCGACAGCGAGCCCCCGCCCTGCTGATCCGGCCCGGCCGACGGCGTCAGATGGCCCCGTCGGCGGCCAGGGCGCTGATGTCGGTGTCGCTGTAACCCAGCTCGGTCAGGATCGTCCGGCGGTGCTCGCCGAGCAGGGGAGACGGCCCGATCGTCGTCGGTGAGGCGGAGAGCTTGATCGGATTGCCGACGGTGACGTAGCGCCCCCGCACGGGATGCTCGACCTCGACGATCATGTCGCGCTCCCGCAGGTGGGGATCGTTCAGCACCTCGCCGGTGTCCAGACACGCGCCGCACGGCACACCGGCCCCGGCCAGGATCTTCATCACCTCGTGCTTGGAGCGCTTGGACGTCCACGCCTCCATCAGCGCATCGACCTCGTCCTTGCGCTGCCAGCGGGCCTCCCCCGTCTCGTAACGCGGATCGCCGACCAGATCCGCGCGGCCCATGGCCGCGAGCAGCGGATGCCACATCTGCTGCTGCACGAAGACGAAGACGTAGTCGTTGGGGCCGCCGGGATGACAGCGATACGTGGTGCCCGGCACCCCGGCGCCGAGCTGGTTGCCGGTGCGCGTCATCGACCGGCCCAGCCGCTGGTGATCCCGCAGGCTCACCCGGATGAGGTTGACCACCGCGTCCTGCATCGAGACCTCGATCTGCTGCCCCTGGCCGGTGGCGTGGCGCTGCATGAGGGCGGCGAGGATGCCGATCACGCAGTGCATGCCGGTGCCGGAGTCGCCGATCGACGGCCAGAGATACGTGGGCGGGCCGTCGGCCGCTCCGGTGACGCTCATGGCGCCGCCCATCGCCTGCGCGATCGGCTCGTAGCTCTTGTAGTCGCGGTACGGACCGTACGAGCCGAAGCCCTTGATGCTGGCGAAGACCAGGCGCGGGTTGATCTCGTGCAGAACCGGGTAGCCGAAGCCCAGCCGCTCGATGACGCCCGGGCCGAAATTCTCCAGGAGCACGTCCGCCGTCTTCAGCAGGGTGCGGAAGACCTCCTTGCCCCGCGGCTTCTTCAGATTGAGCGTGAGGCTGCGCTTGTTGGCGTTGAAGGAGAGGAAGAAGAGGCTGTCGGCGTCGGCCCGATCCTTGAGCACGTTCCGGGCCGGATCGCCCTTGTCCGGCTCCTCGACCTTGATCACATCCGCGCCCAGCCAGGCCAGCATCTGCCCGCAGGACGGACCCGCCTGGTTGTTCGTGAGATCGACGACCCGGATGCCTGCCAGCGCCTCACCCATTGAGACCTCCCTGTACTCGCCGATTCTACGGCCTCCGACAACGATCCTGACTTCGCGCCCGCCCGGGACTAGAATTCTCCTTCGAGGGTGCCCGGGGACCGGACCCGGGCCAATCGCCAGGAGGGAGCCGCCCATGTCCGTGATCACCCGCCAGATCGGTCAGTGCTTCGCCGCCGAGGTCGAAGGCGTCAACATGGCCAAGCCCCTGTCCCCGGACGACGTGGACGCGATTCACGCCGGCATGGACCGCTACGCCGTGCTGGTGTTTCACGACCAGGACGTCGACGACGAGCAGCAGCTGGCCTTCACGCGCAGCCTGGGCGACATCGAGCACGCCATCGGGACCAGCCTGCGGGCCCCCGACGACTACCGCCTGCCGACCACGTTCGCCGACGTGTCCAACCTCGACAAGGACAGCCAGGTCTTCGCCCGCGACGACCGCCGGCGGCTGTTCGGCCTGGGCAACCGGCTGTGGCACTCGGACAGCTCCTTCAAGGCCACGCCCGCGAAGTACTCCCTGCTGCGCGCCGTCAGCGTGCCCTCCCGCGGCGGCAACACCGAGTTCGCCTACATGCGGGCGGCGTACGACGCGCTCGACCGCGAGACCAAGGCCGAGGTCGAGCCGCTGATCTGCGAGCACTCGCAGCTCTTCTCGCGCCAGCAGCTCGGCTTCACCGACTTCACGGAGGAGGAGCGCGTCCGCTTCGCGCCCGTGCGCCAGCGCCTGGTGCGCACGCATCCCACGCTCGGCTCCAAGTCTCTCTACCTGTCCTCGCATGCCGGCTCCATCGTCGGCTGGCCGGTGCCCGAAGCCCGGGCCTTCCTGCGCGACCTCGTCGAGCACGCCACCCAGCGCCAGTACGTCTATGCGCACCAGTGGCGGGTCGGGGACCTCGTCATGTGGGACAACCGGCAGACCATGCACCGCGCCCGGCCGTTCCCGGCGCACGAGCCGCGCGACATGCGCCGCACCACGCTCATGGGCGAGGGACCGACGGTGTCCCAGGCCGCCTGAGCGAGCGACTACACACCCGCGGAGCGCCACGGCTGCGCCGGCGCACGAAGCGTGGGGGGTGTAGGGAGCCATATCGGGGCCCCCCACCTGAGGTAGCGACTGCACGCGTGGGGGGTGCAGGGAGCCATATCGGGGCCCCCCACCTGAGGTAGCGACTACACACTCCGCGGAGCGCCACGGCTGCGCCGGGGCGCGAAGCGTGGGGGGGTGCAGGGAGCCATATCGGGGCCCCCGACCTGAGTTAGCGACTGCACGCCCGCGGAGCGCCACGGCTGCGCCGGGGCGCGAAGCGTGGGGGGTGTGGGGGGCCATATCGGGGCCCCCCACGTCAATCGGCGTGAACCGTGGGCGGGGCGTCGTCGTCGCCGGCGCGCTTGGACTCGATGTGCACCCGCTGCAGCATGGGCAGGAGCACGAGCGAGCCGCAGAACAGCAGGAAGAGGATCCAGAAGTCGTCGGCGAAGGCCAGCAGCTGCGCCTGCCGCGTCACCTCCTGGTAGAGCGTGCTGATGGCGCGCCGCTCCGCCGTGAAGCTGTCGGCGCCCTGGGCGAGGAAATGCGTACCCCACCGCCGCAGCCGTTCCGCCGTCTCCGGATCCCACACGTTGATGTGCCCGACCAGCGTGGTCTGATGCGCCTGGCTGCGCCGGGCGAGCATCGTCGTGAGCAGCGCGACGCCGATGGCGCCGCCCAGGTTCCGGACCACGTTCAGCAGGGCGGTGGCGTTGCCCATCCGCTCCCGTGAGACGGTGGCCAGGGCCACCGTGTTGAGGGGCACGAAGATGAAGCCGATGCCGACGCCCTGGATCAGCCGCGGCCACGCCAGCGCCCAGTAGTCGGCGTTCAGCGTGATGGTGGACATCTCGTACGTCGCGTAGGCGTTGAACAGGCAGCCGAGGGCCAGCAGCCAGCGCTGGTCCATGCGCGTGATGAGCCGCCCGGCGATGAGCAGTGACAATAAGTTTCCGACGCCGCCCGGTGCCAGCACCAGTCCCGAGGTCCACGCGTCGTAGCCCAGCACCTTCTGAGTGAACAGCGCGATGAGCACCATGCTCGAGAAGAAGCCGATCATCACGACGAGCATGATCACGCTGCCGGCCGCGAAGTTGCGATCGCTGTACACCGTGAGGTCGAGGATCGGCTCGTCGGCGGTCAGCTCGCGGACCACGAAGGCGACCAGCAGCATCACGGCCAGGATGGCCATGGCAATGATGAACCCGGAGTCGAACCACTCGTTGCGCTCGCCCTGGTCGAGGAAGAGCTGGAGCGAGAGGAATCCCAGCGCCATGAGCACGAGCCCGATCGCGTCGATGCGTCCGGGCTTCTTGAGGTACCACGGGTCGAAGAGCACGGCGCTGGCCACCAGCAGGCCGACGATGCCGATGGGCAGGTTGATGTAGAAGATCCAGCGCCACGACCAGTTGTCCGAGATCCATCCCCCGAGGGTCGGCCCGAAGATCGGTGCCATCATGATGCCCACGCCCCACGCCGCCATGGCCGTGCCGCGCTGCCGGAGCGGAAAGATCTCCCACATGATGGCCTGGGAGAGCGGCATGAGCGGCCCGCCGCCGATGCCCTGCAAGACGCGGGCGATCAGCAGCGTCTCGATGTTCGGGGCCAGCCCGCACAGCATCGAGGCCAGCGTGAACACGATGGTGCAGGCGAGGAAGAACCGCTTGCGTCCCAGGACGCCGGCCAGCCACCCGGTGGCGGGCAGGATGATGGCGTTGGCGGCGAGATAGGAGGTGAGGACCCACGAGACCTCGTCGACGGCGGCCGACAGCGAGCCCTGGATGTGCGGCAGCGCGACGTTCGTCACGGTGACGTCGAGCACCTGCATGATGGTGACGAGCATCACGGCGGCGGTGATGGTCCACTTGCGGGCCGCCGACAGCGGCGCGTCGGCGGTGGGCGTCTCCGCCGCAGCCGCGGCCGTCCCGGGCTGTCCCTCGGCCGGTGCGGCCTTGCCCTCGAACGTTGCGGTACGCGTGGCGGAGCTCAGACGAGCCCACACAGCAGCGATCGGACCCACCCGAGCAGTATAGGCCACGCGCCCAGAGCCAGACGCTCATGGGCATGCGCGGGACCCTCCCGATGGGTCCCATAAACCAAGGTCCAATACGCCCGCCCCGGAACAACCGCTAGATTCATCGCCATGACCACGTCTCACACCCTGGGCCGATTGCTGGAACGGTTGGCGCACCGGGTCACGAAGGCGGCGGGCGGATCCTGGGCGTTTGGCGTCGCCGGGGCGGTGATTCTCGTGTGGGCGGCCAGCGGACCGCTGTTCCACTTCTCCGATACCTGGCAGCTCGTCATCAACACCGGGACGACGATCGTCACGTTCCTGATGGTCTTTCTGATTCAACGATCTCAGAACAAGGACGCCCAGGCGATTCATCTCAAGCTCAACGAGATCGTGGCCGCGCTGGCCGGCGCCAGCAATCGCCTGATCAACGTGGAGGACCTGACGGAGGGCGAGGCGCGCACGCTCCACCAGCACTACGAGCGGCTGGTGATGATCGCCAAGCGTGACGAGAGCCTGACGCAGTCCCACTCCGTCGAAGAGGCAGATACGCGTCATCGCGTGAAGAAGCGTGCGCATGAGACCGCGACGGTGGGGTCCGGGCGCGCCTGAGGGGGCGCTGATCGACTCGGCCGGAGTAGGGTATCCTCCTCGGCATGAGACTGAGCCTGGCCTACGAGATGCAGCGACCGGTGGTCGACGACCACGCGGTGATCGAGGAGACCATCGAGCAGTGCGTGCTGGCCGATCGCATGGGCTTCGACACCGTGTGGTTCGTCGAGCACCACTTCCTCACCAGCTTCTCGATGTCGCCGTGCCCGGAGGTGATCTTCGGCGCGCTGAGCCGCCTGACCAAGCGGATCCGGCTCGGCTTCGGGGTGGTGATCCTGCCCTACCACCATCCGGTGCGGGTGGCCGAGCGGGTGGCGATGGTCGATCACCTGTCCGGTGGACGCGTGGAGTTCGGCACCGGGCGCTCGGCGGCTTACGAGCAGCTGGGCATGGGCATCGATCCGCGCAACACGCGCGCGATGTGGGAAGAGTCGCTGCGCATGATCCCCAAGGTCTGGGAGGACGGCCAGTTCTCCTGGGAAGGACAGTTCTGGAACGTCCCGCCGCGTGACGTGCGGCCCAAGCCCTACCAGAAGCCGCACCCCGCCATCTGGGTGGCGGCGCTGCAGCCCGCGACCTACCAGCTGGCCGCCGAGCTGGGCATCGGCGTGATGGCGCTCAGTGTCGCCTCACCGTCCTTCCTCGCCCCGCACATCGCGCAGTACAAGGAGCGGGTCCGTCACGCCAAGCCGGTCGGGAAGTTCATCAACGGGCAGTGGCTGAGCTCCACCATGGGGCTGTGCGGGCCGGACAACAGGGAAGCGCGTGAGCTGGCCGCCAAATCACTGCGGACCTTCTTCGGCCCCGATCGGCCGTACCTCAAGGACCAGACGCACCTCTACGAGCAGCTCGTGGAATCGTGGGGCGGAGTGCCGGATCACCTGCGCGCGAACTTCGCCCGCTATATCAAGACGGAGGGGACGGAGGGCGCGCCGACCGTCGATCTCTCCGGCGGGTCGGGACAGATCGCCGCGGCGCTGTGGAACCAGATCGACGCCGACACGCTGGTGGATCGCGGCGTTCTCGTCGCCGGCGATCCCGCGAGCTGTCTCAAGAGCATCGCCATCCACGAGGAAGCCGGCGTCGACGAGCTGCAGTTCCTGATGGCCACCGAGACGGTGCCGCACGACAAGGTGATGACGTCCATCGAGATGTTCGGCAAGCACGTCATCCCCGAGCTCCGGAAGCAGCAGCCCGCTCACCGAAGCTGAACGCGGGATCCAGCGGCGGCAGCGGCGCGCCGAAGAACAGGCGCCGCTGAACCCTCGGCAGCAGCGGCGATTTCAGGAGCCACGGCAGCACTCTCGGCACCAGCCACCGCACAACCGGGTTGCTGCTCTGCTGGCCCAGCAACACCCCCTGGGCACCGAGCTGCAGCCGGTGCAGCGTCCGCACGTCGGCCTCGCGCACGCGCTGAACGGCGAGCAGGTCGGCCTTGGCGATCGGCCCCCGGCCCAGACGGGGATAGATCTCCTGCGCGGCCATCGCCGCCGTCGCCAGCGCCACGTTGACGCCGATGGCGCCGGCCGGGCTCATGGTGTGCGCGGCGTCGCCGATCAGCAGCAGGCCGTCCCGCGCCCACTCCCGGACGAAGCGGATGATGCCCTCCAGCGGGAAGAAGGGCGTGAAGTCCGTCAGGCTGTCCGCGAACGGGGCAAAGATCCCGTCGAAGCACCGGACCCGCTCGGCCACGACCTTCACGCCTTGCTGCCGCCACTTCTTCCACTCGCCGGTCGGAAGCAGGATCCCGGCCTGGATGTGGTGCGGATATTTCGGCAGCATGAGTCCACGGACCCCGCCCAGCGAGACGTAGAAGGTGCTGGACCACCCGGGCGGCTGATCGATCGTGAACCAGACGACGTCGAAGTCGTGGTGCTCGTACTCCGGCTCGAACGCGCCGAGCCGGGCGATGGTCGAGTAGCGTCCGTCCGCTCCCACCACGACGTCCGCCCGGACCTCGAAGGGCTCCTTGCCATGCCGGAGCCCGCTCACGCCGACCACGCGGCCGTCTTCCTCGACGAGCTTCGTCACCTTGGCGCCCATCCAGCACGAGAAGGACGGCAGCGCCTCCGCCTTGGCGAGCATCGCGGCCAGGAAGATCGGCTGGGGCATCCAGATCGCGTAGGGATACTCCGGGGCGATCTTCTTGAAGGAGAACTCGCCGATCTCCCGGCCGTTCATCCGGACCTTGGCTTGCTCCAGCAGGGAATGCGGCTGGGCCAGCACGTAGGGCAGCAGTCCGAGCGCATCGAGCAGATGTGCGGTGCTGGGCTGGAGCACCTCACCCCGGAACTCGCGTTCGAAGTCCTCGTGGCCTTCCAGCACCAGCACGTCGGCACCGCGCCTGGCGAGCAAGAGGCCGAGCATCAGCCCGGCCGGGCCGCCGCCCACGATGCAGGTGCTCACCGTTCGAATCGTCATCGGATGACCGCAGTATCGCATTCTGCTCCTTGACTCCACCGCCGGGTCGGCGCAGTCTCGCGGTCACCATGGACTTCGGGATCAACCTCGCGACATCGTCGGACTCCTGGAAGGTCGTCAAGCGCGCCGAGGAGCTGGGCTACGCCCGAGCGTGGTTCTACGACACGCAGATGCTCAACGCCGACATGTTCGTGGCGATGGGCGCGGCGGCCGTGCAGACGTCGCGGATCCGCCTGGGCACCGGCGTGCTGATTCCCTCCAATCGCATCGCGCCAGTGGCGGCCAGCGCGCTGGCGTCGCTGAACCACCTGGCGCCCGGCCGCATCGACTTCGGCATCTCCACCGGCTTCACCGCGCGCCGCACCATGGGTCTCCGCCCGGTGAAGTTGGAGGACATGGCCGAGTACATCCGGATCGTGCAGCGCCTGCTGGCGGGCGAGACGCTGGAGTGGACGTTCGAGGGCCAGCGACGGAAGATCCGCTTCCTGAGCCCCGAGCTCGACGTTGTCAATCTCCGCGATCCGATTCCGTTGCACGTCTCGGCCATGGGCCCCCGCAGCCGAGCGCTGACCGCGCGCCTGCGCGCCGGCTGGATCAACGCGACGGGCAACATGGCTGCGGCCCGAAACGCAATCGCCGAGATGCAGAAGGCGTGGCGCGCGGCTGGCGTCGATCCGGCCGGTTGCGCCGCGACGGCGTTCACGGGCGGCTGCGTGCTCGGGGACGGCGAGGCGTACGACAGCCCGCGCGCCCGAGCGCAGGCCGGACCGCACGCCACGATCGCGCTGCACAACCAGGTCGAGATCGAGCAGTTCGGCAACCTGGGCCGCACCGTGCCGCCGCCGCTGTCGCACCTGGCCGAGCGCTACCAGCAGATCTATGAGAAGTACGAGCCGGCCGACGCGCGCTACCTCAGCAATCATCGCGGCCACCTGATGGTCCTGCGGCCCGAAGAGCACGAGGTCTGCACCGCCGATCTGATTCGCACGATGACCTTCACGGCCACCACGCCCGAGCTGCGCGAGCGCCTCCGGGAGCTGCGCAGCGCCGGCTACAACCACTTCGCCGTCAGCATCCGTCACGGGCACCCCGAGATGCTGGAAGAATGGGCGGACGTCTTCGAGGGAGTCTGAGATGAACGCGATCGTCTTCGCGCAGACCGGGGGTCCGGAGGTGCTGGCCCTGGCCGACGTGCCCAAGCCCGACGTGCGACCCGGCATGGTGCTCATCAAGGTGCACGCCATCGGCGTCAACTTCGCCGACGTGCGCTTCCGTCAGGGACTCTACGTGGTGAAGCCCAAGCTACCCGACACGCCCGGCATGGAAGCGGCCGGCGTCGTCGAGGCGGTGGGCCAAGGCGTGACCGGTGTGAAGCCGGGGACGCGCGTGGCGGCCTTCACCGTGAAGTCGTACGCCGAGTACTGCCAGGCGCCCGAGTCCATGGTCATACCGCTCCCCGACTCCGTGAACTTCGTGGATGGCGCCGCCTTCCCGATCCAGGTGCTGACGGCCTACCACATGCTGCACACCGCCGACACGACGACGCCCGGCCGCACGGTGCTGGTGCACTCCGCCGCCGGTGGTGTGGGGCTCGCCGCGGTGCAGCTGGCCAAGGTCGCCGGCGCTCGCGTGTTCGGGACCGTGTCGAGCGACGCCAAGGCCCAGCTCGTGAAGGACCACGGCGCCGACGCCGTGATCAACTACGCCAGCGAGAAGTTCGCCGACGAGGTGTTACGGCTGACCGACGGCCGGGGCGTGGACCTCATTCTCGACGCGGTTGGAAAGCCGACCTTCGAGGAAGGGCTTCGCTGCCTGGCCCCGTTCGGCCACCTGATTCTCTATGGTCGCGCCGGCGGCCCGACCGACCCGCTCAACGTCGCCACGCTGTCCGCCAAATCGCACAAGGTCAGCGGCTTCATGGTGCCGACGGTGACGCGCACCTTCCCCGAGAAGACACGCGCCAGCGCCGAGCA
>Ga0075428_100000963_pt1 | contig 30473 bp, 19 predicted proteins | sample RhiMetdeltSRZDD2_FD_75291 | JGI IMG/M metagenome (GOLD analysis project Ga0075428, IMG submission 75291) | Populus rhizosphere microbial communities from Tennessee, USA - Rhizosphere MetaG P. deltoides SRZDD2 | ecosystem: Host-associated > Plants > Roots > Rhizosphere > Soil | place: USA... | reverse complement strand
GGCGCACACTCGTCGATCACGCTCGTCGTCATCGCACGGGCAAGCGTGGAGGCGGCGCACTCACCATCGCGTTCGACGAGGCGTCGGTCCCTCCGTCAGAACAGACAGCGGATCTGGTCGCCATTGACGATGCGCTGAACACCCTGGCGACCCAGGATCCGCGGAAGAGCCAGATCGTCGAGTTGCGGTTTTTCGGCGGACTCACGGTCGAGGAAACAGCCGCGGTATTGAAGGTCTCACCTCGAACCGTGAAGCGTGAATGGAGCCTGGCCCGCGCGTGGCTGTATTGTCAGCTCACTCAGGGAGAGGCACCCGAGGGATGACATCCGACCGATGGCGGCGGATCGAGGAGATCTACGAAGCGGCGCTGCAGCGTGCGCCGAGTGAACGCCGTGTGTTCCTGGAATCCGCCTGCGGCGGGGACGAGATGTTGCGCCGTGACGTCGAGCGGTTGATCACGGCGAATGATCGGGCTGGAGATTTTCTCGGCGTGCCTGCCTGGGAAGTCGCGCCGGAGGCCCTCCTTACTCACACGATGACCGGCGATCGCGCCACGTCGCTGCTTGGACGGCAGGTCGGGCACTACAGCGTCCTCGCCCCGCTTGGTGTCGGGGGCATGGGCGAAGTGTATCGCGCTCACGACCGCAAGCTGAATCGGGAGGTCGCGCTCAAGGTCCTGCCCGACCTCTTCGCGCTCAATCCCGATCGGCTCGCCCGCTTCAAGCGCGAAGCGCACGTGCTGGCCTCACTGAATCATCCGAACATCGCCGCGATTTATGGCATTGAAGATGCCGGTGACATCAAGGCGCTCGTGCTCGAGCTGGTTGAAGGGCCAACGCTGGCCGATCGCATCGCGCGAGGCCGCGTCCCTTTGGAGGACGCCCTGCCCATCGCGCGCCAGATCGCGGAGGCACTCGAGGCCGCGCACGAGCGCGGCATCGTTCACCGCGACTTGAAGCCGGCTAACGTCAAAGTCCGCACCGACGGTGTGGTCAAAGTGCTGGACTTCGGGTTGGCCAGGGCACTCGAAGTTGAATCGAGCGGTGCTGTGGTGACCCAGTCGCCCACCGTTGCGAGTCCCATTGTCACAGCGGACGGCATCATCGTCGGAACGCCGGCATACATGGCCCCGGAGCAGGCGCGCGGCAAGCCGGCGGACAAGCGCGCCGACCTGTGGGCCTTCGGGTGTGTGCTCTACGAGATGCTGACCGGCCGCCGCGCATTCGCGGGTCAGGACACGACCGAGACGCTCGCCGCCACGATCAAGGACGACCCCGACTGGAGCGCACTGCCGAATGGGACGCCGCCGTCGATCCGGCGGTTGCTTCGTCGTTGTCTCGCGAAGGATCTGAAGGGCCGCTTGTCTGACGCGGCGGTCGCGCGGATCGAGATCGAGGAGGCGGTCCGTGAACCGTCGAGCGACATTGCCGCGGCGCAGACGCCGACACACCGCAGGGAGCGGATCATCTGGGCCACCGCGCTAGCGATTGTTGCAGCCCTCGGCGTTGCAGCAGTCTGGACGACACGTCCGGCTCCGGTCGCCAGCAAAATGCATTGGGAGATCACCACACCGTCGACGAGTGACCCCGTGTCGTTCGCGATCTCGCCCGATGGTCAGAGGATCGTGTTCGTGGCGGGATCCGAAGGCCGGAACATGCTGTGGCTTTACAGGCTCGATTCCGGCGCGGCAGCGCCTTTGGCCGGGACAGACGGGGCCACGGCGCCGTTCTGGTCGCCGGACAGCCGCAGCGTGGGCTTCTTTTCAACCATCGACAACACGCTCAAGCGCATCGACGTCGACGGTCGATTCCTCCAGGTCTTGGGGACATTTCCACTCGGCACTGGGGGGACCTGGAACCAGGACGGCACAATCCTCTTTGCCGTTCTGGCAGGACGAGGACCCATCTATCGCATTTCCTCGACCGGCGGTGAGGCGACGCCAGCGACACGGCTGGAGTCCACAGAACAGACTCACCAGTTTCCGCAGTTCCTGTCGGATGGCCGTCACTTCCTCTATCACGCGCCCAACGTCTCCCCTCCTGCGGTATTCCTTGGCCGACTCGGCGGATCGGAGGTACGGCGACTGGTCGATGCGGATTCAGCCGCCGTGTATCTTCCGCCTGGCTATCTCCTTTTTCTGCGCCAGAGAACGCTGTTTGCACAAGCCTTCGATCCTGCACGGCTCGTGCTGGCTGGGGATCCCTTTCGAGTCGCCGATGGAGTGGCCTCGTTCGTTGTAGCTCCGGCGGTGTCCGCATCGACAACCGGCACCTTGGTCTATCGCACCGGTTCGGCAGCCGTCCTGGGTTTGCGACCGCTGGTCTGGTTCGATCGCAGCGGAACGAAGATCGGCACCGTGGGCAACCCTGACGTTGGCGTCAGGCCGTCGCTCTCACGCGACGGCCGTCAGGTTGCGCTGTACCGGTCCCTCGGGACGAGCCCGCCGCAGATCTGGCGACTGGCGCTCGAGGGGGGCGGCGGGCCGACGCGATTAACGTTCAACGATGCGATCAATCTGGATCCGATCTGGTCACCGGACGGCAGCCGTGTCGTGTACGCCTCAAATGTCAAGGGCCCGCTGGACTTGTACATGACGTCGGTAGACGGTACCGTCACGGACGAATTATTGCTGGCGTCTCCGGAGAACGAAATTCCATCCGATTGGTCAAAGGATGGCCGGTTCGTGCTGTTCGAGGTCGTTGGGTTGCCGACCTTCGGTTTCGACATCTGGGCGTTTGCGGTCGACGGCAGTCGCTCGACCAGCCCGAAGCCTGTCGAAGGGCGGAAGCCCTTCCCCGTCGTCGCGACGAGCGTTGTCGAACGGCAGGGACAGTTCTCGCCTGACAGCCAATGGATCGCCTATCAATCGAACGAGACGGGCGACTTCGAGATCTACATCCAGAGGTTTCCCGGTCCGGGCGACAAGCAACGCATTTCCACCAATGGCGGGGCGCAGGTCCGATGGCGACAGGACGGCAAGGAGTTGTTCTACATCGCGCTCGATGGCCAGCTCATGTCGGTTCCGATCCAATACAGGCCGGATGGTCAACTCCAGCCCGGTGTGCCGGTCCCGTTGTTCGCCACGCAGGTTGGCGGAGCGCTGAGCGGTCTCGACCGGCAACAATACGTCGTCTCGCCAGACGGGCAGCGATTCCTGATGAGCACCGTCACCGAGAATCAGTCGCCCCTTCAAGTCATCCTGAATTGGAGACCCTGAGACACGGCGACGGCTTCACCAGCTAAAGCGTCTTCAGAAACGCAATCAGCGCCTTCTTGTCGTCCGCCGGAAGTCGCAGCCCGAACCGGTGGCCCTTCACCGCTCGAGTCTTGACGCCGAAGCCCTTGAAGGCCGTGGGCACGTAGTCCTCACGGAGGCGATTGGGGTCGAACCAATCTTCGAGGGTTGAGACCGATCCGTTGTGCTCGAAGGGCCCGCGGTACCAGACGCCTTTCAGCGACGGCACTTTGTAATAGCCGGTCCCGCGTCGGGTCTTCATCGCGAGAGCCGGGTCAGTACCGACTGAAACGTTCCGCACGTCGTATTTCTCGATGTCGGCGGCTGGCGGCGTGAATCCCAACGCGGGCGTCAGCTGGTTGCTGGTGTAGAGCGGCGGCGTGTGGCAACGCCCGCACCGCTCGCGCTCGAAGACCTGTTGACCGCGCGCGCCGAGTGAATCGAACGGGTGTGGATTCTGTGGTGGCTTCAGGGAGTAGATATAAAGTGCGAGCGCGTACAACTGCTCATCACTGTATCGTCCCGAGTCGACCTTCGCGGGATCTGCTGGCGCCTTCCCGAGGATGAAGGGCACCGCTTCGCGCGGGACGAAGTTACGGTAGCGAGCCATCACGTCCGCGTCCTGGTTCAGCGCGGCGTAGCGCATCAGATCGCCGATGTCGCGATGACGTACCAGGCCCGTGGCATCGAGGTACCGTCGGTCTCGAATGCCGATCAAATCCGGGACTTTTGCCGGCGCGAATGGACTGGTGCCATGGCGCGCCATGACGCCGGGCGGAATGGCGGCGTGTCGCGCCCCAATCTCGCGCGCCGACAACCGGTCGAGGTCCGGATAGGGGTCGGACGGGATCCATGGCGTCGCATACAGCAAGCGTTCGAAGTGACGGCTCACGACGTCGTTCTCCGGGGTCACGCTTTGCTGCTTCGTGTCCCAGGCGATGGCGCGGTCAAACGGGAGGTTGCCCTGGGCCCCCTTGACGACCGAGCCGTCAGGCATCACGCGCGTATGGCACATCCCGCATGAAAGGAGCCCAATCTCGATCTTGCCTTTCTCCCGAATGACATAGCGGTAGAACGGGAGCGTTCCGTCACGGGCCAATGACGCGCCAGTCTCCGTATACCAACCGGGGTCGCGCAGATACAGATCGCCACCCAGACCGGCGATATGACCGTAGGCAATGGGCGCGTCGAACACCAGCTCGCCCGCGGCGATCCAGTCTGCCGCCGTCCTCACCTTGGTTGCATCAAAGACGATCTGCGGTTCCTGTCGTTTGAGCCACTCGACATACCCGGCAGGCTCCCTCCCGGGGTGGTAGACGGCGTAGCTCTTGTAGATCGGGCGAACCGGGATGCCGTAGTAGTAGGTGGACGGAATCTGCACCGGGCTGGCGTCGGCCACCGCGAGCGGCACTTGCAGGGAGGCGACCGCCTGATCGTCCCAAGTCCGCGGGATGATAACCGTCGGGCGATCCTGTTCCGTCGCGGGGAGAGCTGTGCGAACCCCCATCAGCTCCAGCAGCCGATACAGGCCCGGAACCGAGGACTGTGCAGAGACGAGGACGGTGTCGACCCAAATGACGGCGAGGATGGCGACAGTGAGGCGCCACATCGGAATCACTCCAGTACGGAGCGACGGAAGCATCGCTCGGTACCTAAGGCGCGATTCCAGCGGCGGAGGGGCCAGCCGGCGTCGGCTCGCGTTCGTCGTCGAGGACCGTCGTCCACCGCCGCCTCGAGGTCGGTTCCTGGATGATTCGTGACCGGACCGCACGCACGTTGCCGTCAAGGTCGCCCGGGCGGTGGATATATCGCCTTCGCATCCTCCCATTTGAACGGCAGGATGTCGGGCACCACACTGACTTCGGTCGTGAACTTCCACGGATTCCTGAATCCGCTGTCGTAAACGAGCTCGACGAAGAAGGCCGTGAACCCCTCGGCCGGTTTCACGACGCGCGCGACGTAGACACCCGGCGAGTCTTCCATCAACGTCGTCGACGTGTACGCAGCGCCGATGACGTCGAGCCTGAAATCGCGCGCCTTCGGGTTGGTGGCCTGCCAGAGATTGACCGAGGTCGGCCGATCGATGACATCGACGCGTATCGATCCGTCGGCCGCCGTCGTCCACGAGAACTTCGGCCGTGGCCGGTTCGCGAGGATCGACTGGTAGAAGGTGAGAAGACTTTCGCGGGCATCGCTGCCGCCCAGGTTGTGCCGCGTGTTCGGAACGTAGCGGATGTACTTCTCACCCTCGAGGTCCTTGAAGTAGAACCGCGAGTTGTCGGGGAGGAAGAACTGGTCGCCCGACGCGTGCACCAGATACTTTGGAATCCTCAGCCGGGCGCGGTGGCGGTACACATACGGATCCTCGATGTCGAGCACCGCACGGTACTCCGGCGTGCCGATCTTGTGCGGGAAGAGTCCGTGATTCACGTAATCGTTCAGCGCCGACGAGAAGAAACCCATCGCCTCGAAGTGATGACGGGTGATCAACTCGGAATTGAGGGCGTCGATGACTGTCGGCATGATCGCGACGACGCGGTCGTCCACCGCTCCGACGAGCCATGTCGTCCAGCCGCGCTTCGATCCACCGGACACGACAAACCGATCGACGGTCAGGCGGCCGCCTGCCTCGCTTGCCAGGAATTCCTGAATGGCGTCCATGGCACGCACGCCGCTCTTGACCATCGCCAGGCGAACGAGCCAGGTGTCGTCTTTCGTCGAAAAGTGCTTGACCCGAGTGTACGCAATCAGATCGTCTTCCGATCGCCGCTTGTCCTTCGAGTCGACGAACGCCAGCGGCTGATTCGGCACCATTCCCAGGTCGGCGACAACGGTGTTCGATTCGAGGGCGTAGCTGATCGTGCGTCCGTCGGCTGTGCTGGGCGCAGGATTGTCGTTGCTGCCGCCGCCGATGAACAGCATCGCCGTGCGGCTCGTCGTTCGAAGCGGCCTGACGATGGTCAGCCAGTGCTTCCACACCGGACGATCGACTTCGGTCGCGGTGCGCCAGGTCTGCGACGTGAGCTCGAGCACGAACGCCTGGTAGCCCTCGCCGTGTGCGGTGCTAATCAGCTTCCATCCGTAGACCGGATCCTTGCTGTTGACGTAGCGGTCGAGCGCGGTTTCCTGCGCCTGCGGGATGAGGATGTCCGATGCGGGCAGGAAGGCGAGTGCGACGACCAGCGAGGCGAATCGGAGCCGACGCGTGTCGCGACCTCCTCGATGCTGCGTGCGCCCTTGCGCATCATCCTGGCGTGTTTCGCCCGCATCAGCCACTGTCATCGTGTTCGGCCTGCTAAGGCGCATCGGATGATAGGAAGGTCTCGGGTTTCGTATAGTCGGTCTTGACGCCGAAGCCCATCACCACGAAACAGGACGGCAGATGCGCTCCCTCAGGCAGAGGAAGGACCGACGGAACAGTAGCATATTGCGCCCACCGCGCCCGGAAGGGTCCGTTCCGGCGCCGGCTGCGACCGGGTTCTCTTCGGGCACCGGGAAGCATAGAGTGCTATCGGCCGAGACCTCGACCCGGGTGTAGATCCGCATGACCGAGTCCGACGCTGCGCTCCCGTCCGCAGTCGCGCCCGAGCCCGCGGCCGCACCGGCACCGACGGCCCGCCCGGCCGCGCCGCCGTCGCTCGTCGGGTCCGAGGTTCCGCCCTCCGATGCCGATCCCGACCCGGCACCGATCGCCGACGGCGTCCTCCGCCAGCTCGATCCCAACACGATCCGCGTCGAGCGGACCGCGTCCTGGATCTTCAGCGCGATTGTCGGCCTGTTCCTGCTGATCCAGCTGATCGTGAACTTGTTCGGGGGGCCGTGGCGCATCGCGCTCGGCCTGGCGCTGACGATCGGAGTCGGCGGATTCCTGGCATGGCTGTCTCACCGGTGGCCTGAGATCTCGTACCGACACACGTTCTACCGCATCGACCCGCAGGGCATCGAGATTCGGCGCGGCGTGCTCTGGCGCCGCGCGATCATCGTCCCGAAGTCGCGCGTGCAGCACACTGATGTGTCCCAGGGGCCTCTGCAGCGCACGTATGCGCTCGGCACGCTGGTCGTCTACACCGCGGGCACCGATCACGCGAAGGTCGAGCTGCCTGGACTGAGCTACGCGCGGGCGATCCGCATCCGGGATCACCTCCTGCCGTCCGGCGGCGACGATGCCGTCTGACGCGGCGGCCAGACGCCTGCATCCCTGGTCGGTGCTGTTCCTGCTGGCCGGGCAGGTGCGGCAGTTCGCGGTGCCCGTGGTCATTGCGCTGGTGCTGGGCTCGCGATCGCGCGAAACGGCCTGGCAGATCTATGCGCTGCCCATCCTGATCCCCTATGCACTCTACGTCGTCGTCCGCTACCTGACCTTCACCTACACGTTCGGCGACGGCGAGCTGGTGGTTCGGTCCGGGTTGTTCTTCAAGAACGAGCGCCACGTGCCGTACTCGCGGATCCAGAACGTGGACGCGGTGCAGAACTGGATGCATCGGCTGCTCGGGGTGGTTGACGTCCGGGTCGACACGGGCAGCCGCGCGGAACCGGATGCGACGCTCAGCGTGGTCTCGTGGCCGGCCTACGAGGAGATGCGCCGGCGGGTGCTCGACGAGGGGTCGGTCGGGCGCGGCACTGAAGTCGAGGCGGGGACCGCCGACTACACGATTCTGGCGCTGCGCCCGCGTGACCTCGCCATTCTGGGTCTCATCGAGAACCGGGCGGCGGTGCTGGTCGCCGGCGTGGTCGGACTGCTCTGGGAGATGGGCATGCTCGAACGCGCCGTCAGCCGGGTCGGCATCGATGTCGCCGGGAAGGGCTTCCTGCGTCGCCTGCTCATTTCGATCTTCCGCGATGGCACACTGCCCTTCAACGACATCCTCAGGGCGGGCGCCGCGATCGTAGGATTCCTGATCGTGCTCCGGATCCTCTCGGTCATCTGGCCCATGGTCCGGTTGTACGGGTTCCGGCTGAGGCTCGTCGGCGCCGATCTGCGGACCGAGTACGGCCTGCTCACACGCGTGTCGGCGACGGTTCCGCTGCACCGCATTCAGACCTTTACGGTCCAACGCGGCCTCATTCACCGCTGGTTCGATCGGGCCTCGGTCAGGGCCGAAACAGCCGGGGGCCAGGGGGCGGGCCAGAAGGCAGGACAGTCGTCGCGCGGGCGCGAGTCGCTGGCGCCGATCATCAAAGAGCCGGACCTGCCCGCCCTCCTTCGCATCGTCGCGCCTGACCTCAACCTGGGGGACCCGGTCTGGCACGGCCCGGCGCCGGGCGCGCTTGGCCGCGAGCTGCGGGCGCGGCTGGTGCTCGCGCTGATTGGCGCGCTGCTGTCGGCGTTCCTCCTGGGATGGTGGGCCGTCACCGTCCTGCCATTCTTCATCGCGTGGGGCTGGATGAGCGCGCGCACTTACATCGCGCACCTCGGCTGGGCGGTCATCGACGGCGCGGTACTCTTCCGCACCGGCTGGATCTGGCGGCACTTGACGGTCGCGCGCTTCACCAAGGTGCAGGCCGTCTCGATGACGCAGTCGCCGTTCGATCGTCGGCACCGCATGGCTTCCGTCCGGGTCGACACGGCCGGCGCCGACGACGGATCACACCGTGTGGACATTCCGTATCTGCCGGTCGAGAAGGCGGTCGAGCTGTTTGGAGAGCTCGGCACGGCGGCGGCCCGCACGGCGTTCCGCTGGTAGCGCGATCGTCGACGATCGATATATGCGCGGTCCTCCTGGTTTGGCGCGACGGGCCTCGAAGCGGACGCAAGTGCTTGAAAGACCCGCGGCTAGGCACCTGGCATCTCGAACTGCTACCATCGCCGCCCATAAAAGGGAGAACGGCATGCAGGGCAGAACCCTGCTCCATTACCACTTTCTCGAGAAACTCGGCGAAGGCGGGATGGGGCTGGTTTACAAGGCGCGCGATGAGACCCTCGGACGGCTCGTCGCGATTAAGGTTCTGCCAGAGGCGAGGCTCGATCCCTCGAGCCGCAGCCGCTTCTTCCTCGAGGCCCGGACCGCATCGGCCCTGAACCATCCGAACATCATCACGATTCACGAGATCGCGTCGTGCGAGGGCGCGGAGATGATCGTGATGGAGTACGTCGAAGGCCATACCCTCGGCGCATTGCTCCGATCCGGTCCGTTGCCGTTGTCCGACGTGTTCAAGTACGCCGTCCAGATTGCCGACGCGCTCGCAAAAGCGCACGCGGCCGGCATCATCCATCGCGATATCAAGCCCGGCAACATCATGGTGACCGACGATGGCCTCGTCAAGGTATTGGACTTCGGGCTCGCCAAGGTCCAACCGGGCACTGTCCACGCCGAGAACGGTGCACCTACGCTCGAACTGACGGGCGCTCGCGTCGTCCTCGGAACGGTGGCCTACATGTCGCCGGAACAGGCGAGCGGCGATCCGATCGACGCGCGCAGCGACATCTTCTCGTTCGGCGTCCTGCTCTTCGAAATGATCGGTGGCCGCAGGCCGTTCGAGGGCAAGACGACGATTGAGGTGCTGCGTCAACTGCTTGCGCCCGAAGCGGTGGCGGTGGGAGAGCTCTTCACGCGCGCGCCGACCGACCTGGTACGGATCGTGAGTCGCGCGCTGGCGAAGGATCGCGAACAGCGATTCGGATCCATCGACGAGATGCGCCACGCCCTGCGGGCGGCACACGCCTCGGCGATGAGCGGCGTCGCCCTGCCGGCCAGCACTTCGCCCGATGCGCCGACGACCTCGGTCCTTCTCGACAGCGTATCAGTCGCACGCCCCGTCGCTCAGGAAGCGCAGGCTGCCTCTGCGCCAACGAAACCGAGGACGTTCCGCCGGGCGCTCGTGCTCGTCCTCGCGGCCGCGGCGATCGTAGTGACGCTGGTGAACCTCCCGGCTCTGCGAGGGCGGGGTGCCTCCTCCGGACGCACCGCAACCGAATCCAACAAGTCGTCCTATCAACACTTCACGGCGGGACAGGCGTTCATGAAACGGCACGATCGCCGGGCCGACCTCGATCGAGCGATCACCGAGTTCACGCAAGCGATCGAGAAAGATCCGAACTACGCGCCCGGATATGCCGGCCTGGCCGACGCGTACTACTGGAAGAACGCCCTGAATACGGATGCACAGTGGAAGCGGCTCGCCATGGAATCGGCGACGCAAGCCATTCGACTCAATCAAGACCTCGGCATTGCGCACACCGCGATGGGGCGAGCTCTGATGATCGAGGGGCGCCCAGACGAGGCCGAGGCGCATCTGAAGAGGGCGCTGGAGCAGGAACCCGGTCAAGCGGCCGCCCTGATCTCGTTGGCCGCGATCGCCGCGGAACGGAAGGATCTGGCGACGGCTGAGGCGCGCTATCGAGAGGCCGCGGCATCCGCGCCCCAGGACTGGCAGCCGCTCGCCGAGCTGGGTCAGCTCCTGTACAAGTCAGCGCGGTATCAGGAAGCGGTAGACGTCTGGGAACAATCGGCCAAACTCGTCGACGACAGCGCGTCGCTCCATCGCCAACTCGGAGCGGCATACCACATGCTCGGCAATCCCGACGCCGCCGCCAAGGCCTTTCAGCGCGCCCTCCAGATCGAGCCAAACGCGGCCGTTTACAACAATCTCGGAACGCTGCGCTTCTTTCAGGGGCAGTACGCTGACTCGGTCGCCGCATTCAGGAAGGCCGTCGAGCTGCGCGCGAACTCGTATTTGTTCTGGGGCAACCTGGGCGATGCGCACCGCTGGAATCCGCCGACGAGACACGAGGCGGCCGACGCCTATGCGACAGCCATTCGGCTCGCTCTCGAAGCGACGAAAGCACGGTCCAGCGATCTGGATCTCCGTGCCACGATCGCCGTCTATCGTGCCAAGAGTGGCGACAAGACGGGGGCGGCCGCAGACATCACCACCGTCGACCACGCTCCGAAGCCAAGCCCCTCGATGTTGTTCAAGAGCACCGTCGTCCACGAGCTCACCGGCAACCGCAAAGCCGCGCTCGCCTCGCTTGAACGGACACTCCAGGCGGGATACTCGCTACGCGAGATCCAGACCGAACCGGAGCTCATCTCGCTGCGGACGGACCCGCAGTTCCACTTGATCGCGTCACGCGTGTCGAAGTAGCGGTCGCTCCCGGTGGACAGCAACCGGGGCTGATGCTACAGTCTCGCCTTCTCCAGGCTTCAATCCGCAACCCGTGACCGTGTTCAGCCGCACCACGGCTGATCGGCGGCGTTTCCCGACAGGATCATCGATGCCCACACTCTACGCGCTCAACTTGAACTTCGACCCCGGAGCTTCGACCGGGTTGTTCCTCCCGTACAACAGTACGAACAACACCGGCCGGGCGTGGTTTCAATCAACGGACAACGGCCTGAATTGGACGTTTGCGGGGAACCCGGATAGCTACAACCCTACCCTGGACATGGACGACTCCGTGCAGTTCGCCGTTTCCGCGTTGCCTTCGCCGTCGTCGGCGCTCACCAGCGTGGCGTTGACAGTGCTCTTCGCCAACGACCGGGCTGCCACCAACAGCCCGGCGAAGCTTGCCAGTCCGTTCCAGCAGGGGAATGGATACCCGCAATGCGTGATCAACGACGCGACGAAAACATACGTCCCGCCGCCGCCGAACCAGGCGATCACGTGGTACTTGATTGGCCCTTACACTCCCGCCGTCAACACCAACAATCCCGGCAGAGGCCAATTGAAGTTCGAGTTCTCGATTGCCGCCGTCGTCACCCTCAGTGACGGGACGGTCAAGCAATACGGCTACGACCCCGAGATGGACGTGGACGTCAACTGATCGTGACTGGCCGAGCAGCTGAACGGCCTGCGATCGGATCATCGGACGGAGATCTTTGCCCTGGCGTCGTGTTGTTCGAGAGACGATAGGAAGTATTGGGCTAAACCGCTTCGCGGTAGCGCCCAAACCGAGCGTTCCCCCTTTGTGCGCGCAGGTGGCGTTCTCGACACGCTGATCGCCCCAGCTGGACCGGCTCGATGCGAGGCCGCGTTCGTCCACGGTTCGATGAGGGGTGATGATGATTCGATCACCGCCTGGAAGGCCGCAACACACGCAGGATCGGTCGGCTCACCTGACGGCCTGGGTCGCGGTGCGGATGATTGCGATGGCCATCACGCCGATGGCGACGAGCCAATCCCACCGCCGCGAATTCACCATCAGGAGTGACACCAGCAGGATGGACACTGCGGTGCGCTGCAGCGTGATGCCGTTCCAGAAGGGCGCGCGCGTCACGAAGACCAGGATCCAGTTGGCCAGCATGTAGAGCACGAACAGCCAGGCAAAGGCCCGGCGATCGCTCTCGTAAGCCCGTCGCATGTCGATGCCATCCTCGGAGACCAGGCGCGGCAGCACGGTCGCGCACAGGAGGAAGAGGAGCAGGGGGTGCACCAGCAGCAGCCCGTATTCCGCCGCGGTGTGTGCGAGCTCCGAGCCGTCACGGCGCAGAACGACCGCCCACCAGTAGTTCAGCAGCATCAACAGCACAATCGCCATCCACAGGACGGGCAGCGGGTCCCACCGCACGCGATCGCGCGCATGGATCAGCCGATGGAGATTGAGCAACAGCTCGGTGAGGCCCAGGCCCACGATGATCGAGATGAGCGTGATCGAATGCGACGTGACATCCATCGTTGGCGCCTCTGTGGCGGAGTACCGACGTCGACTATCGGGCCAGTCGCGCTCGTGCCTCTGCCAGTTCCGGCAAGTCCGGATCCGCGGCCTTCCAGTACTCGAGGAATCGTTGGTATTCGGCGCGGGCGGCATCGCGCTCTCCGGCCTTGTCGAGCAGGCGGGCGAGTGCGATGACGTGCCGGGGATCCAGCATCGCGGTCCACTTCTGCTCGGGGCCCGGCGTCAGCAAGGCGCGATAGAGCGCAATCGCCTCGGCCGTGCGCCCTTGAGCCGCGGCTGCACGCGCGCGGCCATCGCGAAGCACGAGGTTGTTCGCGTAGAACGACAGCGACTCGCGGGTTCCCTGAAGGACGAGGAACATCTTGCGCGCCGGTTCGCCCGCCGCGAAGGCGCGCGCTGCCTTGTCGAAATCCCGCTGGGCGAGCGCCACCTCGCCCTCGAGGGCGTGCATCCACCACACCTCGAGCGGCGAGGTCGACCGGTAGACCTGCCTCGCATGGGCGAGCCGCTGCTGCGCCGCGCCCAACCGGCCTCCGCCCGCATCACACGCGCCGGCCAGCAGGTCGCCCAGCACTTGCCAGCGAACGGCGTGCAGCGGCGGCACTTCCTTCGTCGCCTGTTCACCCGCGGCGAGGTGCACCGCAACTCGGGCGCAGTCGCGCCGTTCCACCGCGAAGACCGCCCTGGTGATGTGCGAAGCGACGACGCCCTCGGCAGAGCCCTGGTCCTCCGCCCCTTTCTGAGACACGTCCACGGCCTGGAGCGCCTCGCGGTAGCGGCCAACTCGCGACAGCAGGAACCCTCGCGTCGTCGACAGGAACAGATCGCGCGGGCCGAAGGTCGGTTGCGTCATCGACCCTGACGTGTGCGCGAGCGCTTCCGGGTAGCGGCCGAGGACGGCAAGGGACCAGGCCTTTCCATACCAATTGAAGCCGCCTTTGATCGCGGCTTCGTAAGTGGCAAGCGCCTCTGGAACGCGGCCGGCCATCAGCAGCCCTTCCGCGAGGCTGTCGAGGGCGTTCGGCTCCGTCGGTCGCAGCTTGACGTAGGTTTCGAACGAGCGGATCGCGTCTTCGAGGCGTCCGACGTTCATCTGCATGTACCCGTAAATGTTCCGCAGCTGCGGGGAGTACGGCAGCGCCGCCACTGCGCGACTGAGCAAAGCCACGCAACGGGCTGGATCCACATCCCACCATGACAAGCTGAGGCTGTAGTACGCCTGCTCGGTATCCGGGTAGCGCACCAGGAGGCCTTCGAGCAGCTGATCGGCCTCATCGATCCGGCCCGCGTCCCGTGCCAACCCGGCGCGCACCAGCACGGCGTCGCGCTCCGGCATCCGGTCCAGGTGCTGGGCGGCCATCCTCAGCCATCGGCCACTGTCCCTGAACATCTCCTCGTGCCAGTCCACCTCGGCGAGGTGGACGTACGCCAGGGCGAACGCAGGGTCCAGGCGAACGGCCTCCCCGTAATGCCGTCTGGCGTCGGCGTTCCGTTCGTTCGCTCGCGCCTCGACGCCGGCGGTGAACGCACGATACGCCTCGACCGACGCGGAGGCCACATCCGCCACCTTGCGCACCGTGCCTGGCGCGGTCTTCACGTCGAGTCCGCGCCGGACGCGGGCCGACAGGTCGTCGGCCAGGGCCAGCGCGTCGGGCCCACGCACGGTCTCCGCCACGCGGACGGCCCCAGTCGAGAGATCCTCGACGCGCGCATCAATCCGAAGGTCCGGGCCCGCCCGCACAATGGTGCCGCTGAGAATGAAGCGGGCACCGGCACGACGCGCGAGCTCGGCCAGTTTCGAGCGTTCGACCCCATCGAGCGTGGAGGCTCCGATCTGTCGGGCCGCATCGCCCAACCGTTCGTTGCCGACGACTTCGATATCTGGCGTCTGCGCGAGTCCCGTGATCAGCATCGAGGGCAGGCCTTTGCCCAGCCACGCCACGTCCGGGCTGCTGGCCCCGATGACCTCGAACGCCACGACGGCCACGGCCGGTCGCGCCGTGGCTCCGCCCGGCGCCGTGGGAGGCGGCTCGCTGCCCCGGCGCACGGGCCACAGGATCGCACCCGCGATGGCCGCTGCGACAACGGCCGTGCCGATCCACACGGGCCGGCGTCGCCACCAGGCGGGGGCGGTTTCGCGCGCCGGTTCGACCGGCCTCGACATCGTCTCCGAGCTCGTGATCGACTCTCGAAGCTGGCGCAAGTCGACGACGAGATCGCGCATACCTTGATAACGGCTGTCCGGATCCTTGGCCAGGCACTTGCGCAGTACTCGCTGCAGCTCGGTGCCGGCGGTCACGTTCTCGACCCGTGGCGCCGGCGGCATCTCGCCGAGAATCGCGCTAATCGTGTCGGCGGAGCTGCGCTTCCGGAAAGGCGCCACTCCCGTGACCATCTCGTACAACACGGCGCCGAACGAAAAGATGTCGCTGCGCGCGTCCACGGCTTCACCACGCACCTGCTCGGGCGACATGTAGCCCATGGTGCCCATGACGACGCCTTCGGCGGTGCGCACCTGCACGTCGGCCACGGTCGCGGCGTCGGCGGGCGCACCCTGTGCCACAGGATCCATCAGCTTCGCCAGGCCGAAGTCGATGATCTTCAGGTAGCCGTCTTTCGCGATGAGCAGGTTTTCAGGCTTGAGGTCACGGTGAACGACGCCGCGCGCGTGCACCTTGCCGAGGGCGTCTGCCGCCTGACCGGCGTACTCGAGCGCCTGACGGAGCTTCAGCGGGCCAGCCTTGAGCACCTCGCGTAACGAGCCGCCTTCGACGTACTCCATGGCGATGTACGTGCGGCCGTCAATCTCGTCGATGTCGTAGATGGCGGCGATGTGCGGGTGGTCGATTGACGCCGCCACGCGTGCTTCCTGGACGAACCGCTGGCGCCGGGTTTCATCCCGCGTCAGCGTGGGGCTAATCAGCTTGAGGGCCGCTTTGCGCTGCAACTTCAGGTCTTCCGCGAGGAAAACCTGTCCCATTCCGCCCTCTCCCAGAAGTTCGAGGACACGGTAGTGACCAATAGTGGTCCCGAGCACAGTGGGTGATTATATGGGCCGAAACGGGCGCGATCACACGTGAGTGACGCCTTGTGTCTAGTAATCCTGGCTCCGGTAGCAGGTATAATCCGCGCTACTCCGACTCCGTGTCCAACTGACTCGATTGTCCAACACCTCGCCAGGTACGCGCCTCGGCCCGTATGAGCTCGTAGGCCCGCTCGGCGCGGGCGGCATGGGCGAGGTGTATCGCGGCCGCGATACGCGGCTCGATCGCGCGGTCGCGATCAAGCGCCTGCCGCCGTCGCTCGCCAGCGACCCGGACGCCAGGTCCCGTTTCGAGCGCGAAGCGCGCGCGGTCGGCGCGCTCAACCATCCGCACATCTGCACGCTGTACGACGTGGGCCATGACGATCAGTCGGCCTTTCTCGTCATGGAACTGGTCGAGGGCGAGACCCTGGCGAGCCGGCTCGAACGCGGGCGCCTGCCGCTCGAACACGCCCTGGCGATCGCGGAGCAGATCGCCGGCGCGCTCGAACGCGCTCATCGTCAGGGCATCGTGCACCGCGATCTGAAGCCGGCGAACGTCATGATCGCGCGCGGCGGTGCGGCCGCGACCCCGCACGTGAAGCTGCTCGATTTCGGACTCGCACGGCTCGTGGACCGCCAGGCCGTCAGCTTCACCTCCAGTGTTGATGTCACCCGCGCGCCACAGGCTCCGATGACCGGCGCGGGCACCATTCTCGGCACGCTCAACTACATGTCGCCGGAACAGGTGGAAGGCAAGGAAACCGACCACCGCACGGACATCTTCGCGCTGGGCGCACTGCTCTACGAGATGCTGACCGGTCATCGGGCGTTCAGCGGCGAGTCGCCGGCGAGCACGATGGCGGCGATTCTCGAGCGGCAGCCGGCCCCGCTCTCGGCCGGGCAGGTCGTCGCCCCAGCGTGGCTCGATCTCGTCATTCGCAGGGCGCTCGCCAAGGACCCGGACGAGCGCTGGCAAAGCGCGAGCGACATCGCGACCTGTTTGCGCGAGATGCCTGGAGTGATGTCGACGGCTGCTGCGTCGCCACCGCGATCGTCCAACCGGCTTCTGGCGCTCGCTGGTGTGGCGCTTGCGGCCGTGGCGGCCGGTGCGGCGGCCACGTGGTTATTGACCCCGCGCTCCTCCGGTCCGTCATCGCCGCCGCTGGCGCGCCTGATATTGCCGACCGCTCCGGCGACGGGTCTCGCAAAGACGCTCGCGCTGGGGTTCCTCGCCCTGTCGCCGGCTGGCGATATGGTGGCATTCGTCGGCACGGCCGGCGGCCAGCGTTCGATCTTCGTCCGGCGTCTCGATCAATCGGCAGCCACCGTCGTCCCCAATACGATGGCGGCCGGGGGGCCGTTTTTCTCGCCTGATGGCCGGTGGCTGGCCTATCACACGGCGGGTCCATCGGGCGGGCTGATCAAGGTCCTGCTCGCGACCGGCACGGCGACCACCATTTGTCCCCTGAAGGATCAGATTCGCGGCGCCGTCTGGGCCCCCGATGGCACGATCATCTTCGGGTCCAATCAGGGCCCGCTCTATCGCGTCAGCGCTGGCGGTGGCACGCCCGAACCGCTGGCGCCGCTTCGCTCCGGTGAGCTGGCGCATCGGTGGCCAGCGCTCCTGCCCGACGGCGACCACGTGCTCTTCAATGCGGGCGCACGGGTAACGCCTCGGTGGGACAGCCTGCCCATTGAAGTCCTGAACCTGCGGACTGGCGCGCGCCAGAGTATCGATCTGCAGGGGATGGCGCCAAGGTTTGTCCAGCCTGGCCGTCTGTTGTTCGCGCGCGATGCGCAGATCATGGCGGTGCCGTTCGATCCCCGGTCGCTGAAGGCAACGGGATCCGCGGTCAGTGTCGTCGGCGATGTGGCGAACGTGTGGTCGGTCGGGGCGTCGCATTACGCGCTCTCGGACACCGGGACGCTCGTGTTTGCGAGCGAGTCGCTCGTCACCGATGGACTCTCGATGACGAGGGTGCCGATCGCCGCCGCGATGCGGTCGCTGCCAGTCCCGCCGCGTTACTATGTCGACCCCATTGTCTCGCCCAATGGACGTTTCGTCGCCGTGGAGGACCTCGGTGACGCCGACGACATCTGGGTCATCGACCTGCAGACCGGTGCGCCGCAGCGGCTCACGTTCAATGCGGGCGAGGACGAGACGCCGGTATGGTCGCCTGATGGTCTCTGGGTCGCGTATGCGTCGGACCGGTCGGAGGGCCGCCAGATCCTGCGGCGGCGGGCGGATGGTGGCGGCGCTGAAGAACGCGTCTGGAGCGGGGCCGCTCATCTCCATGTCGAGGACTGGACGCCTGACGGGCGATATCTCATCACCTCCGGGGTCGGGGAGGAAGGGCTCGGGCTTCTCGACCTGCACGCGTCGCCGCCCACCGTGCGTGTGTTCATGCCCGCGCAACGGGGGGTCACAATGGCGCGTCTGTCCGCGGACGGCCGCTGGATCGCGTACGCCGCCGGCGAGTCGGGCAGTGACGAGATCTACGTCCAGGACTTCCCGCAGCTCAGCGCACGCTGGCAGGTTACGCAAGGCGGTGGAGTCAACGCGATGTGGTCGGCCGATGGCCGCGCGCTGTTCTACCGTCGCGGTGAAACGCTCTTTCGCGTGCCGGTCCAGACGGCCGCAAGCGCGCTGTCGTTTTCGGCAGCGGTGCCAATCTTCAAGGTCCTGCCGGGTGTCAAAGGCAATCATCGCCCGTGGGCGGTGATGCCCAATGGTGACGCGCTGGTGCTCGAGAACAAGTCCGGCGACCAAGGCGCGCAACTGAACCTGTTCCTGAACTGGGCAGCAACGCTCTTCGAGCGCCCGCGGTAGTACCCCTTCGGCTCGGACGTCCCACTGGTTGCCACCGGTCGACTGGTCAGGTGCTATCCGGCTCGCGCGACGGTGACGATTTGCGACTTCTGATGATGGCCATTATCGCGCCGCTTTCCGATACACCGCGCGGGCTGCGTCCAGCTGTCCCTTCACGTACGCGCGCAGCTCGGGACTGGGGACACGGTCGCCCGCGGTGAACCTGGCCTCGAGCCGATCGATCCACTCGAGGAAGTACGCTGCATCAGCCTTCGACGAAGCCGCCTGGCCCGCGACTTCGACATAGATCGGGCTCGTATGGGCCTGGGCTCCGCCCGTGCCGTACACACGCGCGCCCAACCAGCCGCTCTTCTCGATCCGCACGGTCTGATCGAGAGTCGCGGAGCGTGCCGATGACTCAACCAGGCCTTCTGCGGCGCCGACACCGTTGTGAAGCACTTCGATCTTTGAAAGCGGCGCCCGCGCGTCTGCCTTGGCTTGTACTCTGACGTCGCCCGGTCCGGCCAGCACGATCGTGTCGCCGGGCAGCTTGCCGTTTGCCGTGAACTCGACCATCGGCCCGTTCGTGACGAATGACCGGCCCGCTTTTCAGCGCTTTCACCCAGGCGCCATACGAGAACGGGCCGTCCAGTCGAACATACGCGCGATCGCCACCCGGAAGCCGGCCGCGCAAACGATTCAGAAAGACATCGGTCCCCGCCGAGGCGGGCAGCCTGAATCCACAGTTCAGCAGCCGATGCCACAGCGGCACGGTGAACTCGTAGGCGCCGTTGATGTCCAGGCTGTCGATCTTCCCCAGTGCGACATCGACCGGAAGCGCCTTCGCCGAGTAGGCCGCGAGGAACGGATCGGCGGCTTGCAGGGGATGGGTGTAGTTCACGTGTCCGCCCTGCAGGTGCACATGGTCGGCAATATCGGCATTGGTCGGGACATCCCACGGATTGGTCGTGTCCTTGAAGCCGGTCATGATCGGCTCGACGAGACGCGTCAGGTTCAGAAGCGTCATGTGCCCCCACAGCGTCGCGCGGAATTCCTCGTTCCAGTAGACGACGTGACGAGCCGACGAGACCGGGTCCGGCTCGCCACGAAAAAACTCGCGATCGAAGATGCCGTCGGTGTCCGAATTCGCCACGACCATGTTGGCCAGGTTCAGGCCCTCGCCCTCGACCTGAAGGCGAATCGTCGCGGGCGTGTTGTACCACTGCCCGTATCCATAGTTCGCATGAATGTGACTCTCGCCGCCCCACTATCCACGCGCCGGTGGATTCGTCCAGCGCTCCAACTCCACGCGCGCCGCCGTTTCGCGGCCGGCGGCGACGTCCACCTCGACACGGGCTTCCAGGTACTCGAGCCCGCGAATACCCCTGATGACGTAGCTTCCAGCGGGCACCGTCAGTTGCGCCGATCCGGCAGCGTAGAAATGCTCGACGCCGCTGCCGAGCATCCAGTAGAGCGCACCGGCAGGCGCGAAGTACTTTCCATCCTTCTGCTGCACCGACACGCGAGCCGTCACCGGCTCGCCGGTTCCTTTCTCTGCCAGGGCAAGCGTGATCGTCCCGGTTGGCGCGCCCAAATCCATGCGCGTGAGGGGCAGCGTTTGCTCCGCTCCGGTATCGACCTCGCGGCGCACAAGAGCCGTTGCGCCGTCACGATTGTCGGTGTAGACGAGCCACCGTCCATCCGCCGATACCGACGCGCCGTCTTCGTCTGCTTGCCCGGATGTCAGGCGCGTTGCCAGGAGCGGATCGTTCAGGGGAATCGTCCAGAGATCGTTGTGGGCGCCGCCGAGATCGCTCGCGACGATGAGTCGGTTGCGTCCCCACCAGAGGTCGTAGACGCGGGACCGGAACTGCACCAGCTTCTTCGGTTCTCCGCCACGAGACGGAATCACCCACACATCCGCCTGGGGCCCGTGGCGCCCGGTTTGCTCTCCGCTCACGTCCTGCGTCATCACGTACGCGATGCTGGTTCCATCTGGCGACAATCCGAAGACGCTGACGAACTGCGCCGGCTGCATGACCTGCGTGAGAGTTCCCGATTGCAGGTCCACCCAGGAGAGCGTGGACGGCTGCCCGAAGTTCCCCAGGATTCGCCTGCCATCTGGATTGAAGTACAAGTCGGCCGAGCCTTGTACGGCATTCGGGACCTCGGCGACTGATCCCGTCCCCGCATCCACCATTCGCAACGCGCGGCCGTTGAAATACCCGATCCGTTTCCCATCTGGCGACCACCCAGGATTCGAATCGAAGCCGAAGGCCGATGTCAGCCGGCGCATTTCGCCACCTTCACGGCCGATCGTCCAGATCGCACCCTGATAGGAAACGGCGATCGAGGTCCCGTCCGGCGAAATCCGTGGCTGAATCGCTCCGATCGCGCGAATCGAGGCGCCGGGTGGCTGCGAGCGCAGGAATCCGAGAGTGAATGCGAGCGCTGCCATGAGCAGCGTGGACGCGAACGGAATCGTTCGGAGCATGAGCGTCCTTCCGAGCAACCATGGCAAGGTGATCGCCCGCAAGCAGGGCAATCGAGTCTACTTCAGCGGCTTATGTGAGGTGCAGGCCGAAGGAAGTGGCTCATTTCTTCACGGCAATCTCAATCACCGCCGTCCACATGAACTGAACGAACTGATACAGCGACGCCTCCGACAGCCGCTCAACATCAGAGTGCCAGCCGTGCTGGACGAAGTCGTCGCTCGTCATCGCCGGTCCGACGCCGTAGGACGACACGCCCCTGGCGCGGAGCTGCGCGGTGTCGGTCGCACCGTTCATCATGCTGGGGAGCACCGTCGACCCTGGATAGACTCGCAGCGCGGCCTGCTCGAGGGCGCGGTACATCGATGAGTCGATCGGGGACGGTGGCGCAACGGGACGGGTGATCGGCAACGGCTCGATCCTGACCGCGGGGTCGTTGATGCGAGCGGACATATGTGCGGTGAGGGAGGCGAGGTCTTCGTCGGGCAATATGCGGATGTCGATCACCGCTTCGGCGATGGAAGGAATCACGTTCGGACCAATTCCCGCCTGCAACATCGTCGGCACCAGCGAGGTTCGCAGTGCGGAATAGTGGACCGGTTCGTGCTCGGCCAGGTAGCGTTGGGCTGCGGCGGACGGTTGGGGGCCGAGCAGGCTCCGGTAACGCGCCGCTTGCTCTGGCGTGCTGATCGACGCGAGCTTCTCGAAGTACATCCGCGTCGTCTCGTTGAGGCGCATCGGCGCCTCCCACGTGCCGATCTTCTGCACCGCGCTCGCAAGATGCGTGACCGCGTTGTCGAGGCGCGGCACCGAGCCGTGGCCGGACGTGCCGGTCGCGATCAGCCGCACACGTCGAGGCACTTTCTCGGTCGTCGAAATCTGAACCGTACGAACGCGGCCGTCCTCGATGGTGGCGCCGTTCCCCTCGGCAATGGCGAACTCCGCGTCAATGGCATCGAAGTGCCGATCGACCATGAAGCGAATGCCCACGCCGGTCGGATCGGCCTCCTCGCCGGATTCGGCCAGGAAGATCAGATCCCGTTCGAGCGCCTCACCTGACCGCTTGATGAGCAGGAACGTCATCAGGTTGGCCGTGAGGTTGTCCTTGTCGTCGGTCGTGCCGCGGCCCCACACATAGCCATCGCGCAGGATCGCCCCGAATGGATCCACCGGCCACTTCTCGCGTTGCACGCCGACGACATCGGTGTGTCCCAGCATCAGCACCGGGCGCTTCGAGCCGTTCCCTTTCAGACGGGCCACCAGGTTCGGGCGATTGGGGTCGAGCGCGAACCTGGTCGAGGGGATGCCGTCTGAGGCGAGGACCTTCTCGAGGTACTCGACGACTCTGATTTCGTTGCCCGGAGGGTTGCTGGTATCGATCTGCACCAGCGCACGAAAGTGGCGAAGCGTCTCGGCTTGCTGCGAGGTCGGACTTACCGCGGGGTTCTGCGGAGCCGCAGGCCTACCCAGGACGGTGACCGCCAGTACGCCGGCGTACAAACCGAGACGCATCGCGGTTCTCTACTCCAACTCCTTGAAGATCAGCTCGATGTTCCCGCGGAGCCGCGTGCGCGCCGGGTCGTACCCTTTGTACTTCTCGGGTAGCGTCCAGGCGGCTTCGACCTCGTCGACGGTCCGTCCGGCGCGTTTGGCATCGCGAATGGAGTTCACGAACTCGCGGTTGAACTCGGCGAACTCCCTCAGATCGGCGACGGTCATCACCGTGCTGTGTCCGGTGATAATCGCCTCGATGTTGCTGAGCGCCGCAGCCGCCTTCGCGAGCGTGTCCGGAACCTCCACGCCGCTGCCGCCATTGCTCCCGTCCATGAACAGCAGTCCCTTGCGCGCGAAGATGTCACCGGTGTGGACGATCCGCAGCGCTGGAAAGATCACCCAGGCATCGCCGTTCGTGTGGCCGCGCCCGAAGTACCGCAGCTCGATCTGATCGGCGCCGGTGTCGAGCGTCATCCGGTCCGTGAACGTCTGTTTCGGCAGCCCGCGGCCGTCGCTCTTGCCGAAGATGGCCACCCGCTTCATGTTCTCCTGCGTCTTCAGCTGCGTCACGACGTCAACGGTCGCCGGAAACTCGACGTTGCCGCTCACGTGGTCGCCGTGCGCGTGCGTGTTGATGATTCTCGTCACCGGCTTGGACGTGAGCTCCTTGATCCTCGCGAGCACCGGCGCACCCCACCCGGGGTTCTTGGTGTCGACGACGGTGACGCCGTTCGACTGGATGAAGACAGCGGTGTTGCCGCCGCTCTCGTTGGCCGGGTCGGCGGTCTTGAGGATGAACAGGTTGTCCCGGAGCTTCTCGACGGTGAGCTGCCCCGGCGCGGGACCCTGCGCAGCCGCCAGGAGGACCCGCACCGAGATCGACAGCACGCCGAACGCGATTACGGCGCCAAGTACGACGGCTCTTCTCATGCTTCACTCCCCCTCATTCCCTTGCCGGACGCATGCTGTCCATGAATTTCCGGAGAATGGTAGCACCGGGGGCTAACTGATCCCGCCGTCCAGCGTCCAATCTCCGTCGGCGGCCGGCGCCTGGTTACAGGCGCCGCACGTCCTGGCCCGACGACGTCCGGCGTTTGGCCCCAGCGCTCCGCAGGAGATTCCACGTGTGGTCCGATCTGATGAACGACTTTCGCTACGCGCTCAGAGGACTGCGACAGACACCTGCCTTTGCGGCGACGGTCATCGCAACCCTGTCATTGGGAATCGGTGCGAACTCGGCCATCTTCAGCGCCATCGACGCCGTCCTTCTTCGCGACGCCGAAGTGGCGGATCCGGACGGCCTGGTCGACATCTATACGACATCCGGCGCCAACCCCTATTCGAACTCCTCCTATCCGGACTACTTCGACCTGCGGGACAGCGGCACGTTCGCATCGCTGGCTGCGTACACGCCGGTGTCGATCACGATCGACGCGAACGGCCGGCCAGAGCCTCTCGCCGGGCAGCTCGTGAGCGGGAACTACTTCGACGTCCTCGGCATCACGCTCCCGTTGGGGCGCGGCTTCACAGCCGACGAGGATCGACTCGGCGCACCGGTTCACGCAGCGGTCCTCTCGAATGACCTCTGGCGGCGGACGTTCAACGCGGACCGATCGCTGCTCGGACAGACGGTCCGGCTGAACAGCCGCCCGTACACGGTCGTCGGTGTCGCTCCGCCTGGATTCGCCGGCCCCCTCGTCGGCGTGGCGACCGACGTCTGGGTGCCAACGGCGCTTCAGCCCGAAGTGGATCCGCCGTCCGCCGCAGTGCGGCGCGCGCGCGGTCACTCAGCGATCTTCGACCTGCGGCGTTCGAGAGGATTGAGCATGGTGGGTCGGTTGCCGGGCGGCGCCAGCCTCGAGCTGGTGACCTCGCGCGCCGAAGTCATCGCGAGGCGGCTCGAGGCCGCCTACCCCGAGACCAACCGCGGCCGGCGATTCACTGTGACAGCGCTCGGCGAGGGGCGTAGCCTCCGCGTTGCCACACGGCCGATCCTGCGACAGCTCGGAGGCGCCGTGCTGATGGTCCTCCTGGTTGCGTGCGTGAACGTCGCGAGCCTGCTTCTCTCGCGCGCCGTCTCGCGCGAGAGGGAAGTCGCCGTCCGCGTCGCCATCGGCGCGACCCGCGCACGGCTCGTTCGGCAATGGCTGGCCGAATCGATGCTGCTCGGACTGTTCGGCTCGGCCGGAGCGCTCCTCGTCACCTATGCGACCACGCCCCTGCTTCACACCTTCGTGATCCCTGCGGCGGTCGACCTGTCCGTGAACGCGCGCGTCCTGGCCTTCACGCTCGCCGTCGGTGTGGGCAGCGGGCTGCTCTTCGGGCTTGCGCCGATCGTCCAGGTGCTTCGACCTGGTGCGACGACGGCCCTTCGCGATAGAGGCACGGTGTCGGCCGGCGCCGGCACATCCCGGATGCGCGGCGCGTTCGTCATCCTGCAGGTCGCCGTCAGCCTGATGCTCCTCGTTGGGGCGGGACTCTTCCTGCGCACGCTCGAGAACGCCTACAAGGTCGACCTGGGATATCAGATCGATCAGGTCATGGTCGGCTCGATCAATCTCGAAGCGCGCGGCTACTTCGAAGGAGGTTCACGAGGGGCCGCTGCCGGATTGGCACTGTACGAACAGGTCCTTTCGCGCATCGAGGCGCTCCCCGGTGTCGTCGCGGCCAGCGCGGCGCGGATGACGGTGCTCAGCGGCGGCGCACGATCGACCGCTGTCAGCACGAACGGGCGTCCCATCGAAAGGGACAACAACAATGCCCTCGGCGTTCGCGCCAACGTCGTCAGCCACCGCTATTTCGAGACGATGAGGATGCCAATTCTTCGTGGACGTCCCTTCAATGCGTCGGATGGTCCGCAGACGCAGCGAGTGACGATCGTGAGCCAGTCCCTGGCCGACAGGCTCTGGCCGGACGAGGATCCGCTCGGCAAGACGCTGCGCGACGAAACCAACCAGCTCCAGGTCATCGTTGGCATCGTCCCCGACACGGTCTACACAACGACCCTCGAGCGATCGCGGCCGCCGACGTACTACCTGCTGCTGGCGCAGAACTACGAGTCAGCGGTGACGCTGCACGTGCGGTCCGCGGGTCACCCGATGACGCTCGCGGCAGCGATTCGCGAAGCTGTCCGCCAGGCGGATGGCGAGGTGGCGATCGAGCGGCCGCAGCAGCTCGGCGAGGTCCTGAATCGGACGCTGAGCGGGCAGCGGATGATGGCGACGCTCGTCGGTCTCTTTGGCGCGGTAGGCCTGGTCCTCACCGTGCTGGGACTCTACGGAGTAATGTCGCACGCGGCGACGCAGCGGACGCCTGAAATCGGCATCCGCCTCGCGATGGGTGCACAACTGGCGTCGATCGTCGCCCTCCTGCTGGGGCAGGGGCTCCGGCTCCTCGGGGCAGGCCTGGTCATCGGACTCACCGGTGCGCTGCTCGGCACCCGCTACATCGCGGCGCATTTGTTTGGCGTGACGCCGACCGATCCGCTGTCGTTCGCCAGCGGGTGTGCGCTGCTCGGCATCGTCGGGCTGGCGGCGTCGGTGATTCCCGCACTCCGCGCGATGCGCGTGGACCCGAATGTCGTCCTGCGGCGAGTGTGATCGCCGCGATGACCGCGACGCTGATCGCCGGCGGGAAAGCCTGCTGCCCAACGAACTCGGAGCTGCCGACCCCTGATCAGGCGTGCTACCGTACGGAGAGGAAACCGTATGGCCTCTTCCACAGCGGCGGTGCTCGCGGCCTCATGCATGCTTGGCCTCCTGGCGCCGGCCTCCGCTCACGGCCAGGAATCCGGCAATTTGACGGGCCGCTGGGTCCTCAATCGCAACCAGAGCCAAATCGACAAGAAAATCGGGTTCAATCCCCCCTGGCTGGTCGCCGGCACCCGCAGCGCCGGGCGTGAGTCGGGTGGCGGCGAGGGTGGTGGAGGAGGCCGTCGGGGATCAGGCGGTGGTCAGCAGGGCGGTTTCGCCGTGCCGCGCGAGAGCGCGGAAGACGCCCAGCGCGTGCAGCAGCTCTCGGCCGAAGCGCGGATGCCGTCACCTCACCTCACCATCATCGACAGCCGCGGCACGGTGACCATCACTGATGCCGACGACGTGTCGCGCACGCTCCATACAGATGGGAACGATGACTACCTCAAGATCCAGGGGCTTGCCATCACCGCAGTCGCAGTTCGCGACAGCGGCGGTGTGGTCGTCCGCTACAAGGTCCAACAGGGGCGCGAGCTCCGCTATACCTACACTCGGGAAACCGGGGGCCCAAAGCTGACCGTAGACATCCAGTTCGTCGAAGGCGGCCGCGTCGCCGACACCGTGCGGCGCGTCTACGACCTGATCGGACCGGACGACCCGTTTCCGACGCCGGACGTCACGTCGAAGACCGGGCCCGGAGGGGCCGGGGGAGTGCCCGCCATTCCTCCGCCCGCCGGTGCACCGGCGGGGGCCTCCAATTCCGCGCCCCCGGAGCCATTCAACCAGCAGCCGGATGCCGAGCTCAAAGGACTGACGCGTCTGCGCGTCGTCATCGAAGGCCTCGGCGCCCAGGCGGCGTCGTGCGGGCTGACCGAGGCGGCGCTCGAAGCGGCCGTGGCCGGCAAGTTGAAGAGCGCCGGCTTCACCGTGCCGACGAACACCGACGACGACTCGTACGTCTACGTCAACGTGATCACGGGCAGCCTGTCGACTGGATCGTGCGTATCTCGCTTCGACGTGACGGTCTACACCCACACGACCGCGCGGCTCTCGTATCAGCCGTCGCCGGTCCCGGTCCTGGTCCAGGTATCGCTCCTGCACAGAGGCGGCATCAGCGCCAGCGCCGCCGCCGGACACGCTGCCACCGTGGTCAAGAGCGTGTCCGAATACCTGGACGAGTTCATCGCGCGAATCAAAGCGGCGAACAAGTGATGGTCAATGACTCGCGCGGGCCGGGGCATGGCGTCGAACGCGGTGTGATTCGCTCTCCTGTTGCCTTTTGCCCCAGGTACTCGACTTGGCTCGTACGGAATCCTCTCGCTGCTTAGTGCGCCTCAAAGTCCTTGACTTGGGTCAAAGCTCAGCCATAATCGCGCCGATCGACATCTATTCAACCGCCAGATCGACAAATGACGACGGCCGTCAGTCGAGCGCGAGGAACCGCGACGAGCCAGACGGGGAAACAGGAGATTGCCATGCCGAAGCGGCGTCCGTTCTCGATGCTACTGGTCCTCACAGCGCTTCTGGCGTTTGCCGGTCCAGCGTTTGCCGATGAATTCTTCGATGGCGCCACCGGCCCAGGCTCCGTCTACCGTCTCATTCGGCCGACGAACTGGAATGGCATCCTCCTGCTCTATGCGCACGGTTACGTCTCGAAGGACCAGCCGGTGGGCATCCCTGACGATGCACAACTCGTGGCCGCGCTCGCGGCGGCTCAAGGCTTCGCGGTCGCGGTGTCGAGCTTTTCGGAGAACGGCTGGGTCGTCAAGGATGGCACGCAGAGGATGCACCAGCTCGTCGGGCTTTTCACCTCCAAGTTCGGTCAGCCGACGCGCGTCTACGTCGCAGGCGGCTCGATGGGGGGGCTCATCGCGATCCGGATGATCGAGACCTGGCCGACGGAGTTCGCCGGCGTGCTCCCCGCGTGCGCGATAGCCAGCGGCAGCGTGCGCCAAAATGACTACTACTTGAACGTGCGCGGGCTCTTCGACCTCTTCTATCCTGGTGTCCTGCCGGGGACCGCAGTAGATGTCCCGGACGATATCGACATGGTCAACGACATCGTCAACCCGGCCCTCCTCGCGATGGCGAACAACCCTATCCCCGCGCTCACGATCGCGAGCATTGCGCAGACACCCGTCCCGTGGGCGGTCCCCAATCTCGCCGAGCTGTTCCAGTCGATCACCACCGCGCTCGTCGGAGCCGCGGGTTATCCGGAAATCATCGCGCTCGCGCAGGGCCAGTCGTATTTCGACAACACGGCGACGCAGTACACCGGAGCACTCCCGGCAGCGACGCTCGCGTTCATCAACGCGAACGTGCAGCGATTCTCAGGGACGCCTGCCGCGCGGAACACCATGGATCACAACTACACGCCAACGGGCGATCTGCGGATGCCGGCGCTGACGCTTTCGACCTTCCGCGATCCCGTTGCGCCCGGTTTCCACCGGACCATCTACGGCCAGGCGGTCGCGGCCATGGGCAACGGCGATCGGCTCGTTCAGCGCGAAGTCCTGGGAACGGGGGGCGGATACGGCCACTGCACGTTCACGCCGGATGAACTGACCAAGGCCTTCCTCGATCTCGTGCTCTGGGGTGAGTTCGGGTTGAAGCCAAATCCCTGATTATCAGTGCCAGCGACTCGAGTGTCCGGGCTGCAGCGGCCCGCCGAAGGATGAGACGCCGCCCATCGGCGTGGAGATCAACGAGGAGGGCAGGCCCACGTGCGCCACGCAGGGCATGCCAGCGCCTTCGCGACCCACGGATTCATGTGGAGGGAATCGCGCCCGCAATCTGGTGACGCTCGGGTACGGCGGTAGTGCGCGTTTGACACGGTTCGATCAGCCTCAGCCCAGCCTGGACCTGGCGTCCTTCACCATAGCGATGAGAGCCGCGCGCACGTCCTCCGGTGTGCTGACCGGCTCGCCGAACGCCAGACGGACGGGTCGTGGTCCCATCGGGGTCATCACCGACATCTCGAACCCGTACCTGTCGACGCCCGTCATTCTCGCGGCGGTGATCTCGGTCGCCCGTGAAAAGGCCTTGCAGCAAAGCACCATGGCGTCGGCGTGGTCGGCGTTCATGTGGGCAATCATGCCGGCGGCCGACTGACCGAGGGGATCCGGTTCGGCGGTCCGCCAGTCAGCCTCGCTGATCCACGACATCCGGCCATAGCCCCCGATGTAGCGGATGTGATCGACCTGCAGCCTCCAGAACGCGAAGTCGCGGAAATCAGCGTAGTAGCTCGAGTTCGGATGAGCGGCGAAGAATGCGGCACGCGCGCTGCCGGGGTCCCCCTCGACGCGCGTGCACAATCCGAGGATGGTGACGCGGCCGTTCGCGAGTGGATCTGCAGCGCCTCCCTCCGCCACCAGCAACGACGCCCGAGGATCCCGCTCCAGGTTCTTGGTGTGCTCGGCGAGTTCGCTGATAAGGAAGATTGGGTTTCCGCCGTCGAAGGCGACGGTCACGAACGAACCGTAGGGATACCCCTCCGGCTCCAGGGCCAGGGTGCACAATGTCCCGGTCGGGATCCGGGCGACCAGTGTTCGCGCGCGCTCCGCGTGCGTAGGGGTGGGGATACTGACGTCGTACAGCGGCTCGGACGCCTCGCGAGTGGGCCGGGCGTGCGCATCTTCGCTCATGATTCTCCCTGACGGGTCGCCTGCATTCCTGCTACGGAGTCTTTGGCCTCGCCTTGTCCTGCTTCCTCTGCTCCTCTTCTTTCTGTTTCCTCAGCTGCTGTTGTTTGTTCTTTTCCTTGTCTTTCTTGCCACCCTTGTCTCCCATGCCCGCTCCTTTCCGCCATCATGCCTCATCACAGCGGTGGATGAACGGATGTTTCGCAGTGTTCAATTCAGCACGGCGCGCGCACTCTGGCGGATGTTACGGTGAGAGTGCAGCGCCATGACGAACCAAGACGACTGGATCACGGAGCTCGGCCGGGAGTGGGCCGGCCGGCAGGAAAAAGCAGAGGGCGAAAAGCGCCGGCGGGTTGACGAGGAACGCCCGCGTCGAGAGGCGCGTGAACACTTCTGGGCGGAGTTTCGCGCAGCCATTGAGCAGATCGTCGGTGACTTCAATAGAGCGGTTGGCCAGTCGCTGGTCGAA
>Ga0075428_100000961_pt1 | contig 30547 bp, 26 predicted proteins | sample RhiMetdeltSRZDD2_FD_75291 | JGI IMG/M metagenome (GOLD analysis project Ga0075428, IMG submission 75291) | Populus rhizosphere microbial communities from Tennessee, USA - Rhizosphere MetaG P. deltoides SRZDD2 | ecosystem: Host-associated > Plants > Roots > Rhizosphere > Soil | place: USA... | reverse complement strand
CGCAGTGCCAAGCATCGCTTGCGTCGCATCGAACGGTCAGCGGGGCTCAGATGAACATTGCGATCGGGTCAGACCATGCGGGCTTCGACTACAAAGAAATGTTGAAACCCCTCCTCGCCTCCTGGGGCCACAAACTTCGTGACTTCGGCACCCACAGTCCCGAACCCGTCGACTATCCCGTGTTCATTCGTCGCGTCGCCGTGGCCGTGGCCAATCACGACTTCGAGCGCGGCATCGTTCTGGGCGGCTCCGGCAACGGAGAAGCCATCGTCGCCAATAAAGTCAAAGGCATCCGCTGCGCCCTGTGTTGGAATGAGCAAACCGCCCGCTGGGCCCGCGAGCATAACGACGCCAACATGCTCTCCATAGGACAGCGCACCGTCTTCGCCGCCCTCGCAGTCGAGATCGTTCGCATCTGGCTCGAGACCCCCTTCGCCGGCGAACGCCACGCCCGCCGTGTCGCCATGATCGAAGAGTAAACACAGGAAATGGCCGGGACTAAAACGGCGAACCGTGATCGCCCGCCACACCCCAGTCAGGGCGAACGAGGCGTCACTAATCGAAAGAACCCCTGGGCTTCGCCAGGCTGCTGAAGTATCTCGACGGTACGATTGGTTTGTGCGGCGACAATGTCCGCCACGGGCCGCCAGCCGTCGCCAGCACTGAATGCTCTTGTCCGCTGGACGGTATACGTCCGATTCGAGATCGCCAGGAACCGCACCCAGCCATACGAATCGGCAGTGCGCGTGTATTCCAGGCGAAGCAGACTTTCCGCGGCGCGCGGGTCAGTGCCGGCCAAATATTCTTCCCCGTTAGCTGCGCCATCTCCGTCGCTGTCAAGAGCGGCGTCGCTTCGGTTCGTCGCGCTGAAGCCATGGTCGGTTTCCCAGTTGTCAGGCAGGCCGTCACCGTCCGTATCAGTCAGCACGGTGAGAAAGGCGCTGCTGCTCAGCGACGCGGCGCCGGCCAGGTTCGTAACCGCGACGCTGTAAGTGACAATGTTAGTGCCAGGGTTCGATTGGACGTTCGTGATCGTGAAAAAGCAGTTCGTCTCGCTAAAAATGATATTGGTCAGAGTGGCCCCGTTCTTGCGCCACCGGTAACTCAGCGGCAAGGGATGGCCGCTCGCCGCAATGCTTAAGACAACGCTGCCGCCGGCAACAACACTCTGGCTCAGGGGTTGAGCCGTAATTACTGGTCGGATGAGAATCAACAGCGTGCCTGCAAGTCCTTCCACTGCGCCAAAACTATTGGACGCAACCACGCTGTAGTCACCTTCATCGGCAAGTTGCACATTGGTCAGCGTCAACGTCGCGTTCGTCGCGCCTGAAATCGCTTGCTGATTGTGCCGCCACTGAAGGTGAATTGGCGCCGCGCCCGTGAACGCCACTTGAAACGTAACGTTGCTGTCGGGTCGGGCGAGGAGGTCGTACCGGTTTGTTTGCAAGACGATCGGGCCGGTTACCCTCACCGGCTGCGCAAACACCCTCACAGGCGGATCAGCCTGCCGAACCTCCACCGAATAATTTCCAGCGTCACTTGCCTGCATGTTGGTGATCCCCAGTGTGGCGTTGGTCGCTCCGCTCACGGGAACCCCATCGTGCGACCATTGAAAGCTCAATGGTGGCGCGAGCGCAGCGTTAACGGTGAAACCAGCGGTCTCCCCTGCGTTAAGCGTCAGGGCGGCAGGCGCAATCGAAACGGCCGGCTCAAGCACCGTCAGAAATTGATTCGTCGCGGGCGCGTAAAGTTCCTCGACCACACCGCTGGGCCACTCCAAACGGACGATCTCGATGTTCGCTCCGCGGCCCACACCAAAGTAGGCGTATGGCGCGTTCTGGCTGCCATAGCCGCTGCCACCGGAAATCTCGCGCATCTGCCATCGGCTTTGCCCATCCACCGTCGCCTTAAGCCGCACCTTTGCACCAATGCCCGACCGGTTCGAACGCCGCCCGACGCACCGAACCGTGAGCCAGTTGTTGGCATTCCCGTCGTTGCGATAAAGCAGATTATTCTGGTCATTCAGAGTCGTGACAAACAGATCGAGGAAGCCATCATTATTGTAATCGCCCCACGCGCAACCATCTCCAATTGCACCGTCACCCACAACACTACCGGTGGTCATCCTGCTGAATGTCCCGTCGCCGTTGTTTCGATATAGAAAATCGTTCTGGCCCGGCCCGTTGGGCGGACCATTCGCCACGAACAAGTCCAAAAAGCCATCGTTGTCGTAGTCAACCCAGGTCGCTCCCCACGAATAACCGACGTCGTTCACGATCGGGCCATTTGTGATCGCCGTGAACGCGCCTTTGCCCTCGCTGTGGTACAGAAAACTCCGCTGATTGCGATTGGCGACGAACAAATCCATCAATCCATCATTGTCGTAATCTCCCCACGCGCATCCCTGAGAAGCTCCGATGTCGGAGACAATCCGTCCGGAGGTCATTCGCGTAAACGTCCCGTCTCCATTGTTGTGATAGAGAAAGTTGTTTTGGTTGAGGTTGGCGACGAACAAATCCAGAAAGCCGTCATTGTCGTAATCTCCCCACGCACAGCCGTACGAGGCGCCCCCGTCACTCACGATGCTTCCGGAAGTGACCTTCGAAAACGTGCCGTCACCATTATTGTGATAAAGAAAATTGTTCTGCCCTTGCTCGTTCGCGACAAACAAATCGAGGTGGCCGTCGTTATCATAATCACCCCATGCGCAACCGCGCGAGCTCCCTCCGCTCTGCACTACCGGTCCCGAGGTAATCTTCGTGAATGAGCCATCGCCGTTGTTTCGATACAACAAATCGTTGCCTCCGAGTCCGACCGCCGCAAACAAGTCCAGATAACCGTCGTTGTCATAGTCGCCCCAGGTCGCGCCTTCCGAGTTCGCATCCTCGGTGGCAATTGCTCCCTCCGTAATGCGTGTAAACGAGCCGTCCCCATTGTTCCGATAGAGATAGTTGAGCGGCGTCCCAAAGTTGCTCACGAACAGGTCCAGGTTGCCGTCATTGTCGTAATCGCCCCACGCGCAACCGGTTGAATCACCCCGATCCGTGACGACCGGGCCGTTGGTGATCGCAGTGAACTGTGCCAGAACGGGAAGCGCAGAAAACCGGGTCGCGATCGCCGTCGCGAACAACCAATGTTTGAGTTTCATCCTCATCTCAGGGTAACGACGCGGCAGACTCAACGCGTCTGTCGCGGCGTGACCAAACGATAGAAGCACTGGGCCTGTTCCGGGGCAAGTGGCGTTGAGTCGCGCACAACCGCCAGCCGGTTTGTGGAAGTGGCCGGCACGTCGGCAATGGGAATCCATGATTCGCCGTAAAGAGAGTCCCGCCGGAGCACGGTGTAGGTTTTGCCGGTCTTCGCGACAAAAGTGATCGACGCGGTTGGGGGTGAACCCTGGACGGTGACCCACTCGATGTGGAAATAAGTCTCCATGTCGAGGGGGTCGGTGCCCGCGAGGTACTCATTAAGATTGGAAACACCATCCAGGTCGCGGTCCCAGGCCGCGTCCAACGAGTTGGTCGCATCGAAATTGTGGAAGAGTTCCCATTCATCAGGCATGCCGTCGCCATCGTAATCGGCCAGAACGGTGATCACTGCATTGCTGCTTGGAGAACTGACGCCCGCACGATTGGTAACCACGACACTGAAATAAAATTGGTTTGTGGTCGGGGTCGCTCGCAAGTTGGTGAGCGTGAGAAATGACTCCGTGCCAATGACGACCAGGTTGGAAATATAGGAACTATCTCTGCGCCAGCGAAACGTCAGCGGCAAGGGATTGCCTTCCGCGCTCGCACTCAGAGTAATACTGCCGCCCGACACGACCGATTGACTCACCGGATGGAGTGTAACCACTGGACGGACCAGGACCAACAGCGCCGCCGCACTGCTCGACGACGAACCGTAGCTGTTCGACACCAACACGGAATAAGTCCCCTCGTGAACCATTTGCGCATTGGTGATCACGAGGCTGGCGTTCGTCGCGCCAGCGATTCCGCCCCCGTTGAACAGCCATCGGTAAGCGAGCGGCCCCGCACCGTCCGCCGTCACCTGAAACGTCGCGTTGCTGCCGCGGGCAACGGCGCGCGCCTGCGGTTGCTCGATAATAACGACCGGGCCGGAGATCGTCGCCGGTCGCGGAATCACCGACAGGCGTAGATCGGGCTGGGTGACGGTGACCGAATACTCTCCCGCGTGCGCCGCCTGCACATTGGAAATAACCAGCACGCTGTTGGTCTCCTCCCGTAGCACAATTCCATTTCGCCGCCACTCGAAGAGTAGCGGAGGCGGCAAAGTCGTCACGAATGCAAGCGACACCGTGGAACCCAGAGAAGCGGCCTGTCTGGCGGGAGAAATCGAAGCCACAGGTTCGGTCACATTAAGGAATTGTTTTGGCGCGACGTCCCTGAATTCCTGGACGAGTCCCGATGGCCACTCGATGCGAACCACCGCCGCGTTCGTCGCGTCCCCGAGACCGAAGTTCGCATACGGCGTTTGGCCGAAACCGATCCCGCCGGAGACTTCCCGAAGCTGCCAGCGCTCTGCCCCGCGAATGAAAGCCCTGATTCGCACCTTCGCGCCGATCCCATCCCGATTGGAAGTCGTCCCGATGCAACGCACCTTCAGCCAACTGTTCGAGTTGCCGCTGTTTCGGTAGAGAAAATTCGGGCGGCTGCCTTGCCAGTTCGGCACGAACAAATCAAGAAACCCGTCATTATTGTAATCGCCCCACGCGCCACCGGCGGAGTTCCCGCCGTCGTTCACCACGCTTCCGGTCGTCACTTTCGTGAACGTGCCGTCCCCATTGCTGTGATAAAGCGATTCATTTTGCCCGGAGCTGTTGGCGACGAATAAATCGAGGAATCCATCGTTGTCGTAATCGACCCACTGGCAAATCTCCGATTGCTCCGAGTCCGTCACAATTCGGCCCGATGTAATCTTCGTAAACCCGCCGCTGCCGCTGTTGCGGTAAAGAAGATTGGAACCAAACCGTGACACCGCCAGGTCGAGGTGCCCGTCGTTGTCGTAGTCGCCCCAGTCCGCCACAATCGCATTTCCAGAGTCGGACTGAAATGGCTCCGCCGTAACACGACCAAAGGTCCCGTCACCGTTGTTTCGAAAGAGAAAGCTCAAGCCTCCGTTGTTCGCCACGTAGAGATCTGGAAACCCGTCTTCATCGAAGTCGCCCCACGATCCGGCGATTGACGACCCGCCACTCGTCACCACCGGCCCGTTCGTGATGCGCGTAAATGTCCCGTCCCGATTGTTCAGCAGCAGTGCGTCGTTGTTGTTCGCGCCGTTGGCGATGAACACGTCAAGCCACCCATCCAGATTGTAGTCCGCCCACGATGGACTCCACGAAAGCGTGCCGGCCGCGCCCGCAAACGTCACTCTCGTGAACACGCCCCCACCCTCATTGCGGTAGAGAGTATTGACGCTTTGATTCGATACCAGGAGATCAAGATCGCCGTCATTGTCGTAGTCGGCCCACGCGCAACCGTAACCGCGATCCAGTGCGGGCGTCGCGTTCGTCACTTTAGTGAAAGTCCCATCACCGTTGTTTCGGTAGAGCGCGTTGAACGACGGGTTGTTCCCCACGAACAAATCGATGAAACCGTCATTATCGTAATCACCCCATGCGCAACCCGACGAGTCGCCGCCGTCCGTCGCCACAGGTCCCGTGGTGATTTTCGTAAACGCAGGATCAACATCCAGTGTCGCCGCCTGGCTCGTCGCAGCACCAACCGCGTTCGTCACAAACGCGCGGTAAGCGCCGGCGTGGTTCGGTGATACGTTCGTTAACGAGAGCGTCGTATTCGTTGCGCCGGCGATCGCACTGCCATTATGAAGCCACTGATAACTCAGTGGGGTTGATCCAGTGGCCGTAACCCGAAAGGTGACATTCGCGCCGAGGCTCACCGACGCTCCTTGCGGCTGCTGGGTGATCACTGGCGGTGTCCCCTGCGCGTGCGCCACATTTCCGAGCGGCAGCCAGCCAACAATCGCGAGCACACAACTAAATCGTTTGCAGCAGCGGAATGATCGGCCAGCCATGGCGCGACATTGCGCCGCTCCATTTCAGGCGTGAACGATTATGTGACAGCACGCGACCCGCCAGTGACAGAAACCCACTGCCCCGGGACAATCCGCTCACTCGAGTCGTGCCATCAATCGATCCAGCCCTTCCCGATACACGCGGCTCACAGTCAAGTGCGTTCCGTCCTCCAACGTCACGAGCGAGTCGCCGTGAAACAGCGGCTGCCACTCTTTGACTCGTTCCAGATTCACCAGCGCCGACCGGCTAATGCGCAGGAACTTTTTCGCTACCAGCCGCTCCTCGGCCGCATTCATCGTCTGCCGCAGCAGGTGCGACTTCCTGCCGACGTGCAGTCGGAGGTAATTGCCCTCCGCCTCAATCCAATCGATTTCATCCGGCTTGAAGAAAGTGACGCGCCCGGCATCGCGCACCGCCAGCCGGTCCCAATTCTGCGATCGTTGTTGCATCTCTTCCAGGAGCGCCACGAGGCGAGTCTGCTGCGATGCGCCGTCCCTTTCCCGAAGTTCCGCGCGCGCGCGCTCCACCGCATGCCGCAAGCGGTCATACTCAAATGGCTTGAGCAAATAATCCAGCGCATGAACCTCAAAGGCACGAACCGCGTGTTTGTCATACGCCGTCACGAACACGATCAGCGGCCAGCGTTTCATGGGCAACTCCGCCAGCACGCCGAAGCCGTCCAGCCCCGGCATCTGCACGTCAAGAAAGACGAGATCAGGCGAGAGCTGCTCGATGGAAGCGACCGCGCTCCGTCCGCTCGCGCATTCGCCCACCACTTCCACATCAGGCTCGTCCCGCAACAGCGTCGCGATCAACTCGCGCGCGGGCGGCTCGTCATCGACGATCAGAGCGCGAATCTTCATAAGACCGCTGGTGCCGCAACCACACGAAACGGAATTGAGAGTCGCGCGGTCACTCCTCCCATGACATTTCCGCTCAGGTCGAAATCATGATTCTCCCCGTATAATTTCCGCAGCCGCTCCTGCGTGTTGTTCAGGCCAATTTTTTCACGCCGTTCGCCGGACGCTTCCGCAGCCTCGGGGCTCTTCAACATCAGGCCCGGCCCGTTATCGGACACCTGCAACACCAAACGCCCGTTGTCTCGCGCGGAGCGCAGCTCGATTTGTCCACATGCCTCCTGCGGTTCAATCGCATGCCGAATCGCGTTTTCCACCAGCGGCTGCAGGATGAGATTGGGCACCGCCGCTTCAAGCGTCGAAGCATCGAACTCAATCTTCAACTGCAGTCGATCTCCAAAACGGATTTGCTCGATCTCCAGGTACCGCCGCAGAAACTCCATCTCCTGTTGCAGCGACACTTCCTGATGGTCGCTCTTCTCCAGCGTCAATCGTAGCAGATCGCCGAGGCGCGAGATCATTTTGTTTGCCGCCACGACGTCCTTCAGCATCAGAGAGGACACCGCGTTCAGCGTGTTGAAAAGAAAGTGTGGGTTCAGTTGCATTCGCAGCGCTTGCAGCTGCGCCTGGGCGAGTCGTCCGGCAAGTTCAATCGCTTGCCGTTCGCGTTCGCGGAACTTGCGGTAATAATCCCAGGCGTGCCACGCGCAGACCATCACAGCATACACCGCCAGGTTGTAGTGCGTGCGCGTCCCCAATAGTCGTCGCAATGATTCTTCGAAAACAACAGGCTTGGCCGTCCACCAACCTTGCAACACGTCCGCCGCGGCACACATTGCGGCATGTACACTGGCCAGCAACACACCCGCGCACACGTGGACCGCCAAACTTCGGGGCCATGACCGCCGCTCGAACCGGAACCTCCGACACGTCCAAAAAATGAGCGGCGCCAGCAACGCCCACTCGTACCAGTCGCCGAACGCCCAATACAGCGCCTGCCACCAACTCACCCCCCGATGGATCGACGCTGCCGAAAAATAAATTTGCGCCGCGAAGAAAAACCCCAGCGCCGTCGCAGTAACAAAAATGATCGCGGCGTGTCTCAGCCAGACCCACGTCTTCGGTCGGCTCGAGGGCAAGCACCCATCGGCCATACTTTCCATCGGTGCTCCACTCTGCCCCATCCCAACCCGCCGGTCAAATCCGGCAACGCTCGCTCACGAAGACACCTTTCCTCGGCACCGCGAACGCTTCGTCACGCAACAGCTCGCCGCGCAGGATTCTGGATATGGATTCTTGAAAGATCGAATCTGCTTCCAGCGTAGTAATGAATGCGAGTTCAAACAGAAATAAACAAAAGAATTACCAACTCGGACGACGGAGGTAATTATGCCCTGGATAAAGAACACTGGTTGCAAGTATCACTCTCAAGACACGAGTTACTATTGTGGCGGCGCTTGCGCCATGATGGTGCTGGCCGAGATTGGCGTCGGCTATGCAAGCCTTGATCAGGATGACCTGTATAACTCCAATCATACGCACAACGCGCGGTCCGGTTGGTACTCTGATCCCGAAGGAGTGAGATTCACGATGGTCGACCGCAAGCCCGCCTCATTCGCAAACACATTTGTAGTCTACAGGCAGGCGTCGGAGTCCGCCGGCTCCCAGAAGCTGGTTTACACCTTGCAGCATTACGGTGTTTCCCCGATCGTGTTAGTCTATGGCTGCGCGCATTGGATTGTAGTGTGCGGCGTTCAGACGGACGTAAACCCCGCGACAGGCCCCTACACGATCGAAGGTTTCTGGGTGAACAATCCGGTGTATGAGGACAACGATCCCCATGCTGGAGGCGACGTCTGTGGCTCGGGTGGTAGCCACGGCATCGAAAATCAATGGGTAAGTTACGCTACCTGGCAGAGCACGTACTTCACCGGCTGTGCCTACGATAGTACCGATGGTTCTTCGCAGTTCCTGAGTGTCTGCGACCCAGACGTCCCGGAAATCGCGGCCCCGCGCCGAGTGGAACCCATACGATATTTCGATGGTCGCAGTATAGCGGATCCGCGCAAGGTTGTTGAGGTGCTCAGGCAGGAGTTGAAGCGTTTCTCCCTGATTAAGGCGAAGCAGACTGCCCGGGTGGCGCGTGGCCGGTTTGGGACGCCACTATTGGTTCGCCGCCTGGACGTCGAAGGCCAATACTACTACCTGGTGCCGTCTATGGAAGGGAACAACATGATCGGTTACATGCAGGTAGATGCTGTGTATGGAAATCTTGAAAGTGTTTTCCCCTTCAAGCGCGCGATGCAGCCGTCTCAAACCGATCCACGCCAGGTCGTTAAGCGGTTGGCAGGCATGCGCATCGATTTACCTTGCGAGCGGGGGCGACTGAGGCTCATCAAGGGTAAATTCGACATTGACCGGACCCTCGTCTGGAAACCATGCCGGCAGGCATACTCTCCGCACCTGCCGTTTTGGAAAATCAATGCGGGTCCGTTCACATTTTATCAGCGTATTGATGGCCCGGTCTTTGCACAACTCACGCTTAACGGACGGGGAATCTGACGAGCGAACGAACGCGTGTGAGCCATAAAGCGATTCACGAGGCCGCGCTGGAGGCCTTTCGACTCCGTTACGCGGGCAGTCCGGTGAGGGAACCCGATATCGGCTCTCCTGCGCGCGTCGCACGTCTCGACCGATCAGGGGCGTATTTGCTCGTGCCCGTTCGCGATGCCATGGGGTTGCGGGCGATCGTGCAGCTCGATGCCGACACGCTGGCCTTGGAAGGCTTCGCTACTGTCGGCGATCCAACGAGCGGCTTTCTCATCGGCGCCGACGAGGCTCTTGAGATCGCGCAGCGATCACGACCGCAAACGAGCGGCTGGCTCGAGCCCTTCCTCGGATGGCGGCCTTGCCGGGAAAGCTTCGATAGCATGAGGCCGTTCTGGGTGATCAAACACGCTAATGGAACGCTGTTCGTCACTCAGAGCGCCGAACTCTTCGAGAACCTGACCATTGGCAAAGGAGGATGAACTATGCGCCGCGTCCAGTACACGTTGCTAAACGCAGTTCTCGCGCTTGTTGCAGCACTGCTCACGGGTTGCGTTGCGGACAATGTTCAAATCGTCCGGGCTCCGTTTATTTCGCCGGTCGTCGTACCTGCACCCGAGCGCTTTCTGATGAATGTGGCGGTGAAGAACTACAGTGAAACGCAGACGTCGCCGGATTTATGGTTGAGGGTCTATTCAGAATATTGGCCTGCCGCAACGCCTGCGCCGGGGCAACCACCTTGTTCCGAGGTGGAATATTTGCATGTTGGAACCCTGGCGCCGGGCCAATCATGGGCCCGCAGTGATTATGCGATCGATAGGGGCGGCCGCTGCCCGTGTATCAAGAATGCCTGTCCAGGCCACGTGTGGCTTAGCCTACACATTGCGCCAAATTATGGTCCGCATATATCCGGGAAAAATACGGCGCTGCATATCAATTGGTCTGCAAGCGGGGATCTGTCCGCGATGACCGTCAGCGAATTCTAATTTCAAGGATCGAGTCCGTCGGCTGATTGCGTCAGCGCTCGCACTACACCTTGACTGCACCAGCACTTTCGGTCACCGCACTTTTACCGCTTTTGTTGACAGTTGGCGAAACGCGATGCTTGAAAGAGGCCTTTTCCGAAGCGGATGACCGAAGTGCGGCCCAGCTTCACGGGGACGCGCACGCCTCTTTGCCGTCTTCAACAATCTTGAACAAACTGATGGCACTCTCGAACTGTGCCTGCACCGGCCGGCGACGCATAATGGGACGCCCGCTTCAAACCTGGCTAATTCTTCTTTTTTGCAGCCAACGCTTTTTTGATGGCCGGGGCGAGTCCAGGTCCTCGAGCCTCGTCGCCTTCGGCCAGGATAATGCCGCTGTCGCCATCCACGAGAAGAGCCATTGGGATGGAATGGACGCCATATTGCACGGCCAGGGCGGCTCTCCAGAACTTGCCGTCATAGACCTGTGGCCAGGGCATGTTGTTATCCTTCGTGAAGACGGCGAGTGTGGCTTTCGCATTTTCTCGATCCAGACTGATGCCGAGGATCTCCAGCCCCTGGGAGTGGTATTGCTTGTACGCCGCAGTAATATTGGGCACCTCAGCCTTGCACGGGCCGCACCAGGTGGCCCAGAAGTCGAGCAGAACTACTTTGCCTTTGAAGTCTCCCGGGAACTTGACGGTCTTGCCGTCCGTGGTTTTGACCTCGAAGGGGGGAGCCTTTTGGCCGGTCGCGTAAGCCACGTTCGGCTCTTGAGCCACGACGCGGGAGATGGACAAATTCAAAACCGCCCAGGCACAGGCCATGGTGATGAAATACGAAGCATTTAAAGTTTTCATGGGCGCAACCCTTATCATTTGGAGTTTGAGAATTTGAAACGTCTTATCGCAGGAAATCTTGTTAACACTCAGGAAATCAGGAGTCAGAATTCGCAATCCGCAGATTCCGAAAGAAGGCGCGTGTCTGAGTATCAATCCATAAAGCGATCCCGCCGGAGACCTCGCCAAGCTTCAGATCGTTTACTACCAGGCAGGGATGGACAGTGTCATTTACGAAAAGCCGCAATTTCATTGCGTGAATTTCGAGTCTCATTTGGGTCCAGGCGTCCACCTCAAGATCGACGTACGACTCGTACACGCCGGGAAACTCTTCGCGCAGTTTCTTCCAGCCGAAATTGGGTTGGGAAGCGTACTGGCACGCGTGATTTCGTTGGAGCTGGTTTTCATGCCGCCCATTTTTGGGGCGAAGATAAACGTGTTCGAAGCTTTTCATCTCATCGTCGATGTGAAATGCCAGGCCGAGAAATCCAGGCGTCGGCCCAGCGACTGGCCCGCCGGCCAGTTCGACTTCGATTGTTCCGTTCTTGAAAACCAATCCGGGAATCATCGCGAGTTCGCCGCCAGGACCAGGCGTATTTGCGGGAAGACCGGAAAGCTGGAGCGCTCGGCGACCGCGATGCTCAGCCATCGCTGCGCTGCAACCCTTCCGGATGAGGTGGTCTGGAGAGTCCAGCGGGATGAGGCGCGAGTTCTCGGCTGCGATCAGATCAATTTGAAAGGGACTGATCGCCGCCATGGACGCGAGAGCGCTCGCAGAAAGAAACTTCCGACGAGCAAGCGAATACGAATTGTTCATAGTTCACCTGGAAACACCCGCCGCGCCGAGAAGGTAACAAACCTTCAATCTTCCTTTCTCAATTCAGCCCTGAAAGGGAGCTGAGGACTCGGCATCGTGACAACCGTTCCCTTCCATTCTCCCGGTGCTTCCGCCAGCGATGAAATGCTTACAGGCTTCCCTTTTCGGTAATGAACGATTTGAAGTTCGCCAAATGGAGCGCACGGGCCGCTTCCGCCAATACGCAAATCGAACCACAAACGAAATGCCTTCTGGTTCCATTTACATTGACAAATATTTTACAATTCTCTTATACGCGCGTGACAATTGAAATCTTACATCGGGGCACAAAAGGATAATGAGAGATCATCTAGCGATCGTTTTTGCATCCTTTGTTTTTTTCTCCTCCTGGCCTGGCTCAGCGCACCCGCCTTCGGCTCTCGTCATCGACCCGCAAAGGACAAATGTCTATTTCGCATATTGGGGAGGCACTTGGAAAATCGACAACAATGATAAGCTGGAACGCATTCACTCAAACGATTTCCATTGGCTTGCTCTTGATGTGACGAGCCGCTTTACAATCACCAACGCAAATTTCCCTTTGATAACTCCGCTAGGCTCCAAGCCTTCGCTTTTTGCATTCTCCGATTTTCCAGGCACGTTTGATACCAATGGTTGCCTTTATCTCGCGCCTTGGTCACCCGGAAGAATTCGATTGGAAAGGATACCGCCAGATGGAAAAAGAGAGAAATTCGTGGATTCGCCAATCAATCCGCGATTGGCTCGCAAACCGAATAGACATGAGGGCGGTATTATTGCCATCACAACCGGGCCAAGCGGACAAGTTGTCGTTTCGGATGGAGCCTCCATCTGGATAGTATCCGGCAGCGGAGTCGTCACTCCATTTGCCGAGAACATCATCGTTAGCAATTGCGCGGAGGATTTACCGGCGGAATTGCCGAAACCTCACATTCGCAGTTTGGCGGTTGGCGCGGGAGGTGAAATCTATGCCGCTGCCACCGGATGCCGCGCTACTTTAAGGATTATGCCTTCAGGCGCTGTCACTACTGTGCTGCGTTCAGAAACCCCATGGACGCCTTGCGCCGTGGTTGAGTCAAACGGCGATCTTTACGTAATGGAGTATGACAATGCCGTGGCTGAATGGCCGCAGGATGGCAGACCACGAATTCGAAGATTGAGCCGTGGGCGTCAATTGGAAGTTCTGGCTGTGATGGAAAAAGCTCCGGAAAGAAAGCGGTAAAAGTTTCGAGTCCTACCGTTGGAATCTTTCGCGATCAAGCCTGCGGATTATGAAAGATGATCCTCCAATCACCGTCGAATCTGGACTAGTGATTTTCATTAGTAAAACGCCCGCTGAAGGTGAAAAGGTAACACGTTCTTTTTCAAACTTTATTTCCGAGCCGGTTTTGCTTTGAGGTTGGAAAAAATGCCTGGAGAACCGCTTCCCATGAAAAGGCCGACTGATCCGGTGGTGTTAGTTGTGAGAAGGTTAGTGACGAGCAGGCACGGCATCGTCGAGTTATTGACGAAGACGCGCACCTGCGCAGGGCTGACTTCGATGCGGGCATGAAACCATACTCCCGAGTCCGCGGGGGGAAGAGAGACGGAGTTTTCATATGTGCCGGGTTTCTCACGACGCAGCCGCTCCCATCCGTACTGTGGAAGAGCGACGTATTGCACTCCGCGACCTCCATTGACCGGATCCTCTGGACGGTTTTGCGGGCGAAAATAAATCGCGCTGTAATGCTGGGAATCCTGCACCCAGAACGCGAGTCCCACGTGTCCTGTAAATGCCGCGATGTCAGCCTCGATCACGCCTTCTGATAAGGTGAACCCTTCGCGCCACCCGATGCCCTGGCCAGGTTGCGAATCAAAATCGACTGCCGATTGGCCTTGATGAACCACTGACCGAACATTTCGTCCATCTACAAGCCAACGGTTGCGCCGAACTATGTCGTCGGGACGGGCCATCAGCCTCTGTATTGCTCCACTTCGCGCGCCGATGAGCGTAGTGATAGTGGTCGCGCCGCCCATGATCAGCACGAGCACAACAGCAGCAGCTATCTTCACCTTTGCCCAGGTAAAGGCGCTGAGAGCAGATCCGGCCAGCGATGTTGCAGAACTTGTGGCCGCAGTGTGTCCGAGGGCGGCCGAACTGACTGAGGCAACGAGCTCTGTCGGAGGAAGTGTGAACGTCGCTGCTGTCAATCCCGCGGACAGCGCCGCCAACACGACATGAGCGCCTCGTTTATTCAGACGTTCGCGCAATTTTTCCAAAGCTCGCCCGGTGCGCATCTTTGCTGCTGCCTCCGTCGTGCCCATTGCGGCACCCACCTCTGCGAAACTCCGGTTCTCGAGGAAACGCATGAGAATCGCGTCCCGATCCCTGCGACTGAGAGTATCCAACGTTTCGAACACCAATGGGCTTAAATCCTCACAGGAAATCGCCTCCTGATCCCTCGAACAATCGTTGAAGCTTGCCATCGCAGCCTCCTTTTCGTGTCGAGCGCGACGTTCCTCATCACGCAGGAGTTTGCCTGCGGCAAACCGCGTCGCGCGATAAAGCCAGCCGGCGAGAATTGTCCGATCCGAAAGAGACCTGGCCTTTCGGGCGAGAGCAATAAAGACCGCATGAGCCACTTCGTCGGCCCAATCTGCGTTTCGCACTCGCCGAAGCGCAACTGCATAGACCATTCCGACGTGGCGCCGGACCAATTCCCTGAATGCCTCGTCCGATTGGGTTTCGCGGAAGCAGCGGAGCAACTCGATGTCGTTCACGTCGTTCAGTCTCTAAAGAAACACCCGCGGAGATCGAAAAGTAACATCGTCACGATCTTTCGTGTTGAGGGTGGTTTGCTTTCCTGTCGCATTGTCGACGTAGTAAAACATTCCTCCGCTTCTCTGGAAGAGTCTGAATCTCTGCTTCATAACTTTTCATTTTAAGCAGAGCAGTTTGGCAGTTAAGCGGTTTGCGGACGAACTGTCGAAGTGTTCTTGTCGGACAATTACTCGGCAACTCTTGCCGTTGACACTTTTGTTGACAGTTCGGCTCCGAAGCTTTCAAACCCCTTGATTGGCGGCATCCCAGGATGGAGCCAATGGTCGGGATTGAACCGACGACCGACGGTTTACGAAACCGTTGCTCTACCACTGAGCTACATTGGCCTCCACAGGCCCATTATTATCCGTCGAAATCGCCTTGTCGCAAGTCATTTTGCGGTGTTTGCTGGCCCCGGCATTTTCAATGCGATCTGATTTCAGACAACCTGCCATGCCGCCCCTGCAAACTCTTCGAGTATGCTGAATTTGTACGAAGCGATTCGCATGAATCCGGGCTACAACAAGCTCGAGATCGGCGATTTCCTGTTCGCCGAATACACCTGCGGCGTCAGCGCGGCGAAACTCGCGAACTGGACGGATACGGATTATCTCATGCACGTCGTCACTGGCGCGAAGACGTGGCATACGACCGATGGCGTTTGCAAAGCTAATCCAGGTGAAACGTTGTTCGTCAAGAAGGGCGCCACCATCGTGGAGCAGCATTTCGAGAAGGATGTCTGCCTGCTGATCTTTTTCATTCCCGACCCGCTCGTGCGCAACACGGTGAGGGAAATGAGCAGCTCGGCCGTCAAAACTTTCCGCGTTGAACCAATAAAATCCGCCGCGCGCGTGGAAAATGATGTTGGACTGTCCGCGTTCTTTCAATCCATGCGCACTTACTTTTCCGGGAAAGAAAAGCCCTCCGAACCGTTGGTGCGGCTCAAGTTGAAGGAGTTGATCACCGGTATCCTCACGAGCGGAAAGAATCCTGCTCTGGCCACTTACTTTCGCAAGATCGGTGAACGCGACACGCCGTCAGTCGCGGAAATCATGCTCACGAATTTCCGCTACAATCTCTCGCTGGAGGAATATGCGAAGTTGTGTCATCGGAGTCTGTCCTCGTTCAAGCGCGATTTTCAAAAGGAGTTTTCCGAAGCACCGGGCAAATGGCTGCTGCGTAAACGCCTCGATCATGCCGCCGGCGCCTTGCGTAACTCGAAACGAAACGTCACGGAGATCGCGCTTGAAAGCGGCTTCGAGGACGTCTCCCATTTCAGCCGCGTGTTCAAGGAGCGTTTCGGCGTCCCGCCCATGGCTTACCGGCGCAATTCCCCAGTCGGTATCTGACAAGCGTTTCTTCTCCTCGGTGCGGCGAGCCTCTCGCGCTCCACCGGTGCTTCACCTGACCTTTCCAGTCAAAAAATTGGACTGCGCAGCAAAGCGCGCTTCATCCCCATCCCGCATGCTGTCATCAGTTGAATTGGACCAGTAATCCCGTTCGAACGGAAAAACAGATGAAAAGCAACGAAAACGTCATTGATGTGAAGGACACAGACTATTCCGCGCAGAAAATGCAGCGGTCTAACACGACGACCATCCCGAATCTCCCAGCCATCAAGGTCAAACAGAAGGCGACATGGGAATCCGGCGATTTCGGGCAAATCGCCCGCAGTATCGAACACGTCGCCGAGGAGTTCATGGCGCGGCAATCTCTATCCAGCGGCTCGCGAGTGCTCGACGTGGCTTGTGGCACAGGGAATCTGGCGCTCATCGCTGCGCGTCACGGGTGCGAGGTGTACGGCATCGATATCGCCGCCAATCTGGTTGAGCAAGCGCGGGCCCGCGCCACGAAAGCGGAACTGCAAATTGATTTCAGGGAAGCCGATGCCGAGGCGTTGCCGTTCCCGAACGCCCGGTTTGATCTCACCGTGAGTATGTTTGGCGTCATGTTCACGCCGCAACCTGATCTTGCCACCGCCGAGTTGTGGCGTGTGACGAGGCCTGGCGGTCAGATCGCTCTCGCCAACTGGACGCCTGAGGGTTTCCTCGGGAAAATGTTCGACGTCTTCAAAAAGCATCTGCCGCCGCCCCCGACTGGCATTCCATCGCCGATGAGTTGGGGCGACGACGCGACGGTGCGGGCGCGGTTGCGAAACGGCTTCACCCACGTGCGGCTCACGCGTCGTATTGCCATGATGCGTTATCCGTTTCCACCGGCGCAAACGGTCGAATTCTTCCGCCAATATTACGGGCCAACTCAGAAGGCCTTCGCATCACTGGACGCGACCGCGCAGGCAGCCTTGCGACAAGATCTGGTGGACCTTCAGACAGCCCGCAACACCGCGAAAACTCCGGGCACGACCGAAGTCCCTGCGGAATACCTCGAAGTCATCGCGACGCGCAACTGAACGACTTCGCGTCTACAAAAACGGCCGTCGCTCCGCCGTTGAAACCATCGCGGTGACGGCTCCGTCAAATCGGTCTCGCCGGAACGACGCTGAATCCTCCGGCGAAATCGTCTTGTCGCAAGTCGATTTGCCGTGTTTTCTAACCAGCAGCGCACCGATGACGAGCACCGCACGTATTCAACTCGCGCCTCCCGGCGCCGGAATTCCAGCACTCGAAATTACTCTCGCCAAAATCCTGTTTGCTTTCTTCCGCGCTCGGAAAACTCCCGAGTGGGCAACAAACCATTTTCGCGCCGAAGCCGGAACTATGCTCGGCCTCGCTCGCAGCCTGGGCCCGGAGGCCGTCAATACCCGCGTCCTCATCCCTCGCGTCATCGGCATCGAAGACAGCAGCCGCCATTGGTCGGTGCTCATGACCCTCGATCACCTCGTCATCGTCAACACTGCGATCCTTGAGATCATTGAGCACCTCGCCATCGAGCGGTTGTACATCCGCCACGTGTCCACCGCCGCCGTGAAACCATTGCCGCACCAAACCCTCGAAACCATCAACCGCTTTGCGAAAACGACGCAGACTTATGTTGACCGCGTCTCCCGCTTCAAAAACCTCGCCAGCCACGCGCGCCATCCGCACCCGTGGTTCGGCTCGATGGACGCCCTCGGCTGGCACTGGCTGGCGAGCCTCCATCACACCGTTCACCGCCGGCAAATTCAAAGGATCGTCGCCCATGCAAAATAATCCCTGGACCCGCCGCCACTTCCTCGCCGCGTCTGCGATCGCCGGCGTCGCTCTCTCCACGCCGCGCCTGTTCGCCGCCGAAGGCAAACGCTATCGCGCCGCCATCATTGGCCACACCGGCGCGGGCGATTATGGCCACGGCCTCGACGTCGTCTTCACTGGCCGCGACAACATCGAAGTCGTCGCAGTGGCCGATCCCAACGACGCTGGCCGCGCCAAAGCCAAACAGCGTTCGCGCGCGCAACGCGATTATTCCGACTACCGCGAGTTGCTCGCCAAAGAGAAACCCAACCTCGTCAGCGTCGCCATGCGCTGGAGCGATCCGCATCACGCGATCTGCAAAGCCGCTCTCGAAGCCGGCGCGCACTTGTACGTCGAAAAACCTTTTACGACCGCCCTCGCCGAAGCCGACGAACTCCTCGCTCTCGCTGACAAAAAGAACCTAAAAATTGCGGTCGCCCACCAGATGCATCTCGCGCCCGTCATCCAGGCGCTCAAGCAAAAACTCAGCGACGGCCTCATCGGCGAATTGCTTCAACTCCGCGCTCACGGCAAACAGGACAGCCGCGCCGGCGGCGAGGACATGATCGTTTTGGGAACACACCTCTTCGACCTCATGCGATTCTTCGCCGGTGACCCGCTTTGGTGTACCGCGCAAATACTCCATCGCGGCCGCGAAGCCACCAGAGAAGACGCCCGCGCCGCCGGCGAAAAAATCGGATTCGTTCTCGGCGATGAAATTGAAGCGCAGTTCAGCTTCCAGAACGGAGTGCACGGCACGTTCACGAGCCGCGCCGGCAATCGCGAGACCGCCGCCCACTGGGGCATCGAATTCATTGGCAGCAAAGGCGCGGCGCGCATCCTCGCAGACATTGCCCCCCGTGTCTTCGTCCGCTCGCAAACGCCGTGGTCCGATGCTGGGACAAAAATCGAATGGTCCCCAATGACATGGGAACCCGCCGACTTCAAACCAAGTGTCGACGCCGCCAACGCGCTCATGATCGACGACCTCCTCGCCTCAATCGAAAAAAACCGCCAACCAGCCTGCAGCGCCCACGACGCCACCAAAGCCATCGAAATGGCGATGGCCATTTACCACGCCGGCCTTAACCACCAACGCGTCACCCTTCCGTTGAAACGACGCGATCACCCGTTAGTGCGAGCGTAGTCGCGAATCTCTCAACTGAATCAGTGCCGTTTGAAAAACTGCACTGCTCTCTCATGCTTCTCGGCCGCTCCGCGCGTCTTGAATGTGCCAAGATTTCTTCGCTGGCCGGTCTTTGGATTCACCTTTCGAGAGTATAACCGATATTCACCCGATTTAATTCTCCTGATCATTCTAGCTCCCTTTCTACAAGGTTCCGATTCCCGAACAAGGTACGGTACACCAACAATCCAGCCGTTTCAAAATCCCGTCCGCACGCGGCCAACCATTAAAACATCGCCTTCGTGATACTCCAAATTCGCCGACGAGCGTCTCTTAACCTTCGGTCGCCCTCAGCGTAACTGCATAAAAGCCGGTCTCGCTCACACGATCAACGTACACGGTGGCGGTGGAACCCGTGCCAATAAGATTCGTACTGTTAGCGACGCCATCGCGCGTCGTGGCAAACGGTGTAATCGCCCACTCACTGCCCATCGCCTGCCGAAAGCGCACCTGATGTCCCGCGTTTTGCAAAGTCGGGAAGCGCAATTGCAATCTCGGGCCGGCTCCGGTCTGAACGGCCAACGCGCCGACCGAATAACGCAGGCCTGGAATGTCGATGCGAAGCGTGTTGACGCCGTCAAAAGTGTTGGCATAGCGCGCCAACGGCGAAACGGCCGGCCCCCCCAGCACGTTCCCGTTGATGGCGAACCTTGAGCCGTGGCAAGGACACACGCTCGCTCCTGCGGTACTGCTGAAAGTCGGCACTACGCAGCCCATGTGAGTGCATCGAGTGCTCAACGCAAAAAACTGATTTCCGCTTCCCCGGTTGACCAGAATGGGAAAAAACGCTCCCGAAGGAGGGTTGGTCAGAGCAAGTCGCACAGAGCCATTGACATTCTGCAAAGCGGGAAAATCGCCGATCCTAAGCTGGAGCACGCCGACGCCGCCGGCAGTCGCCGGGGACGGATCTGCCACGGCGGTGGCCAGCCAGGGCTTGCCGAACAGGGAGGAAGACGCAGTCCCGAACCAGACAATCTTTACAAAATCACGTCGAGGGATCCTGGAATTCGGGCACGCGAACCATTCGCCGGACAAACCATTTAATGACGAATCGGCCATACTGCATCATCAGCGGAGAGTTGATGACTAAACGATTGGATAACGTGACGGCGAACTGTTGGCAAGAGCAACGTGGCAGAGTGTTCAGTCTCAGTCGGAATCAGTAAATCAGTATGGTGCGAACAGTGATCACTTCCCCGGGCACCGTCTCGCCGGGAAAGGAAACTTTCGCTTTTCGTCCTTCTGCGAAGCGCGCACCGCATCTAGATAGCGACTGATGGCGCGACGTTGCTCGAGGAGCCGGCCGCGCTCGCGGCGCAGCCGTAGTTGCACCAGCGTTGGGCTCTTCAGGCTCCCAAGAGCTTCCAGGTTTGGTACGCCCGAACAAAGGCATTGCTGCAGCGCCGCCACGATCTCTTCCCAGGCCGAATTGTCGCGTGGCTTTTGCAAACACGCGTCCGCTCCCGCATCCACGCAACGCTGAAAATCGCCGACATTTTCGGTACCACTAAACACGGCCACCGGCGGGCGCCTGTGTGCCGGTTGCTTGCGCCGCCAGAGCAGGAAGTCGACCGCTGTGCCCTTCCCCAAATCGAAATCCAGCAGCACCAGGTCGGCTTCGGGATAATCGTGTCTGTTCTGGAAACGTTCGTCCCCGCTGACGTAGTCAACGGCTTCGTCAAGGCTGTCGACGATCGATAAATGAAACGTGGCAAGAGCCTTCTCGACCAGCAATTCCATCATCCGGCGGTCGTCCGCGTTGTCATCCACATACAACAACGTGGGGATTCTATGGCTAGTCCCCAGCTTCATACCGACACCATCAGCCGGCAACTCGCAGGGAGGAAGTCAGGTGCTCACCCGCCCAGGGCCGCTGCCCACACACAATACCTCAGTTGCAAAACTCCTTCGACCGCTTTTCATTACAGGCGAAGCTCAAGAGCACGCTCCCGCTATATCCATCGGCTTGGGAAGGGGTGCAACAGTCGAGATGGATTGCCTTTCGCAAGACTCAAACCCGGCGATTCGGGTCTGTTAACCTTCGGTCGCCCTCAGGGTGACGGCGTAAAAGCCAGTCTCGCTCGCGCGATCAACGAAGACAGTCGCCATCGACCCCGTACCGGTAAAAACCGTACTGGTAGCCGCGCCATTGGCGGTGATGGCAAACGGCGTAATCGCCCAGGCGCCTCCGATCGCCTGACGAACGCGCACCTGATACGCCGCGGTTTGCAAAGTAGGAAAGCGCAATTGCAACCTCGGGCCGGCTCCGGTTTGAACGGCCAACGGAGTGATCGAATAGCGCAGGCCCGGAATTTCGATGCGAAGCGCGCTGACGCCGTCAAACGTGTTGACATAGCGCGTGAGCGCCGCGGGGGCCGGCCCGGCCAGCACGTTCCCGTTGATGGCATATCTTGAGCCGTGACAAGGACACACGCTCGCTCCCGCGGAAGTGCTGAAGGGCGGCACTACGCAGCCCTGATGAGTGCATCGAGTGCTCAAGGCAAAAAACTGATTTCCACTTCCGCGGTTGACCAGCACGGGATAAATCGACCCGTTGCTGGTCAGAACCAGGCGCACGGAGCCATTCACATTCTGCAAGGCGGGGAAATCGTTGATGTTGAGCTGGAGCACGCCGGTGCCAGTGGCAGCTGGCGACGGTGCTGCCAAGGCGGTCGCCAGCCAGGGCTTCCCGAACAGCGACGAAGACGCAGCCCCGAACCAAACAATCTTCACAAAATCACGTCGAGCGATCCCGGAATTCGGGCAACCGAACCATTCGCTGGACAAACCATCTAGTGACGAATCACCCATACTGCACCCATCAGCGGAGAGTTAATAACTAGACAGTTTGATAACGCGATGGCCAGGTCTTGGCAAGAGGAAGGTGGCAGCGGCGCCGAGGAGCTGTCCAGGATTTCATTCGTTCTCTTTTACCACAGAACGGGGCACCCACCCCAGTTGGATTGAATCCTGGCTGCGCTTTAATCGCCGACGCTGGAGGTTAGTTTCAATTCCAAATGGAGGTACAAAAATGAAAAATTATCTGCTTAACAATTGTTGGCTTAAAACACTCTTAATATTCGCACTCCTGACCGTCGCGCCGCCGCTCTTCGCCGCTGCTCCGTACACTCAAGTCACCGAAGTATTTCCGTCTGACCCGTCAGCGAACCAGTTTTTTGGCTTGGCTGCTGCTATAAGTGACGATGTCGCCGTGGTGGGCACTCCCCTCACCATCAGCGGCGCTGCCTATGTCTATGCCAAAACCGACGCCGGCTGGGTTTTCCAGCAAAAGCTCGTGCCAAGCGATGCCGCCAACCAGAACCCTGGCAATCAGTTCGGGTGGGCCGTAGCTGTGGCTGGGGACACAATTGTCGTGGGCGCGCCGCGCCGGCGGGTTGGCGACGGCAAAAACGGCGCGGTTTATGTCTTCAAGCGATCCGAGACAGGAACGACCTGGGCGGAGCAGGCCATCATCACCTCCCGCACGTCCAGGCCATTCGGGCAGAGCGTCGCGCTGCGGGGCGGCACGCTCGTGGTCGGCGCTTTGGAAGACCGTTTGAGCTTCGGGGGCGTGGCCGATTCAGGGATGGCCTTCGTTTTCAAGCGCTCCGGCGATGAATGGATCGAAGAGGGAAACCTGATGAGCAGCGACATTCCGGATCGAAACCGCTGGGGAGTTTCCGTCGATATCAAGGGAAATACTGTTGTCGTCGCCACAGCAGAAGATCCTTCTGGTGGAGGTCCTGTTTACGTTTTCTCCCGTCAGGGCTCCAGTTGGACGCAAGACACCAAACTCTCTCCTGGCGGGAAAGCAGTGAGCCTGTGGGGAGCCAGCCTGGCGGTGGGCGGCGGCGGGGTGTCGATCTACGAACACGTCGGGCCAAATTGGCAGCTCCGGCAGAGCCTGCCGGTTGGTAGCGGCGAACAGTACGTCGCCCTCAGAGAGGACCGTCTGCTAATCGGCGAGCACAGGACGGCAGGAACCGGCGTGGCCTATCTTTATGGGTTCGATGAAGAGACGGGGCAGTGGACGCTGAATCAGACACTCGTGCCAGCGGACGGGCAGAGCGGTGACCTCTTTGGTGTCGCCGTCAGCCTGAGCGCCACCGCGGCGATTATCGGATCTCCGCGCCATTTCCATTCGCCGAACCCGCAATCGGGTGCCGCTTATATCTACGAGCCTTGATCGAACACACTAATCGGCACCGCCCGTTTCTTCTGGAAATCGTCCAGGTCCAAACGGGCGGTGCATTCCTGTAATTCGTGGTTTCAGAAATCGCAACTTCACTCCCCACTTAATACGCTTCGCGTCGAATGGCGACGCGGCGGACGGAACATAAATTTACTCTTTTGCAAATCTCGCACGGCGTTTGGGGGCTTGTCCTCATCGCCATCCTTTGGCCTTTGAACTGGTTCCTGCCGGGCCTCCGCACCGCCTACCTGTTTTTTCCGCTTTGGCTCGGCTACATTCTCGCTGTCGACGCGCTTGTTCTGGTTCGCAGCGGCACATCCTTGCTCACGCGGTCTCGTCGCGATTTCGTCCTGTTGTTCGTTCTTTCCGCCCCCGCCTGGTGGCTCTTCGAAATCATCAACCAGCGCACACACAATTGGGAATACCTCGGCCGCGAACACTTCACTGACCTGGAATATCTCCTTCTTTGCTCCGTTTCCTTTTCCACCGTGATGCCGGCGGTCTTCGAGACTGCCGAGTTGGTCTCCACGTTCCGGTGGATAACTCGCTGTGCATCCGGCCCGCGAATCGGGCGAAGCCCGCGCGCGCCGCTCATGCTTTTTGTCGCTGGGGCGCTATCGCTCGCGGCCGTCTGGATTTGGCCGCGCCACTGTTATCCGTTGATCTGGCTTTCCCTTGTCTTTCTGCTGGAACCCATCAACCTCTGGCTCGGGCGCAGCCATTTCCTGCAACAGCTTCGCCAGGGCGATTGGCTTACTGTTGTGAGCTTATCGTTGGGAGCCTTGATCTGCGGCTTCTTCTGGGAACTCTGGAACTATTACTCTTATCCCAAGTGGATTTACCACACGCCCGGTGCCGAGTTCTTCCACATTTTCGAAATGCCGCTCCTGGGCTATGGCGGCTATCTCCCCTTCGCCTGGGAGCTCTACGCCCTCCGCAATCTCGTGTGGTCCAACAACAACTCCTTTCGCGTTTAGAGCCGGCCACGCGGTGTCTGCCCCCTCGCGCAATCGCACCGCTTCTATCGCGTCCGTACCCAACCCTAATGCGATTTCAGTTCAGTTCCTTGATGAAGATATTCTTAAACTGCATCAGGGCGGGCGGGCTGTTCCATTTACCATCGCGTTTGCCGCCGTGATGCTGAAGCCCGATGCGACCACGCTCAGGCAGGCTCGGCAACTCCGCGCCCGCGATCACAGTCTTGCCGTTCAATACCACTGTCACCGTCTTCCCGCGCACCGTTATTTCATAACGATTCCATTCTCCGACCGGTTTGTCTGCCTGCGTGCGCGGTGTCACCGCGGCGCGCAATTCCGGTGGCGTATTACGGTCCATTCGGATGCCGTACATCTCTCCCGAACCGATCGGCCAGCACCAGATGTTCACTTGGTGTTTGCCTGAACCGCGCACCAGAATGCCCGAGTCGGAATCCGGCAACGCCATGCGCATCTCTTTTCCCTTCGTATCCCGCGCGTGTGTGCCATCGGGCAAAATGTAAGGCACGTTTGGATTCACGTAGGGCGTCTCTTTGATGCGCCAATCGATCTGCAGCACGAAATCGCCAAACTCCCGTTCGCTCCATAAACTCTTGTCCCCGGTTGCTTCGCTCTCCGCGTCGTAATCGATCACTCCATCCATGACCTTCCAGTGCCCGTTATCCCCCTGCGGCACTTTCCAGTTGGAAAAATCCTTCCCGTTAAACAGCGCCGTGAATCCCGCCGGCGCCTGACCCTCGCTTCCGTACGCGACCAGGCCCAACATCCACAAATTGACAATCAACACCATGATCGTTCGTTGCATATGACTCCTCTGGTTAGTTGTTCGTCGTTCGGGCTTTAGCCTGTCGCAGACTCATTTCAAGGAAAACGAACGACAGCACTTTTCATAGCCGCAGTGGTAACAGTTGGTTTCGGCGATGTCCATCGTGGCTTCGGCTGACATCCGAATCTCTGTCCTTCGGTCCCGGCGTACTTTCCTGTTGACTTGCAAGCCGCCGCTCATACTGTCGCGACCTTGGAGCCTGGCCGCTTCAGGGAGCGCGGCGTTTCGTTCCGGTTCACCTGGGGCGGCGGGGTTTAACCAATCAAGGAAATCATAACAAAGGATGCTTCATGAAAAAACGTTACTCCCACTCTCTTGGCGGTCTGATCTCTGGCCTCGCACTCCTGGCCGCATCCATCGTTCCTGTCCGCGCAAGCTGTGTCCTCGATGGCAGCTTCTACGCGGGCGGTACTGTGACATGGGGCGGCCAGTATATTCTCGCTGCTGCCACACAAAGCGACGGCAAAGTCCTTTACGGAGGCTATTTCAGCCTCACATACAACGGTGTTAATTATGCCAATATCGTCCGTTTCAACACCGACGGCTCTGTCGATATCTCCTTCAACCCATCGCCAGACCACGCCGTTAGGACCATTCTCGTCCAACCGGACGGAAAGATCATTATCGGCGGCCACTTCAGCACCGTCATGGGTTACAGCAAGCCTAATCTCGCTCGCCTTTACTCCAACGGCGTCCCCGACGGCTTTCCTGCATCTGCCCCCAACGGTGCTGTTTATTCGCTGGGCCGCTTCAGCGATGGCAGGATCGTTGCCGGCGGATCTTTCACCGCCGTAGGCGCTTCCCCTTGCACGCGCGTGGCCTGCTTCCAATCCGGCGGCGCGCATGTCACTAGCTTCAATCCCGGCATTGTTGGCAATATCGTTTGGGCTATCGCTGTCTATCCTCCCGGCGTTCCCAGCGCTGATAGCGTCATGATCGGCGGCGAGTTTTCCCAGGTCAGTTCCCTCAACCGCGTCAACGTCGCCCGCCTCAACACCTCGGGCGCAATCGACACTTCCTTCGACATGGGTTTTAATCCCGTCAACGGCATCGTCTATGCCCTCGCCACCGATTACGCCACCTTCAACATCTACGGCAACGAATGGCAGGAGAAAGTTTACATCGGGGGCGCCTTCACCTCTCCGCGCACCTACTTCACGCGCCTCGCCCACTCGGGCGGTATCGACAGCAACATCGAAGGCTCGACCACCGACGGCATCGTCAGGGCCATCCGAATTCAGGCTAATCATGGCGTTCTGCTCGGCGGCGACTTCGCCCACGTTCCCTGGCCGGACCGCAGAGGCGTTGCCCGTTTCTACCCCGGTGGCGCCGAGGATGGCAGTAATATCAATGACCTTTTGCGCCTCAGTGCCTGGTCCGATTGCGGCGGCTGCAACGTCGGCGGTAATGTCAACGCCCTCGCTCTCGGCCCGAGTGGCGAGATCTATATAGGCGGCGGCTTCACCGGCTTCGAAAACACAAGCTGGCCTCATTTCGCCCGCCTCTTCACCAATTGGTAACCAATCGGAAACCCACGCGACGCGAGAAACGAGAGTTTCTCGCGTCCCTCATCCTTGTCGCTTTTCAAATCTCAATTTCAAATCCTCACATTGGCGCATCCCGGGCATTTCGAATGGAGCGTCAATTGCGCCTGCAGTTATGGAGAGGCTACAAGACGGCGCCGTGCAACACGTCGCCCTACCGTTTGCATTGCTGCTCCCACCACACGAATCAAGATTCAATGAGATGGGGACTCACATTCCGTGACATAGGCAAGAGCCTCTGTATTTTCGGGTCACCTTCGTTTCTGTGTGAATCTGCCGATGGTACTTGAGTGAGATTTATTGGGGTTTTTGCATGGCTGACGCTCGTTAGCGCGATGAGCGGGGCCACGCTGAGCAACCCGCGACGGGTCGGCACGGGCTTCGAGTTCTCGATCGTCGGAGCGTCGAACGCCATTTACGCCATCGAAGCGTCATCAGACCTCCACGATTGGACGCTGGTGGCAACGAATCGACAATTAGGAGAAGTGCGCACGATCTTGATGCCTGCCAGTGCCCAGGAAGAGTTTTATCGGGTGCGGCTCCTCCAGCCGTTATTTACAGGGGCGCTGGGCGTGCGCGAGTCGCTGGAGGCGGCGGGCTCCGGCCTTCGTGTGGACAGCTTTGACTCGCGTGATCCGAATTACAGCCGTCCAGATGGCAGCTATGATCCGGCAAAGGCGCGGGATCACGGGGACATAATAACCCACTCTGCCCTGACGAATGCGCTCAGCCTTGGGAATAGCAAAGTGTACGGCGTATTGCACGTGCCACCGGGCGGCAGCGCGGCCCTCGGCCCGGGTGGTTTGGTGGGGAGCTTTTTATGGGCCCTAAATGGCCAGTTAGGAATTGAACCCGGCCATCTCATGGAGCGAACGAATCGTGTATTCGTGGATGCAGAACTGCCGGGAGGCGTTTATGTCACGCCCGGGCCGGGGTCCATCGACGGCACGAATTATACCTACGTGTTATCCAACGGGTATTACGCGCTCCCGGACTTAATCCTGGGCTCAACCCGGATGATGCTCATTACCGGGCACGCAACACTGTACGTTTCGCGATCGTTCCATGTGACAGGAACAATCGTGATTCGGCCGGAGGCGAGTCTGGACCTCTACGTTGGCGCGCCGGACGCAGCTTTTTTGCTTTCTCGCGTGATGAACGAGAGTCGCAACGCGGCGGCGTTTGCGTATTACGGTTTGCCCGGTAACGTCAATATCACTGTGGGCTTCGGATCTTTCGCAGGGACGATCTATGCGCCCGCAGCCGATGTATACTTTGGCGGGGGCGGCAACGACGAGATGGATTTCACCGGGGCGGCCGTTAGCAGGAACATCACCGTGAATGGCAAGATGAACGTGCATTACGATGAACGGCTCGGCATCGCCGGGCCGGCATTGTGAATTGATGCCATTCCCCGATTCGAGCTTCGTCATTGATTCGTCATTCGGCATTCGTGAATTCGTCATTTTGAGAGGGTTTGAATGCCGCCTGCGGAAACCCTGACCATACAGGCTTGTGGCTCTCCACGGAACTATTACCCTCATTCCGATCCACATGTTCAATCGTCTAAAAAAACTTTTCGGAGCCGGGAAGAAACAACCTTCCCAGGAAGAAGCCGAAGCGTGGCACGAAGAAAAATCGAAGCTCATGGAGGCGATCCTCGGGCGCGAGCACGATATGGTCATGCACGCCATCATTCCGTACGCCGTCGGCGGTGGACTCGACCTCTATTACTATCCCAACGGCATACCCGGCACCGCTATCGCGACCAAAGAACTTTCAGACGCCCCGGGCGAGGGCTCATCCAACCGCGTGTTTTCCTGCTACGAACTGGCGATGTTCACCCGCCACCCGCTGAACCTCGATCACGCGAAGGACGACTCAACGCCCTTTGGCCGCGCGCACACCAACATCAACTCCATTCTCAACTACGTTGCTCCCTACAGCGCTTCCGCCACCCTGAATCCCAACGAGACGTGCGAGTTCCCCGCCGAAATGGAACATGTCGGCGGCAAATGTCTGATCTTCGACGCCTACGGTGATCCTCCGAACGGCGACGACGAGCCCCGCGCCTTCGGAATCCTCGCAGTCATCGAAATCCACCGCTCCGAAATGGATTTCGCCCGTTCATCCGGCGGCTCCGAACTAATCCAGCGCCTCAAGTCAGCCGGCCACTACCCCTATTGCGATCTCGACCGCGAGCCAGTGGTGTAATCAGCCGGAGGTTTCTTACCGTCACTCGGATCTTTTCTTTTTCAACTCAGCGGTTATGACAGCTTCCATCTCCGGAGACGCGCTGTGCCCCTCCCATGCAATCCTGCCCTGACGATCGATCACAAACGCATGAGGAATTCCCGTGATCCCATAGGCATCGAGAGCACTGCTTTCAAGGCCGATGGGATATTTGACAGGCGTTCGACGCAGAAGCCTGTCCATTGTCAGGTGCCCCTCTTCGACAAAGCTCAGCATCTGGAAATCCTTACCCTTATATTTTTCACTCAACTCGTTAAGGTGCGGAATCGCTTCGACACACGGCCCGCACCACGTTGCCCAGAACTCGACGACCACAACTTTACCGCGCAAATCCTCGAGTGTGACCGGCTTCTCGAGGTTGATCCACTTGCCAGCAGAGATTTCCGGCGCCTTCTCGTTGATCTTCGGCTTTGGTTGAGTCTTCCTTTTGGAGAGCGATATGTCGCTCCGACCTTCCGGGACTTTCGTCGCGTCGATTTCGTTCCCGGATGACGCCGGCGTGTAATCGTGGTGCATGGACGAAGGGATATGGTGACTGTAATAGCGCTTGCCGCCACGCTCATAGCCTGCCGAATTGACAATCAGCGGCGGCTGCATCGATCGCCCGTAATAACAAAGTCGGATCTTGTCCCCGGTTTTCCGGGAGATTTCCTCCATTGGAATGAGAAACGTGTCGACGCGCACTTGTTTGTCCCCCGCGACCTTCACGTAACGCACTGCACCACGCCCCTTGGAATCTTTATTTAAACCACTCGACGATCCGCCGTCATAAACAACCTGATAGTAGAGTCCGGACATGGAAGGCCACGGGTTCAGCGAGTAATCGCGGTCCACGCCTCCGCCTTGCTTGCCGTTGCCGTCCAAATCGAGAATCAGTGTGGACCCGTCACCAATCTCCCGGTTGTCTTCTGTCTTGCCCAGGGCCGCGTCGTCATCCTTCCACAAAACCGCCTGCACGAAGAGATGTTCGCCGTTGTTCCAGATCGACAGCCGCAAGTCTGGATTATCGCAAAGCACCCGCGCATTACTTTGCGGAAAGCCGAACGCGCCATCCCGTTTCAAGTCGAGGGAGGCCGTCGGCAAATCACCCGCTGCGTGGAGGCAGACGCAGGACGCAGTTGTCAAAGCCATCACATACAATTTGCCTTGTACGGTCATAACGATTCTCCCTTTATTAGTCGCACACTCCCTTGTCCCCCGGCCGTTGTAAATCAGCAAATTGGCCTCACACGCCGAACTAACAAAATCATTCGATTCAGGGCCTGTCCGAGGTGGATAAAACGCCGCATTTCGCGAAGACATGTCGGAGACGCGGACAACATTCGTTTGGGCTTAACGAGCGATACGGAAGAAGCAACGAGAGGAGCAGAAACGCGACAAAGTTTCGGCAAACGGAGACATTGCTGCCAAAGCGTACAGAACAGGGGCGAGGGGCGAAAGAGTTGGTGCTTGCCTGCGTTTTTTCACTTTCAATGACTCCTTC
>Ga0075428_100000954_pt1 | contig 30629 bp, 30 predicted proteins | sample RhiMetdeltSRZDD2_FD_75291 | JGI IMG/M metagenome (GOLD analysis project Ga0075428, IMG submission 75291) | Populus rhizosphere microbial communities from Tennessee, USA - Rhizosphere MetaG P. deltoides SRZDD2 | ecosystem: Host-associated > Plants > Roots > Rhizosphere > Soil | place: USA... | reverse complement strand
GACACCGCGATCTGGGGCGACACCGCGATCTGGGGCGACACCGCGATCTGGGGCGATACCGCGATCTGGGGCGACACCGCCATCTGGGGCGATACCGCGATCTGGGGCGACACCGCCATCTGGGGCGATGCCGTCCTCGGGAACGGCGACTGATCAACGAATGAAGAGGACATGGGGGAGAGTCGGCAACACGAGGCCTTCGACGGCCACCCCTTTCGAAGGTGAGTGAGTCAGTGCCCCCACACTGAAGCCGACTCTCCCCCTCTTGCGGCCGCACTTCGGTGCGGCCGCAAGTTTCTTGGGGCTCTCACCGACGCAGGTTTCGCAGCAGCCGAAGGACTTCACGACGCGCTCTCGGGGGGTCGAGGTCCCTCGTGAACAGCACGCGGAACTCCCTCGCCGAGAGGCGCCCCCGCACCATCCGCTCGTACAGCATCCTCCCCAGCTTCCGCCCGAGCTCGCGCGCGAGATCCCTGCGCAGCTCGCGCGATCCGCGGAGCGGCTCCGCGACGTCCGGCGGCGGCTCCAAGGCGCGCGACTCCTCGAAGGCCGCGTGCGCCGCGAGCCAGCTCTTCCGGGCGCGCGCCGTGGTCGGAGGAACCTCGATCACGCCCGCGACCACGTCGCTCGCTGGATCGACCAAGCGCGCGCCGAGGTACGCCAAGGCCTCGTTGTACGCGGCGCCGTAGGTTCGCTCGGTCACGTCGGTCGAGACCGACTCGACATCTCGGTGAAGACGCCCCGAGAGCGCGACCCTGAGGAAGCGCGCCGCCTCGCCCGCGGCGGGTCCGGGAAGGTACCTCACGAGAAAGAACGTGTTCGACCGGGCGTCGTACAGGGCTTCGCGCGCGACGAGCATCCGGCGGGCCTCCCGGATCTCACCCGGGCTCCGCCCATGCTCCGCCAGGATCGAGCCGATGAACTGACGCGCCTCGAGACCGCTGTAGACCTCCGGATAGGCATCCTGGAGGTCGTCCACCCACCCCGCGCGATGCCGCACGCGATGCCGGCTGGGGCGCATGGCCATCCACCCGACCAGCGTGTCGATCAGGTGGTGGACGGCCGGCGTCAGGTCGACGTCCTCGTCGGGAGGCGTCTCGCCCCGCCAGCGCTCGAGGATCTGGCGGTAGGACTCGTAGCGCGCGAGCGGCGGCGTGTGGAACACGGCGAACGCGCCGCCGTCGAACCGCACGGCGTCGGGAACCGAGCCGGCGCGCGCGAGGGCGGACCAGTAGACCGGCTCCGGATCCTGGAACACCGTCAGGCCGCGGCGCGAGATCCCGCGGCGCGCGAGCGCGCGCGCGACCTGCCGTGGGACGTGCCCGCGCGCGAGGTGCGACTCTCCGAACAGCACGAGCATCGCCGTCCGCGGCCGCCGCATGAGCACGCCCGCGATCCCTCGCGCGGCATGCGCGTCGCGGCGACGCAGGCCGTCGAATCCCCCGCGCGGCGGGCGATCGAGCGCGACCACCGGGAGGCCGAGCTCGCGCGCGCGATCGAGGAGATCCCGGAACCCCTCCCACGGATAGCCCCATTCCTCGCGGTAGTGGATACGCCGCAGGAAAGTCGGGTCGTTGATGGCCCCTTCCTGCCGGCGGTCGAGGATCTCCTGCTGACGGGTGTAGACGAACTCGACGCCGAGCACGACACGGCGCCGCCGCGCCATGCGCTCCAGCAGCTCCGCGGCGACGCGCTGACAGGCGGGGTCGGCGTGGAAGTCCCCGAGGTACACGACGTCCGCGGCGTCGCACGCCGCCCGGAGCTTGGCCGCGGACGTGGCGCGGAACCCGGCCGAGATCTCCCGTCTCAGATCGCGGAAGTAAGGGTGCCTGAGCGATCCGTCCGGGCCGAAGAGGTCCCGCTTGAGACGCCGCACCGCCGAGCGCTGCCGCGCGAGCAGGACACCCGCGCGCGCGCTCGATTCACGGCGCACCCGGGCCTTCAGCGATCATCGCCGCGACGGTTCGTGTCGTTACCGGGGCCCGACTTGCCGCCGTCGGAATCGCCCTTCATGCCTTCGCGGAAGTTGCGGATCGCCTCGCCGAGCCCACGACCGGCGTCCGCCAGGCGTCGTCCCCCGAACAGGATGACGGCGATCAGCGCGACCACCAGGATCTCCGTCCAGCCGATGGAACCCATGCCGTGCTCCCGCGGTCCCCGGGGGCCGCCTAATCCGTCAGTATCCGTCGGACGCTTCCCTCGCGACGCGTCAACCGCTCCTCGTCGAACAGCTCGAGCAACGGGATCGCGTTCTTCCGGGTCACTCCGGCGAGCTCCTTGAACGCCGCGACGTCTATCGTACTCGAAGTGCGGGCGAACTCCCGGACCTTGCCCCGCAGCGCCTGGATCGCCGGTGCGTGGAAGAGCCGTCCGTCGCGGAGCTTCACCAGACGCCCTTCCTCGACGAGCCACCCTACCACGCGCATCTCCGGATCTCCCCCGGCCTCGCGGACGACCGTCTCCACCGGCGGCGGGTCGAGCCCGGCGGCGCGGAACGCCTCCTCGATGCGTCGCGCGCGGGCCGCATCCGCTTCGGTCGGCTCGATCCGATGGCCGGCGATCGACACCAGCTCCCGGTCGAGCGTCAACGCGCCCTCGCCGCTGAGGCGTCGCAGGAGATCCCGGAACGCTTCGGCGGGCATCGCCGGCGCGACACGTCCGCGGAGCGTCTCGCGGTCGAGCCCGCGCCTGAGAGGCTCGCTCGCATGAAAGGACCGAAGCGCATCGAGCAGCGCCTCGCCGGTCTCCTCCCAGCGGGAGCCCGCGAACAGACGCGATCCAGAACGCACCACGCGCCCGCTCGCGATCAAGGGGGCGAGCGCGGCGTCGACCTCGGCGGCGGACCGACCGGCTTCGGCGCACACGTCGGCGACCGCGCGTCCCGCGACGCCCGCGCGATCGATGCGCTCGATCCAGACGTCGGCTGCGTCGGCCGCGGCGGCGATGGGAGCGCCGCGACGCCGCGGGGCGGGATGCGCGTCGATGACGACGCCGCCTCCGATCGTGTCGACCGGCGCCGGGCGCCGGAGGATGAACCGGTCTCCCGGGAGGAGCACCGTGTCCTGGGCGAGCACGATCTCGGCTTCGCCCCCGCCCTGCGCCGCCGCCTCGAGCCGCAGCCGGGCCGCGCGCTCGCAGGTCCCCTGATGGAAGCGCACCGGTCCGCCGCGCCCGCTCAGCCGCGGCGCACCTGGGAGGAGCTCGACAACGACGCGCGCGCGGCGCGTCGGTCGCAGCGTACCGGGGCGCGCGAGCGTCGCGCCCCGCGGCGCCTCCGCGCACTCGATCCCCTGGAGGTTGACCGCGACGCGACGGCCGGCGCGCGCCTCGCGCACCTTGTGTCGGTGCACCTGGAGGCCGCGGATACGGGCGGTTCGCCCGCCCGGGAGGATCTGGACCTCGTCCCCCTCCACCAGCGTGCCGGATGCGAGCGTCCCCGTGACCACCGTGCCGAACCCTTTCATGACGAACGAGCGATCGATCGGCAGACGCGGCACGCCCGAAGGCTCCCGCTCCGGGATCTCGCGCGCGAGACGGCGGAGGGCGTCCCGCAGCGACTCCAGCCCCTCCTTCGTCCGCGCCGAGGTCGCGACGACGGTCGCCCCCTGCAGGAAGGTTCCCGCGACCGCCTCCTCGACCTCGAGGCGGACGACCCGCCGGAGATCGTCGTCGGCGAGGTCGGCCTTCGAGAGGACCACGATCCCGTGCCGCAGCCCGAGCAGCGAGCAGATCGCCAGGTGCTCGCGGGTCTGGGGCATCACCCCCTCGTCCGCCGCGACGACGAGGAGAACCGCGTCGAGTCCCGAGGCCCCCGACACCATGTGGCGCACGAACCGCTCGTGTCCCGGCACGTCCACGAACGCGACGACGCCGTCGGGCGCGAGGTCGAGATCGGCGAAGCCCAGTTCGATCGTGATCCCCCGCCGCTGCTCTTCCTCGAGGCGATCGGGATGGACCCCGGTCAGCGCCTCGACCAGCGCGCTCTTCCCATGGTCGATGTGTCCCGCCGTGCCGACGACGAGATGCCGCACGTCAGGGCTCCGCGCTCCGGTGCAGCCGCGTCCGGACGACGCGGCGCAGCTCGTCGAGCTCGAAGGGCTTCCTGAGCAGGCCGGCTCCGAGCGCGCGGGCGGCGGTCTCGGGCTCGCGGCTCGTCCAGTCGCTCGTCGTCAGCAGGATCCGCTCGCGGAGCTCGGGCCGCACGCGCTCCACCTCGCGCGCGAGGCGCTCCCCCGACATCCCCGGCACCGCGGCGTCCGAGACGAGGAGGTCGAACGGCTCGCAGGCGATCCGCGCGAACGCCTCGTCGGCATCGTGCGCGGCGACCGCGTGGTGCCCCTCCGCCGCCAGCGCCTCGCAGATCAACGCGGCGAGGGCGGCCTCCGCGTCGACCACGAGGATCCGCGCCGACACCGAGGCGGGCGCGTCCGGGCCGGCCTCCGATTCCGCCGCGTGGAGAGCGATGCCGGCCTCGCGCCGAAACGCCAGCCGGAACCGCGCGCCGCCTCGCTCCGTCTGCCCGACGTCGATCGAGCCGCCGTGGGCGGAGACCGCGTTGTAGACCAGCCAGAGCCCCAGTCCCGTCCCCTGCCCCGTCGGCTTGGTCGTGAAGAAAGGATCGAAGAGGCGGGCCCGCGCCGTCTCGGGGATCCCCGGGCCCTCGTCCGACACCTCGACGCCGATCGAGGTCGCGTCGTGGAAGGTTCGCACGGTGACGGCCCCGGGGGACGCGGCCTCGGTCATCGCCTGGTGTGCGTTCGTGATCAGATTGATGAGGACCTGCTCCAGCTCGTGCGCGTCCCCCACGAGCGCGGGAAGCTCGCGGTCGAGCTCGAGCTGCAGCCGGCAACCCGCCGACCTCACGGGGTAGGCGAGCAGCTGGGAGACGTTGCTCACCGCCTCGTTGAGGGAGAACGGGCGTCGCTCCGGAACGTGCGCTCGCGCGAACCGGAGGAGGCTCTGAACGATCCGGCGGCAGCGCTCGGACTCCCGTCGGATCGTATCGAGGCGCGCGATCATCTTCTCGCCGGGGGGCATGGAGCGGAGGAGCTGCGCGTAGCCGATCACGGACGTGAGGGGGTTGTTCAGCTCGTGCGTCACGCCGGCGATCATCCGGCCCAGGCTCGAGAGCTTCTCGGACTGCGCGACCTGCTCCCGCAGACGGCTCGCGACGGTCACGTCGAGCATCACGACCACGAGACCATCCGCCCCCGCTCCTCCCCGCCACGGCGCGACGGAGACGGCCAGACGGATGCCGTCGGGCAGGGCGGCCTCCGCTTCCGCGTAGGGGCGTCGCCCGGCGAGCACGTCGTAGGCGAGCGCGACCAAGTCGAGGTCCCCGGCGCTCCGGAGCGCGAAGGCCGCGTCGCTCCCCAGTCGGGGGAGCAACCGCTCGGCGGATGCGTTGGCCTGCACGATCTGGAACGCGCCGTCGGTGAGCACCACGGCGTGCGGCATGGAGTCGAGGATCGCGCGGAACCGCCCCTGTTCGGCCTCGGCGACCGCGAGAACGCGATCCAGGTGAACGGCGAGATGGTTGGCGGCGCCGAAGAGGAGGCGGAGGCCCCGCTCGCTCGGCCCCAGGCGGGGAACGACGGCGAGACGGAGCAGCTCGCGGCCGCGGCGCTCCACGGGCACGATCACGATCTCCCCCTCCGCGATCGGCGGCCGAGGCCCCTGCAGCACGTCCGACGCCGGCAGCCGGCGAGCGGGCGGGGCGTCGTCGCCGAGGGGCACGAAGCCGAGCGCGACCGTCTCGCGAAGGCGGTGCTCGTCCCCCGGCGCGAGGGGCCGCCCGGCATGGATCTCCATGCCGGCTCGATCCGGGAGGTCGTAGGCGATCGCGACGGCGTCGGCCTCGAGAAGCTGCTGGGCCCCTGCCGCCGCGGCGTCGAACAGCTCGACGACGTCACGCGACTCCGCCAGCGCCCGGCCGAACGCTTGGAGCGACTCGACGTCACGAGCGCGGGCTTCCATGCGCGCGTCGGCGCGCTCGGCGGAGGCTCGATGAGCGCGCCAGGCGACGCGCGCGAGGTCGCCGTCGACGGGCCCGGCCGCGATCGCAGCCTCGGCGGACTCGGGCGTCGCGCAGCGGAAGAGCCTCGTCCAGAAGGACGCTGGATCTTCGCCGGATTGCATCGGCCCTCAGTCTATCAGTGCTCGATGCCCGCTCGGGTCTTCGCGGTCGCGCGGACCGGGAAGGGCTTCTTCGGGGGCGCCTTGACCATGCGCCGCTTCGCGAAGAGCTTGCGGAGCCGACCCTTGGCCTGGCACTCGATCTGCCGCACGCGCTCGCGGCTGATCCCCATCTTCTCGCCGATCTCCTTGAGGGTCAGGGGGGGCCCGCCGGCGAGGCCGAAGCGGTAGGCGACCACGACCCTCTCCTGCTCGGTGAGGTGCGCCATCGCCTCGCCCACGAGGGAGTTCGACTCCCGGTTGATGAGATCGTCCTCCGGGCTCGAGCAGGCCGGGTCGACGAGGTACTCGGCGATCGGCTTGTCGCGGTCCTTCCCCACCTTGTCGTCCAGGGAGACCTCGCGCATGGTGAACTGGAGGACCTGGTCGATCTTGATCACGCTCTTCGAGAGGCGGCGCGAGATCTCCTCACGCTGCGGCGCGCGACCGAGCGAGCGGCGCAGCGACGCCTCGGCGTCGCGGATCTCCCGGACCTTCTTCATCTGGTAGTTGGGGACGCGGACCAGGTTGGAGTGCTCGGAGAGAGCCTTCAGGATCGACTTCCGGATCCACCAGATCGCGTAGGTGATGAACTTCGTCCCTTTGCTCGCGTCGTACCGGTGGGCGGCTTCGATCAGCCCGATGTTCCCCTCGTTGAGGAGATCCTCGAACGGCAACCCGAGGTTCCGGTACTCGCTGGAGACCTTGACGACGAAGCTGAGGTTGGACTCGATCAGCTCGTTGAGCGCCGTCCTGTCCCCGCGCTTCACCCCTTCCGCCAGCGCCAACTCCTCGTCCTTCGTCAGGAGGGGGTACTCGCGGATCTCGGAGAAGTATCGGGAGAGGACCGAGCTGCGCTCCTTGACGGACGATTCCATTACAACTCCTCGGTGGGGGGATGGGAACGAGGATGGCTAGGACGAACGGCTTGACAGTCCTGACGGATCACCGTAGTTTTCGGGCGGCCCGACGCAACTTTTCGACGAGAGGGGGCCGAGGCGTGGCGGCCACCGAGCGTGCCCGGTCGGGAGACGGCGCACTGGACGGCGTTGCCTTGTACCAACCCGACCCTCCGCAGTCTCACCCACGATCCGTTCCGCTCATCGCGGTTCGTCGTGTTGTGTACTCCCCCCGTGTGCGTGAGTTTATGGGGCCGAGCGAAATGTGTCAAGAGTGATGATCGTAAGGAAGCCAATCTGGACAAGGCTTTTCGGCGTATTCTGATTTGGCAAGGAGTTGCTGATGACCCCTCGGACGCAGCGTCGTCGTCAGACGATTTTCGTGGGAACGAAGATCCGCCAGCTTCGCAAGGAGCGTGCCTTCACGCAAGCGGAGCTCGCGTCGCGGATCGGCGTCCAGCAGTCGGACCTTTGCCGGATGGAGAACGGAGAGTACAAGGTCTCGCTCGACACGCTCTTCCGTATCCTCGGCGTGTTCGGAATGGACATCGCCGAATTCTTCCGGGAAGGGACCCAGCCGCCGTCTCCGACGGAGGCCGATCAGGAGCTTCTGCGCCTGTTCCAGCGCCTCGACGAGGCGGCCCGCGCGGATGTGCTCGACTTCATGCGCTACAAGGCCGCGCGCCGGGTCGAGGCATGGAGGAGCTGACCTACGGCGCGCTGAACGAGGTGGGAGCCGACGCGGTCCGGCGGGGGGACTTCCCCGCGGCCCTCGCGGCCTACGATCGCGCCCGCAAGGCGGCGGTCACCGATGACGATCGCGACCGGACCGACCTCAACCTGGCGATGGTCCGCCTCCAGATGGGAGACGCCAAGGGGGGCGAGGAGGGGCTGCGCGAGATCCTGCTCCGCGCCCCGGACACGTGCACGTCCTTCCACGCGGCGTACAACCTCGCGACGAGCCTCCGCCGGCAGGGCCGTTATCAGCGCGCCCTCACCTACGCGCAGCGGGCGCTGGAGCGGGCGCACGTCGTCGGCTCGCCCGATCTGATCGCGCCGGTCCACAACCTGATGGGGAACATCCTCCTCAACCAGAACTACCTGGACGAGGCGTTGGCGGAGTACGAGATCGCCCTCGCCCTGCGGCGCGCGCAGGAGGCGGATACGCGCTTCTCCCGCGCGATCCTCGAGGAGAACATCGGCTACTGCCTGCTGCTGAAGAAGCGCGTGCCCGAAGGGCTCGAGCGGTTGAACGCGGCCCTCGTCTTGGCCGAGGAGACCGGCGATCGCCGCTGCCGCGCGGAATGCCTTCAGGATCTGTGCTACGCCTACATGATGGACGGCCGCTGGGAGGCCGCGATCGAGGAAGGGGAGCGGGCGCTCCGCGACGCGGCGACCTGCGGCTTCGCGGACATCGAGGAGAACTGCCACTACCTCTTGGGGGAGCTGGGGTCGCGCTCCGGACGCAACGAGCTCCGCGACGCCCACTTCGAGGCCCTTCAGCGCACCCACCCGGAGATCCCCTTTCTGCGGGAGTTCCTATGCACCGTGGACGTCACCGACTTCATCACGCTGAAGCGATGATCCGCCGCGCGGCGATCCTCGCGTCGGCCGCCGTCGCGCTCGCGACGGCGCCGCACGCCCGCGCCGACGTGCAGAGGATCGCCGGCGACGGAACCGTCCATCGGGTCGACGTGGAGCCGTACGTCCAGCCGAACCGGGTCGCCGGCACCGTCCTCAAGTCCACGCGGCAGAAGCCGAAGGGGGGAAAGGAGACGTCTTGGATCCCCGGGACCGACGACGTGTTCCTCGACCGCGAGCCCGTGCTCGAGATCGATCCAGCGACCGGGAAGCCGGTCGTGGTCTGGTCCAGGAACGAGGGGACGGGGTTCAATATCTACGTCAGCAAGTTCGACGGGACCTGTTGGTCCGCTGCGCGCCTGCTGATCAAGACCGACGCCGACGACATCGAGCCTCGGATCCGGGTCGACCGCAACTATCTCCACGTCGTCTGGCGTCAGGACCTCGCGGGGCAGCCGTCGTACTGGAGGTGGAGCTTCAAGACCTCGACGCTCGACCCGGTCTACGGGCCTGAGCGTCTGCCGACCGATGATCCCGTCTTGGTTCCTCCCGAGGGCGGGACGACCACCGGGGCGACCGACATCTCGTGGAGCGAGCGGTTCTTCTGCGCCTCGATCTTCAGCAGGATCCCGGGCGACCCGGGGCGCTCGTACATTTGGGGCGTACGCGACGAGCCGGTCCCGATCAACTTCCGGCAGGCGTTCGAGCTCCCGGCGGAGGTCAAGGCGATCGTCGCCTCGGACGCCGAGTGGGTCGGCGGGCGGATCACGTACTGGTTCACCACGACGGACAAGCTCTACTACACGATCTACACCGCCGGAAAGTGGTCCGAGATGCGGGTCATCGAGCTGGGCGCGCCGATCGGCACCGCCGATGCGCGGCTCCTGATCTTCGACTTGAACCGCCGCAACGCGAGCGGGGGGCTCTGACCACCCTCAGTGCACCCAGCGGTCCGGGTCGTCCGGCGGCATCACCTTGAAGCGGCGCCGGCGCACGCGCCAGACGAGCTCCCTCCAGAACTCCCCGATCCGCCACGCGCGACGGAGGTAGAGCCAGCCGACCACCATCCCCCCGAGGTGCGCGAGGTGCGAGACGCCGTCCGTTTGCGGCGTGAGGTTCGACAGGAACGCGACGCCGAAGAGGATCCACGCGAGGGTCTTCGCCTTGATCGGAAACAGGAACATGAAGAGCAGCCGCCGCTCGGCGAAGATCGTCCCGTACGCCAGGATCAATCCGTAGATCGCTCCGGACGCTCCGATCGTGGGCGTCGTCACGCCCCGGAACGCCCCCGCCATCGTCACGGCGACCCCTGCGCCGATGCCGCACACGAACCAGTAGGTCAGGTACTTCCGTCCGCCCCAGTGGCGCTCCAGGTCACCCCCGATCATCCACATCGTCAGGACGTTGAACAGGATGTGGGAGTACATGACCGGCGAGTGGAGGAACATGTAGGTCACGAGCTGCCAGATCTTGCCGTGAGTCACGTCGACGGGGACGAGTCCCAGGACGCGGGAGAGGTCGATCCATCCCAGGAGGGGGCCAACGAGGAGCTGGATCGCCCAGACGACGCCGCAGGCGATCATCAGCCCGCGATTGACCGGCGTCACCCCGGGCAGCCCGAGGGTCTCTCCCCCGCCCCATCCGCCGCGAGGCGGAGCACTCCGGTAGTAGCTCATGCTCCCGACGCCTTGCGGAGCACGAGCACGAGCGCGACGACGCCCCCGAGCAGCACCAGGAACAGGACGAGGAGCGCCGCTCCGAACGTCATCAGGAACCTTCCCTTGTCCTCGCGGCGGGCGAGGGCATCGTCGATGAGGCTCGCATGGAGACGCCGCCCCGCGAGCGCGAGCGCCAGCGCGATCCCGCCCGCGACGCCGAACAGCGCGGCGAGCGGCATGACGCCAGCGCGATAGTAGATCAGAAGCGGCGACAGCAGCGCGACCGTCGCGACCCACAGCGCGGCCTCGAGCAGTCCGGCGCGGCGGCGCGCGGTCAGGGAAGGATCTCGGCGCGGCCGAGCGCACGATCGACGTGGATCCAGAACTCCGGAAGATCCTCGATCGTCCCGACCTCCTTGCCGGTCTTCCCGCAGCAGGTGCATCCCGCTCCCGCGGCGAACGGCGTGCCGCACCCGACGGGGACGATCTCGCCGTTGATCCGGAAGTGGAGCTGGTAGGCCCAGGTCGCGCGCTGGTTCTTGACGCGTAACCGCACCGGCGTGTTCCCGTCCTTGAGCCTGGGGGTGAGATCGATCCATGCTCCACCGTCGCGGGCATCGCGGATGACCTCTTCCCCATCGACGAGGACGTCGAGGGCGTCGTCGCTCTTCACGTTGCGGATCTCGACCTTGAGCGGCTTGATCTCGTTGAACGAGATCGACGCGACGTCGTGACGGGGGATGCGAAGCGTCCCCGAGGGGGTGTCGAGGACGACGGCGGCCGCGTCGACGGACGCGACGGTCCCCTCGAACCGCGAGCCGTCGCGGCGGACCACCGTGTCGCCGGCCGCGGGCATCGTGGCCAGCGCGAGGGCCGCCGCCGCACCGGCGCGACGAAGACGTGGAGGAATGACGACCATGAGCCCCGGCGAGGATAGCCCGCCCCGATTTGGAGCGTCAAACGAGCCGGCCGGTCCCTGGACGGCGCGGCTCGCGCGTGCCTGCTCGGAGGTGGCGCACCGTTCGAGCCGCGAAGCGGTCGGGGTCGTTCTCGAGCACCTTCGCGAGGCCTCCGGGGCCGAGCGGGCGTTCGTGCTGGAAGCCGCGCCGCCTCCGCGCCGGGCTCGCGTCGCCGCTCGCGCGGGCGCCTGGCCCGACGAGCGCGGCGCGTTCAGCATGAGTCTCGCCGCCCGCGCTCTCGCCGGGGAGCGCCCTCTCTTCTGGCCCGACCTCCGGCGCGAGCCGATCTGGGCGGACGGAGCGTCCGTGCGCTCGCTCGGGCTCCGTGCGGCGCTGTGCACGCCGCTTCCCGCGCGTGACGGCCGTCGCGCCGCGCTCGTGCTGGATAGCCGAGCTCCTCTCTCCGTGGACGCGACCGAGGCCCAGGGGCTGCTGCGCGCCTTCGCCGGGCTGATCGCCGTGCTCCGCAGGGATCCGATCGGGGAGCCCCCTACCCCGGCCGCTCACCGGTCCGAGGCCGTCGGCCGTGCCGAGTCGTTCCTCCGTCTCCAGGACGACGTCCGGGCGGCCGCCGCGATCGCGCTCCCGGCCCTCGTGGTGGGCGAGTCCGGCAGCGGAAAGGAGCTGGTCGCGCGAGCGCTCCACGAGCTGGGGCCCCGGGCGCGACGCCCGTTCGTCGCCATCAACTGCGCGGCGATCCCGGAGGCGCTCCTCGAGCGCGAGCTGTTCGGCGCCATCCGAGGGGCGTTCACGGGCGCCGACCGGGACCACCCCGGGCTTCTCTGCCAGGCGGACGGCGGAACGGTGCTCCTCGACGAGATCGGCGACATGCCGCTCCCCCTCCAGGCCAAGCTGCTGCGCGTCCTCCAAGAGCGGGCGGTGCGTCCCGTGGGTGGCGTGGCGGAGCGGGCGATCGACGTGCGCGTCGTGGCGGCCACCCACCGCGACCTCGCGCGTCTGGTCCGCGAGAGACGCTTCCGCGCCGACCTGCGTTGGAGGCTCGAGGTCCTGGTGCTGCGCGTGCCGCCCTTGCGGGAGCGGGCCGGGGACCTGCCGCTCCTCGCCGACCGTCTGATCGAGCGCTTGGCCTCGGAGTCGGGTCTCGCTCGCGCGACTCTCGAGCCAGCCGCGCTCGAGCGCCTCGGCGCGCACGCCTGGCCGGGGAACGTCCGCGAGCTCGAGGCTGTGCTCGCCCGCGCGCTGCTGCGCACCCGGGGCGGGATCATCCGCGAGGACGATCTCGAGATCGAGCGAATGGAGACCCCCGACGTGCCGGAAACCGAGAGGGACCGTGTCGAGCGCGCGCTCGCGGCGTCGCGAGGCAACCTCACGGCCGCGGCGGAGCGGCTGGGCTGGTCCCGGCCGAGGCTCTACCGGAGACTCGCGGCGCTGGGGTTCCACAAGGACGAGGATCGGGGAAACCGAACGGAGGAGGCTCAGGACTCCTCGGAGGCCGGTGGAACGAGCTCCTCGCACAGCTCGACGTTCCAATAGGCGACGTCGAGGAACGTGCGCCACTCGTCGTACCGCGGCCCGGTCCATCCCGTGCGGAGGATCGGATGTCCCGCGGGGCGCTTGGGCGTGCGGACGAGGTGCATCCCCGACTCGTGCGGGGTCCGGTTTCCCTTCCGGCTGTTGCAGGGGATGCAGGCGCAGACCACGTTGTCCCACGCCGAGAGCCCGCCGCGGGACAGCGGAACGACGTGATCGAGGTTCAGCTCGGCCTGCGGAAACACCTTGCCGCAGTACTGGCACCGGTTGCGGTCGCGAAAGAAGATGTTCCGCCGGGTGAATCTCACCTCGCGGCGCGGGACCCGATCGTAGTGGAGGAGCTGGATGACGCGCGGGATGCGGATCTCCCGCCGCGGCGTGACGATCCACTCGTGCCCCGCGCCGGGAGGAAGATCGCACCAGTTGTCGAAGTCGTAGGTCCGGAAGTCCGGCTCCACGGCCTTCGCACGTCCCGCGTAGAACAGCCGGAAGGCGCGACGCACGCTCGTGATCTGAACCGCCTGGTACAGATTGTTGAGAACGAGGACCGCGCTGTCCGCCATCTCGGGCTCTCCGTCGATCCGCTACGCGTCGCGGCGAGTCGCGCGCCGGCGCTCCTCCGCGAAGCGCTCCCGCGCGAGATCGATCAGCCGGGCGAGCAGGTCACGGTAGCCCAGCCCCGACGCTTCCCAGAGCTTAGGATACATGCTGATCGGGGTGAAGCCGGGGAGCGTGTTGACCTCGTTCAGGAAGGTCCGGCCTCCCGCCTTCTCGAGGAAGAAATCGACCCGTGCCATCCCCGCCAAATCTAGGGCGCGGAACGCCTCGATGGCGAGCCCGCGGATCTTCTCCGCGACGGCGGGCTCGAGCGGCGCGGGGATCAGCAGCCGGGACGTGCCGTCCTCGTACTTGGAAGCGTAGTCGTAGAACTCGCGGGACGGCAGCACCTCCCCGGCCACGGACACCTGCGGATCGTCGTTCCCGAGCACCGCGCACTCGATCTCGCGGGCGTCGAGCCCCGCCTCGACGACCACCTTGCGGTCGTGCGCGAAGGCGGCGCCGAGAGCGGTCCCGAGGCCGCCCGCCGCGCGGACCTTGCTGATCCCGACGGACGAGCCGCCGTTCGCGGGCTTGACGAAGAGCGGAAGGGAGAGCTCCGCGACCAGACGCGCCTCGACGGCGGCGCGATCACGCCTCCACTCGTCTCGAAGGAGCGCGCGCCACGGGGCCACCGGGAGGCCGCGCTCCTGGAACAGCGCCTTCGCGATCGCCTTGTCCATCCCGATCGCCGACCCCAGGACTCCCGGGCCGACGCAGGGAAGCCCCGCGAGGTCGAGGAGCCCCTGAATCCTGCCGTCCTCTCCCCCCCACCCGTGCACCACGGAGAACACGACGTCGACCGGCAGCTTCGCCCCCGCCGCACCGGAGGCGATCCGGATCAATCCTCCGGCCCCCGGGTCCACCACGATGCGAGGCTCGGCGGGCCCGCCGGAGACGACCCGGACGGCTTCGGATGCGAGGATGACGCCGGACGGCTCGGGCTGGAGCCAGCGCCCGTCGCCGGTCACGGCGATCGGGACGATCTCGAACCGGTCGGGATCGAGCGCGCGGGCGACGCCGCGGGCGGACACGATCGAGACCTCGTGCTCGACGGAGGCCCCGCCGAACAGCAGCCCGACGGTGACGCGTCCGCTCATGGCTTCGAGCGTCCCTCCTGCCGGACCAGACGCTCGACGGCCTGCGTGAATGGGGGGTCGAGCGCGCCGGCGCGGGCGACGATCCCTCCCCTGCGATCCACCAGGACATGGGACGGGATCGTCGCGGCGCCGAACGCCGCCGCGACGCTGCCGTGCTCGTCGAACAGCAAGCGACCCGGCACCTGGGTCTGAGCGCGGAACTCGCGGAGCCGCTCGGCGGACTGCCGCGTCGCCACGGCGACCAGCACGAGCCGGTAGCCGTCCGCCTTCCAGCGGTCCTCGAGATCGAACAGCTTGGGAATCTCCGTCAGGCACGGGCGGCACCATGTCGCGAGGAAGACGACGTGCATCGGCCCGCCGGCCGGGTCGAGCGCGACCGTCTCGCCGGTTGCCGGATCGATCGCCGTGGGCGGAGAGCCCGGCGGGATCGCGGCGGGAAGATCGGCCGCCGCCACCGGGCCCGCGAGCAGGGTCGCCGCGAGCAGGAACACCGCACAGGTCTTCATGACCGGCCTCCTCCGTGCATCCAGAGATCGGCGGCTTTCCAGAGGAACAGGGCGCCGATCACGAGCATCGCCACCCCGAACCCCTTCTTGACGTAGTCCATCCAGCGGCCCGCCCGAGGAAGGCTCGTCAGCAGGCCGGAGAAGATCCCGAGAAGCATCAGCAGGAGCCCGAGCCCGAGCGCGAAGACGAACAGGAGAGACCCGCCCCACGCGACGTTCCGCGTGTTCCCGACGTAGGTCAACAGCAGCCCGAGCACCGGCGCGGTGCACGGCGCGGCGACGAATCCCGCCGCCACCCCCATGAGCGCAGCCCCGAGGAAGCCGCCGCGGCGCACCCCCTTCCCCTGCAGGTCCGTCATGAGCGCCGGGATCGTGAACACGTCGAGCATCGCCAGGCCGAACCCGATGATGATCAGCCCGACCCCGCCGAACACCCAGGGGTTCCGCGTGAAGTCGCCGAAGATCTTGCCGAGGAGGGCGGCGGCGACGCCGAGGCTCGCGTAGACGATCGCCAGGCCGAGCACGTACGTCGTCGAGAGCGCGACCGCCCGCCGCCGGTTCCCCCCCGATGCGCCGCCGATGTAGGTGACCGTCACCGGGATCATCGGGTAGACGCAGGGCGTCATGCTGGTCAGGACGCCGGCGGCGAAGACGACGAAGATCGCGGAGACAGATCCCGCCTGGAGTTGGCGCTGCAGGGTCTCTCCGAGGGCGAACCCCCAGGCATTGATGGTGTCGGTGAACCCCACGTCACAGGACCTTGTCCACCAGGGCGGCGAGCGCCTTCTTCGACAGGACCCCGGGGAATTGATCCTTCACCTGGCCGTTGCGAAAGAGCATCAGCGTCGGCACCGACAAGATGCCGAAGCGCGCTGCGGTACTCTGGGCGTCGTCGACGTTGACCTTCACCACCTTCAGACGGGCGCCGTAGTCGGCGGCGATCTCGTGGACGATCGGCTCGAGCTTCTTGCACGGCCCGCACCACGGGGCGGAGAAATCCACCAGCACCGGTGAGGCGCTCTTGAGGACCTCGGACTCGAAGTTCTGATCCGTGGCGTTGACGATGGCGCTCATGCGGCTCCTCTCGCCCAGGTTCGGGCGGCACGTCCGAAGAGTGTAGCAAGACGCTCGCCGGGGCGGGAACGCCGTTGTTTCTCGCCGGAAGCGGGTGGTACGATGCCCGCTTCGTCCCGATTCGTCCCGTTTTCCGACCCATCTTAGAGGCGTCCGTGGCGCGTCCGACCCCCTCCGCCCGCCTGATCGCCCTCATGAGAGGACAGGAGAGCGTGCTCGTCCTGACCGGAGCCGGGGTCTCCCGCGAGAGCGGGATCGCCACGTTTCGCGACGCCGGAGGCCTGTGGGAGGGGGTCGATCCCATGGAGGTCGCCACGCCGCGTGCCTTCGCAGCCGATCCCGTCCGGGTGTGGCGCTTCTACGACGCACGCCGCGAGCAGGCGGCGCGTGCGGCGCCGAACCCCGCCCACCACGCCATCGCGGCGCTCGAGGCGACCGGCCGTCCCTTCCTGCTCGCGACGCAGAACGTGGACGGGCTCCACGAGCGCGCGGGAAACCGGGAGGTCGTCAGGCTTCACGGTAGCCTCTGGCGCCTTCGCTGCACGGCCGAGGGAACGGAGCGCGAGGATCTGCGGCCGCGGCTGGATCCGCTCCCGCCTCTCTGCGCCGCGTGTGGGGCGCTCCTCCGGCCCGCCGTGGTCTGGTTCGAGGAACCGCTCCCGATGGCGGAGTTCGGCCGCGCCGAGGCGGCGGCCCGAAGTGCCGCGCTGGTGCTGGTCGCGGGCACGTCGTCGCTCGTCCATCCCGCGGCCTCCCTCCCGTACGTGGCGCTCGCGTCGGGGGCTTACGTCGTCGAGATCAACCCCGAGCGGACCCCCCTGAGTCCCCATGCCAGCGAGCACCTGGCGGGGCCGGCCGGCGTCGTGCTCCCGGCTCTGCTGGAGGCGGCATGAGCCGCGACGAGAGGGTCCTCTGGATCGACGCCGCGGCGGGCGCGTCCGGCGACATGATCCTGGGGGCGCTGGTGGACGCCGGGGCTCCGTTCGCCGCCGTCAAGCGCGCGATCGCGAGCCTGAAGCTCCCCGGCCTTCGCGTCGCCAAGACGGCGACGGTGCGCGGCGCGGTCTCCGCGACGAAGGTCGATATCCGCGTCGCGGGGCACGATCACGACGACCACCATCTCCACGAGCGCGGCCGCGGCCACCACGGCCGGTCCTTCCGTCAGATCCGCGGCGTCATCGCGGGGGCGGCGATCGAGCCCGCGGTACGTGACCGGGCGCTGGTGATCTTCCGCCGGCTGATCGAGGCCGAAGGGCTCGCCCACGGTCTCGCCCCGGACGCCGTCCACCTGCACGAGGCCGGCGCGGCGGATGCGATCGCGGACGTGGTCGGCGTCGCCGCCGCGCTCCACGCGCTCGCGCCGGACCGCGTGATCGTCTCCCCGATCACCACCGGATCCGGGACGGTGGCGTGCGCGCACGGCCTCTACCCGGTCCCGGGCCCCGCGACGAGCCATCTCCTGAGCGGCGTCCCGCTCTCCGGGATCGACGCGGAGGGGGAGCGCTTGACGCCGACCGGCGCCGCCATTCTGACGACCATCGCGCAGGCCTACGGCGGCCCGCCCGCCATGACGTTGTCCCGCGTCGGTCACGGCGCGGGAGCGCGGGACTACCCCGAGCGTCCCAACGTCGTGCGCGCGCTCCTCGGGGCGCGCCGTGCCGGGGCCGCGGCGTCCGAGGTCGTCGTCGTCGAGCTCACGCTCGACGATGCGACCCCGCAGCTCATCGCGTACGCCGTCGAGCGTCTCTTCGCGGCGGGAGCGCTGGACGTGCAGACCACCTCGGTCCAGATGAAGAAAGGACGGTCGGGGCACAACCTGACGGTCCTCGCGCGGCCGGAGGCGTTCGACGCGGTCTCGCGCGCGGCGCTGTCCGAGACGACGACCTTCGGCCTCCGGTTCCGTCGCGAGGGGAGGATCGAGCTCGACCGCTCGACGCAGGCCGTCGCCACCCGGTTCGGCCGCGTGCGCCTGAAGATCGGCCGCCTGGACGGCGTCGAGATCCGGGCCGAGCCCGAGTACGACGACTGCGCGGCCGCCGCCCGGAAGCACGGCGTGTCGTTCGACGCGGTCCATCGCGCCGCCGTCGCGGCTCGACGGGGGCGCACCCGATGAGCCGCCCGTTCTATCTGACGACGCCGATCTACTACGTCAACGACGAGCCGCACATCGGCCACGCCTACACGACGATCGTCGCGGATACCGTGGCGCGGTACAGGCGTGCGACCGGATGGGACGTCCGCTTCCTCACCGGCACCGACGAGCACGGGCAGAAGATCGAGCGCGCGGCGGCGGCCCTGGGGATCCCTCCCATCGCGCTGGCCGACCGCGTCGTCTCCCGCTACCACGAGCTGTGGTCGCGCCTCGCGATCAGCCACGACGACTTCGTGCGGACCACCGAGCCGCGCCATCGCGCCGGAGTGAACCGCCTGATCGAGCGGATGACCGCCGCAGGCGACATCTATCTCGGCGCGTACGACGGGATGTACTGCGCGGGGTGCGAGGCGTTCTACCCGGCGTCGCAGATCAAGGACGGGAAGTGCCCGGATCAGGGACATCCCGTGGAGGCCGTCCGGGAGGCGTCCTACTTCTTCCGCCTCTCGAAGTACCAGCAGCCCCTCCTCGACTGGCTCGACGCGCACCCCGGCGCCGTGAGGCCGGAGTCTCGGTACAACGAGGTCCGCGGCTTCATCGCCTCGGGGCTCCGGGACCTCTCCATCTCGCGCACGACGATCAAGTGGGGGATTCCGTGGCCCGGCGACCCGGCTCACGTCGTGTACGTCTGGGTCGACGCGCTGACGAACTACATGAGCGCGCTCGGATTCGGCAGCGAGGACGACGCCCTGTGGAAGCGCTACTGGCCCGCCCAGGTCCACCTGGTCGGGAAGGACATCCTGCGCTTCCATGCCGTGTTCTGGCCGGCGTTCCTGATGTCGGCCGGGCTGCCGCTCCCCGAATGCATCTGGGCCCACGGATGGTGGCTGCGCGACGAGTCGAAGATGTCGAAGAGCTTCGGCAACGTCGTCCGCCCCGGCCCGCTGCTCGACACGCTCGGTGCCGATGCCCTGCGCTACTTCCTCCTGCGCGAGATGACCTTCGGGCTCGACGGGAGCTTCTCCGACGAGCAGCTGCTGGATCGCTACAACGGCGATCTCGCCAACGAGCTCGGGAACGTGACGAGCCGCATCGTCGCGCTGTGCGACGCGGGCTGCGGGGGCCGGCTGCCTTCCCCCTCGACGCGGCCGGAGGCCTCGGAGCTCCGCGACGCGGCGGCGGCCGCCCACGCCGAGTGGCGGTCCGCCTTCGAGGCCTACGACTTCTCCACGGGCCTCGCCGCCGTGTGGAAGCTCGCGGCCGAGCTGAACCGCTTCCTGCAATCGCACGCGCCGTGGGCGCTCGCGAAGGACCCCGCATCGAAGGATCGCCACGACGCCGTCCTCCGCGGCGCCGCCGAGGCGCTCCTGCAGATCGCCGCCATGGCCTCCCCCGCCCTTCCCGTCGCGGCGGCGGAGATCGCGTCGCGGATCGGGGCTTCCGTCCCGGGCGATCTCGCCACGTTCCGCTGGGGGCTGCTGCCCGCGTCGGGCGCGGTCGCGAAGCGGGCCCCGCTCTTCGCTCGCGTCGACAAGGCCGCCTACTTCAAGGAGACCGCCGCCGTGACCCCACCGCCGACGCCGCCCGCCGCGCCCGCCCCCGCCGACGACGGGCTCCTGACCCTCGACGAGTTCCTCCGCGTCGATCTTCGCGTCGCGCGCGTCGTCGCCGCGGAGAGGATCGAAGGGGCGGACAAGCTCCTGAGGCTGCAGCTCGACCTCGGCGGGACCTCGCGCCAGATCGTCGCGGGGATCGCGAAGGCCTACGCCCCGGAGCAGCTCGTCGGGAAGTCCATCGTCGTCGTCGCCAATCTCAAGCCGGCCAAGCTGCGCGGGGTCGAGAGCCAGGGGATGCTGCTCGCCGCGGATCTCGAGGGGCGTCCGATCGTCGCGACGTTCGAGGAAGGGGTCAAGCCGGGAACGCGCGTGCGTTAGGGCTCTTCCCAGAGGTATCGGACGTGCTTCTTCCGGACGAACACGTTCGGCCCCTCTCCGGGCGGCCGGTTGACCTTGATCATGTCGCGGTCGTAGTACTCGATCACCCCGTGGAAGACCGTGCCGTCGAGGAGCTGGACCGCGACCCGGGTCCGAGCCTCGCGCAGCTGGGCGAGGTACTCGCCCTCGCGGCCGGTCGCGTCCGGAGGAGGCATCCGGCGCTGCGGGCGCTCGGCGCCGCGCGGATCGGACGGGGCTCGCGGGACATCGCCGGGCGTCTGCGGGGGCTCGCTCATGGCGTGAGGATAGCCCGCGCTCCGTGAGCGCCGCTAGCCGCCGGCCTGCAGCGCGGTGACGGCGGCGACGAGCACGATGTCGTCCTCGGTGCAGCCGCGCGAGAGGTCGTTCGCGGGATGGCGCAGCCCCTGGAGGATCGGGCCCACGGCGGTCGCTCCCCCGAGGCGCTGCGCGATCTTGTACCCGATGTTCCCCGCGTCGAGATTCGGGAAGATCAGGACGTTCGCGCGCCCGGCGAGCGGCCCGCCGGAGGCCTTGGAGGCGGCGACGGCGGGGACGACCGCGGCGTCGAGCTGCAGCTCGCCGTCCGAAGGGAGATCGGGGCTTCGCTCGCGAAGGAGCCGCGCCGCCTCGGCGACCTTCCGGACGCGGGGATGCTCCGCGCTTCCCTTCGTCGAGAAGGACAGCAGCGCGACGCGCGGCTCCCGCCCCGTCAGGACGCGGAAGCTCCCCGCCGTGCGCCCCGCGATCTCGGCGAGCTGGATCGCGTCGGGGTCGGGGACGAGTCCGCAGTCGGCGAACGCCAGCAGGTCCTCCCCTCCGGCCGTCGGCTCGCGAAGGGCCATCAGGAAGAACGACGACACGAGCGCGCCTTCCCGCTCCGGCCGGAGCACCTTGAGCGCGGCCCGGAGCGTCTCGGCCGTGGTGTGGGCCGCCCCCGAGACGCACCCCTCGCACAGGCCGGCTCGCACGAGACCGTCGGCGAAGTAGACGGGATCGGCGAGCCAGGCGGCCGCCTCGTCCGGGCTCGTGCTCGTTCCGCGGATCGCCTCGGCGAGCGCGTGCGCGACGAGCGCCGCGCTCGACGACGCCGCGGGATCCTCGATCGCGACCCCGGCGAGATCGACGCCGAGCTCGGCCGCCACCCGGCGCACCTCCCCCTTCGGGCCGACGAGGATCGGCCGCGCGACCCCCTCGCGCACGAGCCGGGCGGCGGCGCGCAGGGTCCTCGGGTCCAGCGCCTCCGGCAGCGCGATCCGCAGGGGGCGCTCTCGCGCGCGGGCGAGGACGGTCTCGAAGGCGGGGGGCGTCATCGCCGTGATCGTAGCGTGTCCCGGAGCATCCAGGCCGCGGACGGGAGGAGGATCGCGAGCCGGATCCCCCAGGGGACCTCCCCGCGTCCCGCGAGGTACTGCAGCGGGATCAGCCCCGCGAACAGGAGCCAGCCGCCGGAGAGCGCGCAGGCCGCGAGCGGCAGGATCCAGAGGACGTACCAGGGGTGCAGCGTCGGCGCGAGCAGGATCGCGCCGCCGAGGGCGAGGCGCGCCTCGTGCGCCGCGTCGATCCGGGGACGGAACGACTGAGCGGCCGCCCACATCAGCGCGAGCGCGGCGACGGTCGCGCGGGCGAGCTCCTGAGGCCAGACGGCGCGGTAGAGCGCATCCCACAGTGCGGTGTCACCGGCCCCCCAGCGCGCCTGGGCCCACGCGATCCCCGCCTTGAGGCCCGGCGCGAGATCGATCCGCGCGTAGACCGCGCGCACCCCCTCGAACAGGACCGCGCCGTGCTCCCATCGATGCGCGTACGCGAGGACCCCCCGCCCGTAGAACGGACCCCGGACGGCGTAGGGCACGGTCGTCAGGACGACGACGGCGAGCATCGCGAGCAACGGCAGGAGCTTGAGCCGCCGGACGAATCCGGGAAACAGGATCAGCGGGAGGAGCTTCATCTGGATCGCGGCGCCGAGCGCGGCCCCGGCCCGGACGGGACGCTCCTCGATCAGCCATGCGAGCGCGAGCACCATGGGGAGGATTCCCGCGGGCTCGAGATGGCCGCTGGCCGCCACCTCCACGACCGCGAGCGGGTTCCACGCGTAGAAGACGATCCGGTCCCGCGGGAGCTCCAGCGCGCGCAGCAGGCGGAGGAGCGCGACGATCACGCCGACGTCGAGCGCGACGAACGCCAGCTTGAAGCCGCCGACGCCGAGCTTCGCGAGGGCGAGCGCCGCGAAGAGCAGCTCCGCGAGCGGAGGGTAGATCGTCGGAATCTCGGGATGGTTGATCCTCGGGTAGACCGCGCCGTCGCGAAGCTCGGCGCGCATGGGGTCCGACGGCGCGAACTTGTACGGGTGGTGCCCGGCCGCCTGGACGCGGCCGTCCCAGACGTAGCGGTACACGTCGTCGGAGAGGCTCGGCGGGGCGGCGAGCGCGATCAGCCGGAAGACCACCGCCGCGGCGAGCATCGCGCGGAAGGCCGCGCGACCTCCGCGGGCGACCGCGCGGTGCGCGAGGAGCATGGCCCCGACCAGCAGGGCGTGCGCCGCGAGGTAGAGCGGCACGCGGTGCGTGAGGTCTCCCGCCGCGGCCAGCGCACCGTAGAGCGCGGCCGCCGCGAGCGCGGCGGCGAGCACGACGCGCATCGGGCGCGCAGTATACTCGGCGTCTTTCGAGGGGATTCGATTGGACGTCCGGGCCGCGGTGCTGACGCTGTACTTCGCCGTCCTCGCCGCCCTCGCCGCCTTCGGCGCGCACCGCTGGTATCTGCTCTGGCTCTTCTCACGCCATCGCGACCGCGCGCCGCGCCCGATGGGTCGATTCGCGTCCCCTCCCCGCCTGACGATCCAGGTGCCGCTCTACAACGAGCTGCACGTCGCCCGGCGCGTCATCGAGTCCTGCGCCGCGATCGATTGGCCGAAGGACCGGTTGGAGATCCAGGTCCTCGACGACTCGACCGACGAGACGGTCGCCATCGCGGCCGAGACCGTCTCGCGCCTCGCCGCCTCGGGCCTCGACATCGTCCATCTGCGTCGCGAACGGCGCCGGGGCTACAAGGCGGGGGCGCTCGCGGAAGGGCTCGCGCGCGCCCGCGGCGAGTTCGTCGCCGTGTTCGACGCGGACTTCGTTCCGCCGCCGGCCTTCGCGAGCGCGCTCATCGACCACTTCACGGACCCGTCGGTCGGCATGGTGCAGGCGCGCTGGGGGCATCTCAACCGGGACGGCTCCCTGCTGACGCGGGCGCAGGCGATGCTCCTCGACGGCCACTTCGTGATCGAGCACGCGGCGCGCAACCGCTCGGGACGGTTCTTCAACTTCAACGGGACCGCCGGGATCTGGCGGCGGCGCTGCATCGACGAGGCGGGAGGCTGGCAGCACGACACGCTGACCGAGGACCTCGATCTGTCCTACCGCGCGCAGCTCTGCGGCTGGCGGTTCGTCTTCGCGGGAGAGACGGTCGCTCCGGCGGAGCTGCCGTGCGAGATGGGGGCGTTCAAGTCCCAGCAGCACCGCTGGGCGCAGGGCTCGGTCCAGACCGCGGTCAAGCTGCTCCCGCGCATCCTGACGAGCGCGCAGCCGGGGCGCGTGAAGGTCGAGTCGGTGTTCCACCTCACCGCGAACTTCGGCTACGTCCTCATGGTCGCCCTCGCCCTGCTCATCGGCCCCGCGGTCTGGTTCCGGCGGGGGATCGGCGCGGCGCAGCTCGCGCTCGTCGATCTGCCGCTCATCGCGGCCTCCTTGATCTCGATCGGGGCGTTCTACCTCGTGTCGCAGCGCGAGGCCTACGGCAGTTGGCGCAAGGCGGTCCGCGACGTGCCGGTGCTGATGGCGGTCGGGATCGGGATCTCGATCAACAACGCCCGGGCGGCGCTCGCGGGCTTGCGAGGCGGCGAGCCCGAGTTTCGCAGGACACCCAAGTACGCGCTCGACGCCGCGGGTCCGACGGCGCTCGCGACCCGGCGCTACAGGGCGTCGCTCGGCGCGGACACGTGGCTCGAGCTCCTCCTCGGCCTCTATTTCGCGAGCCTCTCGGTCGCGGCCCTGGCCGACGGGCTCTGGGGGGCGGTCCCGTTCCTCGCGCTCTTCGCTCTGGGGTTCCTCTACACCGCGGGGCTCGCGCTCCGGCAGCGCGCCGCGACCTAGGACGGCTCCGGGCTCCAGGGGAGGACCTGGACCGCGACCCCCGCCTCGAGGGGTCGATCGTCCCCTTCCGCGACGATGAACGCGTTCGCGCGGGCGAGGGAGAGGACGTCCCCCGAGCTCGCGTTGGCAACCGGCGCCACGGACGGCGTCCCGCTCTCCCAGCTCAACCGCGCGATCGCGTAGCTCGTCCGCCCCGTCCGGCGAGGCAGGCGCTCGAGCAGCCTCGCCCTGAGGAGCGGCGCGACGGGACGGGGATGCCCGCCGAGCTTCCGAATCGCGGGGAGCACGAAAACGTGGAATCCCACGTGGGCGGACAGGGGGTTTCCGGGGAGGCCGAAGACGAGCCCCGCGCCGCGCCGCGCCGCGAGGATCGGCTTTCCGGGGCGCATCGACACGCCGTGGAAGAGCACCTCGCATCCCGCCCGCTCGACCGCCGCGCGGACGAGGTCGTACGCCCCGACGGAGACCCCTCCGCTGACGAGCAGCACGTCCGCGCGTAGTCCCTCGGCCAGCAGCGCGTCGAGCGACGCGGGATCGTCCTTCGCGACGCCGAGATCGCGCCCGACGGCCCCCGCCGCATCGACCGCCGCGAGCAACATCCGCGCGTTGGAGTCCCGGACCTGGTGGGGCCCGGGCGCCGCGTGCCCCGCGACGATCTCGTCCCCCGTCGAGGCGACCGCCACCACGGGAGCCCGGATCGCGCGGACGCCCGTGCGCCCGACGCTCGCGAGCGCCGCGATCTCTTCGGGGCGCAGCACGGCGCCGGCGGAGACCGCGATCGCGCCGGCGCGCGCATCCTCGCCCCTGCGGCGGACGTGCTGACCCGGCTCGGGAGGCTCGAGGATCCGCACGGAGCCGGTGCTCGGATCCACCGCCGTCCGCTCGACCATGACCACGGCGTCGGCGCCCCGCGGGATCAGCCCTCCGGTGTAGATGCGCACCGCCTCCCCAGCGCCGATCGCGATCGCGTCCGTGCGCTCCCCCGCCCGCACCTCGCCGACCACCGTGAGCGAGCGCTCCGGCTCGACGCAGTCGGAGGCCCGCACCGCGAAGCCGTCCATGGCGGAACGGTCCGCGGGCGGGTAGTCGCGATCGGTCGAGACGGCCTCGGCCAGGACCCGTCCCGCGGCGTCCTGGAGCGGGACGTCCACCGCGGGGAGCGGCGCCGCTGCGGCGAGCAGGCGGTCCAGTGCGGCGGTCACGTCGACCATCGTCGGATTCTAGCGGCGCGCGGTCAGGATGCGCGGGATCCCCTGCAGGTCGGGGCGCACGCCGATCTCACGGAATCCCGAGGCGGCGGCCAGCGTCCGCACCGCCCCCTCGCTCGTCCACCCGAGCTCGAGCGCGAGCAACCCGCCGGGGGCGAGCCCCGCGAAGGCGCGCGGGAGCAGCGCGGCGTACGCCTCGTCCCCGCGCGGACCCGAGACAAGGGCGAGCTTGGGCTCGTGGTCGCGCACCTCGGGGGCGAGAGCGCGCCATTCCTCCTCCGCGACGTAGGGCGGGTTGGAGACGATCGCATCGAGCGGCTCGGTCGCGTGCGGGACGCGGAAGTCCGCGGCGACGAGTCGGATCCGGTCGGCGACGCCTCGCTCCCGTGCGTTGCGCGCGGCGACCTCGAGGGCCGCCGGCGAGACGTCCACCGCGATCAGGCTCCACGACGGCCGCGCGACCGCGAGAGCGATCGCGATGCACCCGCTTCCCGTTCCCCAATCGGCGACGCGCGCGCGCTCGGGGAGCGGCTCGGCGAGGACGGCGTCGACGAGCTCCTCGGTCTCCGGCCTCGGGATGAGGACCGCTGCATCGACCGCGAGCGTGAGCCCGTGGAACTCGACCCGCCCGAGGATCTGTTGCAGCGGCTGCCGGCGCGCTCGCGCGTCGATCAAGTCGCCGAGACGGCGGGCGAGGGCCGGCGGGACCGGATCCGGCAGTCGCGCGATCACGCCGCCGCGATCGACGCCCAGGACGTGGCTGGCGATCGCGAGCGCGTCCGCCCGGGGGGCGGACACCCCGGCCTCGACGAGGGCGCGGGTGGATCGTTCGAGGATCGCTCCGACGGTGAGTCCCGCCGGATCGGTCACGCGCGAACCTCGGCGCGGAGCCGCTCGGCCTGGTCGTGCGCGGTCAGCGCGTCGAGGAGATCGTCGATCGCGCCGTTCATGCGGCTGGGGAGATCGTGCAGCGTCAGCCCGATCCGGTGGTCGGTCACCCGGTCCTGAGGGAAGTTGTAGGTGCGGATCTTCTCGCTCCGGTCGCCGGAGCCGATCTGCCCGCGGCGCTCGGCGGCGATCTTCGCCTGCTGCTCCTGCAGCATCCGGTCGTAGATGCGGGACCGCAGCACCTGCATCGCGCGCGCCTTGTTCTTGTGCCAGGACTTCTCGTCCTGGCACTGCACGACCGTGTTGGTGGGGAGGTGCGTGATCCGCACCGCCGAGTAGGTCGTGTTCACGCTCTGGCCCCCGGGGCCGGACGAGCAGAACGTGTCGATCCGGAGGTCCTTCTCGTCGATGTGCACCTCGACGTCGCCGGCCTCGGGGAGGACGGCGACGGTCACCGCCGACGTGTGGATGCGCCCCTGCGTCTCCGTCTGCGGGACCCGCTGCACCCGGTGGACGCCGCTCTCGAACTTCAGGCGGCTGTACACACGGTTTCCCTCGACGACGGCGATGACCTCCTTGACCCCGCCCACGCCGCTCTCGGAAAGGTCCGTCGTCTCGACCTTCCACCCCCTGGATTCGGCGTAGCGCGTGTACATGCGGAAGATCTCGGCCGCGAACAGCGTGGCCTCGTCGCCGCCGGTCCCGGCGCGGATCTCGAGAACCACGTTCTTCGCGTCGTTGGGATCGGAGGGGAGCAGGAGAACCTTGAGCTCCGACTCGAGCGCGCCGAGCCGCGTCTCGAGGTCGCGGACCTCCTCAGCCGCCATCCCCTTCATCTCCGCGTCGTCGGCCGCGAGCAGCAGCTCCTTCGCCCCGGTGTAGTCCTCGGAGGCCTTGACGAACGCGGCGTAGGTGTCGACCACCGGGCCGAGCTCGGCGAACTGCTTGGAAGCGTCACGGTACGCGGCGACGTCTCCGACGATCGCGGGGTCGGCCAGGCGCCGGGCGAGCTGCTCGCGCCGATCCACCAGCGCCCGAAGCTTCTCGTCGACCTTGGAGTCGAGGGTGACGGCCATCGGACGCTCCCCGCGTCAGCTCGCAGGCGTGCCCGCGTCCTGCTTCCGGTAGCGTTTCTGGAAGCGCTCGACGCGGCCCGCCGCGTCCAACAGCTTCTGGCGTCCCGTGAAGAACGGGTGGCAGTTGGAGCAGACCTCGACGCGCAGGTCCTTCTTGGTCGAGCGGGTCTGGAACGAGTGCCCGCACGCGCAGGCCACGGTGACGTCGTGGTACTCGGGATGGATCTTCGGCTTCATCGGACCCTCGCCGGCCCAGGGGGAGATACCGAGGGCCGTAACGGGGCATTGTAGCGGATCGTGTCAACCCGCCATTGAATTCAGGAATTCTTCGTTGCTCGGAGTCTTCTGCATCTTGTCGCGAAGGAGCTCCATCGCCTCGACCGGGGACATCTGCTGGAGGACCTTGCGGAGCACCCACGTCCGGTCGAGCTCCTTCTTCGAGAGGAGCAGCTCCTCCTTCCGGGTGCCCGAGCGGAGCAGGTCGATCGCGGGAAAGACGCGGCGGTCGGCGAGCTTCCGGTCGAGGTTGATCTCCATGTTCCCCGTCCCCTTGAACTCCTCGAAGATCACGTCGTCCATCCGGCTCCCGGTGTCGACGAGCGCGGTGGCCAGGATCGTCAGCGAGCCCCCCTCCTCGACGTTGCGCGCGGTCCCGAAGAAGCGCTTGGGCTTCTGCAGGGCGTTGGCGTCGAGCCCGCCCGACAGGATCCGGCCGGAGGTCGGCTGGACCGCGTTGTAGGCGCGGGCGAGCCGGGTGATCGAGTCGAGCAGGAGGACCACGTCGCGCTTGGCCTCCACCAGCCGCTTCGCCCGCTCGAGCACGATCTCGGCGACCTGGACGTGTCGCGAGGCGGGCTCGTCGAAGGTCGAGGAGATGACCTCGGCCTCGATCGAGCGCTGCATGTCGGTGACCTCCTCCGGACGCTCGTCGATGAGGAGGACGATCAGGTGGACCTCGGGGTGGTTGACGGTCAGGGCGTTCGCGATCGCCTGCAGCATCATCGTCTTGCCGGTTCGGGGAGGCGAGACGATCAGGCCGCGCTGCCCGCGTCCGAGCGGGGTCATGAGGTCGATCACGCGGCCGGTCACGTCGGGGCCGGTCTTCTCCACGCGGAGCTTCCCCTCGGGATACAGCGGGGTGAGGCCGTCGAACGGCTTGCGGCCGCGGATCTGGTCGGGAGGGACGCCGTTGACGCTCGCGATGTGCGCCAGCGAGAAGTACCGCTCGCCGGGCTTCGGGGGGCGGACCTGTCCGACGACGGCATCCCCGGTCATCAGGCCGAAGCGCCGGATCTGCTGCGCCGAGACGAACACGTCGTCCGGCCCCGGGAGGTAGCTCGCCTCGAGGGCGCGGAGGAAGCCGAACCCTTCCTGGACGCGCTCGAGAACCCCGTCCGCGACGAGCTGGCCGTTCTTCCGCGCCTGCGCCTGGATGATGCGGTAGACCAGCTCCTGCCGCCGCAGCACGCCGGCGTTCTCGATGGCGAAACTTCCGGCGAGCTTCACCAGCCTGGGGGCGTCCATCGTCTTCAGCTCACGTATGTCCATGTCATTCCTTCCCGACCAGGTGCGCGTCGAGCGCGTCGTCCACGGTGCGCCACAGCTCCTTCATGCCGAATCCCGAGACCGCGGACACGAGCGACGGCGGCACGGCGCCGCGCGCGGTCGGGAAGGCCCCCGCCAGCCGCCGCGCCGCCCGGGCCCGCTCGTTCCCCGAGAGCTTGTCCGCCTTCACGCCGACCACGATCCGCGGAATGTCGCGATCGACGAGCCAGTCCAGCATCGTCCGGTCGAGATCGCCGGGCTCGTGCCGCGCGTCGACGAGCACGATCGCAAGCGCGATCGATCCACGACGTCTCTCGAGGAGCCCCTCGACCATCGGCCCCCAGCGCTCGCGGACCGCCTTCGGCGCGCGCGCATAGCCGTATCCGGGGAGGTCGATGAAGAAGTGGGCGCTGTTGACGCGGTAGAAGTTCACGGTCTGGGTCCGCCCGGGCGTGGACGAGGTCCTCGCGAGGCCGCGCACGCCGAGCAGGCCGTTGATCAGCGTCGATTTCCCGACGTTCGACCGCCCGAGGAACACGACGTCCCCTCCGAGGGGACGGGGCTCGTCCTCGGCTCTCGCCGCAGCGCGCTCGAATCGGCAATCGTCGATCTTCAAAGCATCTCGATCGGACGAGACCGGCGGCCCCGAGAACGGGCGGCCGCGCGGGGCGGATCGGTGAGCGCGACTAGTGCGTCACCGATCCGTCGGCCGGATGCGTCCCCGCGTCCGCGGCGGACGCCCGGCCGCCCAGGCTGTCCCCCCTCAGGGGGCCGACCAGGGCGATGTCGAGCACCTCGTCCATGTTGTTCACCAGATGAAACGTGAGCGTCTTCCGGATGTCCTCGGGGATCTCGGACAGGTCCCGCTCGTTCTCCCGCGGGAGGATCACCGACTTCGTGCCGAAGCGGTAGGCGGCGAGCACCTTCTCCTTCACGCCTCCGATCGGGAGCACCTTCCCCCGCAACGTGATCTCCCCGGTCATGGCGACGTCCGCGCGGACCGCCACGCCGGTCATGAGGGACGCGAGGGCGGTCGCCATCGTGATCCCCGCCGACGGGCCGTCCTTGGGGATCGCGCCCTCGGGGATGTGCACGTGGAGATCGAACTTCCGGTAGAAGAGCGGGTCGATGCCGAAGTCGTCCGCCCGCGTGCGGATGTAGGAGAGCGCGGCCTGAGCGGACTCCTGCATGACCTCGCCGAGCTGCCCGGTCAGGGAGACCTTGCCGCGCCCGAGCATGCGCGTCGCCTCGAGCGTGAGGATCTCCCCTCCGGTCTCCGTCCACGCGAGCCCGGTGGCGACGCCGACCGCGGGCTCGCGCTCCATCTCGCGGGCGGGGTGGTAATGCGGCACGCCCAGCAGCTCGACGATCTTCGCCGCGGTGAGCACGATCGGCTTCTCCGCCTCCTGCGCGACGACCTTGCGGGCGATCTTCCGGCACAGCGACGCGATCTCCCGCTCCAGGTTGCGGACCCCGGCCTCGCGCGTGTATCGCTCGATGATCTCGACGACCGCGAGGTCCTCGAACGAGATCTCCGCGCCCTGCAGACCGTGAGCCTTGATCTGCTTGGGCACGAGGTAGCGCTGGGCGATCGCGAGCTTCTCGTTGAGCGTGTATCCCGCGATCCGGATGACCTCCATCCGGTCGCGCAGCGCCGGCGGGATCGTGTGGATCACGTTGGCGGTCGCGATGA
>Ga0075428_100000952_pt1 | contig 30674 bp, 35 predicted proteins | sample RhiMetdeltSRZDD2_FD_75291 | JGI IMG/M metagenome (GOLD analysis project Ga0075428, IMG submission 75291) | Populus rhizosphere microbial communities from Tennessee, USA - Rhizosphere MetaG P. deltoides SRZDD2 | ecosystem: Host-associated > Plants > Roots > Rhizosphere > Soil | place: USA... | reverse complement strand
GGACTGTGGCCGCATCGGCACCACCATGGTCGGCCTGCCCGCCCACAGCGCCCCACTCGGGCTCGCCTTCACCCACGACTCCGCACTGCCCTCTTTCCTCAAGGCCGGAGCGCTGATCACGGCGCACGGCTCCTGGAACAGGCAGCCTCCCCGCCCACCGTATGTCGCATACAGCCGCTGGAATAGCGCCACGAAGGCGCTAGGTGCGGCGACCGAACTGGTCACCGGCTTCCAGAACGGCGATGGCTCCCGGTGGGGTCGCAGCGTCACCGCGGTTCCCGGACCGGACGGATCGATCTACCTCACCGACGACCACGCCGGACTGGTCTACCGACTCACCCCGACCGGCTGAACAGCTACGGGCCGAGAGCACTGCTGCACAACGGAAGTATTCGCCGCAGCTTCCGATTCGGACAGCAACGAGTAGATCTTGCGACGCACAGCGGCCGCCGCGAATCTGTCCGTTCGCGGTTGGTTGTTGAGACGTCGAGGGATCGCGGCTCGCTCGCGCTCATTGTCCGGTGCGTTGCCGGGCTGGCGGCTTGCGGATCATCAGCCTCGCGGTGGGCGCGACCCTGCGGCACAGCGCGGGGGCGATCACGACGGTGATCGGGCTGGTCATCTTCCCAATCATCGCCGGGGCCACACTATCCATACAGGGCAGTCGCTGGCTGACCCGATTTACCCTATCTGGCGGGTTCGCTCTGTTGCGTGCCAAGCCTCCCACCGACGCGCCGGTCGAGGCATGGTCGAGGCATGGTCGATCATCAGCCCAGTCGAAGGGCTTGTGGTGGTTGGGGTCTACACGGCTGCAGCGCTGATCCTGGCGGCCTGGCTGGTGCGCAGGAGGGATGTGTGAGACGCGCCCCGCATACCGAATGGACCAAGTTGAGAACCGTGCGCAGCACCGGCTGGATTTTGAGCGCCGCCGTCCTGTTCACCTGGCGGTCGGCTTCACCGCGATGAGCGCGGCGACAGGCGTCAAATACTGTGCGACGCCACCGGCGTGCCCGCAGGATGCCACGCGGCTGGCGCTGTTTGGTGTGCAGTTCGGGCAGATCACGCTTGCCGTGATTGGCGTAACAGTGGTAGCCAACGAATACGCTGGGACGCCGACGGGGCGGGGTGGCAGGCACACCCGCAGGACTCCACCGCGTCAGGTATGTCATTGCGGGGTGGCACTGTCGAACATGCTGAACATGGAACAGCCGCAGGCCAAGATGCCAAAGACGCCAACCCCAAGCCCGATCCATGCACAGATCCGGTCCACTTGGCTCTGACGGTTCCCACGCAACAGCGCGGCAATACCCAGGGCGACACCAACCGGAGGGAAGCAAAGCCCGGCAGCCAAGGCCGCCACGCCGAGGCCGGTATTGCCACCGGGCCCGGTGTAGGCAGGCTTGGCGTACGGCACGGCTGTGTATGGCGTTGCGGCGTAAGGCGTCGTCGATGGCGGCGCCGAGTGTGGAGGCGTGGCGCTCCAGATTGGAGGGTTCGTGGCCGGCGGCGAGAGGGTCGAATGTGGCCCGGTTGGTTTGTGTCGCGGGGCTCGCATCCGTGGTGGTGGTGGCGTCTGCGCAACTGGTTTGGATGCGGGCGGCGAGGGTGTCTTAGAGGCGGTTGATGACTGTGATGTGATCGGTGGGGCGGAAGGGGGCATGCTCTGCGGTGCGATCTTGGCGATAAGTGACGGCGATGAATAGAGTTTGCCTAGCCTGTCGTCGAAATTGGACGCATCGGGTGCTGGCGTCGGTTTGCTCGAACTCCCGGCAGGCCCGGCGAGCAGGACCGCTGCCTCGGTCGGCGTGAGGGCCCGCAGCATCCGGGCCCGGCGAAGCTCGATCTGCGGGGTCTGTGGAGCGGATTTGGATCGTTGAAACACGGTGACCAGCCCGGTGATCGCGACCCAGCGGCCGACCAGCCGTCGCGGGTCGCCAAAGACCTGCTCCAGATCCTTACTTGCCTTACGGAACGCCACAGCGGTGAAGTCGCCGTTCCGATAATCACCAAAGTTCAACATGGTGATCATGCCGCGCAGGCCGGAAGTCGTCTTGGTGGCAACGATCGCTCCCACGACCGTCACCTCATCGCCCTGGCGGGCAAGAAGAGTGGCCCGGTCTGTCGCCCGGAAGATTGTCGGGGGTGCCGATGCCGCTTGGCTGCGCCGCTGCGCCGAGGCGGGAACAGGTTTACCCGTCAACGCCATCGGGATCGCCTCGAAGCTGGCCTCGCACGCATGGCGTAGCCGTCCGGCGTCGCGTACGAGCCGCGGTATCCGGGCCAGCTGGGCGAAGACCGGCGAGGCAGCCGGGTCGGCGAAGTCCGCCGCGGTGAACAGTAAGCTCTCACCACTGGCCCGGTTCCGGTTGAACTCCTTCCACAGCTTTGGATCGTGCGCTGCCGCGGCGAGCGACAGATCGATCACAGCGGCCGCGAAGAGGTCGAGCGACTCGTCATACTGTGCCGAGCGCTCGGCATGCTGGTAATTGCGATGGCCCTGCTCCGCCGCGCCGTACCGGCTCAGCGTCGGCAGATACATCCCGTCGTAGTCGACCAGTCGGATCGACCTGTCGGAGCGGACGAGGACATTGCCGTGTTGTAGGTCGCCGTGGGCGGCACCATGGCGGCGAAGCGCTGCCACAGCTTCAGAAACATTGATTCGTACCGAACGAATGGCGTCCGGCTCGTGCAAATGATCGTCGATCCAATCGTCGAGTCGGGTGCCGTCGACCCACCGCATCAACACGATGGGGTATTCGCTCCCGCCTACCCGGATTCCTTCTGGCCGGTAGTCGACGTCAACGAGGAAGGCCAACCGTGAGGTCCGGACGAACTTTGCGATCTCGGCGTACCGCTCCTGCAACCGGTTGCCCTGCTTGTGGAAGCACCTGACCGCGTACCGCGTGCCGTCGACTGTGACATCGAAGGTCAGCGCGAACCCGCCCGACGCCGTGGCCGGAAGGCCGAGCGGAGTGAGGCGCGGCTGGCCGCGCTGCAGCGCCTTGTCCAGGAACGCGACCGACGGCGTCTGTAACGCCTGCTGGTAGTCAATGGGAAGAGGGAGTCTCATGCCCACACCACGCAAAGAGTTGTGTCATCGTTGGCGATCTGGCCGCGGAGCCGGTATCGAGTGACACCGCGGGCGAACTCCTCTCGGCCGCGGGCGAGCGTCCTCACTGGAACCCGTTGGTGGCGCTCATGAGCGGCAAGCAGGAACCGTGCGATCGCGTCCGTGGCGAGCAGGAACCGGTCCCCGGGAAGGTATTCGCCCATGAAGACCGCGGCTTTGCGGTATGGCGCGTCCGCCCGGCTGCTGACCAGCTGAGGGTAGTTGTTGAAGGCGTCGGAGTGCTCGATCGGGCCGATCATCAAGGCCCGGTCGCCACGCACATGGAACAGACACGAGTCACCCAGGCTGGCTGCGTGGTAGCGGAGCGACCGAGTGTCCAGGTACAGGCTTAGAAAGGTCGATGCTGCGCCTTGCTGCAACTTTGCTTGGGCATACCAAGGCAAATCCGCCGCGCCGGCCATGGAGTTCCATCTATCACGAAGTCGGGGTAGAACGTCGGCCGCGAGCGGGTCGATCCGCTCCCGGACGAAGGCGTCGACCAACAATCGGCTCCACAGTTCCGGTCGGGCCGAAGCGGAAGCGCCGTCGGCGACCGCGAACCGGCCCGCCAACGGGTCCAGGGCGACACTGTCTTCGTTCTCCTCCTGGCCCCGCCCGAGCTTTGGCACGCTGAACGCGACCGAGTGCAGCCGCGACAGGGTCACCGCATCGACTCCGGTCCCGAGGTCAGTTCCAGCAGGCCTGTCGGTGTGACCGCGCGGGTACCGATGTCCAGGAACTCGATCATCGTGGTCGCTTCGGCGTTGTAGAGGAATCCCCGCGCGTCGGGACGCATGTCGTAACCGAGCGATGCGGCGGCCTTCACCATCGACGGCGGTAGCTTGCTTGACATCTCGAACAGCTGGACGGCGAACTTGTCAGGCAGGCCGGTGGAGCTATCCGGGAACATCGCAGCGTTACGGGCACCGCTGGAGAGGTGGACGTTGAAAAGCAGCGCCTCGCCATCGGTGGTCCGCGCGTTCCGCAGCCGGGTGGCGGCCTCCCGCGGATCGCCGTCGGTGCTCTCCCCATCCGTGATGTTGATGACCATCGGCGGGAAGCTTGCCTGATGGTCGACGCACCACTCGGTCACGACCCGCTCGGCCGTTTTCACCGCCTCCACCATCGGCGTCCAACCGTCGGCGACCGGGTCCAGCCACACCGGCATAGGCGTAGCCACCTCCACCAGCCCGCCGGCCCCGTCGTTGACCTTCCGGCGCACCTGGTCCACGCGCTTGGGACCGACGGCCAACTCGTCGATGGGCAGCAGCGGCCGCTCGGCCGTGGCACCGTGCAGAATGGGGTGCACACCCTTGCCGTAACCGAGTATGCCAACATCGAAATAGTGAAAAATCCGATCATCGCCCTTGCTGCAAAGCAGGACCGCGTTGCCGAGGATCCGATTGACTGCCAACGCCAATTGGCCTGCCTTGCTGGTACCGGTATCGGCCCACTTGGCCTCCATCGAGCTGGACTGGTCGATGAGCAACAGCAGGCACGCGGGCTGGTTTCGATTGATTTCAGAAGTGTACACGTCAGTCAGCCTGCCAGAACCGGTCACCGAACCGCAAACCATCCTGAAAAGCCCTGGAAACAAGCCAACAACGAGGCCAGGAATCTCTTCACGGCCGGAAAACGCCCTGCCCCGCATTGAGATTCCTGCAGTACTGGATGATCAGGACACCCCTGACGCTGGCCTCGATCAGGCAGATAGGGATCGCGATCCAGCAACAGCCAGTGACGGTCATCAGATCTGGACGGGTTGTGCGCAGCGACGCCACCTCGAATCGTTACGTAACCGTTCCCGACGAACAGCAAACGAATAGAGATCGGGCGCCCTATTAGCGCCGCCCGCGGCCGACCGTCTCACTGACCATTGGCCAAGTGAAAAGCGCACCGGAGAAAGATCGCGGCGTCGCCGGCGCTCCCCTGTCCGATGTCGGCTATCGAGACTCAATATGCCGTGGGGCTCATTGAGATCGGCGTGTGGGCCGGTGTCTTCGGCATGCTGCGTTTGTGATGACCGCGCCGATGAGCAAGCCGCCGACAAATAAGCCAGCCGAGCGGAGTGGCCTCCGCTGGACCAGACTGGAGGTCGGGTGATGTGGTGGTGCGATATCCCGCTGGACTGTTGGCTCGACATGGGGAGCGACGTTGGCGGTTGACGGTGGTTCCCCTTGAGGAGCCGTGAACAACGCGAAGGTCGACAGCGTAAGAATCAGGGCGCAGACGGCCTGTCCGACCAATGACGCTGTGGCAGCGCGTGCTGGGCCCGTGATCGGACCCGGCGTCTCGACGGTGAAGAAGGTGGTCAGCGAGAAGTAGATGCAGTTGAGTAGGTCGCCCCCGGTCGCCTTCAACGTTGTTCCTGAGACGCTCAGCGAGGTGAAGCGACCACCGTGAAAGGAGGTGAAATAGAGGGTAAAAGCACCTGTACCTAGTGAGTAGATGATCGCGCCAGCCAAGATTTTGATCTCCGTGAAGTATGGTCCCGCCCTGCGGGTTTCGAGGTATCGGCTGGCCTTGTGGAATGCCAAACCATACGATCCAAGCCGCGCATACGACACGCATGCCTCCGCGTAGATGGCCACGAGCTGGGCAACCACCAAAGCCGCGGAGGCCGTGGCCAGCGCCGGCACGATTCCTCCAGCTATGCCCGACAGCATTGGCGCGCTTGCCAGGTAAAGAAAAACAACGCTGGCGATGCCGATCGATGTGAAGTCGTACAACAGGGCGCGTGCTAGCCGCAGGACCCTGCCGACGAGGGGCCGAGATCGGCTGGCCAGGCGGAACACGCGATAGTCCATGACGCCGAAAGGCGGAACCATCTTGCCGTTGGTCTGATCGAGAACCTTCCAATAGATCTGTTCCGTGAAGTGATCCTCACGCGCTTTCAGCCGACCGATGTAGTCCGAACCGTGGAATACGATCCAGCGGATGGCCGATAGCACGCCGATCAGCTTGGTTGCTTGAATCGCAAGCAGGACAAAGCCCGCGGCTACCAGGGAACCGTGAGCCATCATCGCGATGGTTCTGGCGCCATGGCAAGGGTCATGCCGGCAGGGTACTTTGTCGCATCAATGATGGTGGCTGTCTGTCCGCGGGATGAGGGAGTGCCACCCGCGGCGCCACGCGGGGGCGGGTGCGGCGACGTAGATCGCGGTCACCATCACCATGCGGGTACACCGGTGCGTCCGATGGCGATTCGCTTTCGGACGGTGAGGTGATCGCGCTCGCTGCGCCGATCTATGTCCGACAACGGTTCGATACTGAGACGAAACCAGCCGTGAAGGTGCAGCAAGTGGGTCGATCGACCACGAATCGGCGTGCCGGACGCGCACGCCCGGCACATTGAAAACCGTTGCCCAGGACGGTCAGGCGGGAGCGACCACGATGTGGTCGATGTTGCCTGGTACGGTCCCTGCGCCGTACTCGTTGCGGAACTTTATCCTGACGGTACCGGCGGGCAGACTCAGAGTGTTGACTTTGGTGCTCCAGGCCGTGTTGCTTCCGGTGTTGGCCAGCGTGGTGTCGATTCTGCGAGTGTTGTTGACGCTGATGGACATGGTGGAGTTCCCGACCGAGGAGTACCGGGTGATGATGGTGTAGTTGCCGCTGGCCGGAACATTGACCGTGAACTCTATCGATGTGCTGGTGGCGTTGAGATTGGTGCAGTAGCCGGTTCCGGTGAATCCCTGGAAGGTGCTGGCAATCGTCGCGCCGCCTCCTACCACGCCGTTTTCGGCCTCATAGCGGGTACTTCCAGGAGGTGGTGGCGAGCTGGGCGGGGGCGATGTCGGCGGCGATGTCGGCGGGGCCGAACTCGGGGGAGGTGATGTCGGCGGCTGGCCCGGATCCAGCCCGAGCGAGTAGAGCAACCGGTTCGGCGAGTTGCCGATGTTCGATAGCACGCCGGTTGTGGCGTTGTTGACGATCAGGTTGTAGGCCTGCTGCATCGTGAGGTTGGGGTGCGACTGCAACGCCATGGCGATGGTTCCGGTGACCAAAGGCGCGGCCATCGATGTCCCGGACCAGTTGGTGAGTACGGCGGTGTCACTTGCCCGGCCCGCACCGGTGAGACCCGCGCCGGGCGCCCAAATGTCCACACAGGACCCGTAGCTGGATGGGTTGCTGCCAGTGTTGCGAGAATCGCTGGTGGTGGTGGCCGCCGTGATCAGAGCGCGGGGGTCCTTGGGCGAGTTGGTGCAGTTGCTGTTGTTGAAGTTGCCGGCGATCAGGACCAGGTTGACACCGGCGTCGATCATGCCGGCGGCGGCCTGGTCCATAGCGGTGTCGGTCGCGCCGTTGGCACTTTGGATGCTCATGTTCGCCACGTTCGGGTTGAGGTGGTTCGCGGCCACCCAGTCCATTCCGGCGACGATTTGAGCCGTCGTCCCGGAGTTACCACAAGTCAGGATCCGCACGGCATGCAGCGTGACCTTCTTGGCCACGCCGTAGGTCTTGCCTGCGACTTCGCTGGCGACGAACGTGCCGTGGTTGGCGCAGTCCTCGGTACCGTTGCCGTCGTTGATGGACGTGAAGTCCTTGACAACCCGGCCTTCGAACTCGACGTGGGTCGAGCGGATACCGCTGTCGATGATGTACGCGTGAACCCCCGCGCCGTCGTTGGTGTAGTTGTACTGGCTGTTCAGGGGCAGGTTGCGCTGATCGATGCGGTCGAGGTGCCACGGCGCGTTGGGCTGCACGGTGTCGATGCCGATCGAGCCGACCGCGCCGCTCGCCTGCTGATGGATGAGGTTGGGCTGGATGTAGGCGACATCAGGGTTGCGCCGCAACGCTTCCACGGCGCTCGTGGACAGCTGCGCGGCGAATCCGTTGATCGCCTTGGCGTAGTCGAATTGGATGGCGGCGCCAGCCGTGACCGCCTGCTGCCGTACCTGCTGCCGTATGCTCGCGGCGTTGACGTGTGTGGCCTTTGCCTTGAGTACCACGATGTACTGGTCGGCGGCGGCGGTGGCCGAGACTGCTGGCAACAGGGCAGCCACGGCAGGTTCGCCAAGCCGGGCGGCGACCGAGGTGATCGCCGTGATCGCCGCGGAGAAGGCGATGGTCGCCGGAAGCGCCAGCAGCACTATTCTCGCCGCGGTCCGGAGCATGGAAGTTCGCATCTGTCGTCCCCTTTCGCACTTGGACCTCAATCACTGGTGGGACGGGACACAGCACTGCACGATGGGTCAATGGAGCGACGTGTGGTCCATTAGGCTAGGCTCATCAATGTACAGCTGTCAATATTTGTTCCGACACGTCTGGCCTGCGAGGATCATGATCTTCCACCACGATCATTCTGCTGCCCCTTGACACTGCTCCTGGGGCGAGCGCCGCCGGGCTCGGCTCCGTTCGCCGAGGGGTTCCGATCCGGACGCCGCCAAAATGGAATGATGTCATTGGTCGGCCTGGTACTCGACAACGATCGCGCCCGGAGGAAGACAAGTTGTGTCTGCTGGTCATCGTCGGGTACGCGCCGACGGGTCCAAGGAGCTGGTGGCGCTGGCCGATGGCTACCGCGAGTCGGCCGGGTCGTGGCCGACCTGCTGCGTGACTGCGCCCGCCGGAGCATGCGCGCCCTGGCTATTGGCGATGGGGCGCTTGGGTTTTGGGCACTCTACGCGAAGTCTTCCCCGAGACAAGGGAACAGCGTGACTTTGGTCCACAAGACCGCCAACGTCTTGAATCCGGGCATGGACTCCACCGCGTGCGGGCCAGGCGAGGCCAACTCGGCGGCGACATCCGCGGCGGTCGACGACATCCGGTCAACGACATCAGCGGATGGCAGCCGTCCAACGGCCGAGCCAGCTGCAACGGCTTGTCGATACGGATTCCAAGCGCGAACGGTCGTCGGGTGCCGAATAGCGGGCGACGAATGAGAAAGCGCGATCCCGATCGTCAAGCCAGAGATCTTCTACGAAGCGTGGATGTCGACAGTCCCGATCCGAGACCGGTCACGACGGTCCGATAGGGCGGCCAAGTGAGAATCTGCCACAACATCGCGACGTTGGTCGAATCGATCGATCGCCTGGCCCGCCCGCCGACCGCTGATCGAGGTGTATCGAGCTCCATCCAGCCGCGACCACAAGCTCTCCAAAAGCTGCGGCGAATTCGTCCCCCTTGACCGCGGTCGTGATGTCCGATCCGAGCGCTGCGCAGCCTTGTCACCAGATCGAACTCGCGGATGAGGGCGGATACGCCCGAGGCGAGCACAGGCCGACGACGATCATGCCGCACAGGATTGTGGTCCAGGCCGCGTGCGCCCCACCACGACGTCGCGCAATGGTGTGCGGTCGGCGTTGCCGACCGCCGGCAGCTAGGAGAAGCGCGTGACCGTCCAAACGCGACCGCCGGTGACTGGTTGTTTGCCCGAAAGCGTTCGGCGGATGCTGCCCGACTCCGACGGCGGAGGTGAGAGTAGTATAAGGATGCGTCGATGTGGGGGTCCGCGCGCTGAGAGGGTAGGTGCAGCGATGTACTACATGCGATACTGCCGATCGATCCTGTTCACTTCTGCTATCCATTGCCACCGATTCGCCAAGGCCCGCACCTCCGGCGCGGATGTGTGCCTGGTCGACTGCGAGGACTCGGTATCGCGCCGGGACAAGGCGAAGGCACGGCTGGCCGCGGCCGAGTTCTTCCCCGATGAGCGGGAGGGCGAGCCCCGGTTGGGGATCCGCGTCAATGGGCTATGCGACGAGGAAGGGCTGGCCGACCTGCTCGCCGTCCGAGCCTGGCCACGCCGGCCGGAGGTCATAATGGTGCCAAAGGTGGAGTCGCCGCGCGACATCGAGATCGTGCTCGGTGTACTCGGAGAAAAATTTCAGAATGTCGAGCTAATGGCGGTCATCGAGACGGCGCGGGGGATCCAGAACGTGGCGGCGATCGCGAAGGCTTCGCCCGCGCTGAAGGCGATCGTGTTCGGGTCGGCCGACTTTTCGATGAGCATCAACTCCACCATGTGCTGGGAGGCGCTTTACGCGGGCCGGGCGCAGGTCGTGCTCGCCGCCCGCGCCGCCGGCATCCACGCGGTGGACACGGCCGTCTTCGACATCCACGCCACCTCCGCGTTGGCCGAAGAGGCGCGGCGGATACGCGACATGGGCTTTAGCGGCAAGGCCGCCATCCATCCGGTGCAGGTTGCCGTCATCAACGAAATCTTCTCTCCCGATGCCGAGAAGCTCGCGTGGGCGCGCCGGATCGTGAAGGAGGCCGAGGCGAACGAGGGCAACATCTGCGTGGTGGACGGCATGATGGTCGGGACCCCGATCGTCGCGGCGGCCCGCCGCACGCTGGCCGAGTTCGCCGACGCGGGTGACCGGCGATGACCGGCGCGATGACCGATGCCATGGGCGACAACGAGATCCGGGGCCCGCGGGCATACCGCAACAATGAGAAGATGATCCGCCACGGCGAGGCGGTGTGGCAGGCGGCCGAGGCCGACGGGCTGATCGGCATTCATGTGGACTACGACTCCAACAACCGGCTCATCGTCCGCGAGAACGGGCACGAGTTCATGGTGCTGTGCTCATGCTCCTACCTCGGCCTCAACCGACACGCGAAGATCATCCAGGGGGCGATCGACGCGCTGACCGAGGTGCGCAACACCGGGCTGTCACTCGCGGAGGTGCGCATCAGGCTCAACATTCTCAAGCGGTTCGAGGACGAGTTGCGCGTGCATTTCGGCGGGCCGGTGCTGCCGGGCGTCTCGTGCAGTGTGCTCACCGCCGGCATTCTGCCACTCATCGCCTCCGGCCACCTCACCGACGGCAGGCCGCGTGTTATGGTCTTCGACCGCTTCGCCCACTTCTCCATGGCGTACATCAAGCCTATCTGTGCCGACGAGGCGCTGGTGCTCACCTTGCCACACAACGACCTCAACTATCTGGAAGACATTTGCCGCAAGTACCCGCGCGTCGCCTACGTGGCCGATGGCGCCTACTCGATGGGCGGTCTGGCGGCCCTGCGAGGATTGCGCGAACTCCAGGATCGCTATGGGCTGTTCCTGTACTTCGACGACTCACATTCCCTGTCGGTGCACGGTCCCAAGGGCGAGGGCTACATACGGTCCAATATGGACATGAACCCGCTGACCCTCATCGTGGCGTCGCTTGCCAAGGCATTCGGGACCGCGGGCGGGATCGCGATGCTGGGCGATGAACGCATGTTCAATTTCCTGTACCGCAACGCGGGACCCGTGGCGTGGTCGCAGAACATGGAGGTAGCCGCGATCGGCGCATCGCTTGCCAGCCTTGACGTCCACCGCTCGTCGGAACTCGGCGAGCTGCAGGCGCAGCTGCGGAGCAACCTCGCCTACTTCGACTCGGAGTTCCCGACCGAACACGCGGGCAACGGCATGCCCATCCGCAAGATTTCCGTCGGCGAGGAGGCGCGGGCGGTACGACTCTCCCGCGAACTCTATGAGCACGGCTACTACTGCTCGGCCGTATTCTTCCCGATCGTGCCCCGTGGTGACGCCGGCGTGCGGGTCATGATGCGCGCCGATATCGACCCGCCCGAGGTGAAGCGGTTCTGCAAGACCACCAAAGACATTGTGGAGTCAGCATGACAGGCGTCTCCGGATACAAGCGGGTCGGTGAGCATCGGTACCGGGAAGTCATCGGCCTGCACTACGAGGACTTCGAGATAGGCGACGTGTTCGAGCACCGGCCCGGCAGGACGGTCACGGATGCCGACAACACCATCTTCAACCTGCTGTGCATGAATCCGTCGCCCCTGCACATCGACGCAGCATATTGCGAGCGCACGGAGTTCGGCCGGCCGCTCATCTCGAGCCTCGTCACGTTCGGCATCGTGTGCGGGATGAGCGTGCGCAGCACGAGCGGCCGTGCCGTCGCCAATCTCGGCTGGGACCGGATCCGGTTGACGGCGCCGGTGTTTGCGGGCGACACGCTGTACGCCGAGAGTGAGATCATCCACAAGCGACAGTCCGCGAAGCGACCGGGACAGGGCATCGTCACGTGCCACACCCGCGGTGTCAAATCGACGGGCGAGGAGTTCCTGAGCTTCGATCGCAGCTTCCTCGTGCCGTTTCGGGAGCACGGGATCGAGGAACGGGCGGGATACTGATGCATGCTGTGGTGTTCAAAGGTGCGGGCGGCCCCGAAGTGGTCACGATAGCCGACGTGCCGCGGCCCGAACCGGGCCCGAGCGAGTTGCTGGTGCGGGTGCACGCGAGCGCGCTCAACCGGGGCGACTTGCTCCAGCGCGACGGCGAATACCATGTGCCGGAGGGCCAGTCCGCCATCCCCGGGGTCGAGATCGCGGGCGTTGTGGAGTCGTGCGGTCCTCACGCGAGCGGGTTCCGGCAAGGGGATCGCGTGTTCGGTGTGGTCGAGGGCGGAGGCTTCGCCGAATACTGCAGGCTCGACGCCGGGATGGCCAATCCCGTGCCCGGTGCCTGGGGCTTCGCGGCGGCGGCGGCAACGGCGGAGTCGTGGCTGACCGCCGATGAGACGCTCTTCACGCTAGGCGGGCTCGCTGCCGGGGAGAGCGTCCTCGTGCACGCGAGCGCGAGCGGGGTGGGGACGGCGGCGGTGCAACAGGCCGTGCTAGCCGGGGCCGTGGTGTATGGGACGGCCGGCCTACCATCTAAAGTGGACGCCGTACGGGCGCTGGGCGCCGCTGAGGTCGTCAACCACCGCACGCATGATTTCGTCGATGAGCTGCTGCGCTTGACGGGCGGACGCGGCGTGGATCTGGTGCTGGATTTCCTTGGGGGTAAAGGATTGGGCCGCAACCTGAGCGTGCTGCGCCACGGTGGATGCTTGGTCGCGGCCGGGCTGCTGGACGGGGTGGTAGACGCGCACATGAACCAGCTGGACGTAATCGAGCGCAGGCTGCAAATCAAGGGATCGTCGCTGCGGCTGCGGCCCATGGCGGAGAAGCGTATGGTGAATGCCCGCTTTCGGCAGCGATGGCTGGATCGCCTGCTGTGTGACGAGATTCGGCCGGTGATCCACGCCGAATACCGGATCGAAGAAATCAACAGTGCGCTGCAGGAGATGGAGGAGAATCACAACATCGGCAAAATAGTCCTGTGGATCCGCCATGCGGGATGAGCGGGCCGCCGCGCTTGAACGAGAATTCGACGAACAGGTGTGCCGGCACCGCGTGGAGGTGGCCGACTACGTGTCCACGCACGCGGCGGAGCTTGCGGCGCAAGGCATCCACCCAGAAGGCTTCGCGCTGCCGTTGCGCCCGATGCTGCTTACCGGAGGGCAGCTTGCGCATCTCCAGCAGGCGATCGACGTGTTCTGGGGCGCTCTGCTCAAGGTATTTTTCATCGAGTACGGTGGTGACATCCGCCGCATCGGTAAACGCCTAAAGCTTGACGAGTCCATTGTGGAGTGCCTGGAGCGCAACTTCGCACCGGAGCGAGCCGTAACCGACCTGTTCGGCCGATCCGATGGGTTCGCGGTCGGCGGCAACATTGTCTTCATTGAGCAAAACATCAGCAGCGGCCCAGGCGGCATTCCCGCTGTCGACGCTCTGTCGCGCTTCTTCGACGCCTTCCCGCCGCTGCGGTCGCTGCGGGAGCACACCACGATCGGCCGTCTGTCCCCATTGGAGAGCTATACGAGCCTGTTCAACGGGCCGGGATGGGCCGGTACGACCATCGGATACATCGACGCGGTCATGCCCGACGGGTCGCTGTGGGACGACGACGGGCTGCGTTTCCTTGCCGCCCTTTCCGCGCGCGGCATCCACCTGGTGGATCTGACCGCCAAGGAGCTCGTCTGTCGCGACGACGGGCTCCACGCCGACGGCGAGCGCATCGATCGGGTCTATCGCGGCGTCGCGGCGCTCGGGCTGTGGCACCGCTTCGAGGAGCTGGCGCCTGTCTACGAGGCGTGCCGGCGTGGCCTGCTCCACATGACGACCAGTCCATATGAGATGGTCTTCTTCGACAAGCTTTTGCTCGTATACCTTTCCGACCCGGCGCTGAGCCCGTGGCTGAATTACGCTGAACGGCGGGTGCTGGCCAACGTAGTGCCGTGGACACGATTCCTGCGCGATGAGCCGGTCACGTATGGAGCAAGGACGCTACCCGTGCCCGACCTGTGCATCGATCGGCGCGAAGAGCTGGTCATCAAGCGGGGCAACGGGTTCGGCAGCGAGGCGGTGGTAATCGGTGCGGACTGCGACGCCCGCGGCTGGCGCGAGCATGTGGATACGGCGCTGGCTGAGGAGAACTGGGTCGTGCAAGAGTTGGTCGACGCGCCCAGGGTCCGCCTGCCCTACCTCGTTGACGGCGACGTCGAATGGTTCGAGGCAGTGCCGATGGCGTGCCCCTATGTGGTGCGGGGCGAGGTGTGCGGGTTAGCCGGGCGCACCTCGGTGCCGGGCGGCCACCGCATTCTTGTGGGCGCCGGGGCGGAAGGCTCATCCGCGGGCATCCGGACGGCGTTTCGGGTGGGTTGAGGAGCGCACCGCATGGAACTGGTGTCGTGTCAGACCGCACGGCTGACGTTACGCAATCTCCGCGAGGGCGATTTCGACGCGGTGGTGCGATACCGGTGCGATCCGGAGACGTTCCGCTATATCGGCGAACCGATGACGCCCGAGGACGTCGCGGCCCACATCGCGCGGTGCCGCGACGGCTGGTCGCGCAGCGACGGCGAATCCATGCACCTGGCGATCGAGCTGAGCGGGCAGGGCTGCGTTATCGGCGAAACCATGCTGCGCGGACTGAACCTCGCGGACCGGCAGGCCGAGTTCGGCATCGCGCTGGGCCCGCGGTGGCGTGGCCAGAATCTGTACGCGTTGGAGGCGCTCGCCGGCCTGTTCCGGTATGCGTTCGAAGATGTGGGCCTGCACCGCCTCGTCGGTTTCAGTGACGTCGACAATCCCTCCACCGCGTCACCGCCCAAGCTGCTTGGCCTGCAACGCGAGGGCTTGTTGCGGCACAACGCGTTCCGCCATGGCCAATGGCGCGACGAATACGTCGTCGCCGTCCTCGAAGACGATTGGCCGACCGTACGGACCCGCTGCCGCAGCCTCCTCACGCAACGAGAACCTTGACCGGCGCGCCACGGCACGTCGTCCCACACCCGGCCTCGCTGGAAGGACTGCCCGCCTCACCGACCGGTACGGCTGGCATCCCGTGCGCCACCGCGAAACGGTGCGGCCAGCGCGGCACGGCGGCGAAGCTGGCGCCACTTGGGCGCCATTTTCGCCGCCGAAAGCTTGGATGGTTCGCTACCGCGCCATGTCCGACCAGCCACTGTTCTGGGCGACCTGGGCGAACGTGGCGAGCCCGGCGCCGGACCAGCGGTACACCCGCCACGTGCCGGCGGGCCCGATGTAGTTCACCGCCACCACCTCGTCGCGCCCGTCGGTGTCGGTGTCGCCGGCCATCAGCGTGCGGGTGCCCGCCTGGCACCACGTGCCGTTGGCGATCCACAAGCTGCCCTGGCTGACAAACGCCGAACCTGTGGAGGTCGTCCGAAGAACGCCCGCCTTACGAGTTGTCAGCGGCGAACAGATCGTCCAATCTGGATCTTCGGCCCGCGATCGCTGTGCTCGGCGACCCCGTTACACGTGAAAAATAGCGGGATTTGCCATTTACCAGTTGAATTGAGGTTCCAGCAACCCGTAGCGGATCGTTGAGGCAGGACCGACCTCGGACCTTCGATCGGCGGGAACCACCACGGGCCTGTTTGACGCCGGTTGGCGGAGGTCCCCCTCCATGAGGGACCTCCGCTGCATTTGGGTGAATTTTATCGCTGCGGTCAGGCCGGTCGTACGCCAGGTTGGACGGTCAGTGTGCCGGCCGCGGTGTCGATGGTGGCCATGGTGCCCAGCGGGATGGTGAGCTGGCCGTTGCCGTGCCCGAGCGGCAACCCGCCCAGCACCGGCACCCCAAGCGCGCCAAGCCGGTCGAGTACCACGGCGTTGGCATCCCATTCGCCGGGCCCGGCGACGCTGTTGATGATCTGACCGACCGCCACGGCGGCGATCCCGTCCAGCGCACCGGAGCGCAGCAGATGCGTCAGCATCCGGTCGATGCGGTACGGCCTTTCGTCGGCCTCTTCAAAGAAGAGGATCGCGCCGCTCAGGTCGGGGAAGTCGCCGGCACGGATCGCGGTTTCCACCATCGTCAGGGTTCCGCCCAGCAACACACCGGTCGCTGTGCCAGGCACCACAATCGGTGCGGTCGATTCCGCGGGGTTACGGGTGATGACGATCGGTTCGGTGGTCATAACGGCCCGGCGCAGCGACTCGATCGATTCGGGCCCGGTGCGGCTGTCGGTCCAGTTCACCATCGGCCCATAGAAGGTGACCAGCCGGGCGTCGCGCCACAACTTGCCCTGCAGGCTAGTGATATCGCTGAACCCGACCACAACCTTGGGTCGTTTGCGGACCGCCTTGACATCCAGGCCGTCAACGATCCGTTGGGTGCCGTATCCGCCCCGGGCCGCGAACACCGCGGCCACCCCAGGGTCGGCCAAGGCGGCGTTGAGGTCAGCCAGACGATCGGCATCGGTGCCGGCCAGATAGCCGTACCTGTCAAACACGTGCGGCGCGACCTCCACGACTAGACCCCAGCTGTGCAGGATCTCGATGCCCCGGGCCATCCTCACCGGATCAGGTGTGCTGCCCGGCGCCACCACACGCACCCGGTCACCGGCGCGCAGCAACGGTGGACGCACAGCCGCGGCGGCGGCCTTTTGCGCATGCGCCGGCACACCAATGCGGCGCCGGCCAACGCACCACCCACGACGACGCCACCGGCCTGCAGCGCACCGCGGCGCGACAACCTCAAACTCTCCACAAACAGCCTCCCCACGTTCGGGCGTCCCCTCGCGAGACGCCGGTAGGCACGTCGTCGTTGCTCCGCACATCAAAACCTATGTGCCGCCGTGTTCCTCGACGTCGCCGGCAACAAACAGTACCTGCACGCAGCGCTATGATGCGTGCAGCCAAAAAACCAGGCCATCCTGATCCGGGCAGCTGGCATAGATAGCTCAGTGCTTTCCTTCACACCTCCAGCGAGTCCACTTTCCAACTCGTCGTTGATTCGCTGCCCTCTTGACCTTCGTCTGCTCTTCGCCTATTGACCCGTTAACGGCAGTCATCAGCGTAGGAGCGCGCCGTGACTCGGTCGTGACTCGTTTGTAACGCGGCCGGGTCGTCCAACGCGTACGCCCATGGTCCAATGTGGACGGAGGTCGCCGGTGAAAAACCCATCGTGTAGTTCAATAGCCCTGAATATGGGCCAGCTCGTTGCTAGACCCTGAGCCTTCATGCCGAGCAAGTAACGGACCGCGACGAACTACGCGGCCTCACCATCGAGGCCTGCGGCGACATCGCCCCACCATCGGCTCACACGCACTCCTGCTGCAAATGACCACGAACCTCCTGCACAACGCGATCGTCCACAACCTGTCTGAACAGGGCACCGTGTGGATCACCACCAGCGTTCACCCCAAGACTGTGGTGCTCACTGTCGAGAACACCGGCGAGATGCTCACTCCACAACTGGTTTCCACGCTTGTCGAGCCGTTTCAGCGCGGCACCGAACGGATACACACCGACCACGCAGGTGTCGGCCTAGGCCTGGCAATCGTCAAAAGCATCACCCAAGCACACGACGGAACCCTCACCCTCACCTCCGCCCCGCTGGCGGGCTCCGCGTCACGGTGCAACTACCCGCCGCCGCCGGTCTATCTCAGTAATCGGGTAGACCCATTTCCGCCGCGGAACCGTCTCAGTCACCGTTCGACAAGGACGATCCCGCGGTCGTGGTAGCCCACGTCGTGTAGCAGCCCACGACCGTCAGATCTCACTCACGCGGTGCGCTGACCGGGCGGACGAGGTTGCGCCGGATCTCACGCAGTACGCCGTGCCGACGCAGCGCCCATGTCAGGCGCCGCACGCTGCGATGCCGGACAAATAGCACCACGACCCGGCCTACCAGCGCCCACCTGTTGCCGCTGAATTGATTCTCCGCTGCCTGCCAGATCACCAGCCGTACCTTCGGATTATCAAGCACGCCCCGCACCTCGCGGCGGACCGCGGGATCCTGCGCCGCCGAACCGATGGCAGCTGCCAGTTCCGGGCGGTCCACCATGGACTCGGCCACCGCGGCGATCAGCGGCCGGCGTACCTCATCCTCCTCCAGCAGCAGCAACACGGCTTGCCGGATCTCAGCGGTGTCCAATGCGGATTGCAGCAGGCGCAGCAGGCTGCGCTCGACCTCGTGGTCATGGTCCGGGACGGACAACGCCGCCAGCAGCGCCGTCACCTCGTCGAGGTCGATGAGGTGTTGCAGCCCGGCGCGAAACTGCGGCAGTTCCCAGGCGACCAGCAGACCCTTGACGAGGTTGCGGTTCATGGCCACCGGCTACCCGCAAACCCCGGTTGGTGAAACTCTTGCCCGTGGCGAGCCGGTCGCCGGTGAAATTGGTGTGACGGCGTTTGACGTCAGGACGCGGCCTTTAGGCATTCGTATAGGTACCCAGCCAGAACGGCCGCAGCCGTACGAAAACGGACCCTGGCTGAGAACGAGGAACCGATCATCCAATCTGGATCATCAGCCCCCGATGTCCTCTCGCGCAACCTCCCCGTCGATTCCGGGCAGCGCCACACAAAGCCGATCGTGAAACGGTGCTGAGGCTCTCAACGGATAGCTTCCAACTGAGACGGTCCGGAATACGTCCCTCGGCTGAGAAGTCGTGATCTCGATCATTCAGGCCCGACGAACGCCTCCGTCATCGACCCCTCATCGGCACGCGCGAACGCGCCCGTCTCGGCGTGATCGTGCGTGTGATCATGTGAGGCTGAGTGGGATGTATCTACCGGCAACCACGATCGAGCGTGAGCCCTCTCCGCGTAGTCGCTGGCCTGGTCGTACCAGGTAGTGGCCGCGAACAAGTCCCGGCAGGAGCGAGATAAGTTACCCGCGGTCAGCTACGTTCTGGGTGGTTGAGCTTGTCGCGCGTCAGCCGCAACCACTCGGCGATCGCGTCGCGGTCACGCACGCCTGTCACACCGTACCCCTGGCGCAGCAACTCTTCGGCTCGCTGGTCGTCGGTGAGCAGGCCCTTGCCGGACGGCGGCATATAACCGGAAGCCCAGCCGATCCAGCCGGAGCCCCACTGCGGGTCGTCGCCGAGCCAGTCACGGTACAGCTGGTCGGCTTTAGCGGTTTCCCCGAGCCAGAACCATGCCTCGGCGATGGCCCTCCGCCAGTTCTCGCTCACAAGCCGATCGCAGTCGGTGAAGCGGCTCATGATCTCTTCACCTACCGCGATCCTGGCGCGCAGCTTCGCCTGGTCGTCGAGTCCCGCGTTGCCCAGCTCCATCTCCAGGTCCTGATGCCAATTGAACAACGACTGGGTCATCGGGAACCGCTCGTCGAAGCCGGCGATCGTGGTGAGGCCGGTCGCGTCACACAGGTACAGGACGTCCGACCAGGCATCCAACCACCGGTCCGTGGCGACGCCACGATCATGTTCCAGCCGTGCGTAGCCGTCCTGGATCTTGTCATCGATCGTCTCCAGGCACGGCTTGGCTGGCCACCACCGCTGCCAGAGCGCCAACACGGCGAGCCAGATCCAGTCCACTTCCGGGCTGTCCTGCTCAGCGTCGGATACATGGTGGCCGACAAGCCGGGATGCCACCTCCTGGGCGGACAACGCGTCCTGGCACAGCGCTTCCAGCCCGGCCCGGTCCAGCTCGATACCGAAACCCCGCAGCTTGTCCAGCAACTGCGTGTCGGTTAGCGACTGCGCATCGTCGCGGTAGGGGCGGCTGCGCCCCGCTCCCCGAGGACCCACCGCCTCCCGCGCCAACCGTTCCATCGTGACCCACGAGATCGCCAGCGACGCGCGATCACTTCCCGCGGTCGGATCGCCCGTGCCGGTGAAGGCCGACGTGGCCGAGCCCGCCGGCCACCGTCGCGGACTGCCGGTCATCATCTGCGACAGGTCCACCGGGTCAGGCCCGGCAGCCAGCCACTCTATAAGATCAGAATCGTCGTCAGCTGGGCCGGTTCGCGCCGCCGCCCGCTTGCTCAGTGGCCCTCTGGCAGACCGGTTCTTCTTGCCACGACCGCGCGACACGGGAGACACCCGACAAACCTAACAGAGACACCATCCCCGACGTGCACCGGAATGCTCGACGAAGAAGGATCAAGCTGAAATGCTGGTGAGGCCGGTCTTGGGCGGACACGCTCACGAGGTCAACCATTCGCACGGCGTAGTGACCGGGTACGTACGGCTGCCTGGTAGGCGGCGCCGGCGGAGGTGTTGGCGCCGCCCCGCGGGCAACCACTGCTTGCGCGGCACCCGTACGGGCGCTTGCGGATCTGCTGAGGTAGGCGCGTTGCCCGCGCTCTTCGGGCCGCGGGCAACCTCGTGGTGTACCCGTCAGGATTCGAACCTGGCCGGCGTGCCGCCCCTGGCTGGCGGCGCGCCGGACACCTTGCTCGCGACGGCTCGCCGCTCCGTGTCGGCACATGGCCAGGGTCCGCGTCGAGTGCGTGGGAGCAGGCTTGGACCCGGCGGGTCAGGTTGATGTGTCAGAGTGCTTGCCGTGCCGGTAATCGCGCTTAGCACGACAGTGCTGCTCGGCTTCGTCGTCGCTATAGTCCCCGTCTTCCCGATTGAGCCATATGTCATCGGCATGGCAGCGACAACGCATGGCTGGGCTATCCCGATCGGCATCGCCGCGGGGTTAGGGCAGGCGGCGGGCAAAACCGTGGTGCTGCTTGGTACCCGCGGAGCCGTCAAAGCGGCCTGGATCCAGCGGTTGACAAGCCGCTGGTCGAAGCCACCATCGTCGTCTGGCCGGTTCATCCAGCGGGTCACCGCAGGGCTGGACCGGCCCATTCTCGCTGCGCCGATCGTTTTCCTCGCCGCCGGCACAGGCATTCCACCGCTAGCGATCGTGGCTTTCTACGCGGCTAAAAGCCGGATATCGTGGCTGCTGTTCTTTCTCGTCGCCCTGACTGGGCGGTCGATCTGTTTCACCGCGATCGCTTTGGTACCAAGCATTTTCATCAGGTGACCGGGTCGCCGGGCTGGTGCGCCTGCCAGATTGTCTCATTCGAGCGGCAGCGATCGAGGCGCCGCACACGTTGATCATCCAGAACGGACGATCCATTCCACGTTCTCAACCTGGATCCTTGGCCGAGGCGTTTGTACGGCCGATCTGGACCTCAACGGTCAACCCTGGCACCTTCTCTATAGGGGTCTTTCCGGACGGTCGCAACCGGTCTGGGAACGAGCGATCCGCACCGGTACAAGATTGCGAGCGAGCGCGATCAACTTACCGTCCTAACCGCTCCTCTATCGAACGGCCATAACCCTTTGGGTCGGGACGGCTTCAATGTCTGCCTTCGTCGCTACGCGGCCCTCCGCCAGTAGGTTGGCGAATTCGGACATAGCATGCAGCTTGCGATCGGCGAGATGCCGGCCTTCGGCGTCCAGGCGCCGCCTTCGCCACAACAGATCGAAGCTGTAGACGCTAGTGTGGCGCCCGCGGTTTTCCCGCGTCGCAAGTTGGCCAGCAGTCGCTGCTGGCCGTCCACCACTGAGCTTGTCCCAACCTGGTTTCCGCGGGTGGGCGGGGGTTGACAAGAAGTATGTCTATGCTTCAACCGCAGGTGAGACCTGATGCTCATTGTGTGTGCGATGAGAACCACCATCCCGGTTGGTGTAGGTCACGATCCGGTACCGGTACCAGCGGTACCGAACGGATCACGGATCAGGTACTGCACGGTCTGGACCGCTTTGACCACCGTGGTCAGCTGCCGGGGATGACCGCGAAAGTCGCAGGCCAGCACCCTCCACTGTTTGAGCTGGGCGTTGGCGCGTTCCCCGATGGCCCGCAGACCGGCCAGCGCCGCGTTGGCGGCCTTCTTCCCCTCGGGCAACGCCTTTTCTCCACGCTTGCGTTTGTACCCGGTGACCACGTCGGGATGCAGCCCGATGTAGCCCAGATCAGCCAGCAACCCCAGAAACCTCAGCACCTTCTCGGCGATACCGAACCTGCGGGCCGCCCGGATGTCGACGGTCTTGCCGGGCAGCACCCCGCAGACCCACAACAGCTCCCCGTCCGGGGCGGCCACGGTCTGCACCGCGCCACCATGACGCTTGTGCTTACCGGAGTACCAGTGCTGCTTGGCGGTGAACCGGGCATCGATGCGCTCGGTGGGGATGTTGACCCCGTCCACGATCAGGTACTCCCAGCCGGCCTTGCGTGCCAGGGCGACCACCTCGGTCACGGCAACGCCCGCCGGGCCAGCACCTTGACACCTTCGGCGATCATGGTACGGCAGGTGCTCTTGGGTACCCCGTTACCGGCACCCAGGCTGCGGTAGGTGTGCCCGCCCTCCAGCCACGCCAACGTCAAGGTGGCCTGAAGCGTGGTGTCATACCTGCGCCACCGGGTGCCGATGCGGTCCCGGTAGCGGTCCAACTTGGCGGCCAGCCACACCACGACGTGGGCTGGCGTAGACAGGGCCAGACCGTAGATGATGGGCGCACAGGTCTGCGGATTCTGGATGTTGGTCACACAACCCCAGCAACCGCAGACCTTCCCATTTGGCGATCTTCACACGCCGGCCGTGACCAGATTGTGACCCGACAGCGCCGGGGTGGTGGTTCTCGTCGCACACACAATGAGCATCGGGTCTCACCTGCGGTTGAAGCATAGACATACTTCTTGTCAACCCCCGCCCACCCGCGGAAACCAGGTTGGGACAAGCTCACTGGAGGCCGTCCATCGGTGGATTAGGCAGATCAGCGTCAACGTCGAATCCTTGAGGGCACATCATGGCCAGCGCGGCAGCGACGTCGCCGGAGGTTCGACGCGTAACTGCAGCTGGTTGCCGTCACTATTGTTGTCATGTCAGCTGTCCAACGATCACGAACTCGCGGGAGTTGAGAGTGATCTGTGCGCAGGCCAACTGCAGTAGCTCGGCCACGGACTCGAGGTCTTGCACGCCTGGGACTCGCACTAAAATCCGCAGCTCCTGCTTGGAGTGCGGTACGGCGCCCGAAACATAGCCGCTACCCCGGGCGTCATCCTTGTGCCAGGCCAAGCTCGGTTCTACGGGGATGAGATGGCCCGCGACGTTGACAGTGCCATCCAAGTTGACGGTAACACCCTAGTTGACGGTTGCGCCCAAGGCGTCATGGTGTCGCTTGTAACGAGCCGTCAATCACGGACCGCTACATCACCTCTACAGAATGTCGCATGCGTGACAGTGGCGGACCAATAAGCGCCAAGGTTTCCGTAACCGTAAGTGTCGCCACCGTCGGGAGGCCTAGTGATCAAGATAGCGTTGGCCAAGTTGCTCACCCTCAAAGTTGCCGCTGTGGCCACCACTGCGGTGGCCGCTGGCGGAGTGGCAGTCGCCGCCGCAACAGGCGCCATGCCCAACCCGTTTGGCGCCAAACCGTCAGCATCCACAAGCGCAAAGCCCGGCGACAACCACCATAAGGGCAGCCCGTCGCCGTCGCTGGTGGGCCTTTGTAACGCTTACTCCAACGGCAACAAGCAGGATAAGGGCAAGGCACTGGAGAACCCGGCATTCACCGCGCTCATCGACGCTGCCGGTGGCAAAGACAAGGTTGAGGCGTTCTGCGCCGACATAGCCAAGAGCGGACCCGGCAACCGCCCATCGGATGCCGGCCGCCCCAGTGCCAAGCCCAGCAACCCGAGGCCCGCCAAACCTACGGAAACTCCGTCTCACTCACCCCGGTAACGGGCATCGTTTCCGGACGATCCGACCTCGGCGGCCTGAGTGCCGCAGATCTATCCGTTTCGGTCGGCGCCCGCGGAACATCTCGCTCACGGGCCGGATCCGGGCCGGGCGGAGGGCAACGTGGTCACGTCGCGAAAATGGTGCCGCCAGTTCCTGTGGAGGCCGGCGACCCATCAGTCGCCGTCGCCGCGGTCATCGCCGCCCGGCCACCGGCCTGGCAACAGGTGTGAGCCGGCAACGCGGAGAGTCGATTCCAGTTTCACGTTGAGCACATCCACCCTCACCTGGACGGATTCGAAGGAATCCTCGTCGCCGGCCGGTTGTACAACGCGGAACTGACTTCGCGGTAGGCGATCCCGTCACCATTCCCACAGCCGGCGGCCTGTCCAGAGGCGCTGCAACGGTTTCCCGCTGATCCGCTTGGCCATGACGCCGCGACTGGTTCTCCGTGGCCTTCACCGGAGTCGCCTGCGCTGATGTGCAGCTCGACGCCTGGGCGCAGGCCTAACGATTCTCTCGCTGTCTATACGACGGGCTTCCCGCGTTTGGTTGCCGCCATGAAGCGCCTGCGTTCGGCGAGAAGTGAGCGTACGGCCAGCCCCAAGCGCGCCGCAAAGTCGCATCATCGTCCGACCCCAGACAAACCGCCGGACCGCGTCAGTGATCAGACGACCATGCCCAACTTGGTCCGCCGCTGTCGGCGAGCCGTCGACAGAGAATGTCCGGGATCGCATCGGGGTACATGCGAAACGTGACCGAGCGCGGCTGCTTGCGCCTGGCTGATTGTCTGTCGTGTCCATGGTGGCGTTGACGGGAGTGCGTCGCGCTCATGGCGAGTCGATCCCGCAGCTGATGTTGTTAGACACCACCGACTTTGGCGGCGCAGGAGCGTCGCGGTGGGAATCCGTCGGAGGTAAACGCCTGGTTTTGCCGAGCAGGCTTGCGCCCGGCTTGCCGTGATCCATGACCTTCTGGACCGCCACGGCCACCGCGCGGGGACCAGAGTGGCTGAAGGTGTTCGACCTCGATGACTTGTGGTCCCATGCGTTACGGCTACCTCGGCGTGATCCGTATTTGCCGCCAACAGGCGCCACCATGCGCGCCGCTTCGCGCGGCGCTGATCTTCTTCGGGTACGGGCTCCATGCTCCAGCGAAGGGCCCTATCACACCAAGCGCCGCGTCGATCGTGACAACGACCTGCACGGTCCCATCCGGCTCCTCGGGCGCGGGCCAGGTTCTCGTCCGCATACTTTGTCACCGGCCCGGCGCGTCAAAAGGCTAAGCAATTTACCCGATCGCCGGAGCGAACCTCGAATAACTTCAGATCTTGGCAAGAAAAACTTGATCGATGGTAGTGGACTAGGTCAAACTCATTAGATATTTACATCTACTGATGTGCCTGATAGCGTTCCGCGAGCAGGCGCCGAGCTGGATCAGCGCCTTCGGAGTCATTCCGATTGGGACTTGATCTCTTGATCCTCGGCAGTCCACGAGCAAGTCCGATCATGCAGGAGGTGATTTCATGTTTGAGAAGATCTTCGCCGGGAGCGAGGAAGAGATCAAAGAAGCCCGGTGGATCTGGCCCTGGTAATCGACGAGTTGTTGTGGGGGGTACCAGCTGGCTGGCAACTCCCCACCGGCCAGTTCATTACGGCGTACCTGTGGCACGGCGTTCTTGTGGGTTTCCCGCCCACCGGTAATTCGTCTGGAGAGCCTGAGAATGACTCGCATCTCTACCTCAGATGACAGTTCGCGTGAGGCCATGGGCAAGCATGACACTGCCCCGGCTGGAATCGGGCATGCCAACGCACCGGTCGGGTCGCTGGCTGCCCGTCAAGGGGACATCCAGGCAGAGTCCGAGGTTTGCGTCATCTCGACCTATGAAGGGGCCTTGCACATCCTGGCTGACTCTCGGATCAGGCGGCTGCTGGAGAGCCGCCCGGAACATGATCCGATGGTCGCCGATGAGCTGCCTCGATTCATCGCGGTCGCATCCGGCCGGCGCCCCTGCCAGGCTCTGCGATCCGAGCTTGAGGATACGGCCCAAAACCTCATCCACCACATCCGCAACCGGGCCCGGGCAGATCTGATTGACGAGTTTGTCTCACCGTTCGTCTATACTGCTCTATTTGCAATTGTCGGTATTCCTGCCGGACAGCGCGACGCGATACGCCAGTGGTGCGACAGCGTCCCACGTGAGCCGGAGGTCTACTCCGCGCCCGGCCCGCATTGGACTGCGTTACACGCTCATCTCGACGGGTTGCTACACACCGCTCATCCCAAAGGCAGCACGGACCTGTGCGCTCAGCTGGCCGCCAGCCTGGACCGCGGCGAGCTCACCATCGATCAGGCCATCCGCGGTGCCGGCATCACTTTGATCCAGGGCTACCCAGCGACCACCCGTCTGATCAGCGATCTCTTGTTGGCTCTATTGATCGACCCCGACAAGCGCCGCTACCTGCAGCAACACCCAGACCGGGTGCCTGCCGCGGTGGAGGAGATGTTGCGTTACAGCACTCCGGATTTTCATGCGGCGCTGCGACAGACCCCGATACCGGTCACTGTGGGCGACGTGTCCGTTCCGGCAGGTGCTGTGATCGATGTCCAACTCGGTGCCGCCAATCGTGACCCGGCGCGATTCTCGCAGCCCGACCTCGTCGACTTCAGCCGAACCGACACACACCATCTCGCCTTCGGCCACGGTCACCGCTACTGCCCAGGTGCCACTCTGGCTCGCCTGGAAGCCACGATCGCCGCCACCAGTCTCCTGCCATACTTCGAGCACCTTCGACTGGCTATCGGACCGGACGAGATCCGCTGGTCGCGCACGAGAAAGGCGATGATCGCGATACTCGACGCGCTACCCATCATCTGGACGGCTAGCCACAAGGGTTTGTAAAGTCTTTGGTGTAACTGGGTTTCTAGAGGCTTGCTGCTGACAGACGGCCGTCGAAAGTGTTCAGGGCCGCTTTTGCCGGGCTTGTGCAAAGCCCGGTGCGCTTTGCAGCGCACGCAGGGTTCGGATGGCGGCCTGGGGAAACGGACCAGCGGCAACGCCTACACCGCGCTCCATGCCACGATGAGCGATCTCGGCGTAAACGGAGGCAGTGGCATCACGCAACGCGTGGGCCGGCAGGATGTTGCTGTAGGCACCCATGACGCCTGTCGCGGTGAACGCACCGCGTTGGCGCAGCCGGTCGCGCTCGGCCCACCACAGCGTCAGCTTCCCGTCACGGCGGCCATTGCCTCCGACAACAGCCATTCCCCCTCTCATCCCTGCCGTACATGCCAGGGCGACGAAGCACACTGTTCACCTGATTCAGGTGGTGCCGGCGTGCCTCGCCTAGAACGGTCTGGGAGTCCTCGCTTTTCATCGCAGCCGATCATGACACACGGACGCGCTCCGAGGTACCCCCTCCGCCAGATCCGGGCGTCCACCAGGAATGCCGTGCCGCCAGACATCGCTCGTACTGTTAAGGTTCCTCGAGTGAGGCTGTAGCCGACGCTCGCGATATCGGCATGGCGAAACGGGCGAAGTCGTTCGCTGTCAGATGGCTCGGATCCCTAGCGCGCTCGGCGCCGGAGTCCGTACTTGCCGCGCTCGACGGCACGGCATAGAAAGGGGGCATGAGCATCCGCATCGGCGCCGTAGTCATCAACTGCGCCGACATTGAACTGCTGACACAGTTTTGGTGCCAGGCACTGCATCTGACCGCAGGCCCGCTTACCGAGGGCGGCAGATTCCGTGTCCTAGGCGGTGACCGGGTCTTTCTATCGTTACAGGTCGCCCAGGCTCCGGTGAGTGCCCGGGACCAAATGCATCTGGATCTGTACACCGACGATCAGGCGGTTGAAGTCGCGCGGCTCATCGGGTTGGGTGCCCGGCATGTGCGTGACAACCATGACCCCGAGGACGACTATGTGGTGCTGGCTGACCCGGAGGGTAACCGGTTCTGCGTCTGTGCCACCGCATCCACCGTGGCCGCGCGTTAAGGATCTGCACCGACCATAGTCTGAGGACTTCAGCAGTCGCGGAGTGATGTTTCTGCGCGACTACGGAATCCCCGTCGGTGATCTTCCTCGTAGTGCCGTGATCCCGCAACGCCGCGGCACAAGCATTAGTACGACCGCCAAACTAGCGTGCTCGACGCCTATGAGCGTCACTTCAACGATTACCGTCCACATCAGAGCATCAATTAGCACCCACCCACCCGACCACGACCCAGACGCGGCCGTCGCGATCGATGCACCGGTGAGGCGAAGACGAGTCCTCGGCGGCACGGTAAACGAGTACTCACGAGCAGCTTGAGCCATCACTGGGCCGCAGGTCGAGGCCAACGAACGAGTATCGGCACCGTACAGGGCACCCTCGCACTGATCCTGTCCGGCATCCTGTGCGCCATGTGCGGCATGTACTTGCATTCGTCGCCGGGCGAATAGATCCGCGGCCAGAAGACCGTCCGGACAGAGAAATCGCCGACGCTGCTGGCGAAGTAGAATTCTGCAGCCCTGCCAGCTACTGACTCTCGGCATCGCGTTAGGCACCGTGGCCGGTATGGGCTCGCCTACGGCCAATTCTGGCTGGTCGGGGTCGGCCTGGTGGCCTGCCTGCTGACCGCCTGTGGACTGACGTTCGAGTACTACACCGGCAGCCGACGCGGCCCGCTCTGACCTCAAGACGCCGTCGGCGGCACCTCACCTCGTCGATCGGACGCCAAAAGCCGGTCGCCGCATGAGCGCGTTTCGCCGACTTTGCCGTTAAACACGCCGGCCGGCCGCGACGTGAGGTGGCCACGTCCAGATTGCCAGCGCTTTGGCCCATCACCACCGTGCCAGCGTGGACATGCCGTTCGAAATCTGCGCCGAAGCGTCTTTGTCGGCGTTTAGGCCACACCGTCGGGGGCACAAGATCCGTCTCACCTAAGGAGGAGGGCCCATGTCCAGAACTTATGATCGGGCCGTAACCGAGGCGGAGACCCGGCCGCTGGTGAAAACCGCCGCAATGGTGGCCAGTGTCGTATTCCTGCTCGTCGGGATCCTGGGATTCATTCCGGGCATCACTACCGACTACGACAGCATGGCGTTTGCCGGACACGAGTCCGAGGCGAAACTGCTCGGCATCTTCCAGGTGTCGATCCTGCACAACATTGTGCACTTGTTGTTTGGCGTCGTCGGCCTGCTGATGGCGCGCACGGTCGCGGGGGCTCGTGCGTTTCTGATCGGTGGGGGCGTCGTCTACCTCGTTCTGCTGATCTACGGGTTGGTCATCGATTACAATTCGACCGCCAACTTCGTACCGCTCAACACCGCGGACAACTGGCTGCATTTGATTCTGGCGGTGGCCATGATAGCCCTGGGGCTCATTCTGCCGCCGCGCGGCCGTACCACGAGGCGATAACGACCCAAGGCGGCCTGAGCTTCGGTGATCATCGGGCCGCCGGAAGCCGGACCTTCCCGTGCGGTATCCGACGGCCCCTTGGCCCGCTAGCCGTACGTCGCCATTTCGCGGCCGGGCCCTCGAAGGGTCAGCTACTGGTTTGAAGTCATCCTCGTCCGTGGGATCGACACCGGCGTCCACGCTGGGGCTTCGTCGTCCTGTTGCCGCTCGCAGTGTCGGCGGCGGTGTTTCCGCCGCCATTGCTGACTCGTCTGGTTGACTGGCCCGACGCCTTGTTAGCCTGCCCCGTGTACTGGGATCCGATGCCGACGGTGGCGGCGTCGTCGCGACTGCGGGTGGCCAACTACGAGGGGAGAGAACTCGGACAAGCGGCTCACATGCGCGGCGAGTGGGACAGGCGCGCCGATGGTCGGTCAGTAAGCGTGCCGATGAACGAGATAATGCGCGCGGGCTCAGCGACTACGCGAGCCACCTGAGTCAGGGGCTGGCGACATACTTGCGAGACTATGGATTCTGGCTGGAGAATCGCCGGGCGCCAAGGCGAGGCGAATCATTGCCTGATCTCGGTTAGCCTCGGTCATTCGCTGTCGATGATCGATGCGTCTGGCGATCTTCATAATTGAAGTTTGTCGTTGGTTGGGGTGTGGGGGGTATGTGGTACCGCCCGGCGTGTCTGCCGGTGTCCTCCTTGACTGCGGTCGGTGGGTTGGGGTCGACGAGTGGTCAGGTGGCTGGGCGGACAAGTCGTACCAGACGGTCGTACGCGTGATTCAGGTCGGCGATCTAGGGCCAGGAAGCGTTGATGCGTAATAGGATTCGCCGTCCGGTGGACACGATTGCGGGCGGCGGTGTGCAGCAGCCGGTATAGCAGCTTCTTGGGCTCGGCGTGACCTTTACACCCCTACATCCCGGTCTTACCGGTTGAGATCTTTGGCGGTGTATCGTGCAGCGACGGTTTCTACATCGATGAATGGCGCCCGGTGAGCAACGACTCAGAGCTCGAATCAGAGCTCGAACAGATCCGGGCATCGTTGCCTTACCGCATCTCCCGGGTCGGCCTGAGGCTCTTGCTGCTGTCTGTCGCAATGGTGGTGCCGCTGGTCATCCTGGGCACCAGCGGTGCGCCCATTTCCATAGTGAAGGTCATTTTGATCCTTCTCTTCCTTTCAGTCCTGTGCGGTGTAGTGCTCACCTGGCTGGGTGGAATATCTCTAGCATCGCGGACGTCTCGATACCTCGGGCTCAGTAGTGGGCAGATGCCGGATCTACATCGCTCCGGCAAGATACTTCGCATGGTTCTCGCCGACACGCTGCGATGGCGCCACTGGTGATGGCTGAACAGAAACACCACAGCCATCGATGAGTAAGCAGGCGAACCCCGTGCCTTGCAGGGTTCGTGCTGTGGTGTGGTGGTGCTGTGT